>Ga0137443_1000031_pt1 | contig 18003 bp, 19 predicted proteins | sample EasRivERMGT300_2_FD_102324 | JGI IMG/M metagenome (GOLD analysis project Ga0137443, IMG submission 102324) | Soil microbial communities from meander-bound floodplain in the East River, Colorado, USA - East River MetaG ERMGT300_2 | ecosystem: Environmental > Terrestrial > Soil > Floodplain ... | reverse complement strand
TTGTGGCAGGAGGAAGTGCCTCCGTCAGTAGGCGTAAGGTTGCGGGTTTTTCCGGTCGTGTGCGCGCACACGGCTGGCGAAACGCCAGCGACAAGCTTCGCCCTTCAGGGCGGAGTACTGACCGGTTCTGGGGTCGAGAGCACCTCTTCCAGGACCTGCACTGCCCCGGCGATCCGCAGGAGCATCTCGCTGAGCTGCGTGCGCCGCGCCTCCAGCTGCGCGAGGGCGTCCTGCCCGGTGGCAAGCTCCTGGCGCAACGTGGCCAGGCGGGCTGCGGCCGTGGCGCGCAGGGCGCTCATAGGAAGCGCGCGCTTAATTGGGCCAATGCCGGATAGGCCGTCTGGATGCCCGGCAGGATGACCGCCGTGAGGGCGTACAAGCCGTCGTTCACCTGGGTCAGGGTGAGGCCCGAGAGTTCGGGGATCGCATCGAGTTCCTCCTGCGTGAGGGTCGTGGCCACCCCGCCTGCCGAGTTATAGATGCTATCGAGGCCCGCGAGTTTGGGCTGCAAGTCGAGCAGCAGCGTCTTGGCGACGGCAAAGGATTTCGCCAGGGTATCGTGTTCTAACTGACTGAGTGGCATGGCTGTCTCTCCTACAGGCCCTGGGCCTCTTCTAAGGTGGTGATACGGGCCACGGCGGCGTCAAGCTGCGCCATGGTCGCTTGCAACGCGGCGGTGAGCCAGGGCACTAAGCGGCTGTGGTCAACTTGCTGCGGTCGAATACTTCCATCGTCGTTCACGGCGTCCGGTTCGCCGGACACGGCCTCGGGGATGGTACGCTGCAGTTCATGCGCGAGGAACCCTTGTCCGGGGCTGTCGTCGGCCTGCCATGTAAACGACACCGGCCTGAGCGCCCGCACACGCTCCAGCGCACCGGCGAGCGTCGCGATGTTGGACTTGAGGCGCGCATCGGAGGAGGTGTTGAACGCCGTAGCGCTCGCCGTCGTCGTGATCGAGCCCACCGTGCTGCTGCTGAGATTCTGAAACGAGAGGACCGGATTGCCGACATCGCTGCCAATGGTCTCAAAATACATGCCAAATTGGGTGAGCTTGTTTTGCACCACGTAGATGTCCACGTTCGACGCCGGCGCATGCTGCACACCCATCGTGCCACCGACATGCAAGAGATTGTTGCCTCCCGTCGGCGCCGTCACGCCGATGCCCAGCGTGCCAAAGAGGCTCGTGTTGCCGTTGACGGCTGGATCGCCGACCACGCTCAGCGCACTCAGCCCCGTCGCACTCCCCCCCGTAATCGCCACCACGTCGGCGTTTTGCACCGCCATCGTGCCGAGCCCCAGCGCCCCGCGCTGCGCCGCCGCGTCCGCGCCTGCGACCAGCGTCCGCCCTGCCGTCGTGAACGTGGCGAGTGCTGCCGCGCCAGCGCCGGTGAAGTAGGGCAGGCGATCCGCCGCGCTGGTGAGTCCTGCGAGCGCCTGCAACTCCGCATCCTGCGCCTGCACGTCCGTGCCAGGCGTGAGGCCCAGCGTCGTCCGCATGGCGGCTTGCGTCGTGTCGTCCAGGAGGGTCCGCGCCAACGCCGTCAGTGGCGTCTGGCTCGCCGTATCCGTGCCCGTGAAATAGGGCAGCGTATCCGCCCCCGTCGCCAGGGCCGCCAGCGCCGTCAGGGTCGCGTCGAGCGGTTGCCCGCCGCCGCCACTGGTCATACTCACCCACGCGCCGCCCTTGCGGCCCTCGAAGTCGGTGCCACTCCAACGCAGCGTGCCATTCGTGGTGCCCCCGGTGGTGCCGAGCTTGATCGCCCCGTCCACTTCGAGCCGTTCATCCGTAGTGGCCGTGGCCGCCAGGAGCACCTGGTCGCCTGGGGTGCTGGGCGACAACCGTGCCCCGAGGGCAAAGGGGTAGGCCAGACCGTTGCCGTTGTTCCACAGATCGGCCCGCTCCTGCGCGGTCCAGACGCGCTTGGCGAACATCACCATATCGACGCGCCCGTTCAGCGATTGTGACGCGAAGCCCGCCGTGCGTCCCACTTCAAACGGCAGCGCTGAGTCATAGGACCCTACGGCATTGGCAACCTGATTCGGCGTCCCGTTGTTCACCTGGATGTACTGGAGGTCCGCGACATGATCGTACCAGGCAATCAGGAGACACCACTGATTCGCCACCGGGGTGAACGACGAGGCGACAGTCACAAAGCTGCTGCTGCCGTTGCCGATGTCGAAGCGCCATGCCCCGCTGTACTGCCAGAGTTGGTATTCAAAATAGGCACTGGTTGGCGTCGCCGTCCCTTTGCCGACAAAGCCATGATTGAGTCCGGTATTGGTCACATACACCCAGCAGGCCAGCGAGAAGCTCATATTCGGTCCCGCTGACAGCGTGGCATTATCGGCGCAGCTCAGGTACGTGCCATTGGTCCCATCCATGGCGAGGGCCTGGCCAATTTTGCCTGGCAAGCTACTCACCTGCACGGTCGTGCCCGTGGGGACCAGGTGATTCGTACCGACGCTGTCCAGGCGGCTACCGGTCGCCTCTTCCAGGTGCCAGTAGCCGAGCAGGCCGGTGCCGATGGTGGAATTGACGCCGCCAGACCGGCTCCAGTAGTTCGTGCCGGCGTCCGCCGGCGTCGCCCACTTCACTCCCAGGGCAAGCGCCGCATCGGCCGTCAGCACCTGGCCGTCCGTGCCCACCGGCAGCCGCGACGTCGCACTCGCGTCGCGGACCAGGAGATCCCCCTTCGTCGTGAGGGGCAGCGTCGCCGCGAGGCCCGCCGGCGTCACGGCGCGCGTCGTATCCATGCCCGTGGTGACCTCAGCCGTTGTGGCCAGTTCGACCACCCCTGCCACGGTCTCCGAGGCCGCCGGCAGCGCCGCGAACTCCAGCGCCGTGGCCCCCGCGTTGACGCGCACGCTCAGGCCGCCCTGGCCAGTAAAGGCGTCCGGGGTGTCGGTGAGTTCGAGAAACGTCGAGACGCCGCCGCCCCCCGGCGGGACCGCCCAGGTTTTATCGGCGCGCAAGAACGTCGTGGTCCCGCCGGGCGCCGTGAGGAGGGCGAGGTCGCCGAGTTCGAGGGAGGCGCGCGCGCCCGCTGGCGTCGTGGCATCCGTGCCACCCCGCGTGAGGGGCAGCGGGACGGGAATGGAGGGTCGAGTGATGGTCAGCGACATACTCAAATCTCTTCTAGTTGTGTTTGGTCTATATGACAGTCACCGTTCGCCGTGAGATACGCCATCGGTCCCTCGCCCTGGGAGCTGGTGAGAAGCACCCCCGGTTCCTGCACGATGGACTGGGCCACCAGGTCGCTATAATCCAGCGCCCGCCCGATGGCGAGGCGCAGCGCCGTCCCGAACGACGTTTCAGAGAGCCACTGCAACTGGAGCGCCAGCGTCTGGCCAAACGCCATGGGAAGGGGGGTGGTTTGCAGCACCGTGAGCGCGCTGCCAAACCCCGCCGTGACTTTCACCAGGCGCACCTCCCAGGTCTCTGGCGTGCTGCCCACGACGAGTAGTGCGGCGTACGCAGTGCCCGTGGTGCCGGTGAGATCGTCCTGGGACGTGGCCCCGTAGACGCCGTACATATCCTGCCCTGCCTCGCCCGCCATCGGCTTTATCAGCGTCGTGGCACGCCCCTGGCGAAAGCCCCGGTTGCTCTCTTGCGCCCAGCGGCCACAGATGGCACCCGTGCCGGATGCCGAACCCTGAAGGCGCAGCGAGCCGGTCCCGACCACAGGCGTGCTTACGTCCACGTAGGCCTGCTGGGTCGGATGCGCGTAAAACCATTCCCACTGTGCAAACATGCCGGTTTCCCGTCTACGTGGGGCTGAAATCGTAGAGACGCGCGCCGGGAAAGGCGCTACTGCCCCCCGGCGTGCCGGTCGCGACGTAGAGCTTTTGACTCGTCAGGCTCACGCGCAGCGCGGTAATGCCCTGGTTCGTGTCGAGCCCATGGGTGGCATCAGGTACGGTGGCATAATCCATCAGGAGCTGCCACCCAGCCACCGCTCCTTGCGTATAATCAAAGCCCCACAGTTCCAGCAGTGGGGTCGTCTCCAGGGACACCCGCCCTACGTAGATATAGGGGTGTGCTTCGGACCAGCCGACAGGCCCGATGCACAGCGGTCCTGGACGATGGAAAGGGACACCAGAGCCCGGTCCGCCGAGAAAGGTGTGCATCAGGGTCGCTTCCCCGGCAAACGCCAGGTTCCAGATATCGACCCGGTCGCCCGCTTCGGTGCCAGTGGCGACCGCCCAGATGTCTTCGATATAGCGCACAATGCCCGCTGAACAGCGCGTCCCCGTCAGTCCGGCATAGACGTACGGCGTCCATGGCCCTGCCGGGTCCGTGGCGCGCATGACGATGAGGCCGCTCGGGGATTCAATCCAGGCCTCAATGATGCCCCCTGACAGCACCCACAGGTTCTGGACACGCCCGCCTCCCATACTCAGCACCAATGCGGGACTCCCGCCGCTCTCCCAGGCATAGATGTCCCCCGTGGCCGTACCCAGGAGGAGCACACTGCCGTGTTCCAGCGTACTGGTAATGAGCGTCGCATCAGGAAACGCGCCCTGCTGTTCGGTCGTTTGTCCAGACACAAGCCCGAGTCGCCACAAGGTTACAGGGGGCGTGCTCGTTGTGGCTCGGATGGCCGCATACAGACGGTCGCCAATTTCAAACGAGCCCAGCGCCGTCCCCTGGCCGCCTCCAGTCACCGTTGCCACGGGTGTCCAGGGCGTGGTCTCCGCTGGCGTCAGGCTGCTTGCCTGCCAGAGCGGTGCCGTGGTGGGGAGCGTATCACCGGGACGGACCTGCATGGCCGCCACCATCACCGCTGGCGCCGTTATCACGTCCAGCAGCGCCGGAATCCAGGCGGCAAACGCAAAGACGCGCGTGACTGGGCCACCCTCACCTCCCCCCTCGTCCCACGTTTCGCGCACCCGCGCCGCGCCGGGCGGCCCCATGCTCATGCCCCCTGGCGCGCCGGTGGGGTCCGTAAACGTGGTCAGCCCGCCCACGTCCCAGGTCTCCCAGACCCCGCGCGCCAGGCCCGATTGTCGCAGCGTCAGTGCCGCCTGGAGTCCTGGGGCCGACGCGGAGGCGACCAGCGCGTACCGGCGCGTCTCCCCGACAAACGGTTGCTGCCCCAGCAGTGGGGCGTGCACGGCGACATGATCGGTCAGAGAAAGGGGAAGAGCCGGCAGGGCGGCCGCGAGGGCGAGATCCTGCCGCACCGTACTGAGCTGGCGCACGAACCGTGCGAGGAGCAGATCGGCGGTGCCTGGGTCCGCGATGAAATCGCAGAAAAAATCAAAGCGCTGGCGGGTTTGCAAGCTGTCAGCGGCTTGTCTACAGAGGGTTTGGAGTTCGCTGTATTGACTGATCGAGTCGTTTGGTGTCGCGAACAGGACCGCGGCGTACTGCCCGGCCTCACTCGCCGTCACCTGTGTGCTGACCCGCTGATACCACAGATAGAAATCCGTATAGACCGCCTCCGTGGGCATCCCCTGCACCTCCAGGCTCTCCTGAAAGATGTCGAGCTGGCTGTGGAGATGCAGCACGGGGAGGTGGTCCGGATCATCGGCCGTGATCTTATAGACGCCATCGAGGTCTTTGAACACCGTACAGAAACACTCCTGCGACATGCGGGTGAGCAGCGCGTCCGTCCGTCCCGGATCGGGAATATAACCACTGAAGAGCCACTCGTTGCGCCGCTCGGCGGCCGCCGCCACGCTCACCGGATCAAGCGTCAGATGGGGCAGGAAGCGGGCAAAGATGGCCGCCATCAGCAGGACCGGATTACGGCCCGGCGGCAGAAACCGGATGCCGTCATATTCCACCGTCTGACCCGCGCTGGCGGCCTGGCCCAGCAGGGAAATGCGGACGGTGGGCTCCGTCGCCACAAAGGCGATGGCGAGGCGTTGCCAGGTCGAGGGACCACGCAGCATACGGGCGGTATAGAGGGTCGGGTTGGTCGGGGTGCCGAGGTGAATGATTCCGTACCCTTGCCTGACGTCTTCTGCCACGCGGCGCTCCTTTACGGTGCCACCGAGACCACGGCGGTCGTGACCTGGATCGGGGGAATGGTGCCGATATAGCGGCCACTGATGACGATCACAAAGCGGTATGTGTCCCCCTGCGGCGTCCAGGTGCTTTGCAGGCGAAACTCCGCCTGTCGCCCCTGCGTACTGGCGGCCTGATCGGGCTGGAGATAGCGTTGGTATTCCGGCCACCCACCCGCAGATGAGGCCCAGATCTGCGCCTCGACCGTTACTTCACTGAGGGGCGGCAGCATGCCCAGCGTCACGCCACCACTCCCGCCCGCCGCGGCCGCCGTGGTCGGATTGAACAGCGTCGGCGGTGTCGCCGGGCTGCCAGCAGGGGCGGCCTGGACAAACGCCTGGACGCGGACATCGAGTGCCACCGTCTGCCCGGGTGTGAGTGGCAGCGGCTGCTCCATGGTCACGCGGTACGAGGCATAGCCCGCAGCCCGAAAGCCAAAGGCCGAGGTCGGGTCCGGGACGTCCTCGTAAAACGGTTTGGGTGGGAGTGTAAAGGTCTGGCTGCCGTGCTCGTTCACCGTACTGGACTCTGGCGGCGGCTCCGGCGGGACCTCTGGTGGGGCCTCAAAACGGGGCTCCGCGTGCTCCATGCCCTCCACGGCGATCTCCCACACCGCTGCGGTCGGCTCCGGAAACTCCGGCGGGTCCGGCGGGTCTGGCGGGTCCGTGAAATCGCCATTGCCCAGCAGATTGTCCGTCATCTGCACCGGCGTGCGCCAGTTGAAGAGCACGACGTAGCGCTCGCCCACCTCGACGACGATGTCTTGCGTCACGCCCACCAGGGTGGTGCCGACGTGCTGGAGCTGGAGTTTATAGGACCCCGCCTGCACCTCTTGCAGCACCACGGCCGCCGTGGTGCTGGGGAGCGGCGTCCAGGGCGTCAGCGTACCGGTCTCAAAGCCGCCATTGAGGAGCGGCGGCAGTGGCGGGTCGGGAATGACCTGTACGTCCACCTGCACGCCCTCGTGGGCTTCTGAAAGCTCCAGGGTGGCGGTCCCCGTGGGCAGTCCCGGCGTGTCGGGGATAAACGTATACGTCGTCATGGCGCCGTCCTGATCGCGTACCGCCAGGAGTTCGAGCGGCGTGAGCCCGAGCCCGATGAGGTAGCGGTAGACAATCGGCGGCGCCAGCATCACCGCCTCACCGGCCAGGTGGGCCGCTGGGGCACTACGCACCGGCGCGAGCAGTTGGAGGGCGGAGGCGCCATCGAGGAGCAGCCCGACCCGCCGACCGCTGTACGTGATGGTCTCGCTCCCGATCACAATGGCCCCGGCTTCGGGAAAGTTCGCGCCCGTTTCTTGCAGGTTGATCGTGTCGACGCCTTCCGCCGGCAGCGGGGTCGCCAGCGTGCCATTGGCGACGGACGAGACCAGCGTCGGGGACACCCCGAGCGCGGTCCCGAGGATGAGAGGAATGGTCAGGCCATGGGCCTCCAGGGGCGCACCGGGAAAGACACTTGTCCCGAGCGGCACTTCGATGTCGCGGTGATCCTGCGCGCTGCCGTCCACAATGGTGAAGGTGAGAACGCCACGGGTCAGGCGCGGGGCCTGCACTCGGCCGCTAAACAGCGTGAGGATCTGGCTCTCCGTATGGGTGACTCCGCCCAGAAAGCCCCCCCAGACGCGTGCAGGCTGGTCACTGAGAGTGAGCAGAAGTTGCCCGACGCTGTCCAGCGGCGCGCCCACCTGACCGGCCTGCACACGCACCTCACAGGTCACGCTGCCCAACCGTGAGGAGCGATCATCCGCCAGCTCGATACTGACCTGGCCTACTCCCTGTCCCATCGACGACAGGTACGGGTAGACGAGCATCCCGGCAGGCAGCCAGCCGTTCGGCCAGGGCCTGCCCGTGAGCACCAGGTTACGGCTCGGTAGAAGGACGGCCAGGAAGTCTTCAACCCCTAGGCCCTCGCGGTAGGCCGCCACCAGTGGCGCCCAGGCGTCCGACACCTGGCGCATCGTTACCCCTCCTCGCGCAAGATGAGTGTGACCGTGAGGCGGCCGGCGGATGTTTCTTCCCAGGTGAAGGCGCTGTCCAGCAGCCAGCGCACCTGGCGGCTCACCCCGCGCTCATCGACCCACGTAAACGGTTGCTGGCTGCCGTCAATGAGCGGATGCCACAGAAAGGCCCACAGGGCATCGAAATCGCTCTGGGAGAGGCCAGGGAGTTGCACGGTGTAGCGTGGACGTGGCGCGGCGAATTTCAGCGCCAGGGCCTGCAGGCCATCGGTCATGGCGACCACCTGCCCGGTCTCGATACTGGTCTGGACCGGCCACGTCTGGCCTCTGGTGAGGGTCACTGTGGGAACCCCTGCCTTGGAAAATGATGGATACACACGCATCCCTCGCTGCAGCTCACGACGATGAGAGCCTGCGGCTTGACAGATCGGCTTGCCTGAGATACGGCACCAGGTCGCGCGCGAGCGCCGCGGCGTCCTGCGCCTGCGTCTGGATGACCAGATTATACGTCGCGGTGCGCTGCGTCGTCGTCCCACCCCCAATGACCAGCGAGCCGCTGGAGGGGCCGGTGGGCGCCACCGGGACGCCAGGGCGGATGAGCGACGTGGGGGAGGTGGGTGCGAAGCTACTGCCGCCCCCCGTCGGCCGCGTGCCCGTCGCCCCGGTGGGCGCCGTGGTGCCCGTGCCGGTCGCCGTGGTGCCGCCGCCGGTGAGGGCGCCCGTGACGCTGGCCTGCTGCTTCTGGAGGTCGGCGATGCGCTTCTCCAGTTCTTTGATGAGATCTTGCAGGACCTTCTGCTGCTGCTGGAAGCCGGCAAAGCCGAGGTCGCCAATACGGTTCGGGAGAGTGAGCAGATCCCGGTTGGCCTGCTGGAGCTGTTGGTGCAGGCCCTCGATGGTGGTCGCAAAGGGCGTCTTGACATCGATCTGCAGATTCATGAGCTTCTGCGTTTCTTTGGTCAGCTCTGCCACGGCATTGCCATAGGCATTGACCAGCTTGCCGTTGGCATCGATGGCATAGCCCAGCGTGAGCTGCTTGTCGGTCAATCCCTCGGTGCTGAGGGCCAGCGCGTCGGTGGCGCCTTTCGCTCGCTCCAACGCCCCACGCGTTTGCAGCCAGGACGTGTCGATGACCGTCGCGGCTTTCGTGTGCGCAAACTCAATCTGGCCCAACGCATCGACAAAGGGTTTGGGGAGCTCGACCCCCAGTTTGCGGGCAATCTCTTGCATACGCGTACTGGAAGCCTGGAAGCCCTCTGGCAGCTTCGTAAACGCGCCTTTGTCGATCTTGTCAACCACGTCGAGCCAGGTGTCGAGCAGGTCGCGTGGGGCGGCCTCACCCTTCGTGCGAATGGCTTCAAACTCTGCCAGAGCGTCTGTGGCCAGCTTTTGTAATTCCTCGCGCGTCTTGATCCCAAAATTTTTAAAGGCTTGCTCGATGCCACTGGCGCTGGTACGCGCGCCTGCGACGAACGTGTCATAGGCCTCTTGCAGGACAGGCGGCAGCGTGCCAAATTGCGCCTTGAGGGCGTCCGCCATCTTCTCATAGGCACTACGGACTTCCGCCGCGGAGAGCGCCCCCGTTTTCGCCATGGTCTCCAGATTGGCTGCCAACGCTTTAAAGCGCGTGTCCAGATCTTGCGCCGACCGGGCGCCCCCGCTGCGCAGCTCCTCCAGCCCCTTGTTAAAGCCCTGCATGGCAGCATTGGCGTCGTCGATGGGTTTTTTCAGCAGCGCCAGGGACGCAGTACTCCACTCCGTCTCATCCCGCCAGGTTTTCTGAGCACTCGCCGCTTGCCGGCGCGCCTCGGCACTCTCGGCCAGGCCGGCATTGTGCGTCGCCAGGGCTGCCGTGCCGCGCTCGGTCTCGTCCCGCCACTGTCCGGCTGCTGTCGTGGCCGCCACCTGTTCGTCGCGCGCTTTGCGAAAGGCGCTCTGCGTCATGCTCAGGCTGTCGGCGCCTTGCATGAGGGCACGGAAGAACTCTTTGAGCGTCGCCATCCCGACATCTTCTTGCGTGAACGCGAGGAGCGGCTTGTCTTTGGTCGCGGCACGAAATTTGTCCGCTTCTTTCTGGATATTGTCCAGGGCTTCCTGGACGATTTTCGGGAAGTCTTTGAACGCCTGGCGCGTGTCCGTCACGACGGTCGTCGCCCCCTGGGCGATGCGGGCAAACGCCGTGAGAAACGGCGGCGCAATATCGTTGGCCAGTTGCCCGAGCGCACTCATGAGGCCCAGAAAGGACTCTTTGGCGCTGGCGGTCTGGATTTTTACGGCGCGGTCGACGGATCCGGTGGCGTTCTCGAACTCCTTCTGGTTCTTGATCAGCGTCTGGAATTGCGGACCAGTCAGCGCCACCGCCGCGTTGAGTCCCTCGATATCATTGACGTATTCTTTGAGCTTGCCGGTATCGCCTTGCGACACCTGCTGGAGGACCCGTACCAGCCCGAGCAAGCCTTCCTGCCCAATCACCTGTTTGATATTGATGCCGAGGGCAAGAAACTTATCGTTGTTCTGGATCACCTGGGAGAGGAGGGAACGAAAACCCGTGGCGGCCGTGTCGGCGCTCTTGAAGGTCTGCGACAGGGTGGCCATAGCGTTCGAGGCATCTTTGAGCGAGATGCCCATCGCGGCCGCAATCTGCACAACTTGCGGCATGGCGCCAGCGAACTGCTGGAGCGAGCCCTGGCCAATCTCGACCGTTTTGAACAGGAGGTCGCTGACTTCGCCGGCCTGCGTAGTCGGGATGTTATAGGCCGCCATCGTCTTGGTGAGGGCCACGACTGACGTGTCGAGCTGCGCCAGCCCCGCTTTGGCGAGCGCCGCCGCTTCTCCGAGGAAGGCGACAGCATTGGCGGGCTCGACGCCAGACGAGAGGACCTCATAGAGCCCTTGCGCCAGCTCCGTCGCCGACCCGAGCGCCGGTGGCAGTTGCAGCAGTTGCGTGCGCAGTTGTTGCTGGACCTCAGCGCTGCGCGCGCCAAGGGTATTGACGTTGGCCATGGCGGCTTCAAACGAGACCACCTGCGTCACGGCGCCCTGGACGGCGCTGCCGATGGCGCTTAAGCCGAGCTGCACACCGGTCAGCGCGCCGGCAAAGGTGAGGGCACTCTTCGCCGATGCGCCCAGCGAGGTCCCATAGGCCTGGGTGCTCTGGGTCGCCTGGCTGGTCGCCTGGCCGCTTTGCTGGACGGTTTTGGTGGTGTCCGTCACCGCCTTGTCGAAGACGCGGATCTGGGGCGTGCCTTTGCTGTCATCAACGATGATTTCAAGCACCACAGCCGGCATACAATCCTTCCTCCTACCGCTGCTCCTGGGCGGCACGCTGCTGCTGCCACACAGCGTCCTGAAGCATCACGAGGCATCTGAGCAACCAATCTGCCGCGTACGCACTGAGTGAGTCGAGGCGCCGCAACCGGTACACCGTCTCAAAGCCCACGCGCTGCGCCTGCCAGTAGACCTCCCATACCAGCAGATCATCCTGGTGGTCTTTTTCGCCAGGGCTCATGCCATGCGTGCGCCAGAAATAGCATGCCTTGAGTCCGCCTGTATCACAGGGTACGGGCTCCTCGTCTTCCCCTAATTGTTGCCGGCAGGACCCGCAGGTAAGGGCGTGGCCGGTGGTGGGGGAGACGAGGGTGAACTGCCTTCCAAAAAACGCAGGTACCTCTCCATCAGCTCATCAGGAGAGGGCTCCAGGGCGAGCTGATCGAGCCGCTCTAAGACGGCAAACGGGAGATGGGGAATCACGTCGGACAGAAAGGGCACAGGGTGCATCTGCAGATCCAGGAGGTTCTCCCAGCCACAGAGACAATAGGTGGCAATGTCCACGAGGAAATTGCGCCGCGCCTGTTCATCAAAGAGGCCGCGTTCCGTGTGTGCCGCGCGCAGCTCGCTATGCTTGGATGGCGTGATGCGCCGGTAGTGAAAGGTCGTCTCGCCGACCATGAAACTGAGGCGTTCTTTCTCCGTAATAATAAACACCGGGCGCTGATTGCTCGGTGGTAATGTCACCTGCCAGTTTGTCCCCTCTGCCATCCCTCTCTCCTACGTCAGTAGCGGGTTTTGTCCTAGCCCACACACCACCTCGACCGCACACGGCCCCCCGTTCGTCGTCACCGGCATCCCCGCCGCGAGCGCCTCGGGCACCTCCGCCTGGAGCACATGCTGCACGCTCGGCAACCCGAGTGCCACGGGCGAGGGACGCACGTCGGTGAGGCGCAGCGCCGGGAGGGACCAGGTCAGGTGATACGCCTGGGGTGAGCCGCCAACCTCCGGCCCACTAAATGCCAGTTCGCCCATGAGCGGCGCGCCGTCGTCCCAGGTTTTCAGCCACACGTCGCTCTCGTAACGCGGCAGCTCAAAGGCCAGCGTCAGCGTCGGTGGCGCGGTGCGCGTATATTCTTCGGGCGCCAGGCCCGTTCGTGGGCCCTGTGTCGCCGCCAGGGTATTCTCCAACCGCACCTCCAGCGTGCGGTAGCAGACCTCGTTGGCCGCCGTCAGTGGCGCACTCGCGCTGCGCGGCCCGAGACGCAAGCGGCCGTGGCGCACGCTCACGAGCGGCCAGCCATACGGTGGCAGGGCCTGGAGCGTCAGCGCCGTATTCACGGCGGAGCTCCGAGACAGGGACTCCCCGACCAGGAGCACCTCACCGCTGACCGTCAGGCCATCACTCGTGAGCGACAGCGACTGCACCATGCCGCTCTTGAGCTCCCACACGGACACCTGCCTCCACACCGCGAACGTGCCCCGACGGACCAGCCGGGTGCTTGCCTCCTGCCCGTCCGCGGCGGGCCACGGCTCCGACGCCAGGTCCGCACTCAGTTCGTAGAGATGGCGGTACGCGCCACCGCCAAGGGCCTGGGGCAGCGCCGCCGGCATGTACCCGAACGCTAGAGCCAAAAGAGACTCGAGTCCTTGATACCTCCAACGAAAACGAATACGCACGCTGGGTGTACGCGCCACCACGTCAAGCGCCTGCGGCCCGAGCGCGTGCGCCCGCGTGACCACGGGAAGGAGCTGCACGCCATGGTCAAAGTCGGCGCTGAGGATGGGCCAGGTTTCCCGTACCAGTGCCGAAACCACAGCGGGCCACTGCTGACCATCTGTCGCTGATTCGTGTGCAAACCCCGCGAGCGTCTGTGTGCCGATCGACAGCGATGGCGCCGGTATCGGGATGACGTGCGTCCCCCGACCCCACCGGAAGAGGCCGAGCCCGAGCGCCAGGCCGCGCAGATCGCCGGGCGGCATGGTCTAGGTCTCCAAAAGGTACACAACTGGCTGCGCGACCTGCACCGTCATGCTTGCCCCCGCCGCCTCATCCGTCAGCGCTGGCGGCGAACCGAGCGTGATCGTCGTTGGCGTCCAGGACGTGGCCTCAAACGTCCCATTGTTGGCCGGCGTGGCCGCACCGCTGATGGTCACCTGGGCGCCCGGCGCGACGAGGGGAAAGGTCCCGCCCGTGAGGGTCAGGACATTGCTGGCGATGGCAATCTGCGCGCTGGTGGTCGTACTCCCGCCCCGCGTAATCGACGCCTCGGTCGTCAGCACACGTGGCCCGGGGCCCGCCGTCGGCGCCGTCGCCGTCACGAACGTGAGGTTCGGAATCACCAGCGTTTTCGTCTGCCCGGTGGTGGGATGGGTGTAGCGCAGCTGGGCCTGGAGCTGCGTATAGTTCTGGCGCCAGGTGATAATCGCCTCATTTTCTGTGGTGAAGCGCGGAAAGGTGATGGCCAATCTAAACGTAAGAAAAGCGTTTTCAATAGGTTCTAGAGGGTTTTGGCTACAGTTCGTGTAATCAATCGCCATCGGACGAGCCATCGTGAGCGTCAGTTCGCTACAGCACACATCGTCCGTCGTCGGAGACAGGGCATGGTCCTGCGTGCCAACGAGGAGTTGCAAGTGATGATGCAGCAGGCGTCTGGAGTCTTGGAGAAGGGTGACGAGATGCGCATGCGTGTTGAGCGTTGAGTTGAGCTGCAAGCCGCCAGGGATGACGCTCGTGGTCAGCACGACGCCATCGGCGTTGGACGTCCACTGAATCTGGGTGGCTTTCGAGCCCGGATAGTCCCAGACACCGAGCACCTGCTTATCGATGGAGATGGTCAGGGCCTTGCCTTGGAGCGAGTCGATCAGATCATAGCGGCCCGCCGCGAAGGCCCCGAAGAAATGCTTCAGGAGCACCCACTCGTTGGCATAGCGCATCGGCAAAATAATGTCACCAGTAGCGCTAAAATTGCCCTGCTCCGGCGTGCCGTATACAGGGCTCCCTTGCAAGGATTCATCAGGTATCTCTGCATAAACATCATTCAGTGATTCTGAAATGCTCGGCAGGACCTGCGTCGTGAGGACGGGCGTCCCGTAAATTTCCTCTTCACCTATTCCTATTCGGGTTAAATACCCAATACTTGTTACCGATGGTTCGGCCATGGCAGTTTCCCTTAAACTAGGATATAATTATCCTATGTGTCCTGTGCTATACTGCACACGGTACGGCTAGGGTCTGCAGCCCGAAAGCCCGTCTCAGCGGGTTGCCGTGCCACTTCCTGAGACTCTCTACTGAGGAGAGAGCGCCATGCCATACAAAGATCCAGAAGCGCATCGTGCCTACCATGCGGCGTATCGCGAAGCGAAACGGGAACTCATCCGTCTGAAGAGTCGCCTCTATGCTGCGACACATAAACCCCAACGACGTCTGTATGATGCCGCACACATAGAACGCAGACGCACGAGCCAGAATGCAGCCTATGCTGCTAATCCAGAACGTTTTAAGGCGAAACAACATGCTGATCGTGTGCGACGCAACGATGAAATCAGGGCACGCGACCGCGCCTATTGTGCTCTGCATAAAGAGAAACGAAACGCGCGACAGCGTGCGGCCCGACAAAGACGCCAAGAGGCCATACGTCTGCGAGACCGCGCGTATTACGTAGCGCATCGCGACGCAGAACTTGCGGCGAAACACCGCTACCATCGTGCTCATCGCGAGGCCATACTTGCGTATAAAAAGATGTATCAGGCAGCCAATCCTCTTATCATCGCTGCCATAAGACGCCGTCGCCGTGCCCGGAAAGCCGCTGCACCTGTGAATGATTTGAGCGCTGCCCAATGGCAAGAGATCCAGGCGTCTCAGGATCACTGTTGTGCCTACTGTGGCATACGGTGCAAAGGCAAGCTCACACAAGATCACATTCTTCCTTTGTCGCAAGGTGGTTCGCATACCTTCACAAACGTGATTGCAGCATGCAGAGTCTGTAATTCTCGAAAAAATACCGGCCCACCATTGTGCCCGGTGCAGCCCCTGCTCTTGACCATCGCGCCCAGCAAAAAGAAGAAAGCCTCTTAGAGAAAGACCACATACAGCGCCAGCCCGACCAACCCGAGCAGCGCGATGATGATCAGATCGCCCGTCATGCGCTCAGCGCCACCGCGAACGCCTCGACCGGCCAGGCGCATTGCGCGAAGTGGCAGAGATGCGTCTGTCCGACCCTGCTGTGCGCCACCTGCTCGATCTGCAGCGGCCCCACGCGGTCGAACACGCCCACCGTATGCACTGGACGCAGCAGCGCCGCGACGTCTTCGAGGAGCGCCTGGAAGACCAGCTCACTCGCCTGGCTGTCGTCGACGCTCAAGAAACCGCGCAGCACCAGCCGCTCCTGCCCTCGTTGTTCCAGCCCTACGTAGCGCTCCTGCTGCACGCTCTCGCGCGTCAGCGTCCAGGCCCTGAGCGCCTGCGGGTCGCCGAACACGCCAGACGCGAGATCCGGTTCCACCGTGAGGCGCTCGTAGGGGTGTACCAGGCCGATGTCAGGAATGGTGGCAAGCTGCGCCGTGAGCCAGTCGCCGAGGGCACGATACGTCGTGATGGTGTCGTCAGACACGTCCTGTGCGGTCACGGTGAGATACTCCGATGCCACCACGAACGTCTCACTGAAGTGGACGTCTACGGTGTCTGAGAGGCGGCGCGGCTCTTGCCTCTCAAGCGTCGGGGCGGTGAGGTACTCGGCACTTCCTGGCACAGTGACCACACTGGCTAACGTGTCGAGTACCGCATCAACCAGGTCCTGATACACCCGTTCTGAGGCCTGCGGGTCATCCAGCGCGAGAAAGCCGCGCAGCCGCAGCCGGTGCAGGCGCTCGACGCTTGTGTTGCCGCGCCACACCTCTTGCGTGCCGGCGCGCGACAGGCACCAGTAGCGCAGCGTGGGCAGCGGCCCCACGGTGCCGTGCAGGGCGGTCGGGTCGAGGGCGATGCGGTCGTACGGGTACACGTGGCCGATGTCAGGGATGGCCGCAAGCGGCGTCAGCAGCGCCTGCATGATATCAGCGAGTGGCACCTGTCATCTCCATAGCATAGGGCACAATATACAAGGTATAATTTGGGTGTCCCGTTGTGATACACTCGATCTCTGGTAATGGGGTAGCAGCTGATCACTGCTCGCCAAGTCTGTGGGCCATTCACCAGAGAGCCGCATTACCAGCACCATGAATGGAGGTGTCTATGGACCCGCAATTCCTGCTTGTACTCCAAGAAATCAGTGCCACCCTCAAAGACATTGCCCAGACGCAGCAGCAGCACTTTGTCACCACCATTGCCTGTGCCCTCGTCTACCTGAGCGGCCTCGTGACGGTCGCCTGGCGCCTCGACCGCCGCATGGAACAGCGCTTCGACGAAGGTCGCAAAGCCCTGGCTGACCTGCACGCCACCTCGCAGGCCATTGTGGCGCAGACCGCCGAACTGCTGAGGAGGAGCGCATGAGCCCGGAAGTGCTCGCCTTGCTCACCACCATCCAAGAGACGCTCACGCAGATGCAGCAGGACTTTCATACCACCATGCTCATTGCCATCGGCATTGCTGCTGGGACGCTTGCCCTCGTGGGAGCCATGTTTGTCTGGGGCTGGCTCGCAACGTCCAGGATTCGCACGGAAGCCGCGAAGTACGCCGCCGATGCCGAAGCGCGTATGCAAGCGATCCTGGCCCAGACCCGCCGGCAACCCTAACTCCCGCCCTGGAGCAGCCGCGCCGCCCGCGCCATCGCCTGCTGGAGCATACCCTCCATGCGTGGCCTGACGGCGGCGAGCGCGTCCCGGAACATATGCCGCCCGCGTGTCCCCCGCCGGGCGATGGCGCGCTGCACGGCGTAGGCCGCGCGCTCGTTCCCCAGCACCCGCCGGGCCCACAGGAGCAGCGGGCCAATCGGGGCCCAGTGCGGCGCCGTCCCCTCTTCCACATACGGCGCGTAGGGTGCCTGCGCCCCCGTAAAGACCGTCCCGCGTATCGCGGCGCTGAGCGAAGTGCCCGTGGTCACGTCGGTGGCGATGGACGCGCGCAGCACGCCCGTGTTGACCGGCGTGCGGCTTCGCGCTTCGCTGGCGACGTCTTCGACGATGGCGCGTACCGCCAGGCTGGCTTCGCGGTAGAGGACCTGGCGGCTCTGCTCCGCGTGCAGCAGGGGGATGTTCGGCACGGTCAACTTGTAGGTGATGAACGGCTCAGCCATGCCTCACCTCTTCAGGCCAGAAGCGATTCCACTGTTTCAATGCCTGCTCCAAGCCCTCGACGACGCGCGCAAAGTCGTATTCCGGCCCAAATTCATGCCAGTGATGGACGACTTGCCCAGCCATCACGAGCACGCGGTCAATCGCTACCAGCCGCGTATCGTGGACCTGGAAGGTGTCGTCAGCCACGCGGTGCTCCTGCCTGAGGATGCTGCCCCTCGACGCGAGCCGTCAGCGCTTTGATGTCGGCTTCGAGCGTTGCTATCCTGGTCTCAAAGGCCTGGCGCACCGTATGAAAATTCTTGGTCTGTTCGTCCATCCGGCGTTGGAGGTCCTTGATGTCGCTCTGCACATTGGGGAACGGCGGTCTCTCAGCCATACCTCTGCCTCTCAGAAGGTTTGTGCGGCCCCCACCCCGGAACATGCCGCACGCGCTGTCGCGCATACCCCCACCACCCGGATCATTGCCACGCTCGGTGCTCCCCGGTTGGCGACCAACGGTATCCCTTCCTACCCTACCTGCCTCACCTGCATC
>Ga0137443_1000030_pt1 | contig 18022 bp, 12 predicted proteins | sample EasRivERMGT300_2_FD_102324 | JGI IMG/M metagenome (GOLD analysis project Ga0137443, IMG submission 102324) | Soil microbial communities from meander-bound floodplain in the East River, Colorado, USA - East River MetaG ERMGT300_2 | ecosystem: Environmental > Terrestrial > Soil > Floodplain ... | reverse complement strand
TAGCACTATTTTAACGTAATTTATCATCAGGAAATTCCACAATTCTTAATTAATACAGATGAAATTAAAGAAAATAAAAACCATTTTGAATGCGGATACTTTTAGGAAAAATCGTGCGGTAAAAAGAACTTCGAATATTTTTGTAAACAAATAATTCAACCTCTAGGATGAAACTCTTTATGAACCTGTTTCAAATATTCCCTGTCAATATGTGTGTAAATCTGGGTGGTCGAGATATCAGCATGACCAAGCATTTCCTGCACAGCTCTTAAATCGGCTCCGCCTTCCAAAAGATGAGTTGCAAAGGAATGTCTGAAAGTGTGCGGATGAACCTTTCTTTTAATTCCTGCGTCTTTAACATAACGGTCAACAATTTTCCAGGCTGACATCCGGGTGAGCTTCGTTCCCCTGTTATTCAGGAAAAGATAGTTGGCACTTTTAAGTTTTTTTATCAGCAGAGGTCGGCTTTTTTTTAAATATTCTCCGGTCCAGTTTATCGCCGAGCTTCCTATCGGGACAAGTCTTTCTTTAGATCCTTTTCCAAAAACCCGGATCATTTCCTGGTCAAAGAACAAATCGGATAATTTAATGTTAAGTAATTCCGATACGCGCAAACCGCAGGCATAAAACATTTCGAGAATTGCTTTATCCCTTATCCCGAGTTTTTTATTAATATCCGGTGCATCGAGTATTTTTTGAATCTCGTTTACATTTAAAACAATCGGTAAGCTCTTATGAATCTTCGCAGAAGCAACTCTATCCATCGGGTTGATCCTGATGTAGCTGTTGAGGAAAAGATATTTGAAAAAACCTTTCAGAGATGAATTGTATCTTGCGCTTGAAGTATCGCTTAAACCGAGATCAGAGAGAGAAACAAAAAATGAATTAATGTCTTTGTATGTGATCTTATCCGGATCATTAATATTCAGAGAAGTTAAAAAAATTATAAATGAACGAATGTCATTTTTGTAAGATGATACTGTGTTTTCAGATAGGTTTCTTTCGAGTTTTAATGAGGATAAATATTCCTTTAAAAACGGGTCCATTAGTTCTTTTTCTCTTCTGCCGAACCTTTTTCCATTTCTTCCTGCTTCGGATATTTGATTCTTTTATGATGCTGGCCAAGTAAAATTTTCAAAAATTCTTCTTTCATTTTTGAAATATCTTTAAGCGTAATAGGCGACTCTTCCAGCTGTCCATCCTGTGTTCGTTCCCTAAAAATATTACCGATTACATTTTCGACCTTTACGGGATCCGGTTCCCGGACTGAACGCACAGCAGATTCGCATCCATCAGCCAGCATTACAATTGCAGTTTCTTTGGAATTAGGTTTTGGACCGGGATAACGGAAATCATTGACGTTTACTTTTTCATCACCGTAAAGTTTTTTCGCTTTTTCGTAGAAAAAAGTCATCGCTGATGTACCGTGATGCATCGGAATAAAATCAATAATTTCCTGAGGAATATCATTTTCGTGAGCAAGTTCAATCCCGGCTTTCACATGGTTCAGTATTAAATCCACACTTTCTTCGGGTTTTAAATTTTCGTGAACGTTCTGTTCATTCAGCTGGTTCTCCACAAAATTCTGCGGCGAAATTGTTTTGCCGATATCATGATAGTAAGCTCCAACCCTTGCCAGCAATGGATTTGCACCGATTTTTTCTGCCGCAGCTTCTGCTATTGTTCCCATTGTCATTGAATGATTGAAAGTGCCGGGTGCTTTTCTTGCAAGATCACGTAATAATGGTCTGTCAAAATTAGAAAGCTCGAGCAGGGTAAGATCTGTGGTAATTTTAAATAATCTTTCAAAGAAAATCAGCAATCCGTAAGTTAGAACCGGACTAATCAGTGCATTGGATGTTGCAAATGCAAATTCAATCAGCATAGAATCATAAGGTGAAAATCTTTCCAGTCCAAAAGCAAGGATTGAAAGAAAATATCCCAGGAGAATAAATAAAAATGATCTGAATATCTGGGAACGGTTTTTTATATCTCTCACAGAATAAACAGAAATTCCTCCTGCTATCAGGTTCATTGCCATAAAAGTATAATCATTTCCTCTTAACGCACCGAGGATTAAAGCAATAATAACAGTTGAATAAAATCCAACGCGTGAATCAAAAATTATTGTGAGCAGCATTGAGGCAGCCGGTATAAATATCAGGAACTGAACCGGAGCCTGAACCGGCAATTGGTTAACAAGAAATGTTATAAATGATATAAAGGTCAGCAGGATTGAAATGATTATCAGTTTCTGGTTATCATAAAATATTTTTTTTCTGAAAAGATAAATATAGGTTACAAGCAGTGCCACAAGTAATGCGATGTGAATAAACTTACCGATATTCTGAAGGATAATTCCTTCAGTACTTATCATTTCCCCTTTTGCTTCCTTATACGATTCTATTTTTAGTTTTGCTTCTTTCGTTATCCTGTCATGCTTGGCTATTATTCTTTCATTTTCATTTACGATTCCTGTGTATTTTGATACATTATTTCTCGCTTGTTCAAATAATTCTTTTGTGAGTTCATCGCTGTATACCAGGTTTGGAAATATGAAGTGGGAAGAATACTCAATAAGAGCTTTTTCAAGTTCATTAGAATAGTTCAACTTTTTAACTTCATTTTCGACTTCAGTTTTTGCCTGGTTCAGGAATAAATATTTTACGATCGGTTCAATTCTATCAATCCTTCCAGTCCTTAATGCAATACTGTCTCTGAGCTCCTGACCAGCATCAATACTCAGCACACCTTTATTATAAACAGAATTGAGGACAGCTCCTGCCTTAATAAAAATTTCTTTAAGATCAGGGTCTCTTGTTCTAAGCAGATTTCTTTCCTTTATCCGGAGATTCATAAATTTTGAATATGAGGATGTGCTTAAGAATGTAGGGCTGGTAGAGGATGGTGGTTTCGTGCTAATCTGTTCATCAATAAGCTTGAGTAAATAGCTGCTGTAGTTTTTTAATGAATCTATACTCTTTTGAGAATTTTCAGGTGTATTTACAAATACGGGGTAAACTGTTTTTTCTGCATCCCTGATTTCATTCCTGTAAATTTCCTCACTTTTTTTAATTGGAAAACTAAATGGAGCTATCAAATCACTATAAAGCCAAATTGCTCCTTCCGAAATTTCAAACTCAATAGACTCGCCTTTAGGAAACATCATAACTATAATTATTACGGTAACAAATCCAAGGAGCAATTTTAATAGAATTCCGCGTTTCCTTTTTTTGATGTCCTGCTGAATCATAGCTATCCTTTTTTTGCTCTTAAAATCATTTCAAAAAATTCTGCTGCACCTTCCTCATTATTTGATTTTTTTGTTACAATATCCGCCTTCTTAATTATTTCGGGGATGGCATTGGCAACGGCAGCCTTAATCGCTTTTGTGTCGAATAAACTGATATCATTATACCAATCACCCAAAACTGATGCTTCAGATGTTTTAATATTGAGATACTTTAAAATGCTTTTAAGCCCTGTTCCTTTATTACAGCCGGATTTCCTGACTTCGAGATAAAAAATATTATTTCTCCTTTGAGACCTGAAAAATGAAACGCTGCAGCCAAGCGAATATGGAAATAAAAAACGTTCCGCAACCTTTTTTAAAGCATATTTCATATCGCTTGTGAAAACAATTTCCAGCGTACCATTAATATAATCATTGTAGGAATTCACTTCTTCATAAATTGCGCCGTATTTACTTAGCAGTTCAGGAATTATAGTGTTCTGTTCAGTGTAATAAACTTTATCTGCATGGCAGAGAACAATATTAAAAAGATTTTCTTCTGCATACTTAAGCGCCCTGGTAACGTATTTATGTTTAATAAAATTTTCATAAATTATTTTATTGTCGGGGAAGCTTCTAATCAAACTCCCATCCAATGATATGATTGGTCCTTCAATAGCAATCTCTTTTGCAATTTCTTCAGCCGCCGAATGCAGCCTGCCGGTAGCAAGTGAAAAAATAACTCCTTGTTCCGATAGTTGTTTTATTAATTTTTTTGTTTCGATTCCTAATGTGCCGTCATTAGACAGCAACGTTCCGTCAATATCAGAGACAATGAGTTTTATATTTCTAAGTGAGTCTTTGAAATTCATCATTAATTAATCAACAGCTGTTTTCCAACCCATATCAGAAAGATTTTTATAAATAATTTTTACAGATACAACAGCTGCAGCAGTATAAATAAAAAATTGCAAATAGTCCCCAAAAATAAGTTTCCCGGTTCCAAATAAAATTGAATAAACCAATACAACACCAAATATCCAGTTAACAAACATTTTTGCAAAATTTTCATCGCTTTTAACTTCAGGCATTTGATCTGAAATTTTTTTCCAGAGTTTTCCACCGGGATGAATTTTCCTGTAAAATGATTTCAATGTATCATAATCTGTTTGGGGTGTTAAATATGTTACTGTGAGCCAGGCTGCGGTTGTAGCCGGAACCAAAATTAATAATGTAAATGGGAATACGTAACCGAATGAAGTAATAACCGGGTATAAAATAAACGGAGTTACCATTGCAGTTATTTCTGACCAGGCATTGACTCGCCACCAGAACCATCTTAAAATCAAAACCAGCCCAACACCTGCACCACATTCCATGATGAACTGCCAGGCACCTGATATACTCGTTATAAATAACGTAACAATCACTGAGGTAATCATTAAAAGGATAGTGACTGCTCTGGAAGAAAAAACGTAATGCTTTTCATCTTTATCTTTTTTGATAAATCGCCTGTAAAAATCATTTATTATATACGACGTCCCCCAGTTCAATTGTGTTGCAATGGTGCTCATATAAGCAGCGAAGAATGCTGCGATCAATAATCCCTTTAATCCTGCCGGAAGAAAATCTCTCATTGCATATACATAACCCATGCCTTTCTCATTAGCTGAAAGATCCGGATATAATATCAAAGTGGAAATCCCGACAATAATCCATGGCCAGGGACGAATTGCGTAATGTGCAATCTGAAAAAAAAGTGTTGCAAATAAAGAATGCTTCTCGTCTTTCGCCGACATCATTCGCTGAGCAACATAACCGCCTCCGCCCGGCTCGGCTCCGGGGTACCACGAAGCCCACCATATTATTCCAATGTAAGCAAGAAATGAAACTACGGTGAGAGCTAAAGTTCCGGCGGCGGATCCAACATCAGAAATTTCAGGGAAAAAGTTAAAGACTGTATCCGGCAGCTTTTCCTGCATACCTGAGATTCCTCCAACTTGAGGTGAATTAACAACAATTACTGCCAGTATAATACACCCGGTCATCGCCATGATAAACTGAAATGCATCTGTAACCAAAACTCCCCATAAACCTGAAAGCGCAGAATAGACTGCAACGAGAAACATACATCCGAAAATATAAAAATAAACTTCGTCCTCACCGATGCCAAAGAAGCCAGTGAGAATAGATGCCATTGCTTTGTTAACCCATCCCATAATAATTACATTCATAATTACACCAAGATACAACGCACGGAATCCCCTGAGAAACCTTGCCGGCTTTCCGGAATATCGCAGCTCAGCAAACTCGGCTTCGGTCATGATGCCTGCTCTTCTCCAAAGTCTTGCAAAGAAAAAAACTGTTAGCAGACCGCCAAACGCAAAATTCCACCAGAGCCAATTTCCTGCAATTCCATTCTTTGCAACAAGCTCTGTTACCGCAAGCGGAGTATCGGCAGCAAAAGTTGTTGCAACCATAGAAATTCCCGCAAGATACCAGGGCACATTTCTGCCTGAAAGAAAAAATTCATCGGTGCTTTTTCCGGCTCGCTTGAAATAGTAAACTGCTATTCCTATCGAAACAATAAAGTAACCGATGATTATCAAATAATCATAAATATTCAGCATTAAAAATTTACCTTCGTCTGATTTTAAAAAATAAATTTCTTAATTGTTAATGTTATTTCTTTCTCCTGATAATTTAGTTGATATCCCTCCGGTTAAAATACAAACTGAAACTCCAATAAATGTATACCATGTCCAACCTGTCAGATTTATAGTTACTATAATTATTATGAAAATGATGCAGACGATGAATCCTGTCAAAGCATCTTTCTGTCTGCTATTTTTAATTAATATTCCCAGCAGAAAAATGCCAAGCAATCCTCCATAGGTGAATGAAGCAATACTGAGTGCAATCTCAACAACAGCTTTTGTGCTTTGCATAAAAAATAAAGAAGAAACTATAAGCAGGATTGCCCAGGCAATTGTCATTAACCGGGAAATTTTAAGCTTCTTCTTTTCGTCTAGGATTTTTTTTGTTTTTGGAAGATAAAGATCAAGCATTGTTGAAGAGCTCAGTGAGCTCAAAGAACCGGAAAGAGTTGACATTGCTGCAGCAAGCAAACCTGCGATTATCAATCCTGTGACTCCTTCAGGTAATTGATTAATTATAAACATCGGAAATACTTCATCTGACTTTACATCCATCGGGCCGTAATGAGCATAAAGCATTACTCCTAAAACAAGAAATAATGCGAATTGAAGAATCACGATTACACCACTGCCTATAACGGCTTTCTGTGCACTCTTCAATTGTTTTGTTGCTAAAAGTCTCTGCACAATTAATTGATCTGTGCCATGTGATGCCATTGATAAGAATGCCCCCCCGATTATTCCTCCTAAAAATGTATATGGATTCTTTATAAAACCGGCAAACCCTTCATCAAAACCAAAATTAAAAATATTGAATTTGTTGTCCGATGATGCTGTTGATAAAACAGTATTCCATCCATCGGGAAGAGAGTTAAGAATGAAAATGCCGGCTGTTATTGCACCGCCGATATATATGAACATCTGGAAAACATCAACCCAAATAATACCTTTCAGTCCACCGGAATATGTGTAAAGCAGCGCAGTCAGTGCTGTAATAATTATTGCAAACACTGGATCAATTTTCAGAATGAGATAGATTGGGATTGCAGTTGCAAACAACCTCACGCCGTCGGCTGCAACTCTTGTGAAAATAAATGTTAATGAAGCGAAAGACCTGGTTTTATTTCCAAACCGGTTTTCAAGATAGCTGTATGCGGTTTGCAGATCACCTTTAAAGTATGCGGGCAGAAAAAGAAATGCAACAATAAATCTTCCAATTAAGAATCCGATTGTAACCTGCAAAAAATTTAAATTCGTCAGGTAGGCTAATCCCGGGATTGAAATAAAAGTAAGTGTGCTTGTTTCGGCAGCAACGATTGAAAAACAAACTGCCCACCAGGGAATATTATCGCTGCCGAGAAAGTAATCCTTCACATTTTTTTGCTTCCCGCCAATGGCAATTCCTAAAAAAGCAACACAAATAAGGTATGCAATTATTATTATGTAATCTATCAGAAATCTATCCTTCTAATTTATTCTGAAGCCGGGCTAATCAATTAATTTATTTAAAACGAAAAAGCATCTCAACAAAATTGAGATGCTCTTATAAAAATATTTTCCGGCAAATTAATAAAGTATTATGATTTATTTTTTCAGGTCGTTAAATGCTTCTTCAACAGTTTCACATACAGGCAGAACACGGTCCAGTTGAGTAATTTTGATAAGAGAATAAACTTTTTCAGAAGGTGACGCTATTCTCATTTGCCCGTCGGTTGTATTCAGAATCCGGTTTGCGACCAGTATTGCACTCAATCCGGAGCTGTCGCAGCTTTCAACATCACTTAAATCAAGAATAAATTTTTTTGCACCTTCAACTTTGAGCAGCATTGTAAATTCACCTTTCAGCAAACCCGAAATGCTTGTGTCCAGCCGTTTCTCATTCAACTTAAAGATTGTTATCCCGTTTTCTTTCTTAACTTCAAAATTCATTTTTAAACTTTAAAACATTTTAAAACAATTTAATAAATTCCGGTAAGATATTTCGGGATTGGACTCATTATTTACAACCTGCAGATTAAAATATTTGTCGGAGTTCGGTCTGGCGAATCCCAGTTTTATTCCCGATTTAACACTGTTTGTTATGTAATTATAGAATAGCAGTTCAGTTCTGTTCATATCTATGACCACATCAAAGTGAATATCGTTTAACCGGTTCAGCAGTTTTTTTGATGGGAGCTGAAGTTTATTAAGGTCGTTGACACCGTGCTCAATAACATTTGTTTTTAAGTTTGGTGGAAGAAGACTTACCCTGTAATCATAAGTCAAAATAAAAAGTGTTTTTTTATTATTCTTAAGAAAGGTTAAAAGTTCTGTAGCAAACCTGAAATCTCTTTCATCCAGCGGCATCATGATAAGGAAAGAGAAAGATCTTTCATAAACAGTTGAGAAGTTTCTTTCCTGAAATCTGAAGGGTCTCAATACCCTTCGTGCCATTAGCTTTGCAGCCTGCTTTTTTAATGTTTCAATCATTTGCCTTCTGCTTTTGCTAATAATTTTGTGAATTCATCTTCATTCAATACTTTCACACCCAAATCTTTGGCTTTAGTCAGTTTTGATCCTGCTTTGTCTCCGGCAAGAACAAAATCTGTATTTTTACTAACACTGGAAACCACCTTGCCTCCAAGGCGTTCAATCATTAATCCTGCTTCCTCACGTGTAAAATTATTCAATGTGCCGGTAAGAACAAAAGTTTTATTTGAGAAAAATGTATTCGCTTTTACCTGCATTTTTTCTTTTACGGATGAAAACTGCAAGCCGGACTTTTTCAGTTGCTGAATTGCCTGAATATTGCTTTTATTGGAGAAGAACTGCTTAACGCTGTCTGCAATACTCTCTCCGATTTCATATACTGAAGTTATCTCTTCAACACCGGCTTTCATCAGGTTATCAATGGAATTGAAATGTGATGCAAGTTTTTTTGCAGCTCCTGCACCCACATACCTGATTCCCAACGCAAACAGAACTTTATCGAACGGCTGATTTTTGCTCTTCTCAATCGATTGAAGAAGATTATCTACACTTTTTTCACCTAACCTGTCAATTTGAATCAGCTCATATCTTCCGTCTTTAAGTTTATAAATATCTGCATGGTTACGAAGAAAACCTTTGCTCACAAACAAATCAATTAAGGCTTCGCCTAATCCTTCAATATCCATTGCGCCTCTGGAAGCAAAATGTTCAAGTCTGCCTTTAACCTGGTCCGGACATTCAGTATTCTCACAATAATATGCAACTTCATTTTCAGGTTTAAATAATGGACTGCTGCACGTTGGACATTTGGTCGGTGTTTTTGTCGGTTTACTGTTTTTCTTCCGTTCAGCAAGAACTACCGAAACTACTTTAGGAATTACATCGCCACCCTTTTCAATGACAACTTTATCACCGACGCGAATATCCTTACGTTGAATTTCATCAAAGTTATGCAATGTGGCTCTGCTGATTGTTGAGCCAGCCAGGAAAACCGGCTCAAGTTCAGCCACCGGAGTTATTGCTCCGGTTCTTCCAACCTGCCAGGTTATATCATTAATAATGGTAAATGCCTGTCTTGATTTAAATTTAAATGCAACTGCCCAGCGTGGAGATTTTGCAATGCTGCCGAGAATGATTTGCTGTTTAATGGAATTTACTTTTACAACCGCACCATCTATTTCATATTCAAGTTTTTCGCGCATCGATTCAAACTTGCGGCAAACTGTTATAACCTTATCAATATTATTACAGAGCTTGTAATGAGGATTTACCCTGAATCCCATTTTTTTCAGAAGGTCCAGATTTTCCTGCTGTGATTTTAGCTCATCTCCCGGGCTGATCAAAGTATACACAAAATTATTTAAAGGTCTTTTAGCAACTTCTTTAGAGTCCTGAAGTTTAAGCGTTCCGGCAGAAGAGTTCCTCGGATTGGCAAATAATTTTTCTCCCCTTTCTGATCTGCTCTTATTCAACTTAATAAAATCTTTAATGTTCATAAATATTTCGCCACGGACTTCAATATCATTTAATTTGTATGGAAGCTTTTCACGGTTCGTTAATTTCAGCGGAATGGATTTAATCGTTTTAACATTCGATGTTATTTCCTCACCAACAGTTCCATCTCCACGCGTGGCAGCTGTTTTTAAAAAATCATTTACATAATTCAAGCTTACTGAAGCACCGTCAATCTTAAACTCAACAATGTATTCAACTTTTTCATTTTCTGGTAAAGCTTCTCTAACACGCCTGTCAAAATCATTCAGCTCCTCTTCGTTGTAAGTGTTTGCAAGACTGAGCATTAGAATTTTATGATTGACTGGTTTAAATTCTTTGGTGAGATCTTTGCTGACTCTCTGGGTGGGAGAATCAGGTGTGATAAGTTCGGGATTTTCTGCTTCCAGCTTTTCGAGTTCTTTAACTAATTTATCGTAACGTTCATCACCGATGGTTGGCTGATTAAGAATATAGTAATTATAATCATGCTTCCGAATCTCATCCCGAAGAGATTCAATTTTCTTTTTAATTGTTGAAGCCATACCTATTGCATTAATGTAGGGGGTGAATATAGCCGTTCAATACCGTTCTTATCAAGCTTGAAATGTCTGACGGAACCGCGTCTGCCCTCGAACTGAACAGCAGCTTTATTCAGCACAAATCTTATTACTCCGGAATTTCCTAAAGTAATTCTGAACAGCCGTGCCGCCTTAATCGTTTTACTCGATTTCGGATAAAGAAGAAAATCCCCTTTAACCACGTCATCATAAATAACCAAAACCCATGCAGAATCAGTTGAATCAATATTCGAGACTTGCAGAATTAAGCTGTCAAGTGCAGCAGTAACCTGTTTTGCGTCATCTGTTTTTTGTCCTTCCACAAACCGGTCTGTGGTGGTTTGTTCAAGAACTTCCTCGAATGGTTTTTCTTCAACAACTATATTGGAAGCTTTATCAAAAAACATAAAATAAACCGCGGCGATAATTATAACAATCATACCTGCTGCAACATAAGCCGGTTTTAATTTAATTTTATTTTCTTTTGAGCTGCTTGTGCTTAATGTATTAACATCTGTAAATGTTGGAACTTTAACTTGTTGAACCGGTTTGTATGGAGCTTGAGTTTCCGGTTTTTCCTTTTCCTCTTTCGGTTTTTCTGTTTCGGGCTCAATAGCTTTTTCGTATAACTTTCCTTCTTTGGCAAGATCATATCTTTTTAAAGTTTCATTCTCATCAAGCCCTACAACCCTGGCATACTGCTTAATGAATGCTTTGACATATAAATCGGGTAGGAAACTAAAATTACCATTATCGAGGGCTTCAAGAAACTTTATATCAATCCTTGATTTTGCAGCCATTTGCTGAAGCGAAATATTACTTTTAATTCTCGCTGCTTTCAGTTCATCGGCGAATTTTTCTAACATATTTGTTTTTATCGTTGTGAAAAAATATTCAAGATTAATTTATTCTGATTAATTTAGCAGCAAAAGATCCATCTAATTTATGCTTGTGAGGAAAAATCTGTATGCACCCGTTTTGATCAAGAATTTCAATTGGGAATTTTTCCTTAGCATCTTCTAATCTGAAATTATGATTTTCTTCCAGGAATTTTTTTACTATCTCAAAATTTTCTTCCGGCTCGATTGAGCAGGTACTATAAACCACAGCACCGCCCAGCTTAACAAGCTCCGCAGCTTTCCTTAGCAATTTTAATTGAATAATATTCATCTGGCGAATATCGAACAGATCTTTCTTCCATTTGATATCAGGTTTTTTAGAAAGTGTTCCTGTTCCTGAACAAGGGACATCAGCCAGCACACGATCAAATGTTTCTCCTGAATATTCCAGTGCATCACATTCAATTGGCTTTACACAGTCAAGCCCCAGCCTGTCATTATTTTTTTGCAGCAATTTCAACCTGCTTTCAAACTTGTCAATTGCAACAATTTCACCTTTGGAATTCATGATCGCAGCGATGTAAGCTGTTTTTCCTCCGGGAGCTGCGCATAAATCAAGAACACGCATTCCTTCATGAACATCCAGCAATCTGCATGCAAGCCCGGCGCTTTCATCCTGTATGTTAAAATATCCTTTTGCATAATATTCCCACGAGGTTATGTTCGTCAGATTATGCAGCTTAATAAATTCGGTCAGATATTTGCCCTCGTTATATTTCAGGTTTACAGAATCAAGAAGCGATTTAAAATCTGCGGGATTTACTTTTAAAGCATTTATGCGAAGTGTTAAAAATGGTTTTTCATTATTTGCAAGAAGTAAACTTTCCGTGTCTTCTCTTCCAAATCTTTCGAGATATCTTTTTACCATCCATGACGGATGTGAACAATATGCACTGAGATACCCGACTAAGTCTTCATTAGGATCAGGATATCTTATTGCGTTCTTGCTCCTGATAATATTTCTTAAAACAGCATTTGTCAGATCAGCAGGTTTTTGTCCCTGCAGTTTTTTAACGAACTCAACAACTTCGTTTACAGCAGCATAATCCGGAACTCTGTCTAAAAATAAAATCTGGTAGAGAGCAACTCTCAATCCATTTTTTAAATTTGGAATTGCTTTTGAAAAAGTGCCTTTGTAAAATCCATTAAGAATCCAATCAAGCCTGCCCATCCATCTTACAACACCGTGAACGATTTCATAGAGCAACGCCTTGTCAGGACCTTTCAGCTCGCTGTTTTTCATTTCATTATCGAGCAGCCGTTCGAGGTATGCATCTGTTCTCTCGACACGATTGAGAATTTTTACAGCAAGCCCGCGGACTCCCTGGTATAAATCCTGAACAGTATGATATTCCAGATGAAACGTAGTTTCCTGCATTAAAATCCTCTGATCTCCCTGTCTTTTTGTGTCAGCTCAAAAATCTTTTCAAATAATTTTTCATCTTTACCTTCGAAGAGAACTTCTCTTCTGCCAAAAACTGTCTTTGCAGTTTCAAGAGCTTTGGAAATCTTGTATAATTTTAGCGATTCACTTCCTCCCCAGCCAAATGATGGAATATATTTTGGCGGAAATCCAGCACCAAAAATATTTGCTGAAAAGCCGGCAACAGTTCCGGTGTTAAACATTGTGTTGATCGCTGTCTTTGTATGATCACCCATAATCAAGCCAAGAAATTGTTTACCCGAATCTATATGTCTTCCATTAATCTGAACTTTCACAGTACCGTAATTGTTTTGCAAGTCGCTGCAATTTGTATCGGCGCCAATATTTATCCAGCTTCCCAGGTATGAATGTCCCAAAAATCCCGGATGCTGTTTGTTTGTGTATGAATGAATGATTGAATCCTCAACCTCACCGCCGATTTTACATATCTTACCAATACTAACATTACTATAAATTGAAGCAAAACTTTTTATTTTAGTTCCTTCACCGATGTAAACCGGACCTTCAATAACAGCATTAGATGAAATTAAAACATTATTATCAATGTAAACAGGACCGTTTGAAGCATCAATAACAACTCCGGGTTTTATCCCGACGTTTTTATTAATGTAAATATTTTTTTGATCTAAAAAATGAACGCCTTTATATTTTTTACGGTCAGCTTTTTTTAATTTCTTCTGCCTGATTAAGTGCTTAATATCATTTCGCAATTCATTTCCGTTAAGATAAATTAAATCCCAAATGTAATTTGCACAATTTACTTTAATTTCCTCTGCCGCAAAGCTGCTGAAGAAACTGCTATGAATAGTATCATCCGATTGCTTCCTAAGTTTGTTAACCGAATCCGCCGACAATATTGCTGCCACAGTATTATTCCCCGAAGTAAATACCTTTTCACCAGTAAATTTTTTTGAGAGAATCTGATTTAAATTTGAATCCGCGATTACCCTTCCATTTATGAAAAGAATATCCTCGCCAGGGAAATTATTTACTGTAATTCCCGGATTTTCAAGTTTAACAATCTCTTCAAGATACTTTCTGCAATGCAATATGATCTTTGCTTTTGGAAAGGCTCTGGATATTTTTTCCCTGAGAGAATTTATACCGCAAACAAGGTCATAGACAGGCCTTGGATAAACCAAAGGTTCAAAATTAATATAGTGTTCGTCCTCAAAAATGCAGACGTGCATATAAACTTCTTTTTAATTTTTTGAAATTTAACACTTTTTGAGTTAAGATTCTCGGAGGAAATGTTTGCGAAATATGTAACTATTAATTACCAAACGACCAAAATCTTGATTCTCATTCCATTTTTATTAAATTACAAACCGAACAAAGAATAAATTCTGATGATGAGGGTAATTACATCCGGATTTCTTCCTATACCACACTCCAACTTCACCCTGATAGGAAGAGAAAAAATTTATATCTGTTATCCGGTCGTCTACAATATTTTTAGGCAATTCGATTTAGCAAAGAAGGAGTTATGAAATTCTTAACAGCACTATTTGTTTTAATATTAGTATTCAACTCATATCCACAAGCTGATTTAACAATTGATCTTTTTTTATATGATAGTGGTAATCCTCCTTTTGGAGGAAGTATTGAGATAACTTTTGGTCTTGATTCAACCGCTACTGATGGAATCGATCCTCATTTAGGAGAATCTGAAGTTCCTCCTGATGCATGTCCTGTTTTTTGGTTCCCGTATTTCTGCGCAAAATTTCTTCTACCTCCCTTTGTCCCTGGTTTTTCAGATACACGCTTAGATTTCAGGTTTGGTGAAATACCTTACACTGGCCAAAAAACTCATATGATCTTCTTTGTGACTAATGATAGTATTATAACAATGGAATACAATTTACCTCTCGGGGTAACTCTAAATTTGAGTGATGCATTAGGGGGAATTTTTATAGCCACATTGATTGATTCTGGTCAAGTCATAATACCTGATGATCTGACAACAGGTTATAGTATGATATGGATGATTGTTGATTACGATAATGTCGTTCCGGTGGAGTTAACTTCATTCGCTGGAGAGCAATTCGATAATTTAATCTACCTTAATTGGGCAACTTCTAGTGAATATAACAACTCCGGATTTGAGATTCTTCGTTTCACTCAGAATGACAATGAATGGAAGAACATTGGTTTTGTTCCGGGATTTGGAACAACAACAGAACCTAAATCTTATTCATTCACTGATGAAAATGTAACAACAGGATCTTACAAATACCGATTGAAGCAAATTGATTTTGATGGATCATTCACGTATTCAAACGAAATAGAAGTAGAAGTTGATTTTACTCCGAAGGAATTTGTGCTGTATCAGAATTACCCGAACCCGTTTAATCCTTCAACAAAAATCAAATATTCAATTCCAAAAGTAGAGACGCATCGCGATGCGTCTCTACAAATGGTAACATTAAAAGTTTATGATGTACTTGGCAATGAAGTTTCAACATTAGTCAACGAAGAAAAACAACCCGGAGTTTATGAAGTTGAGTTTGATGCTTTGAATCTATCAAGCGGAATTTATTTCTATCAACTTAAGGCGAGAGATTTTATTTCAATTAAGAAAATGGTTTTACTTCGTTAAGTCTGCACTTCTTCAACAGTAACCGGGGCAGATTCTGTTTCGGTGATATTAGTAACTGTTGCTGATTTCCTTGAAAGGTAAGCATACATTGCAGGGACAACAAATAGAGTAAGGAAAGTTGAAAATATCAGTCCGCCAACAACTGCGATTCCCATTGAAACTCTGCTTTCAGAGCCGGCGCCAAGAGCCAATGCAATCGGAAGAATTCCAAGGACTGTGGAAAGACTTGTCATCAAAATTGGTCTTAAGCGTGATACTGCTGCACTGATAACTGCTTCTGTTTTTTCAAGTCCCGTTGCTTTTCTTTGGTTTGCAAACTCAACAATCAGAATTCCGTTTTTAGTTACTAAACCAATCAGCATAATAATTCCAATCTGGCTGAAGATGTTCAAAGTCTGATCAAAATACCAGATTGAAATCAACGCACCAGCCAATGCTAATGGAACTGTAAACAGAATTATGAGCGGATCTCTGAAACTTTCAAATTGAGCAGCAAGAACAAGATAGATTAATCCAAGAGCAAGAATAAATGCAAACAACAAGCTGGATGAACTTTCCTGGAAATCTTTTGAAGGTCCATCGAGAGCAGTTGCGAATGATTCATCAAGTACTTTATCTGCAATTTCATACATCGCATCAATTCCTTCACCCAAAGTTTTACCCGGTGCTAATCCTGCAGAAACTGTTGCCGAAACATACCTGTTAAATCTGTAAAGCTGTGGTGGTGCGCTTTGCTCTTCTGTGTAGACAACATTATCAAGCTGTATTAATTCACCGCTGCTATTTTTTACATAAGTTGATTTTAAATCTATCGGTGCATCTCTGTTTTCTCTCGAAAACTGACCGATCACCTGGTACTGCTTTCCATCTTTTATAAAAAATCCGAATCGTTGACCACTGAATGCTGCCTGGATTGTTTGTGCAATATCAGAAGTTGAAACTCCTAATGTTCGTGCTTTCTGCCTGTCGATACTTAATTTCAATTCAGGTTTGTTAAACTTCAGATTAACATCAACAATAGTGAAGATCGGATAATTTCTTGTTTCATCTAAAAATTTTGGAAGGAACTCTTCAAGTTTTTCAAAGTTCGGTGCTTGTAATACAAACTGAACCGGCAAACCTCCTCGTCTTCCTCCGCCGATAGATTGCTGCTGAGTTACAAAAGTTCTTGCGCCTGAAAATTTTCCAACTACAGGTGTAATATCATCTGCAATTTGCATCTGTGTTCTTTCCCTTTCATCTGGTATTTTAAGAATTGCACCTGCAAAACCCGTATTAACGGAACTGGAAGCACCAAAACCTGGTGATGTAACTGAAAAAATTCCTTCGGCTTCAGGAATGCTGTCGCGAAGAACCTGGATAAGCTGATCCATATAATGATCCATAAATTCAAATGTAGCTCCTTCAGGAGCAGTTGCATTAATTGTGAGCCTGCTTCTGTCCTCGAGCGGAGCTAATTCAGAAGGAATATTAGCGAACAAAATCCAGATTAACACAATCGTAGTTACAATTCCCGGAAGCGTAATCCATCTGTGCTGCATAAAATATTCAAGCTGGCGTTTATATGCAGCATTCATTTTTACAAAGAATGGCTCAGTCAGATTATAAAACCAATTGTGCTTTTCTCTTCTTTTTAAAATTCTTGAACTCAGCATCGGAGTTAATGTAAGAGCTACAAATGCAGAGATGATTACACTGCCTGCAATAACAATTCCGAATTCTCTGAATAATCTTCCTGTTAATCCCTGTAAGAAAATAACCGGCATAAATACAGAAGCCAGAGCAACAGTAGTTGATACAACTGCAAAGAAAATTTCCGCAGAGCCTTTTTTCGCAGCTTCAACCGGATCCATTTTGTCTTCGACCTTCGTATAAATATTTTCCAATACAATTATTGCGTCATCCACAACTATTCCGATAGCAAGCACAATTCCCAGGAGTGTTAAAACATTTATCGAAAAATCTGCAATGTACATAACGAAGAAAGCACCGATAAGAGAAATTGGAATTGCTATTACCGGGATAATAGTTGTACGCCAATCTCTGAGAAAAAGAAAAATAATTAATACCACAAGCGCAAATGCGACCATTATGGTTTGCTCAACTTCTGTTATCGATTCTTTGATATAAGTTGTAACATCAAAACCAATTACGGTAGTAATATCTGAAGGTAATGTTTTTTTAAGATGATCAAGCCGTTTGTAAAACTCATCAGTGATTGCAATATTATTTGCACCAGCCTGAGCAACCAGAACAACTCCGACCATCGGGATCCCGCTCCATTTAAGTATCGATCGTTCATTCTCTGCACCAAGCTGAGCATATCCAAGATCTCTTAATCTAACTATTCCACCAGCATCTTCTTTTATTATAAGATCATTAAACTCATCTTCTGTACTGAGTCTTCCAACAGTTCTTATCGAAAGTTCTGTATTGTCGCCTTCAATCCTACCTGATGGGAGTTCAATATTTTCCCTGTTCAATGCATTGCGAACGTCAACAGCAGAAAGACCGAAAGCAGCCAACTTAGAAGGTTCCAGCCAGAGACGCATTGAATACTTTTTTTCGCCCCAAATCTGAACACTGCTCACACCGGGAATTGTCTGCAGTCTTTCTTTAAAAACATTATTTGCCATCTCAGAAAGCTGAAGCAGATTTCTTGTATTGCTCT
>Ga0137443_1000028_pt1 | contig 18523 bp, 16 predicted proteins | sample EasRivERMGT300_2_FD_102324 | JGI IMG/M metagenome (GOLD analysis project Ga0137443, IMG submission 102324) | Soil microbial communities from meander-bound floodplain in the East River, Colorado, USA - East River MetaG ERMGT300_2 | ecosystem: Environmental > Terrestrial > Soil > Floodplain ... | reverse complement strand
GAGATTCAATATTCCTGATACTGCTCGAGTAATTGTAATTTCACCCTCTTTAAGCGGAGCTCCAAAGTATCCTGCTGTAAATACAAATCCATAAGCGATTATGCCAAGTATAAAACTTGAAAGTAAAACACGGGGGATAATTTCTTTTAATGGAAGCTGCAGCCAGTTTCGTTTTTTTATTATTTTTCTAAGAAGGTGAGTGGACAAAATTCCAAAAATACCGAGCATAACCCAGATAAGAATTCTTACGACAGGAAGAGCTTCAATTGAGGCGATAATAATAATATTTATGAGGATGAAAATTGACCATCCTGAAACCTGGCTGATCCAGTAAATTTTTTTCCGGCTCATTTTTGCTTTAACTGCAGCCTCTGACTGCGCCTGAACATTTGGAAATTGAGGGACTATGCTAACTGATTTCATCAAATATAATCTTATTCGTTTACATGATAAAATAAGCCGGCAGTGATAACCGGCTCTTATTTTCAACTACAAAACTAATCAGTCAGATGATTGAAGATTGAAATTAAATTATCAGCGGAATTATAGCAGGATGAGTGGAATAAGGAACAACTAAATAATATGAAAACCCCGAAATAATTTTCGGGGTTTAATAAAATATTATCAGCTAATTAAAGCGAAAGTATATCATTATAAATAATAAAAGCCATTAACAGGAGAAGCAGTACAAACCCGGTATTTTGTATTGCAACTTTTACTTTTACAGGAATTTCTCTCCTTGCGATCGTTTCAATAATTATTATCACGAGATGTCCACCGTCTAAAACCGGAAACGGCATAATATTAATTATTGCCAAACTGAGACTTAAGATAGCCAGGAAGAAAAGAAAACTATCTATTCCAACATCGGCAGATTTAGCAGCAAGCTGTGCAATCTTAACCGGTCCGCCAAATGCTTTTTTAAATTCTACTTCACCAACAAAAACTTTTTTTGCAACACTGAATGTTAGATTTGTAATATTAGCGATATCTATACCCGCATAATAAAACGCTTCAAAAAAATCAAAAGTCTGGAAATTAGTTTTACCGGTATAAACTTCACCGATGGAAATTCCAATCATTCCATCGCTGCCCGGCACAACAGCTAACATTAATGTATCTTCACCTCGCTGCACAACCAACGGTAGTTCGCTGCCGGCATTACCGGAAATAATGTTAATAAGTTGTTTTGAACTGCTTAGCGGAGTATGATTTATTTCAAGGAAAATATCGCCAGCCGCAATACCGGCCGATTCTGCAGGAGAATCTTTTAACACATCCATTACCCGTGGTTTAACACCCTCAGGCACAAGGAATTCGCCGGAAGTTTCAAAGTCAGGTATTTTTGCTCTTGGTACAAATATTTCAGCGTTAACACCATCCCGGATAACAGTAACGTTAAGATCTTCACCCAAAGTGTTAACATAGAATTCAGATCGGAGCTGTTCCCAGTTCTCAACTTTTTTTAAATTGACGGCGAGTATCTTATCATCTGTTTTGAAGCCAAGCGAATCAGCAACGGAATTTTCTCCAACATAACCGATGGTTGTTGTTTCAGTAACAGGTTTGCCTTTAAAAAAGTTTGCACCCCAGAAAATAAAAACGGCAAGAAGTAAATTCATTAAAACACCTGCGGTGATAACAAAAACTTTCGGCCAAAATCCTTTTGAACGGAATTCATAAGGCTGAGGTTCTTTCTTTGCAAACTCGGTATCGAAACTTTCATCTACCATCCCGGCGATTTTAACGTAACCTCCAAGCGGGAGAAGCGAAAGCCTGTAGTCGGTTTTACCTTCACCATCAAAATCTTTTGGTAATTCGCCGAAGCTGAATCCTTTCTTTTTATTCCATCCGAACAGCCGTTTCCCGAATCCGATTGCAAAAACATCCACTCTCATACCGGAAAGTTTTGCTGCAGCGAAGTGCCCGAACTCATGTACAAAAACAAGTATTCCAATTGTAATAGCAAAATAAATTATATAATCCATTAAGTGTTTTTCTCCGTTCAGTTTATCCCATTTACTAATTCTCTGGTGATCCTATCACATTCAAAAATTGTTCCGAGATCAGGGGTTTTATTATTTTCAATTTTATCAAGTGCTTTGTTGATAAGCTTCGGAATATGTGAGAATTTTATCTTTTTATTTAAAAATTTATCTACAGCAACTTCGTTCGCAGCATTTAAAATACAAGGAGCAGTTCCGCCGGTATTTATTGCATCGAATGCTAATTTAAGACATTCAAATTTATCGAAATCAGGTTCAAAGAAACTTAATATTCCGATGGAAGGCAAACTGGTTCTTTCAAAATTATTTTGTCTTCTATGCGGAAAAGTTAATGCGTATTGAATCGGCAGCTTCATATCAGGCAAACCTAATTGTGCTTTAACAGAACCATCAACAAACTGCACCATCGAGTGTACGATTGACTGAGGATGGATAACCACTTCAATTTTTTCCGGCGGAAAACCGAACAGCCAGCGTGCTTCGATCACTTCCAGACCTTTATTCATCATAGTTGCAGAATCAATAGTAATTTTATTTCCCATTTTCCAATTCGGATGATTTAAAGCTTCATCAACAGTTGCCCTTTCAAAAAATTCTTTATCCTTATTCAAAAAAGGACCGCCGGATGCAGTAAGAATTAACTTCTCAACTTCATCAAGATTCTCGCCAATCAGGCATTGATAGATTGCACTGTGTTCAGAATCAACGGGAATAATCTCAGCACCATTCTCCCGGCATAAATCTGTAACCAGTTCACCGGCAACAACCAAAGTTTCCTTGTTGGCCAGTGCAATTCTTTTGCCGCGTTTGATTGCTTCGATTGTCGGACCAAGTCCTGCAAAGCCAACCATTGCCCCGATAAAAATATCATAATCAGCTTCAGCAGAAGCTTCAATCAATCCTTCTTCACCGACAAATAATTTACAGTTGCCTGGAATCTTTCTGGAGATTTTCTTTGCTGCATTTTCATCTTTTACTGCAACAATTTCAGGCCTAAACTTTTCAATTTGTTCAAGTAAAAGGGAGATATTAGAGTTTACGGTTAACGCAGTAACTCTGAACTGATCGCGTAGATTACTGATTACGTTGAGAGCATTAACGCCTATTGATCCTGTTGAGCCGAGAATAAATACCTTTTTCATATCCTAAATATATACTCTTTCAAAGCTATTAAAGTATCCCTTCTTAATCAATGAACAGGAAATGCAGTAATTCAATATGATTTAAAAGCGGGCAGGGAATTTGTGCAATTAATACCCTTGAAAGCGCTCATATAATTGTTATTTTTAGAGTATGATGTTAAAGATTATATCGATTTTAGTTATCGCTGTTCCTTTGGTTTTTTCTCAATCCAGAGGTGAATTAGATAATAAATTTATACTTGCACAAAATTATGAGCAAGCTGGTGATTTTGAAACCGCAATTAAGATCTATGAAGAGTTGAATCAAATAGCTCCTTCAAGCAGCCAGTATTATTCTTCTTTAAACAGATTATATGTTCAGTTAAAAAATTATGCAGCATCAGTCAACTTGCTGGAAAACAGAACAATTGTTCAGCCGGATGATATAACTGCCTACGGAATGCTTGGCTCTACTTATTATTTAATGGGAAATGAGGAGAAAGCCAAAGAGATTTGGTTCAAACCCTTCGATATACTAAAACCTGATCCGGTTTTTTACAGGGTAATTGCAAATTATGCAGTTGAACGACGTGCATTTGATATTGCAATTGAGTTGTTCAAGAGTGGTAAAAATATATCGCCGGATAAATTAATTTTTTCACAGGATCTGGCCCAGCTTTATGCGATCACGATGCAATTCAAATTAGCTGCAGAGGAGTATTGTTCAATTCTTGATAGCGAACCCTTACAGCTTGAAGCAGTAAAGTCAAAGATGCTTGCATATTCAGGCAAACCGGGTGCTCTTGAAGCTTCTATTGATGTTGTTGAAGATTACACTCAAAAAAGCAACCTGAGTTTATCCTATCTGCTTGCACATCTTTACACAGAAGCTAAATTATATGACAAAGCTTTTGAAACTTACCTGACAATTGATCGTGCGCAGGCAAACCAGGGTGCTGATCTTTTTAAGTACGCTGAGTTTTTATTAAGAGAAAAACAACATTCACTTTCTGAAGAGGCGTACAAAAGTACAATTGAATTATATCCAAACTCTATGTTTATTCCACTTTCAAAATTGGGTTATGCAAAAGCGCTTGAAGCACAGCTGATGGAAGATTACTATTCGAAAGTTCCAAACTGGAAACCGTATTTCCCGATTGTAAGGTATGATTCGGAAAATATTCAGAAGGTGCTTGATGCATTTAAAGAAATTGTAAATGTTTACGGGCGTTCGGAAGCTTCTTATGAGGCAATGTTTAGAATGGGAATGCTCAATTATTATTTGCAGAAAAATTCTTCCGAAGCTTTTAAAAATTTTAATCTTATAATAAGTGAAGCACCAACATCAACAGTTTCGATTGAGACTTATATGATAGTGGGAGACATTAAGCTGCTTGAGGGCGATATCAAAGAAGCAGAAAAATATTATTCAAAGGTTCTTTCTTCCCCGGGATCCGGAAAAGAATTTATGAATTCTGCGAAGTATAAGCTTGCAAGAATTAATTTTTACAACGGCGAATTTGACAAAGCTAAAAAACAGCTTATCGAGATTACAGTTAACCTGAAAGATGATTTTGCAAATGATGCACTTGAACTCCTGCTTCTGCTGAACTCAAGTGTTATTGATTCAGCCAACATTTTAAAATTTGCTGAAGCTGAGTTTCTTAAAGAGACCAGGAAATTTGAAGAGGCCGCAGAGATTTATAAATTGATTTCACAGGATCCCCGAGCACTTGTTTTGTATTCAATTTCATCATTGCGTTTTGCCCAGATGATGATAGCAGTTGATAAATACACTGAAGGAATAACGGCTTTTGAAAGCATGGTTGAAGCCGGTGAAAAAAATATCTTTGCAGATAAAGCTTTATATTTAATTAGTAAAACGTACCAGTATGGTGTTGGAGACAAATTGAAAGCTATCGAGTCTTATGAAAGACTTTTAATGCAGTTTCCGAATTCAATCTACCTTGATAATGCAAGAGCCGAAATATTTTTATTAAAGAATAAATTAAGTTAAGGTTGACTTATGGGTAAGAAACCCGGACAAAAAATTGTGAAATGTTCTTTCTGCGGAAGGGACGGCAGCGAAGTCGGCAGCATGATTGCCGGACCGGATGTTTACATCTGCGATATTTGCATTTCCAGCAGCGTGGATATTCTTAAAAATAACATGGCTGCTTATTCCAATGTAAAAACCAAAGAATATCTTAAACACACTCCCGAAAGCATTAAAAAATCTCTTGACGATTATGTAATCGGCCAGGAAAGGGCAAAAAAAGTTTTATCCGTTGCGGTTTATAATCATTATAAAAGGATTAACTCAAAATCGACTTTCTTTGAACTTGATGATGTAGAAATTGAAAAGAGTAATATACTTTTAATTGGTCCGACAGGAGTTGGAAAAACACTATTAGCACAGACTCTTGCAAAAATTCTTGACGTACCATTTGCAATTGCTGATGCAACAACATTAACAGAAGCCGGCTATGTTGGCGATGATGTTGAAACTGTCCTTGTTCATCTTCTGCAGGCAGCGGATTACAATCTTGACCGTGCACAAAAAGGAATTGTTTATATAGATGAGATTGATAAAATTTCGCGTAAGAGTGAAAGCACATCTATTACCAGGGATGTTTCAGGTGAAGGTGTTCAGCAGGCATTATTAAAAATTCTGGAAGGAACGATTGCAGGAATTCCTCCAAAGGGCGGAAGAAAACATCCTGAACAAAGTTTAATAAACCTTAATACGAAAAATATTCTTTTCGTTCTTGGCGGAGCTTTTGCCGGTATTGAAAAAATTATCGCTGCGCGGATTAATAAAAACAGGATGGGATTTGCAGCAGCATTGAAAGATAAATTTGATGATGCTGATGTCCTCAACGCTATCCAGCCTGAAGATCTTTTAAAGTATGGACTGATCCCGGAATTGATAGGAAGAATTCCCATCGTTGCACCGCTTCATGATCTTAGTGAAGCAGCTTTAAAGAGCATCCTGACAGATCCTAAGAATGCTATTTTAAAGCAGTACAAAAAATTATTTATGATGGAAGGTGTTGAACTTGAATTCGATCCTTTCTCAATCGATGCGACTGTAAAATTGGCGATTGTAAGAAAAACCGGTGCCAGGGCGCTGCGTGCAATTGTTGAGGATTATATGCTCGATATCATGTATGAACTGCCTAATATGGAGAACATTGAAAAATGTATAATCACAAAAGATGTTGTTGAAAATAAATCTGAACCGATTTTTATCAAATCAGATAAGAAATCTGCGTAAGTAATGAAACAGGTCATTCCTGCGAAAGCAGGAATCCATTTTTTTGAAAAATTTCTTTTTCGTTCGCAATTTGATTCCGGATCTTCACTTCCTGCCTCGCCGGCAGGCGGGTGTTCAGTCCGGAATGACAGTTATAAGTTAAAACATTTTATTTTTGAAATGAACCAAACCACTTCTTACATAATAATATTAATAATTATTTTTGCTTTTGAATTATTCCCCCAATCCAAGCTGCTCATCTTTATGGATCTGAACCAGACCGATCATCTTAAAGCCTACGGAGTAACTTTCCGTTCACTTGAAAAAGGATACAAAGCTGACTGGCTGCTTAACTATCGCGGCGGTTCTTTCCTGATTGATTATTCGGATGAACTTGCTTCAGAATGCAGGATAGAAAGAGTTGCGTTCCAGGAAGTTTCACTTTCCGAAGCGACAAACATTTACGCCTTTGTTCAAAGTGAAGAAAATAATATGGATGTAGTAAGACTGGAGAAAGCTCCGCGTATTGCAGTTTATGTTCCGCCGGGTTTTCATCCGTGGGATGATGCCGTAACTCTCGCACTTGAATATGCAAATGTGAAGTATGATAAATTATGGAATGATGAAATTCTCCGGGGTGATCTTGAAAAATACGACTGGCTGCATCTTCATCACGAAGATTTTACGGGACAATACGGAAAGTTTTACGGCAGCTTCAGCAATGCCCAATGGTATATTGATCAGCAGCTTCAGTATGAACAGAATGCAAAGCTGAATGGATATAAAAAAGTTTCTGATATGATGAAAGTCGTTGCTTTGACAATTAAAAACTATGTCGGTAAAGGCGGATTTCTTTTTGCAATGTGTTCCGCAACAGATTCCTACGATATTTCACTCTCAGCTTTGGATGTCGATATTGCTGAATTGATGTATGATGGTGATGCTGCCGATCCGGGTGCACAGCAGAAAATTAATTACGATAACACTCTTGTTTTTACAAATTTCAAGCTCGAGATGAATCCTTATGTTTATGAATACAGCGATATTGATATACAGCCGGTTGAAGTAGGGAATTTTGAAAACGATTACTTCACGCTCTTCGAGTTTTCAGCCAAGTACGATCCCGTTCCAACGATGTTAACTCAGAACCACGCAAATGTCATAAAAGGTTTTATGGGGCAGACAACTATGTTCCGCAGAAGTACATTGAAAAATTCTGCTACTATTCTTGCTGAAAGAGAAGGTACTGAGCAGGTTAAATATATACACGGAAATTTCGGAAGGGGAACATTCACTTTTTACGCCGGTCATGATCCGGAAGATTACCAGCACGCAGTCGGCGATCCGCCGACAGATCTTAATCTTTACAAAAACTCTCCCGGTTATAGGCTGATACTGAATAACGTACTTTTCCCCGCAGCAACAAAGAAAAAGCAGAAGACTTAAGTCGACCAACTCATTTTATTACAGTTCAATTCACCAGCTTAAAGAGAATTGCCATATATTTACGATGCGGCATTTTTATTTGTCCGAAATTTTCTGATTTTTAAAGAAATTCTCACTTGCCGTATGTTGAATTGATTTCTTAAATTGTATAAAGAAAATTATCTACAACTTAATAGTTAATTATTTATGTCGACTGCAGAATTAAACGAAATTAAATTAGACCTAATTGCCTGGATTAACCAGATCTCGGATGTTGATCTCATATCATTGTTGGAGGGAATCAGGAATTCACGATCGAAGGGTGATTGGTGGGACGAATTATCAACTAATCAAAAGAAAATCATCTTATCTGGACTAAGAGATGCTGAAGCCGGTAAACTTATTTCTTCCAGATCCTTCTGGAAAAAGCTAAAGAATGCCTAAGAAAAAAAAGCTAACTGTTCTTTGGACTTATGAGGCACTTAAAAATGCATCTTCGGTAAAAGCATATTTATCCGAAAACTTTTCAAGTAAAGAAATTCAAAATTTTTATTCGCTTCTTTCTGCATTTGAAAATGCTGTTTTACTCTTCCCCAAACTTTATCCTCAAACAAATAAAAAGGCAAAAATAAGACGAGCTGTTTTAAGCAAAGAGATTTCAGTTTTCTATAGAATCATATCTAATCAGATAGGGGTGCTTGCAGTACTTGATAACAGATGTGATCTTTCAAAGTGGTTGTGAACAAAGTGAAAACATCACGAATAAAAAATTCTAAAGAAAAATTCCTGATTGGGAAAATTGTTTGTGTCGGCAGAAACTATGCTGAGCATGCTAAAGAACTCGGCAACGAAGTAACTAATAAACCGGTTCTTTTTTTAAAACCTCCTTCTGCTGTTATCTATTCCGGGGAAAGTATTATTCATCCTGATTATGGAAACGAGCTTCATCACGAAGTTGAGCTTGTTTTATTAATCGGAAAAACTGTAAAGAAGGCATCATTAGAAAAAGCAGAAGAAGCAATAATAGGTTATGGTGTTGGATTGGATATGACTTTGCGCGATGTTCAAAATGAGTTGAAGAAAAAAGGCGAGCCGTGGACACTTGCTAAATGTTTTGATACTTCTGCCGTGCTTTCAGATTTTATTTTAAAAGAAAATTATTCCTTAACTCTCAAAGAAGAAATTTCTTTAGCAGTTAACGGGCAGGTTAAGCAAAAAGAAAAATTGTATAAGATGATTTCAACTCCTGCAGAATTGGTAAGTTATATATCTTCGATGATGACACTTGAAAAAGGCGATCTCATTTTTACAGGAACGCCTTCAGGTGTTAGTAAAGTTAACAGGGGGGATAAACTGTTCGGAAAGATTGATGGAGTAAGTGAATTTGTATGTAAGGTGATTTGATGTTTGCCACTAACCTGCCTTGCCGGCAGGCAGGTTCACGAATTAGTGAATTCGTGGCAAAAAAATTATTTATTCAGTTCGGAAAGTGATTTTTTAATCAGTTCTTCCAAAGTACAATCCGGTTCAGAAGAAATAACCTTCAACACAACGCTCTCCGCAGATTTAATGTTGTAACCAAGTGTTGTCAATGCAGCAATCGCTTCGTGCTTAACTGTTGGCGGAAGAACTTTCCCGCCTTCCTCTCTTATCTCTCCAACTTTAGATTTCAGTTCGAGTATTAATCTTTCAGCAGTCTTCTTTCCAATTCCCGGCACAGAAACAATTCTTCCGACATTGCCTTCCATTATTGCGCTTTTGAGACTGTCAACAGTTATTCCGGACAAAAGACCAAGAGCGGTTTTCGGTCCTATCCCGCTGATAGAAATAAGCAGCTCGAACATTTCCTTTTCAGCTTCAGTGTAAAAACCAAAGAGGGTGATGGAATCTTCTTTAACATTTGTGAAAATGAAAAGTGAAACTTCTTCCTTCTCAGAAATATTTTCAAAAGTTGTAATTGAAATGTTAACAGTATAACCAACACCGTTTACATCAAGTAAAATTTTTGTTGGCTTTAATGAAATTATTTTTCCTTTAAGATAGCCGATCATTTTTAATCTTTAAATTTTTCAATCTTTGAATCTTTCAATTATTAAGGAATAACCCGTTCCGGAAATTGTGTGATAAACGATTTCCAATCTTTGCTTTTTCTAAGTGATGGAGTTTTTAATCTAAACGAATGACAGATTGCAATTGCAAGCGCATCGCTTTCATCACTTTTCATTTTTAACTTCTTTAAATTAAGAATAGTTTTTATCATGAATGCAACCTGCTGTTTCGAAGCAGAACCTCTTCCGACAACAGCTTTCTTAATTTCACCGGGAGCGTATTCAGCTATTAAAACTTTATTATTTACTGCTGCAAGCAAAGAAACACCTCTTGCATATCCAATCTTCATTGCAGATTGAATGTTCTTACCATAAAAAGCAGTTTCGATAGCGAACTCGTCTGGCTTATAAGTTCTGATTAATTTTTCGAGTTCCGTGTAAATGATTTTTAATTTTTCAGGAAGAGATTTTGTGACGGAAAGTTTGATTATTCCGCTCGTTATGTGAGAGATTATGTTTTTGTTGAGTTCGATGATTCCGTAACCAGTTACTATTGTTCCGGGATCAACCCCAAGGATTATCATTTTAATCAGGTCTGCTGCTTAATGACTGTTTCGTCTATATCGGCATTTGAGAAAACATTCTGTATATCGTCACAATCTTCAAGAGCTTCGATCAGCTTTAAAACTTTTTCAGCATCATCACCGGCGGTTCTAATGTTATTTTTTGGAATCCATTGAAGCGAAGCATTCTCGATTTCCAGTTTAGCATTTATAAGAGCTTTTCTAACCTGTTCGAATGATTCAACAGGCGTTGTGATTTCAAAATAACCCTCTTCGGTATGAAGATCTTCAGCTCCCGCCTCAAGAACTATGTCAAGAATATCCTCTTCCGATTTTTTTTGTGCCGGCAGCGAAATAACACCTTTCTTCTCAAACATCCAGGAAACAGAACCTGTTTCACCCATACTGCCGCCGTGTCTGCTGAAAAGATGTCTTACTTCAGCTACTGTTCTGTTTTTATTATCTGTAGCAACTTCAACAAGTAAAGCAATGCCGCCGGGACCATATCCTTCATAAGTTAATTCGTGATAAGTTACTCCTTCAAGTCCACCAGTTGCTTTCTTAATGGCTCTCTCAATATTGTCGGCAGGCATATTAGCAGATTTGGCATTATCAACTGCAAGACGTAATCTTGGATTTGCATTCGGATCACCGCCGCCTTCCCTTGCAGCGATTGTTAATTCTTTAATTAATTTTGTAAAGAGTTTTCCTCTTTTGGCATCAAGTGCACCTTTTTTGCGTTTGATGGTTGCCCATTTGGAATGTCCTGACATTACTGCACTCCTAATCCTTCCTTAACGGATTCTTTAATGATTATATCTTTTAAACGGAACTGAGGATAAGTTCTTCCATCCCTGGTGGTTTTATCAATAGTAAATACAATATCATACTCAGAGTTATTAGAAATAATTGGCTGATAAAATTCACCCATATTAAATCCAATAGAATCAAAAACTTTTTCCGAACCATGCTGGCGCAAACTTAATAACAGATGATTGGTACCAACAATTCTTGGATTACCTGAAACCTGAACATCTTCAGCAAGAAAAACAGGCCGCATATTTCCGGGACCGAATGGAGAAAATTGTTCCAGTATTTTCAAAAACTTGGGTGTGATTTCAGAAAATTTGAGTTTGGAGTCAATAATAATTTCCGGGAAAAGATCGTCTTCAGAAACTAACTCACGAATAACCTGGTTGAAACGGGTTTTAAATTCTTCAATCTTATCAAGTTCAATTGCTAATCCTGCTGCTGCCTGGTGTCCGCCAAAATGTAATAATGAACTCTCACATCGCTGAAGAGCTTCATAAATATTCAGGTTGGAAATGCTTCTGGCAGAACCCTTGGCGACTCCATCAATTGTAGTGAGCATTACGGTCGGGCGGTAATATTTTTCTACAAGCCGTGATGCTACAATGCCAATCACTCCCGGATGCCAGCCTTCCTGGTGAAGAACAATTGCCAGTTCGTTTTCAAAGTCGGGATTTTTTTCAACAAGTTCTGTCGCCGAATCAAACGTGTCAACATCAATTTTTCTTCTTTCGTAGTTTTCAGTCTCAAGGATCATTGCAAGATCGACAGCTTCTTTTTTATTATCTGTGATAAGCAGTCTAACGGCTCTTTCAGCATCACCCAATCTTCCAACGGCATTAATTCTGGGAGCCAAAGTGAAAACCACCTGTCCCGAGTTAAGATTTCCGGGCTGCAGCCGGCAAACATCCAGCAAGGCTACAATCGCAGGACGTGGATTATTATTTATTTGATTTAATCCTTCATAAACCAGAATCCGGTTTTCATCTTTCAATGGAACGATATCAGCTGCACCGGCAAGTGAAACGAGGTCAAGGTATTGCATTGGAAGTTCCCGTTTACCGATTCTCTCACAAACACCCTGGCTAAGCTTGAATGCCACTCCGGCACCGGAAAGATATTTAAATGGATAATTACATTCAGGCTTTAAAGGATCTAACACAGCAAATGCATTTGGAATTAAATTTTTTGGCTGATGATGATCGCAGATGATCACATCCATTCCGAGGCTGTTTGCATATTCTGTTTCATCAATTGCCGTTATACCGCAGTCAACTGTAATGAGGAGTGAAGTGCCTTTATCCCTGACATTATCTATCGCTGTTTTTGATAATCCATAACCTTCTTCAAGTCTGTTTGGAATGTAGAATTCCACGTTTGCACTGAGTTCTTTTAAGAAGAGATAAAGTAATGCAGTTGCACAGGTGCCGTCAACATCATAATCACCATAAATACAGATGAGCTGATTTTCAGTTAAAGCTTTTATTACACGTGAAGTTGCTTTTTCCATATCGTGCATAAGGAAAGGGTCGTGAAGGGATTCAAGTGACGGGCGGAAAAAGTTTTTTGCTTCGGAAAAATTCTTTACATCTCTGAGAACCAGCAGCTTAGCCAGAACCATCGAGATATTTAATGAGCCGGCAAGGGCTTCAACTAATTGCTCATTCTCAGCTTGCTTTATTGTCCAGCGTTTTTTTAACATAGCTAATCAATTTAAAAATGTAAAGAACAAATAAATCAACGCAGTCCTGTAAGCCGAATTCTGTTTCCCCGACAAGTCGGGGACGGCAATCATTTATCTTGTCCTGACATTGCTGCCAGGATCCAGCAGCCTACCCGGAGAACATCGGAGCGAACAACTCCGTTATCCCGAATCGGGATAAACAACCTCCCTATTTGGCCTTGCTTCGGGTGTGGTTTGCCTTGCACAAGATGTTACCATCAGGACGGTGAGCTCTTACCTCGCCATTTCACCTTTACCCCGTGAGAGAAATTGTCATCAACTGTTTATCAACCGTGACAAAATATCTCACGGGGAAGTATATTTTCTGTGGCACTTTCCGTAGTTATAAGATTTCTCCTAAAACCCCCGGGTGTTACCCGGCACCCTGTTCTGCGAAGTTCGGACTTTCCTCCCTTCTGATAAATCAGGAGAGCGATTGCCCGGACTGGATTGATCTATTATTCTTTTAATTAAACTTTTTATTTTATAATTGTCAACTTTTGATTGAGCAATCTATTTTTAATCTATTAACTGAATTAATATACTAAAATTCAACGATGCATTCAGCAAGAAAAAGTGCCCGGAATTTCTGTATCAATCAATTTATTCAACTTCCGAAATTTCCGTTGAAACCAGAATCCTTCCACAATATTCGCAGAAGAAAAGTTTATTGTTTTTACGAATTTCTAGCTGTCTTTGAGACGGAACAATATTGTTACAGCCGGAACAAGCCGATCTTCTGATTGTTGCAACTGCCGTACCTTTTTTGGCTTTCCTGATTCTATGGTATGCGGACAGATCCGGTTTTTTTACCCCCTCAACAATTTTCTTTCTTTCTGATTGCAGCTTTGCCTCTTCCTTCTCATTAGCTTTAACAATTTCTTTAAGGTCAGCTTCTTTTTCTTTCAGTTCACTGATTAGTTCGTCAAGGCTGGGTTTTATTTCTTCAATCTGAACCGTTAATTTTTTACTCAGGTCAGCTAAAGTATCATTTTCAGTTTCAAGTTTTGTAATCTGACCCTCAGTGTGATCGATCTCTTTTGTGAGAGCATCATATTCCTTATTATTTCTTACCTGGTAAAGCTGTGTCTTAAACTTTTTTTGGTTTTCCTTATGAACTTCGATCTCTTCCTCGTTACGGGATCTTTTTTCAACTGATTCTTTCTGCTCTTTTTCTTTGTTCACGATTTCATCGTTTAGCGATTTTATTTTATTCTCAAGTTCCTTTACGATATTGGGAAGATCGCCTCTTAGTTCTTCAAGCTCATCAAGCTGATCATCAAGTAACTGAAGACGGTATAATATTTTTAATCTATCGTACAATTTATTACTTGCTCCTTAGTTATTATAAAAATTTACCGGGTTTGTTGAACCGCTGTATTTTAAAACTTTAATCTTCGAATGATTTATCAGGAATTGTCTGAGTCTTTTCTGAACTTCGTCCAGTGAATGAATTTCCGTTTCATAATGCCCTGCATCGATTAATAAAATTTTTCCTTCTGCATCCTGAAAAGTATGATATTTTATATCTGCGGTTATGAAGGCATCAGCTTCTTTCCTGATGGCTTCATTAAGCAGTCTGCTTCCTGATCCGCCGCAAACGGCAACAGTCTTAATCTTTACTGAACTTCCTTTAACATAACGGATATTTTTTGCCCGCAAACTTCTTAAAACAAATTTCAAAAATTCATTTACAGACATGGAATTTTTCAGATTCCCAATTGCTCCAAATCCGAAATTCACATTTTCATTTTTAACCGGGTAAATATCAAAAGCAGGCTCCTCGTATGGGTGTGCTTTTTTCATTGATGAAATAACTTTATTTAAATCCCAGCTATTTAAAATGACTTCAAGTTTTACCTCTTCAACTTTCTCTTTAAATCCTTTCTTACCTACTGAAGGTTTAGAAAAAGTTGAACCTAAAAAAGTGCCTGTTCCTGTTGACCTGAAACTGCAATTTGAATATTCGCCAATTATTCCTGCACCTGATTTATAAACTGCATCAGCTACTTTTTCCAGGTGAGAGGAAGGAACAAACACTGCAAGCTTAAACTGATTTTCAGAAAGACGAGAGAGGAAAATAATTTTTTGAAGTCCAAGCTTTTTAGCAAGCTGATAACTTACGCCGTCTTTGGTAAAATCGAGATTAGTATGAGCCGAATAAAGAAGTATATCTTTTTTAATAATTTTTTCTACTGCTTTTGAAATTACATCTCTGCTGAGATCAATATGTTTTAGCGGAGAAAATAAAAGCGGGTGATGTGTAAAAATAAAATTACAATTTTCTCTGATTGCTTCATCAATAACCTCGTTATTCAGGTCGAGACTAAGCAGAATATTTTTCACTTCTCTTCTATCATCACCGATTTGCAAACCAACATTATCCCCATTCCATGCTGCTCCTTCCGGTGCCCACTGTTCAATATATTTTATTACATCAGCACACTGCATACAAAAAAAAATGCACTTCTTTTTCGAAGTGCATTTTTAATTTCTCCTTTACCCCGGGATCTTCTGATCCGCTATGTAAACTAAGTCAATGAATTTTAAATTATTAATTTCTAACACAATCATAATAAGTGTTGAAATATAACTTTAAATGATAAAATATCCAATATGGAATCAAAAAAGCTAAAAATTATTCATTTTGAGGATAATTTACCCAGGTACCGTCTTCTTTAATTAGTTCAATCAGATCATTAACAGCGCCGGAAGCAGGAATATTTCTTTTGACAATTTCCTTTCCACGGTATAAAGTTATTTTGTCAACTCCTGAGCCAACGTAACCGTAATCAGCATCCGCCATTTCCCCGGGTCCGTTAACTATGCATCCCATTATTGCAATCTTAACTCCTTTAAGATGTTCTGTTCGCTTCCTTATCATCTCTGTTGTTTCCTGTAAATCGAAAAGTGTTCTTCCGCAGGATGGACATGCAATGTATTCTGTTTTTGAAATTCTTGTTCGGGTTGCCTGTAATATTCCGAAAAGTGTCCGGTTAATAATTTTCTGTTCTGATTCATTTTTATTAATGAATGATTTTATATAAACATTTTTCGAAATCTCGTTGGTATTTAAATCTTCGGCAGTGATCCAAACTCCGTCTCCAAATCCATCGATCAGCAAAGCACCAAAATCAGTTGAAGCATATAGTCTTAAATCATCAAACGTGATATCAGAATAATTCCTTTTAATGATGACGGGTGTTTTGATTCCGTGTTCGATCAGTTCGAAAAAGAATCTCCGCTGTTCTGCCATTCCATTTTGATTTTCGGTTTCAATTATCAGGACGAGAGTTCTGTCATTTTTAATTTTATTAATTAATTCTGAATTCAGATCATCAATACTAAGCTGTAAAAAATTGAGATTGGGAGATAATGATTTCCCGGAAAAATATTCTGATACGTTTATTAATGGAAAACAAAACTCACTGTTTTCTTCATTCAGCCACTGAGAATAATCATAAAGGATTTTTAAGCCTGACAAATAATTAAACGGAAGTTTATTTTTGCCAAGATAAATTATATCTGCTGCGCTGTCGCTTAAATTCCATTTATCTGTTGTTTTATTATATGAGAAGCCAATGTCTTTTAAATCAGACTCGGATTTTATTTTTGATTTGCTAAAATCCGCAGCAACAACAGGAACGCTGCTTCCGCCAATTCCAAAAACCTCATTAGTTTCTCTTCTTGAATAAGAAAAAGGATCGATTGGAATCTGGTCAATCGTTTTTATTGGTTTACTGTTTTTCCTGTCTTTATAGCGATCGGCAAGTGATATTGCAACCGGTACTTCAAACTCAGGATCTTCTGTAAGCGATACCCTGATTGTGTCGCCGATTCCATCTTCAAGCAAAGTTCCGATACCAACTGCAGATTTTATTCTTCCGTCCTCACCACCTCCTGCTTCAGTTACTCCGAGATGAAGCGGATAATTCATTCCTTCCTCTATCATCTTCTGAATAAGCAGCCGGTACGCCTGCACCATTACCTGCGGATTGCTTGCTTTCATTGAAAGAACAATCTCATAGTATTTATTATCTTCACAGATTCTCACAAACTCCAAAGCTGACTCAACCATTCCAAGCGGAGTATCACCATAACGATTCATAATTCTGTCTGAAAGGGAACCGTGGTTTGTTCCGATTCGCATTGCTGTTCCGTATTCTTTACAAATTTTTACGAGTGGTGTAAATTTATTTCTGATTCGTTCAAGTTCTGCTTCGTAAATATCATCGGTGTATTCGAATACTTCAAACTTTTTTCTATCCGCATAATTGCCCGGGTTTACTCTTACTTTTTCAACAATTCTTGCAGCTGTTTCCGCTGCATTTGGTGTGAAGTGGATATCTGCAATCAGCGGAACCTTGTAACCCTTTGCTATTAATTCTTTTTTAATATTCTCAAGATTTTTTGCTTCGTTAATGCTTGGTGCAGTAATCCTGACGTACTCGCATCCGACATCAACCATCCTGATCGTTTGTTCTACAGTGGCTTTAGTATCCATCGTGTTCGTAATCGTCATTGACTGAATCCTGATAGGATTATTTCCACCCAATGGAATGTCCCCGATAAAAACCTCCCTGGTTTTAAATCTCGAATATTCAGTCATACACCAGGGAGGCCTGGAATAATTTTTTATTGTTTCAATCATAACACTGTTTTCATTTTCTGCTTTAATAAGTGAAGAACTGCTTCTGTAAACTGCACTGCAGATTTTGGACCATCAGCTGTAATAACATTACCATCAATTACAACATTTCTATCTTTATAATCAATTCCCGAATTAATTAGTTCCATTTTCTCATCAGGATTACACGTAGCCGATTTATTTTTTAAAATTCCTGATTTTGCGAGTATTACGGGAGCCGAACAAATTGCAGCAATAATTTTTTCGGAATTAAAAAATGATTTCACAATGCTGTGAAGTTCAACATTGTTCCAATAATTGCGTGAACCATTTCCTCCAATCAAAACAATCCCGGCAAAATTATTTGTATTAACGTTGCTGAAGTTCGTATCGGATTTCACCTTCATCCCTTTACTTCCCGAACAGGAAGTATGATCATCCGAAGTGATAAAAACATTTTTACCGGCTATAAGGATTAATTTCCTGACTGTTAAATACTCTTCTTCATTAAAATCTTTTGCAGGTAAGAAAATCAGGAAGCTATTTTGATTTGGTGTAATCATTTACAAAATATGATTAAAATCTATTTTTCATTTATAAAATAATGCAAAGTTTATTCAAATATAATCCTTTTTATATTCACAAATAATCGGCTTAAAACGTATATTTAAATATGAGAATTGCCGAATCAAAAATTGAAGAAATCCGGACTTCAGCAAGCATAGTTGATGTCATATCCGAATATATTCAGCTGCGCAAAAGAGGGAAGAATTTTATCGGGTTATGTCCATTCCATTCTGAAAAAACTCCTTCTTTTACTGTAAGTGAAGAAAAACAAATCTTTCATTGCTTTGGCTGCCACACAGGCGGAAATGTTTTTAAATTCCTGATGGAATACAGGAAAATATCTTTTATTGAATCTGTTCAGGAACTTGCAGAACATT
>Ga0137443_1000027_pt1 | contig 18874 bp, 25 predicted proteins | sample EasRivERMGT300_2_FD_102324 | JGI IMG/M metagenome (GOLD analysis project Ga0137443, IMG submission 102324) | Soil microbial communities from meander-bound floodplain in the East River, Colorado, USA - East River MetaG ERMGT300_2 | ecosystem: Environmental > Terrestrial > Soil > Floodplain ... | reverse complement strand
GACTTGCGACTTTTTCTTAAATATCTCATTCAACAAATGCACCGCCAGAAACCCGCCCAACGATGCCGAGAACGGAGAACCCATTCTCAAAATAACTTTGGGCGGTTTGAGTTTACATAGTTTATATATTTCTCGCACCGATTTTTCAGCCATATCAAAATCGGCTCTGTCTGTCGATAGCCCAATCTTCACCCACTTCTCAACGTAGGCGGGGAATTGGGCTATTTGTTTGGGTGTTAATTTGTCTATGCGTTTCATCAGTCTGCCACGCGGCGAATCTCTTGGGGCGTGTATTCCCTTTGGTGAGTGATCCGATACACACCCGTAGGAAGCGGGATTGTGGCGTGTTCTTCGTGGACGATCTCGGCTGGCTCATCAACTTCGATGAATAACTCCCCGGCTTCGTTCACAAAAGACTTCGCTGTTTCCTCGTCGATAGCATGAGCATGGCCTGTGACCTCACCGTAGGCAAGAATGATTCGGCCATTGTCACGCTTGTAATCTTTGAGATTCCCTGGCAAAGCTTCAATGCGTTCGATTAAAACATCGCCCTGTCTGAACTGTTTCATATTGCGACTCCTATTTTGGTTTATACTGTGATTTATATGAATATCGCTAATGTTTTGACCAAAGTCAAGACAAATCGTATTCATTAGTAAAATTTAATAATTCATTGTTAAAGAGTATGTTAGTAAAAGTTTAATAAATATTAACTTGATTTCGTTTCGGGAGTTGATTATATTCCCGAATATGGAAAGAAAGACCACATCGTTTCAGGGAGAAATTTTCGGGATGTTTCGACAACTCGGAAAGAGTTCCGTTAAACTGATGGAGGTCTTTAGCGAACCGACAACCGAACAAATCAAGATCAACAAAGGACAACTCCCCAAGAAAGACTACCCCTACTACGACATCCCATTAAAGTAGCGTCCCTGTAATAGTTTAATGTTATCAAGGCTCGGACGTTCTTATTGGCTGCTCCCATCTGGGCGGGGCTGATTCCCCCGTATAAAGGCGCAATAAGCGGTTACTGGCAACTGAAAACTCGCCAGCCATAAATTTCTAACCCCCCACTTGAGAGAAAAATCAATTTTCTTTTTAAAAGCAAGAGCGTTTGAGAGTGAATTGTCTCTTGATTTGAAGTCAGAGGAACAGACCAACTAACTACCCTCTTTGGAGGAAAGAAAAAAATAGAGGTTTTCACTGGACTTTGTCGGGATAGCAAAAGTTACACTTCTCCGAACACTCACAAGTCATTCCATCGTGATATTCGTTATACTGACATTCACATTGAGCCTCACAATGTTCTTTACAGCGTGAGCAAATATCTGAATCATCATAAACGTTAGCCCCGCAACAGTTTGACGTTTTCATTTGTCCTCCAATTTATCTAGTTTAAGCACTTCTCTGAGTTTCTTCAGTTCGTCAATTTTCTCTTGCGATGATTTGTTCCACTTCCCGAACAAATTGAAGTTCAGGATAAAGAAGAAAAACACCACCCCAAAGAATAACGATTGAATCATCAAATACGCCCCCAGCGCACCGCCTGGAGTTGTGCCGAATCCCTCGTCAGACATAAGGGGCATCCACGCCATCGGCAAAGCACAATAGAAAAAGTACATTGAGAAAAAAGCTACCCTTGGGTCTGGGTGATTCAAAAGATATTTGGCAAGCGCGATTACTGTTTTCATTTACGGCCTCGGAATAGTTGTGCTGATCTTACCCTGTGGCTTAAAGTAGCTTATCCCCATGTATAGCGTGTATATGAAGCAGAGCGCGAAGAATAGCCGGACTATTGTTTTCATGGGTTGCCCGTCTTTATTTGCTTAATCCAATGTAGAATTTCATCATAACAGGCAGTTTTTCCGTTATTGCGGTCTCGCTGTTCCTTGTTCTTCAATATCTTTGTGCCGTTCAAACACAGCGAAATTGCTCTGCCTTGCTCAACCCATTCTTGGAGTATGTCAATCTTTTCCATGACTCAATTCTCCTATTAGTTGACTGATACGGTATAATTTACTTGTTTACTGCTTACTACTTGCTCAACTTTGAGCCAATAGCCTGACTGCATAGTTTGCACCCAGCAGCCTAACCCTTGCCATTCCAGGGATTTAATGTCATGGAAGGTCAAAGACATGGGGCGGGATGGAGCGAGGAAGAGTTTCATGGCTTTGGCTCTGTCCAGAAAAATAGCCACACTAAAAAAACAAAAAAGATTACAAACATTATTCCGACAATAGTTGTCATTGGTTCGTCCTTTAAGGGATTAAGTATATTAGGCTCTCAATGTCGGTTACAATTTCTGGCATTGGTGTTTCGCCCATTTCTCCGTAATGGCTCTGTATTCTCCAAAGTTCATCTCTTATTTTATCGAGCAGCGAGTTATCGGGGAACAGTTTGACCCATTCTGGTGGGGTCAGATAGCATAGGGCAAGATTACACTCTCTATGTGTTTTATGAGAAGTCCAGTTCCCGAATTCGGATGAGTAGGTAATTGTGACCTCACTTCCACACAGTCCGCATTTTGGTAGGCTCATTTGTTCACCAATTGGTGAAAGACGTGGAAGCGGTGAACTTAGTCCGCTCTATTTCCCTTTTATTGGCACGTTCATTTAAAAAATTGATCCATATATCAGCATGGCACAATTCGCCGATTTTGCACCAACAAGATAGGTATTTTTTGTTTTTCAGGGGCACAAGGTAGAAATCGTCGAACCAAAGCGGTGTCCCATGTTGTCTAGTAATTAGCATGTCTCGGAATGTTTCAATACACTCTGTGCGATTTGGAGTATATGAATCAACCTTAAATGGATTGCCCCACCTTGTAGGTCTGCCAACATAGACAGTCCCACTGGGGGCTTTCCAATTCTTTGTGCGCTTACGTTGGATGCGTTTTATCATTCCTTCCCCCTTTCAGTAAGCATGGCATCGGCGTATTCATAACAGGCTTTGGCTGCGGTTTGTGGGTCAACCTGGACTGTGGGATCGGCAATAACACCGTTTAACGCTTGTCCGGCGAAATAGTCACGCAGGGTCATGCCAGTTCTATGGGGTTGAGTAGTCCATTCTGGACGTGGGAAAGCGTAGACAGGCTCTTCTTTCATTGTGCGCCTCTTTCAATTTCGTCAAGTGCTGTCGTATATCCGGCGAAGTATTCTTCAACCAATTCCTCGCGGGTTCTTTTGATAACAGCATCGACGTGCTCTTGTAATGCTTGTTTTTCGTCTGCGGTTAATTTCTTCCATGCGTCTCTTGCGAAATCCGCCGTACTTTGCCAATTCAATTCAGCTACCATTTGGGTAAGTCCGGCGGCGATATTCAGCTTGCCCTTGAAAAAATTCATAGCCGCATACTGTTCGGCATAGCCATAAGTACCGCTAAGCATCCAGTCAATTTGCTCGGCTACCCAAAGTGGGCTATCTTTCATAGCTTTGTAAAATTCTTCCCTCGCTTCTTGGCGATCCTTTAACGGAGATGCGTTCAGTTCCTCAATCTTATGAAAATACTTCCGCATTTTGTTATCATGGTACTCTTTTTTCGTTGGCATTGGCATGGCACTTTCTCCTATTTATTTGAACAGTTAGTTAGTCTTACTTTTATCAATATACAAAGGCTTTCAGCCAATGTCAAGAAGAAAATACAATTTAAGTAAAATTTAATAATTGACTGTACTAAAATTTAACTTGATTCCCAATCCTCGATTGCTTATATTCCCAAGTGTATTAAGCTTGAGGTGGGTTGATTCAAGCAATAACTGAGCCATTGCGCATTAATGGGCATAAAAAAGCCCAGCTTGAAGGCCGGGCTAGGTGAGGGAGCGAGGGATTAAGCGGGAACGTTGTAATGAAAACCGGGCATACCATAATTTGAATACATTTCGGTTGCTGACTCTCTTTTGCCGATCCATTCGGCACACTTTGAGCAAAGGCCATAACCTTTATCGCGGTTATACCATTGACGGCCTCGCGCAGATTGACCGCAGCAGCAGCAAGTTAATTGCCGAATTGGTGTTGATTGGATGATCTCAACTTGCTTTTCCATTGTCTCATTTCTCCTATTAGTGAAAGAGTGAATTAGATAGCGTGAAGTATAATCCAAAGGAACGCACCCATAACTAAAGCCGCTCCGATTATTGCGATTGTCTCGATTCTATCTGATGTCATTTTGATTCTCCTATTTAGTTAAGTGAATGTTAATTACACCTAATAATAGCAAACGATTTCACCAATGTCAAGACAATTCTTCAACATTAACAAAATTTAATAAAGACTCAAATCAGCATTAAATGAAGCCCCGCCGCCTAAGCTCAAAAGCATTGATATTTTGCCGATTATACGCTACCACCGAGAACGCGGTTAAGTCATATATGGAAGCATTCGGGACTAGTAACTATGGAGCAGCGGCGGCCAATAGCCAGAAGCTACTTAAGCGTCCTACCGTCCAAGAGCAATTAAACAAAATCAGAGTCCCGCTTACCAAGATATACAATGCAGACGTTGTAAGACAGGAGTTTGCAGTACTATACGAAACATCTACAAGCGAACTAATAAGAGCCAGGTGTCTAGAGAACTTAGCCCGGTTTAATGGAATGTACGTGGAAAAGACAATAAACGTCAATGCAAACGTAACTCAGAACTTACCAGACCTTAAGAACGTGCCTCTGGATCAGCTTGAACGTGAGTTTATAGGCCGCATGAAATTGGAAAGTACAGGAATTGAGACATTCGCAAGGAAAGAGTTACAAGCCACTGAACTAGTGCCATTAATCGCTCAGGGATCACTTGAGACGGATGAAACGCCATTAATTGCAGAGAGTATCAATGAATGATACCACACAACAATAACAGTGTAACGAAACGATACAGTGTGGATAACTTGTGCATAAGTATGGATATGGCTAAAACAGAGCGCAAAGTTGACTATAACTTTACATAATATGGAACGGGGCAAGGCATCGAATGTGCACGGAATGAGCGAATGTACTGAGTTCGCAGCCAAGCCTCGTCTAATACGATCCTCTGCTCGAATAATGGCTATTGTATGCGCAAGCGCAAAGTGTTGACAATAGGCGAAATAGCCAAGTATTTCGACCAGGGCAGGAATAGCGTAGCCCAGGAGATACATGAACAGCGTGTCGATCTATACAATCCCACCCATGTCATAGAGTATGTAGTGCAAAAAGTGCGGGATAATGCACAGGTGGGGCGGGGGATAGTGCGTGTACAGGTAGGCAAGAACTAGGCTATGGCCGGTGCATACATGGTGCATAGCACACACGCACACACCCAAGCTATGGCTGCGAGCATGGCTGGACAAGGGCCGGGGCAAAACGGGACGGGGGGGGGTAGGCCGAGATTCGACCCGGCACCCGTCGAAATGAAGGTACTAAGTGCCAAGCCAATTATGTATATTTTTTTACATGATTTACCCGTTACCAATAGGTAACCCATGCAGATAAATGAAGTGTTCACTCGTTTGCGTATGGAAACTGAGCAGAATGTCATAGTTAAGCGATTTGTGTGTGACCGTTGTCTTGAGTTGTATTATGGTGGGATGGAAGAATTGACGCTTGGCAGGATTGGCACACATAAGTGTGATGAATGTGGCAAGGATGTGGATTGTGATAGGGATGGCTACCACTTTATCAAGACGTGGGGTGTGCATACAACCAGACCACCCTCAATCACACCGCCCTTTAAGATTAGTGCTTGGTCAAAATGAAGTGTTCGCTCGTTTGCGTATATATTTCCACATGAAGTCATACCCGTACCCATGTAAATGAAGTGTGTTCGTTTCATAATGCTCTCCATGCCATTTATCGTGTTATTTGGCATGATCGTAGCGTATGTGGTACTAAGTGAATGATGGTGGCTCAATAGATGGAATTTTGTACATTCCGTTGTTTTTCATAGGAATATGCGCGATTTGCCTGATAGTGTTGTTGATAAGCAAGCTAAGAAAATGAACTGGGCTGCTGTTTTTGTGAAATCCGGGATGATATTTTGGATAGGGCTGACGATATTTACAAGAGTTCCGACCGATATGTTTGAGACTGGAAGAATCTTGGCGATGTCTCTGTTGATTGGGTTGTATTCTGAGTACGTGAAGGTATGAATTACCCAAAGAACAGGGAAGATAACGTAGGGTACAGGATTAAGCTGATGAAAGAGGCTCAGGATATGAAGTTCCGGGCTTCGGTTAAGAGGATATTCGAGGAGAATCCGTTATTTGCGTTTAATACGTTCTTTTGGACGTACGACCCCAGAGAGTCAAAGGACAAGGATTTACCGTTTACGACGTATAAGTATCAGGATGACTTCATTTTAGAGCTGAACAGGTGTATAGATGAGGGTGAGGATTTCTTTTGTGATAAGAGTAGGGATATGGGTGTCACATGGATGGTAATAGGTGTGTTTGTGTGGAGGTTCTTGACCAAAAGAGGTGAGCAGCTTAAAATCGGTAGTTGGAAGCAGGAGTATGTGGATCGTCTAGGTGACATGAGTACGCACTTCGAGAAGATGCGGTATTTACTCTCTAAGTTGCCGAAGTGGCTCTTACCGGAGGGGTTTGACCTTAGTAAACACTCTACTTTTATGAAGATTATCGCCCCCTCATTAAGTAACGCTTTAATCGGTGAAGCTACAAATGCTGATTTTGCAAGAGGTGGTCGTGAGAAGGCGATTGCTTTGGATGAGTTTCAGTCGTGGGACATGGCAAATGAAGCTTGGAGGTCGTGTTCGGACGCTACCAGATGTAAGATAGTTTTTGGCACACCTAAGGGCGCAGGCAACAAGTTTGCTGAATTGTCAAGGACTTCGGAGATTAAGTCAAAGCATAGGTTGAAGTGGTTCTTACATCCGAAGAAGGCTTATACTGGCAGGGATTATCTCAAGACTGTTGAGGATGCAAAGATAACAGACAGGATTGACGGGTATATTGTTCAGAAGGCAGAGAATCAGGAAGCCGCTCCGTCTGGGTGTTATATAGACCAGTATGGTAAAATCAGGAGTGAGTGGTATGATCGTGAGTGTGAGAGAAGGAGTCGTGAGGACATACTTGAGAACCTGGACTGTAATTACCTTACCTCTGGTAATCCTGTCTTTGACGTACTTAAGTGTGAAGAACGGATGCGCGACTGCAAGAGTCCTCTTAAGATTGGCGACCTTTTATGGAAGGTGCGCCCGATTTTTAATGAAAGTGGAACCTGTGTAAATAAGGAACAGTTGTCTGTTGAGTTCTTAGAGAACATGAACGGACTGTATCTGGTGTGGGAGTTACCCGAGGAAGGCTGGGAGAACGCTTATTCGATAAGTGCCGACGTAGCCGAAGGTCTAGAACAGGGGGACTGGGACTCGGCCTCAGTTAGAAAGAGGTTTGTCAACCACGATGAAGATGTCCCTTTAACTGTCTGTACGCTTCACACACACATTAAACCTTTTGAATTTGCCGAGGAACTAGCCAAACTAGGCTATTGGTACAAGAAAGCCTGGATTGCGCCCGAAAGGCAAGGTAACTCTGGCGGTGTAGTTATCAATGAGTTGTTAAAGATTTACACCAGAATTTACCACAAAGAAGTCATTACTAAGGGTTATCCCCAGAGTACGGACAAGATCGGTTTCGACACTTCAAATAGGCACATGAAGGGGATGATTATAGGTGAGCTTTCAAAGCAGATCGTAGAAGGTACTTTCCGAGACTACGACACTGATTTCTGGAAAGAATGTCTAACCTTCGTTAATAACGACGGCAAGATGGAGGCTCAAGGTAAGGGTAAGGGCGAGAAGTGCTTTGATGATAGGGTGATGGACAGAGCCATTAACGCATGGGTTGATACGCAGTTGCCAAATCCTTACAGGACAAGAGGTAAGGTAAGAGAGACGGACTGGCAAGCGATCCAGAAAAAACATTATCAGAACAAGGCTTTGGTGGGATGGGTGGTGCGGTGAATACTAATCAAATACTAATCACTACTAAATTAGTATGAAGAAACGCAGCAAGATAAAGACATTTCTCTATTCTTGTGAAGACTGGGGGGGCGCTGTTTTCGTAATAGTCCGGTCTGCTTTCGTGAAGGTAGCAAGGAATAAGGTCGTTTCTCTAACCAGCGATTTTGAGAAACCTTTGAAGAACTGGAAAGGTATCGTCTTAAACGAGGAAACCGAGAAGATGGTAATGGAAACCCATAAATTGAACACTCTCTACTATGCCTGATGTCTTTGAGAAAGATATTGAGGTAGTTAATTCTCAGTCCACAGCTGAGGAGCAGAATGTAATTAAGAAGCTCTTTGAGTTGGTTGAGGCTAAGGCAAATCCCTGGAAGCTAGCTCACAACGAGATTGTTAAGGAGAATTACAATTTCTGTGAACTAAGGCAGTGGGACGGGGCTGATATGCAGCTTCTAGTCATAGCTGACGTTCCCACTTTAGCCATAGACAGGATCAACAGAGGTTTAGACTATATCAACGGTGTGAGGGCTAACACTGGTAACACAATGAAGATTGTCAAAAGAGAGCAGGGGGATGATAGGGTGGCTTCTCTTTTGCAGGCTTGTGCTGAGTACGCTGAATACTGTGGGGATTTCCAGAAGCCCAGGGATGAGGCTTTTGATTCGATGGCTAAGACTGGAATGGGATTGAGGGTCTTAGGCTATGACCCTACCGCAAGAGGTGGAATTGGCGAGTTGTGGTGTGAAAATTTCCCAGTTGAAGATTGTGGGTGGAGTAAGACAGCCTCAAAAGAATTAGATGATATATCCTGGTGGTGGAGGAGAACAGTCCAGTCGTGGGAAGATGCTATGGCTGACAACCCTGAGAAGGCTGGAATCTTAAAGGGGATGAAGACTGTTTTAGCTTCCGAGTGGGAAAAGATTAAAGGCGGTAGTACGACAGGTTCTCTGGTTCAGGATTACGGAGCTTTGGTGACTTCCGGTGATCCTTCGTTAAGTTACCAAGACCAAGTAGATAAATACGAGTTCTGGCTTCGTCGAAGAATCCCCGTCCGTAAGATAGGTTCAATTCAGTTCGTTCCTTTACCTGATGGAAACGTAATGCCCGTCCCGCAGGTCAGAGAGGAAGCCGTTGATTATAAGCCACAGGAGTTGGAGCAGGATTTAGGCGTATCTGTAAACGAAACGTGGGAACAGTTCATCGTAGCTTCGGCAGGGAATATGCAGAACGCTACACTGTTGAAGCAGTCTACATCGAAATATCCCTTCTCGCCCTTGGTTGGGATGTGCGCCGCGATGAAGAAGTCTGGTCAGCCCTTCTCTTATGTCGAGATGGTCATTCCTCACCAAAAGAGGATAAATATAGCTTGGGCGCAAAAGACGACATTTAACAACAAGGCGATCAAAGCACCACTTGCAATTCAGAATCTCGACCCTGCGACGATTGACTCGAAGATTCTCAATTCACAGATAGGGACTATCCTTGCGTTGGGACAGAGTGAGACGCTTTTAAGTGTAAATACCATTCCAAACGTAGATTTACAGGCGATTGAGGAGGGTCAGTCTGCAAGAGAGGATATGGACTTCGCCGCCGCCTCTACCGAGCCGGTGTTAAGAGGTCAGTCTGGGTCACAGGATTCTGGGATTAAACTTTCGATGCAGCAGAACGCGGCTGTTACACCTTTGAATAAATGGGTGAAGGCCGAGAAGTTAAGCGAACTGGCTTTCTGGCGCAAGGCTTTGCATATAATCATAGCGGAGTTTTCACCTGAGAGGATGCAGAGGATTGTTGGGGACGAGAATTTCTTCAAGATTGTGATTGGCAAAATCGACCCAGTGAAGGGGATTCCATTACAACCCCCGTTACAGCTTCCCCTAAATGTCGATGTCGCCCATTACGACGTTGAGATTACAGACTCTGCTCTTAGTGACTTCAACAAACAGCAATCCTTTAATGCGGTCGAGTCACTTGTTTCTCAGGGGATGCTATTTACAGACCCGTACAGAATACAGAACGCCCCGATTAAAGATGTTGATGGGGCGATAGCTTCAAATGAGGAGGCGAGGAATGATGTCATCAGACAAATGCAGATGGTAATTGAAGGGTTGCAGGGTCAGTTGGAAATGACGCAGAAGTTAATCCCCACAGAGTCTAAGGTGGCTATGGGTCAAGCCGGAGCGAAGATGAAGAAGGGTTCGTCTCAGAAAAAGAACGCCCAGACAGGAGCTTCCCAATCTCAAGCCGGGATGCGCTCTATGGTGGGCGGACAGAATTTCATGCAGTAATAATTCACTAACTAACAATACAAGGAAACAGTCATGGATTTAGACACGCAAGGTACGGTTACTGACGTTGCATCGGCTGCCCAAGTTGGGCAAGGTGCTGCTCAGCCCGCATCCGCTACGTCTGTCGATCCGAACATTCTACCCTTTGTAGTTGAACCATCCGCTACGGAACAGCAAGGTCAAGGTGGCTTACCATCCGCTGACCCCAATGCCTCGCAAGGTGTCGATACTCAGAGTGCAACAGATGAACGGTTTAGGCAGATACAGTCGGAGAAGGACAGGGTATATTCTCAAAACCTAGCCCTCCAACAGCAGATGCAACAGCTTCAAGCGCAACAGGCGCAGTTCTTGCAACAGTTCCAACCGCAAGTTCAAGCCCCCGACAGGTCAGCAGACCCGGTGGGGTATCTTGAATGGAAGATGGAACAGCAGCAGAAGTTCCTCATCCAAGAAGCCGGTCGTCAGAATCAGGCACAGATTCAACAGATGCTTGCTGGCGCGGCTGAGATGCAGTGGACTAACTCTCATCCTGGGGTAGATGTCAATTCAGTAAAGGCATTTAACCGGATGAACGGGATAGCCGAGTGGAACTTAGACGCAGGACATAAGCTGATGACGATGCCAAGCCAAGTTCAAAATGTTGCCCGTAACGCGATCAATCAAACATTCAATGAAATCAGGAAACCTCAAAATGGGGCGAGTCCTATGAGGGGCGCGGCAAGTACGGGTCAAGGAGCGATTCAGTTAAGCTGGGAGAAGATGGCGCAAGCCTACAATCAAAATCCCAACATTGAATCAACTTGGAGTCCTGAACTAAAGAAGTTCTTTTGGGACGGGACAGCCCAACTTCAACGTCAGCAGTAGGTAAGCTCCGAAAGGAGTAAATTATGGCAATATCTTATGCGTCTACCCCCTTTACTTTCGTAGACAGTCAGTTTGGGTCGGCAAGCGCAAGCAATATCAAGTCTCTGGTTAATGTTGTTGTTGACCGGAGATACCACAAGGAAGTCCAGAAAAAGACTTTCTTTCAGTCGCATGGAATGATCGGTGCAGACGTTTACAGCGAAGGCGACTTTGCTCAGACGGCTCCCGGACTTCCGGTAGTTCGTAAGACTGACCTCACCGCGCAACCTGGCGATACGATTAAGATGGGACTTCGTAAGAACCTGTCTTTTGCTATCTCGACTGGTACGACTGGCGGGACTCAGTTGGTGGACAGCGAAGTAGGATGGGATTTGGACAATCAGTTGGTGAAGGTCGAACAGTTCCGGCAGGGTGTTCGTACAAACGGTGGGATCAACTCTCAGCGTAATCCGTATGAACCCTTTGAACAGACGGAAGTGTCTCTGCTTTCTGACTGGTCAGCCCAACAGAAAGACACATCCATTCTTTATGCGATGCACTACGGCTTCGGACATCACCTGCTCCGTAAGTACGGACACACCAACCTCGCCCCTACGGCGGTTATCAATACCCTCTACGGTAATGATACCACGATGACCACATCTCGCACGATTGCGAATATGTTGGGCGCGGGAACGGACAACGTGAAGCCGGTTACATTTGAAATCGGCGAAGCGTACTGCCGTCAGGCAGAGTTCGATCCCATCTCGGTTGGCGGAGATTCGTACTGGGTCGCCCTCATTTCACCGAAGGCGAAACTGGCTCTCTACCAAGATGCGACATTCCGCTCTGCGGTTCAACACGCCCGCGAACGTAGCGTCGATAATCCACTGTTCAAGTACGGCGATGGTCTTATCTACGGCAACTGCATCATCTTTACCTATGACAAGATTCGCACCATTCTTGGCGGGAACAATCCGGCTGGTCTGACGGTTTCCAACGATGTAATCACGGAAGCCGCTTATACCGGAATCGGTGGTGGTCTTGCTTCAACCGATCTTCACGCGACGTACTTCTTAGGTGCGAACGCTGTCGTTTGGGCTGACGGTATGTACTCAATGGCAGAACGCATCCGAAGCGAGAACGACTACGGAAATATCATCGGTCGTGCAGTTGATGAGATTTTCGGAACGAAGCGGGCAGATTGGAAGAACGAAGGTGGGACTATCGACATCAACCAGTCACTGCTTCAAATTGTTAATTCAACCGTACTCTAATGGAAACAGTCATTCTTAGAAGCAAAATTGGGCCGACTCAATACACCTATCGTCCAGCTACCGGAGGTGATTATGGTATGCAATACGGTAAGTTCGTGAGAGAGTTCACCATTGACAACAGCTTGAAAGTGACTGTTCCTAAACAAGAATGGGAACACTTGGAGGAATTGGACTTTGACCGCACCGCGGGACTAAAGTTCAAAAACTGCTTCCTTGTGATCCCACAACAATAAAAGGAAAAAGTCATGGAAAAGATCAGTGCTGTCATTAAATGTAACGCGGGGGAATGGGTAGCTACTTTGTCGCTGCCTGTCGGTAAAGCTAAAGTCCTCCACTTTACAAAGGAGAACAATTTCACGCTTGAGGTTGAAAAGGAGATTACCTTCGTTGACCATTTCGGGAAAGTGAAGGTTCATCATCCTAATTGGCCTCAGCACCTTTTGGACAACTACAAGTTCCTGGAACTGGTAGAAGTCAAGAAGGAAGAAGCTATCGTCGCGCCCCATATTGTGGATAGGAAGGCCGAAGCCAAGAAAAAGAAAGGATCAGAAAATGAAAAAAGTAATCTTTAAAGCTGTGTCGGGGCTGATGCTCCTTGCGACCGTGTTTCTCTTTATCGGCGCGGGGAACTATCTCTCTGTTCCTCTTAGAGCGGGAAGTCCTCAGACATCAGTTGTTGTAACGTATGCTAACTCTCAGGTGGACACGCTTCGCTTCATACGCGAGCCGGGTCTGGCTGGATTATCGTTTGCACTTCGGGCGAAGGACTCTATGAGTCTTACCAGTGTTCGTGTGCGAAGGGTGGTCAATGGAGTAATGCTTGCTCCTGTCGCGGGAGATACGATTATCACCACAGTCGTTTCGATAACAAACGATACACTCAAGATAGCGACGGTGACATTAGCACCGCTTTGTGATGAGTACAGGTTCTTCATCACTTATGCGGCTTCTGCTAATGGCGTTACCACGCCTACCGTTGAGTACGTCTTCAACCGTCAGTATCAAGATTAGAAGATGGCCACTGCCCAAGACATAGTAAATGAGTGGGCGGCGGGTGATGAGGACAAGCAGCAGCTAGTAATACGTAGTGGGTTGCCCTTGAGATGGTTAAATCAGGGGCAACTCCGCTACTTCGATAAAAGCGAAGTGCTGCGCGGTGTCTGGACTCCAACTATCACCTCGTCTGGGAACATCGCCCTACCGAGCGATTTCCTTCGGGAATTTCCCAATAGAGTTAAACGGGATGTTTCTGATTCGTCTGATTTGCCCCTGGGGAAGATTGACTACCCAGACGCTAATCTGATGGACTTTTCAGCGTTGACTCATTACTCAATCTGGAATGGGACGTTCTATGTTTGGTCAGCCGGAGCGTGTACCCCGTCAATTCCATATATTAAGAAGCCAGCTACGTTAGCTTCCTTCGCAAGCGATTTATCTATTCCCACAGAGTTTCAGCATAATCTGATTATCTATCTCGACGCTCACTGGGTGAAGATTCAGAAAGATATAGCCGGACATTACGCTTTGATGAAAGAATTTGACAATCAAGCCCGTCAGGATGGGGTAATGAATATCATAAGGAATAATCAAATTCCGACGATAAGGGGGAGTTGGTTCTAATGCCAGACACTACTCCTGTTGCAAACCAGATTAACATAAACCTATCCCTACTCTTAGAGGATGCTGTTTATGACGCTGACAATGGTTTAGCCGCAGCGTTAGACGGTGTAATCTACACAGGAGTTAAGAGGAATAAGTACGTCGCAGAAGCCGAGAGAGAGTTGGTTTTAACCCTAACCAATAGGCTTGGTTATGAGAAAGCCACAGAAGCATTACAGGGTGCTATGGTCAGCACCACGATCACAACTTCAAGTTCGGGTGCGTCAGTACCAAAGAATTTCATCTGCCCGTCTAAATTAACATTTAGTAATATAGACGCGCAGTATGTTTTGACAAAGAGTAAGCTAGACCAAGACTTAGACCCGTACTTGAATTATGGATATACGATTTCGGGCGGGAAGATTTACTTCTACAAAAGGGTCGCAGGGGTAATGACGATTTCCGATGCGGAGTCAGCAACATTTCTGTACTTTGGTGTGCAGAGGACTGATTCAACCACAGGTTCAGATGTTTCTGTTAATACCGCCCCAGACATTGCGATAGACGCAAGGTGGAATGATTTTCTGACACTGTATGCAGCGGCAAGGGCTTCGTTTGATTCTGTGAGTGCTATCGCAGACCCAGACCCGACAATGGTAGAAAAAGGGAACAGATTTATGGCTATGGCTATGGAGAAATTGCCGCGTGGGTAAAGAAAGTCCATTGGTGACGGTGACTAATTTTCAGTTAGCTGATGAGATTCGGCTATCTCGTAAAAGAACGCCATCTGACTTCAAGACCATCTTGAACTACTCCAAGACGCTCTCTGACGGTCTTAGGGTAAGACGGGGTTACGCCGAGTACGATGAGATAACATGGCCTGTGGTTAATAGGACTCCTTTGACAAGCTCGGACTTGGCTGTTCCGATGTTAGTTCAGATTGAAAGCCCAGAGAAAAGGGATGTATTTCTCTTGGGCATGAACTCTGACCCACAGATGTGGATGTTCCCGTATTGGAATGGTGCGATAGATGCAGACGATGCCGTTGAAGCGTCGATACCTTTGGCTGAGAGTTATCTGCCTGGGTATATCCCGACGTACGCTCAAGTCACCACACATTCGTTCTTATTTCAGAACTGGCAAGGATGGGGTATTCCGGCGGGGAATGGTTCTCAAATTGCAGACTACTACAATGGATGGAAAGTTTATAACGCTACGACTGGGACATCGACAATCGTTACGGATTTTTCTGTTGACTCTAGCACTGTAAACATTATAGTTACATTTACTGTTGTGGATGACATTAGTCCTACTGGTTTGAACTGGCTAAATATCCATACATACGAGTTCTACCGTTGTTATCACGACAACCCATTATACTCTGGCACTCCAGCTACGAGAGTAGCCCCGTTCGTTCCATCGTTCCAAGTTGAACTCAGCGATCCTCCGTGCGCGGTAGCAGACAATAGCTTGATTTACTTCTCAGGTGGGCAGGGGTCAGACTCGAATCTGATGGGCTCAATCATCTATCCCAGGATGAACAAGACGTTCTTCCCTGGATTGGCTGAGACGTTCACGATTGATGGTACTTACGCAAGCGAAGAACGATGCAAGTCTTACGACATTGTTTCTTCGTTTGCTCAAGACACTCCCTCGACGGGGATGACTACGTTAGAAGATAATTTTACCTATTGGGTGGGATTGGCTGCGATTTATGATGATGGGACGATAGGGGAACTCGAACGCTACGAAGATGTTGACGATTACATATCATTTGGAGACTGGCAAAATAATTTCTTGCCAGACCTTGCATCGGCTTCGCTTACAACATTAACTGCTGCGGCCTCCGTCCAAGCGGGAACACTGAATAAGACGGTGTCTGGATTTGCCGTCTACCTCGCTAAAGACGAGGGCGACACAAGGGACACTGGAAGACAGACAGCGTATTTCTTTGTTGGTTCAATATCGGTAGTCAGTGAGGCGCAAAACGCAGACACGACTGGTTGGGCTTACAGCGCAGGCAATTACAACATACAATTCGCTATTACAGGCGATATGTGGGATAGGGCGGAGAACACCTATGAAACAGATTCAGGCATGGCTGAAATCCAATCTGATACTTCGTATGCTTATTCGGGGCGCAAAGTGGTTGGAGGCAGACATTATCTCTATAACGTCTATGTCACCTCAGAAGCCCAAGCAGACAAGCAAAACCTATTCACAAACCCAATAGGTCAGAACGCAAGCATTAACTCAGGCATAACCGCCCGCAGAGTGTTCCCGAATGAACAGGGCTTTTACCGTCTGAGGTGTGAACCTGACATCGGCTCACGTATCAACGCAGTTGTACCGATGGGGTTTGATGAGTTCTTAGTCTTAAAGAACATCGGAATAGTCTCAGTCAGAAACACAGTTACACAAGATTTAATCCCAGAACATATAAATAGAATCGTCGATCACAGAATCGGATGTTCCACTTTTCACGGATATTCGATTTCCAACCAAGAGGAGATATTCTTTGCAGGATATGATGATTGCTATTCTTACCGTTTGGGGCGACTACAACCACTGATCGAACGCGAGGACAAGCGAGACTGGTTACATACCTATCGAGAAGTCCTGACAAACACTCAGAAAGAGAACGTCGTGGTGATTTGGTTGCCCCAAGATTATATCATGTGGACTTTCGGTGAAGAAGGTTCGCAGTACATCTTGGACAGAGGCGGATGGACACAGGCGGCCTATAAGCAGACATCTGGATTGACTTCGACTGAATGGTTCAAGTTCCCCGTTAAGCTGAACAATGGTACGGTCTTGGCTTTGGGTACTCCGGGCAACACTGGTCTAAGACAATTTCAGAACCCGACTACGGGCGGTTTCTATTACACAGATGACGATACGGAGATAAAGAGTTACCTTGACAGTTGGTACTTTAACTTCGGTCACAACAAGGATATGTGTTTGTCCAAGATAGTCTTTAACCGGACTTTCGATGAAGATACGACTGGGACATTAAGTATAGCGTTATACAAAGACAGGGCTTTGCTTCGTTCGTACAACCCAGACAGTTCTTTGGACAGGGTATATGTATTCTCTGTTGTCGGCGATTCCAAGATTGGATTCGAGTGGAGGTACATCTACAACAACAATTCCTCGCCGGAAGTCATGGGTGGGGATGTTTTGCAGATAGACTCGATTGAGATTTATGGTGAACTGCGTCCGAGAAGTAAGAGGGCGGCAGAACTTGTAACAATAACCAACGTCGGTGTCTGGGATGAGGACGCTTGGGATGGTGGCACATCATGGGGTTGAGAATGAAAATAACATTAACTCTTATTTTACTTTACGCATCATGCGTAACGCATGGGTTTGCACAGTCCAAGACTACCAATTTTAGGTTGAATCTCCATGACCCAGGTACTACGATTGTCTCAGGGTCAAAGACGGACACGGCTACGTCAAACGTAGGCGTGAACGGGTCGATGCTCAGAATTGACACATACTTGGGGCATTGGTTCAGCGTAAATGATTCGTTAAGGAACATTAAGATACTTCGGTTCACAGATACGGTCAGCAAGAAGATTGATTTTGTGGCTAATGGTAATGCGTTCTTGGACGTGGCCAATTCGATTTACAGGCCAGCGATAACACTTGTGTCAAGGGACAGTGGGTACTTGTCCAGCAACGGTGTGGCATTGAAATCCGTGTCTCAGGGGCTGTCCAAGACGCTCTCAGTTGTAGGCGCGGCAGGGGATGGGGAAGTTTACGGTTCGGGTCGCAGGCAGCAGGATTCAAATGCCACGTTCAATCGGTTCTTTGCGGTATGGAATGACACGGCTTTGTTCTATGTCAATGGTAACGAGGTTACGCGACTTGACACAAATGGGCTTAGAGTACAACGGGACGTAATACTGAACAACGGCGGCAACCTAACCGCACCATCATTAAAGTTCAAGATTATTGACGTGGCTGGCGGGAGTGCGCCGGATAGTGTGAGCATTGGCATTACAGCTGGAGCGTTGGGGGTTAGGGCTATTGCCATGAGTAACCCAATTCAGTTGCCATCAATAACCTCAAACAATCTCTCAGGCAAGAGCAGACTCTTAACTGCAAGTGGTGATACGCTCATTTTCAAGGATGAGTCCAACGTCATCAACAGGGTTAAACTGTCTGGTGCTTCGGCGGGGCAGGCATTGGGATGGAGTGGTTCTGCGTGGGTTCCGACAACGATTAGTGGTGGTGGAGGTGGTTCTGGAAATGGTGTAAGATTAAAGCGCGTTGATGAATCTGTCAACATTTATCCAGACACGACAATCAGTTTAACAGACAGAAACTTCACGCTCTCAACTGGAGTGGGTTCAGAAGGTATCATCAACACAATCCAGAACATTGACTCTACGGCTTCATTCAAGGTCAGGACTTTAACGGTTGACTCAACTGCGGGTGTTGGTGGGTCGGTAATCTACAAGAACCAACAGGGCAAGACCAATACCCTGAAACACGCCTCTGGTTCTAATAATGTGGTTGACTCGTTACCGAACATCTCTGGCACGATCATGCTGACCAATGGTGGTCAGACAGTAACAAGCGCAGTCTGGAATGGGACTCAGATTGGCTATGCCTACACCACGCACATGAGCGGGGCGAACATTGGAGATTCAATTAACACAAAATCAGCAGGAGATACGATAGCCGTTCCCTGGTATTTTACAGGTGGAATGAGTTCGTACAATTCGGGCTTTGCTAATTCACTGAGGTTTGGACGGGGTGCGGCTACGACCACAGACGGTACTGCGGTGGGGGATGCTTCGACTGTATCTGGGACGGGTGGGACTGCGGTAGGACTGACAGCTTTGGCAAGTAATACAAATGCAACGGCTATGGGCAAGACAAGTGTAGCTTCGGGTAACGGCTCAATAGCGAT
>Ga0137443_1000026_pt1 | contig 19038 bp, 17 predicted proteins | sample EasRivERMGT300_2_FD_102324 | JGI IMG/M metagenome (GOLD analysis project Ga0137443, IMG submission 102324) | Soil microbial communities from meander-bound floodplain in the East River, Colorado, USA - East River MetaG ERMGT300_2 | ecosystem: Environmental > Terrestrial > Soil > Floodplain ... | reverse complement strand
GGTCTCAGAGGGACGATGGTTCTGAGATTTTTATAAGTAATGCTAATTTAATAATGAAAGGCGGATGCAATGAAATAACAGATCAAAGAATCCCTAATGCAGAAGCTGCACCTCCTCTTTATAACACGCAGTTTCTAATGAATGGTAATGGGATGGTTCCGGTAATAGAAGTGGATGCACCGGAAAACTTCTGGGATGAGCATCCTGTTTATCCGTTAGAAGAAAGGTTTGGAGATTATCTAATTGTATATTACGAACCATTTCTTACTGGGTCGTGCCCTCAGCCGGAAGCAAGTGAAGAAAAATTATTCATCACCACCTCTTCGGGAGAAGTAGTTGATACGTTATATGCTGAGGAGAGAACAATAGGAACTTTGACTTCAACAGAAGAATTATATGCAGAAGCAGAAGAAAAGTTTCTGACCGCAGATTTTGAAGATGCAGGACTGATATACAACCAGATTATTAATGGTAGTGATTCAACTCAAATAAAGCTTGATGCATACTTCAGATTATACGGAATTGGAAGACTCACATTCAAACCTGAACCATATTTTGATGAACTCTATAGTACTTTTATTAGTTTAGAACAATCGTCGGAAGATTCATTGATGAAGAAAATATTCAGCCAGCTTGGATCACTAAGCTTAATCGGGAAAGAAGAATATGTTCCCGCAATAAATAATTTTGATGAAACCGTACAGCAAAACCAAGGGACAGAAGAAGCTGTTTATGCAGAAATAGACGCAATCACAACTGCTTTGCTTGTGGAAGGAAATGACTCAACACTTCAGAAAGGAAGTCTGAAAAAGTATTTGATAAAAACTTCTGGAGATTACTTCAGCAAGCTTGATGAAATTCTCAGAAACAATTTTGGAAATAGCAATCAAGAAACAGAAAAAGAATTACTTCCCACCGAATACACGCTTTATCAGAATTACCCTAATCCCTTCAACCCGACCACAACAATAAAATATGATTTACCTAATACTGGTGAGGTATCTCTGATCATTTACGACATACTCGGAAGGAAAGTAAAAACACTGGTCAACGAAAATCAGAATGCAGGAAGATATGAGATAAGTTTTAATGCATCTGGATTGGCAAGTGGTGTTTATGTTTATCAGCTAAGAACAGAAAAATATGTGAATGCGAAGAAGATGATTTTATTACGCTAAAATATTAAAACAAATTCTATTTTATCCTTTCAAAGCCGGAATTCATACTCCGGCTTTATTATTATTTTCAGTTCGCTTCCCCTGCTATTATCGACTAAATCGGTCATTTAACTCCAAGCTAATAGTTATATTAAAGTATAGATTTATTTTTTATTTCATATCAATTATAAAATTCCCAGATGATTAAATACATTCAAACCCTATCCCTGGTTGGATTATTATTGATTCATTCTGCCTGTGAAAATCAAAAGAAGCCGGCAGATGAAAAAAAAGTCAGCCGGACTTTAAATGAACAGGAAGATACTCTCACTCATTTTGCATATGTTGCGCTCGCTTACAGCAAACCTGCGATTTATAAATATGATATCGCGAAAGGTAATTTTGAACTTCTGTGGTGGAATCAGGATGATTTTGTGATTGCATTAATTACTGATCACAAAACCAATATTTCATTTTTTATAACCGCGCGAAAAGTAGGTCAAAAAGGTAATTTCCCTTTTATAACTAAAATTGAACTCTACAGGATTAACGCGAAAGTTTCTGAAGTCGATTTTATTAATGATATCGGTAATGCGATGCAGTTAAATGCTTACTGGAATGATGAAGGAAATTTTGAACTTGTGTTTACAGACATTGATAAGACAATATCATCTTACATAAATAAATATCTCCAGGTGTATAATTCTTTTGGAAAACTTATTGACGATAAAGTTGAAACTTTCGATCTGACAAAAACAGGGTACCCACAGCTTCTTCCGAAAAAAAGTTCAACTGTGTCTGAATCCGGACGATTTGGAATTTCGGAAACGAATGATTCAGTTTATCTGAGAACTGCAGGAGATAAGGAAGAAAAATTTATTACGGTAATTGACGACATCATTTCGGAAGTCGGCTGGAGCAAAGACGAGGATTTTTTATTCTTCTCAACTTCAAATGCAGAAAGCAGCCCAGAACAATTAAAAGATTCCCAGGTGTCAGGACTTTATGTTTATGATATTAACAAAGATTCATTAGTATCAAGCTGGTTTGGTCCGGGCAGAAAAGATTTTTTTACAACTGGTGATTTACTGATATTTGAAGATGGTCTTGGAGAGAATTCATATATAGTTATCTATAATTTCAGAGAAGCTGAACAATTGAATTCATTTACCAGGAAGGGCGGCAGCGGCTTAAAAAATATTTCACAAAAGGAACGTTAAACCTTGGTATGAAGTCATACTTTAAAATTCTAAATTATGTTCGTCCCTACTGGAAGCATTTGATTTTAACTTTCATCTTCTCCCTGTTGTTTGCTGCATTCGGCGGAATGTCAGTTTATCTTACCATCCCTTTGCTTGATACCTTGTTCCAGGAGTCGTTGAGCAAAGCCGGCACCGAAAAAATTGAAGCTGAACCCACTGAAAGTATAATACCGGACTGGATAACCGGAATTTCAAAAAACATCTCCAATTATTTCGAAGAAATGATTTTAACCGGTGACCAGGTTGATGTACTCGTTAAGATTTGCATTATCATTTTTCTCGCATTTTTCTTTAAAAATGTTTTCGGTTATCTGCAGTCTTATTTTATGGCGTACGTTGAGTATGGTTCGATGAAAGATCTCAGGGATTCTGCTTACCGCCATTTGCACCAATTGCCGTTGAGTTATTTTAAAAAAGAACGGGTTGGAAATTTAATCTCCAGGTTTACAAACGATGTTAATAAAGTTCAGGAGAGTATCTCTGCAACTTTCAATAACCTGATCAAAGAACCTATCGTGCTAATTGTCTTCCTCGGAATAGCTGTGGGAATAAGCTGGCAGTTAACTGTGTTTGCTCTTATCATTCTGCCGATATCGATGCTGTTCATACTCTGGATCGGGTTAAAGATCCGCAAGCAAAGTTCTGTTGTACAGGCAAAAATAGCTGACATCACGAGTGTGCTTCAGGAGACTATCTCCGGAGTTAAAATTGTAAAAGCTTTTGGGATGGAAAATTTTGAAAACAGAAAATTTGAAAAAGAGACAGCAAGTTTTCTAAAACTGATTTTAAGAATTGTGCGGATAAGAAATGCCGCATCTCCAATAACTGAATTAATAAGCGTTTTGGTTGGTGTTATCATTATCTATTACGGCGGTTCACTTGTCTTGCAGCAGGATATGATTTCTGCCAGTCAGTTTTTGGGATTTTTGATTGCAATATTCCAGATGATGAGCCCTATTAAAGAGTTAAGCACAGTGAACAGCAGAATGCAGGAAGCAAGCGCTGCTGCGGATAGAATCTTTGAAATACTCGAGACAGAGCCTTACATAAAAAATTTACCCGATGCCAAAGAACTTAGAAAATTTTCAGACTCAATAATTTTTGAAAATATTTATTTCAAATTTGAAGACTCGGATGACTTGATTCTTGACAATATTAGTTTCCCTGTCAGGAAAGGAGATATAATTGCGCTTGTCGGTCCAAGCGGCGGTGGAAAATCAACTTTAGTTGATTTAATTCCAAGATTCTATGATCCAACGCAGGGAAGCATACTAATCGATGGCAATAATATTAGAGACATCACAATCGAATCTTTAAGAAGCAAGATGGGGATTGTCACCCAGGAAACTTTTTTATTCAACTCTTCTGTAAAAGAGAACATTGCTTATGGATTGACTGATTTCCCGATGGATAAAATAATTGAAGCTGCTAAAACTGCAAACGCTCACGATTTTATTATGGAGATGAATAATGGTTACGATTCAGTAATCGGGGAAAGAGGAATTAAGCTTTCCGGAGGTCAAAGACAAAGATTAACAATCGCACGTGCATTACTGAAGAACCCTGATATAATGATTTTTGATGAAGCTACTTCTGCTCTTGATAATGAATCTGAAATACTTGTTCAGCAGGCAATTGAAAGGCTGATGCAAAACAGAACCACTTTTGTAATTGCACACAGGTTAAGCACCATCCGGAATGCAACCAGCATTCTTGTATTGGATAAAGGGAAGATAATACAGACGGGCGCACATGAAGAACTCATTAGAGCGGAAAAAGGTTTGTATAAAAAATTATACGAGATGCAGTTCAGGGATTATTAATGGTGAATGAAAAAATAACTGTCGTAAAAATACTTGACTACATCATCCTCGTTTTCAGTCTCATCTTTGTGCTCAGCCTGAGCAACTCAATTTTTGTAAATCAGATTGGTTATTTCGGCGCACTGATATTTATATTGATCAGGTATGCAGTTACACGTGAGAACCAGTTTAGAAAAACAGGACTGGAGATTGCATTTCTTATTTATATTCTTGCTGAAATCTTATCGACTATATTTTCCGATTATTTCTCCCATTCATTCCGGAATCTTTCTAAGCACGCAGTTCTGATATTTATAGTTTATACAACAATTGCTGCAACAACTGATTCAGATAGAGGCAAGCTTTTTTTTAAGCTTTACATTGCAGGGACAATCATAACTGTTTTAATCTATCTTTACTTTTCTTTTGATTACTTCATTAATAATATTTATAACATAACGCAATCAGGTCCTTCATTATTTCAATACCCGATAACTGCAAGCGAAATAATGAGCTTTACAGTAATCTTCATGTTTGCATTCCTCGTAAACGAAAAGACGAACATCAAAACAAAATTATTTTTGTTTGCAGGTTTTTTGATTTCATCACTTGCACTGATTGCAACCTATAAAAGAACCGGCTGGATTGGTGCTGCATTCGGAATCCTGGTAATTCTGATCGTTAGGAAACAATGGAAAACAATTATAGCTGGCTTCATTTTATTTTTAATGCTGCTTCAGTTTGAAAAAAATGTAAGTGAAATTGTCGTTTACGACACTTCAAATTCAAACTTTAAAGAACTATGGAGAATTGAAACCGCAGGCAGAGCCAATCATATTTTTCATCTGGATAAATTTAATGTTGTCTCCGATTATGAAAATGGAATCAACATTTATGAAGATTCAATTCTAATCATAAATCAACCAACGCCTGCACCAATAATATCTTTTTCACACCTGAGAGAAGATTTGTTCCTGGCTAGCCTGGTCGATACAAGATTCCTCATCCTCAGGAAAGACAGTCTTAATTTTAATGTGATTGATGAAATCATACCGCCCGGATATACTGTAAATTATAAAGTGGCAAACGACTTGTTGTATGTACTTGATGAAGACAGCGGACTCACGATTTATGAAATTAAAAGTGATGAAATAAAGAGTTTTAAATATCCGCAATTCGGCGGTTATAAATTTCTTTTTGTTGATTCTTTAAAGATGTATTTATCCTCGGTTGATTCGGGATTGTCCGTTTATGCTTTGAAGGAAAATCTTCCAGGAGAAAATATTTTTTCAGATAAGAAAAAAAATCTGGAATACCTGTTTCACGAAAAAGATGTTTTAATTGCTTCATACCCTGATGGAATAACTTATTTTAAAACGAACCAGGAACAGATCAAGCGATTAGACAAAATTGGTTCAATAAATAATGTTAGAGGCGTTACGTGCTCAGATTCAGGTTTTTACATAATTAAAGGTGCCGGTGAACTCATCGAATTGAATTTTATTGAAAACGATTTATTAGACATCAGATGTACATTCAATCCCGGCTTTATCCCTAATTCTACCAGTTATAATAATGGAAAGCTATATTTAACAAAAGTAAAAAGAAGCAGGCTGCTGAGTATTTTTGATCCGTACATTCCTTCGAATTTCAACCGCATTGCACTGTGGAGAGCAGGCTTTGAAATTTTTAAAGACTATCCGTTGTTTGGTGTCGGTGATATTGATCTTGCAGAATACTACAAACAGTACAAACGTCCGTACGATAAAGAAATCCAGGGGCATATGCATAATAACTTTATTCATTTTCTTGTGACTCTCGGCTTATTTGGTTTGCTGGCTTTGCTGTTCCTTTTTACAAAGATGATTATCATTGATTTTAAAATTTATAAAAAAGTAAAAGATCAGCCATTTCTGTCCTCACTTGCACTCGGCACACTTGCATCCTTTTGCGGAATCCTAGCCGCAGGTTTAACCGAACTGAATTTCTGGGATCACGAAATTCAAACTTTGGTTTGGTTTACTTTTGGTTTAAATATTGCTTTATTTTTATTATCAAAAAAAGAAACTGGTTCTTGATAGATGGATAAACCTAACACAACTGAAATACTCGAAGCTTTAAAAAAATATTCCTCTGAACTCAGGAATGTAAAAGAGCTCGCAATAATTCTTGCTGCGGGACATGGCAAAAGATTGAAATCAGAAAAATCAAAGATGCTTCACACAATTCTTGGGGTTCCGACTGTTGAAAGAGTCTTCAACGCCTGTATCAAAGCCGTTAAAGGAATTAACGTAATCATTGTTGTTGGAATTAAAGCTATCGAAGTAATGGAAGCTCTCGGCAAAAAAGAAAAAATGATTTACGTTTACCAGGAAGTGCAAAACGGAACCGGACACGCTGTTCAGGTTGCATTAAAAGGATTAATAAATATTCCTGCTGATGCAATTGTTTACATTCTTCCCGGAGATATGGGGTTGATCGATTCTGAAACTATTAAGCAATTCCGAAAAGAATTTTTAAAATCAAAAGCTGACATGATTGTTCTTACAGGTTTATTTGAAGGAAAATCAGAAGAAAATTACTACGGAAGAATGGTTAGGGCAAAAGATGAAACAGGGAATGTAATACGAATTATGGAAAATAAAGATATTCTTGCCTTACCGGAGGATAAGCCATATAAAGTTAGTTACAAAGGGAAAGAATATTCTTACTGCAAAGACGAACTGTTGAAAAACAGCGAGTACAACTCAGGAGTTTTTGCTTTCAGATGCGGCAGGCTTATGGAAATGATCGGAATGATTAAAAGTGAAAACGTACAGAATGAAATTTACATTACTGATTTAATAGACTTGTTTAATAAAAAAGGTTTTCCGGTTGCAGCAATGGCTGCGGAAAAAAATTATGTTGTGATGGGCTTTAATACTCAGGAAGTGTTGAAAGAGATGAATGAGATTGCGAGGAAAATTTACGGGGAAAATTAAAAAGGCTCATCATTATTGAAGAGCCTTTCTCAAAATTAAATATTAATTAAAACTTATTTTACAACTTCCAAACTATTTAAATACTTTGTCAGTCTTGCTTTCTTTCTTGCGGCAGTGTTTTTGTGAAGCTTGCCTTTTTCTGCATTCCTGTCAATAATGCTTACAGCATCCTTGTATAATATTGCAGCTTCCTCTTTATTGGTTGAGCCGAACATTTTTTTTACGCTCGATTTAATCCTGGAATTAATGTTTTTGTTAACAATACGTTTACGTTCGTTTGTTCTTATTCTTTTCTTTGCCGATTTAAGAGTTGCCATTTAGAATAAATCCTTATCTATATTGCTTAAAATGAGTGCCAAATATAGGATTTTGAGAGTTTGAAATCAACCGGCAGATGGCTAATTTTTAATTGTAAAATTCAATCAATTAAGATGCTTTTACCGCATTTCTGCCAAAGCAGTGTGACTTCTTCCGTTTATCAAAATATTAATACCGGATTACAGTGCTGAAAGTAAATGAAATATTTTATTCCATCCAGGGAGAAAGCTCCAAAGCAGGGCTGCCCTGTGTTTTTGTGAGGCTCACATATTGCAATCTTCGCTGCACATATTGTGATACAGAATATGCTTTTTATGAAGGCAAAGATTATTCAGTAGATGAGATTATTGAAGAAGTAAAAAAATATAACTGTAGATTAGTTGAAGTGACCGGCGGCGAACCTCTTGTGCAAAATGAAAGTAAAGAACTTATGAAAAAATTATGTGATAATGGTTTTGAAGTGCTTCTGGAAACCGCAGGCAATATGCCGATTGAGGACATCGATAAAAGAGTAAAAATCATTATGGATTTAAAATGTCCTTCAAGCGGGATGATGAAAAAAAACCTGTTTGAAAATATTGATCACTTAAAAAAAACAGATGAAGTAAAATTTGTCATTGGTACACGCGAAGATTATGAATGGTCAAAAGAGACAATAAAAAAATATGAATTAAATCAAAAAAACACAGTGCTTTTCTCCTGTGCTTTTAACAAGCTTGAACCGCTTACATTAGTCAGTTGGATTCTTGAAGACAAACTTGATGTAAGATATCAATTGCAGATGCACAAGTACATCTGGCATCCTGAAACAAAAGGGGTATAATGAAAGTCGCAAAAGAGTTTCGCTGGGAAATGGGTCACCGGCTTCCGGAACATTTTGGACTGTGTAAAAATATTCACGGGCACTCGTATAAAATGATTGTTGAATTTGAAGGTGAAATTAACGAACAGGGAATGGTTATTGATTATTATGATGTTGAAAAGATCATTAATCCGATTATTAAAAAATTAGATCATGCTTTTATGGTGAGCAGGGATGATAAAGTTGTCCTGGAATTTCTTAATAAAATAAATTCTAAAAAAGTTGTAATTGATTTTGAATCCACTGCGGAAAATATCTGTAATTATTTGCTCGGCGAAATCAGGAAAACCAAATTGACGGGTAATATTAAAAAAATTGTCGTGCGAGTGTCAGAAACGAAAAACGACTACGCAGAGGCATGTGTAAACTTATAATTTGTATCCGCTCCGGCATATCTAATATAAGTTTTTAATCAAATATTTTTTATAAATGTTAACAGAACTTGACATACTAAAGGACGTCACAAATAAATTTGATCAATTAGATATTCATTATATGCTAACTGGCTCGCTTGCAATGTCATATTATTCCCAACCAAGGATGACAAGAGATATTGACCTGGTAGTGAATATTCATCCGGATAAGATTAGTCAACTCGAAATGTTATTTATTCCGGATTATTATTTGTCAGTCGATTCGATAAAGGATGCAGTTGACAATGAATTTATTTTTAATTTAATTCATAATGAAAGTTTTATAAAAGTGGATTGCATTGTAAGAAAGAATCAGGAATATCGGATTATTGAATTTGAGCGAAGGAAAAAAATAAAACTGGCAGACTTTGATATTTACATTGTTAGCAAAGAAGATTTAATAATTTCTAAGTTGATATGGTTTTTAGATAGTAATTCAGATATTCAGAAAAAGGATATTAAAAACCTTTTGAAATCAGGATTTGATGAAGTCTATTTATCCGAATGGGTTGATAAATTAAATCTTGGAAATAAATACCAGGTACTAAAAGATGAATGATACAACGCCGGAAATAGAGTCAAAGTTAGCTGAACTTTACAAAAGAAAGTCAGGCGAGGAGAAGCTTCTCATTTGCTTAAAAATGTTTGAGACAGCAAGAGAAATTGTTATCTCCTCTCTACCAAAAAATATTTCAGAAAGAGAACTGCAGAAAAAAATATTCTTAAGATTTTATGGAAATGATTTTAGTGAGAATGAGAAAGTTAATATTCTTAATAGTTTTTGAAGCGATCATCACTTAACCATCTTTTCTAATTTTACAATCTCATCTCTTATCGAAGCTGCTTTTTCAAATTCAAGATCTTTTGCTGCCTGGTGCATCTGTTCTCTTAACTGTTCGATTAAATCCTGTTTCTGTTCATTATCCATGTATTTTAATACTGGTTCTGCAACTTTAGCAAAACCATAATCTTCTTTTTCATCTCTCTTTCTTATATCGGCAATTGAAGTTGAATTCATAATTTCTTCCGTACTTTTATAAATTGTTACGGGTGTGATATTGTTCTTCTGATTATACTCACGCTGGAGCTTTCTTCTTCTGGTAGTTTCGTTTATAGTTTTTTGCATAGAATTGGTAATAATATCAGCGTACATAATTACCTTACCATCAATATTTCTTGCAGTTCTGCCGGCTGTCTGCATTAGCGATTTTTCACTTCGCAGAAATCCTTCTTTATCAGCATCAATAATTGCAACGAGAGATACTTCCGGCAAATCCAGTCCTTCTCTTAAAAGATTTACACCAACCAGAACATCAAATTCACCTAATCGTAAATCGCGGAGTATCTCAACTCTTTCAAGCGAATCAATATCGCTGTGGATATATCTGACCTTCACCCCAATCTTATCAAGATAATCTGAAAGGTCTTCCGCCATTTTTTTTGTTAAAGTGGTTACGAGGGTTCTTTCTCTTTTTAATGCTCTTTGTCTTATTTCATTTATCAAATCATCAATCTGACCTTTTATCGGCCGCACTTCAATTTCAGGATCAAGTAATCCTGTTGGGCGGATAATCTGTTCAACAATAACTCCGCCGCTTTTTTCAAGTTCATAATCTGATGGAGTTGCGCTTGCAAAAATCACCTGGTTTACCTGAGATTCAAATTCTTCAAACTTCATTGGCCTGTTATCCAAAGCCGATGGAAGACGAAAGCCGAATTCGACCAAAGTTTCTTTTCTTTTTCTATCGCCGTTATACATTGCTCTAAGCTGCGGAACTGTAACGTGTGATTCATCAATAATTATGAGAAAGTCTTTTGGAAAATAATCGAATAGTGTATACGGTCTTGATCCGGAAGCTCTTCCATCCATATGCCGCGAGTAGTTTTCAATGCCCGAACAGTAACCAATTTCCTTCATCATTTCAATATCAAACCTTGTGCGCTGTTCAATTCTTTGTGCCTCCAGATATTTCTCTTCTTTCCTGAAATATTTCAACTGCTCTTCAAGTTCGATTTCAACATTATAAATAGCTTTTTGAAGTTTATCACGGTCAGTTACAAAATATTTTGCCGGGTAGAGAGGAGAAGATTCCACTTCATTTAAAACTTCACCGGTGGTTGAATCGATTACAGATAATCTTTCAATCTCATTATCCCAGAATTCAATCCGCAAAGCTTCTTCATACTGATAAGCCGGGATAATCTCAACCACATCACCCCTGGCACGGAATGTTCCTCTTGTGAAATCGGAATCGTTGCGGACATAGTGGATATCTATTAAATCGCGTAATAATTTTTTTCTTTCTACCTTTTGTCCTTTTTTTAAAAACATAATTTGGTCAGCATATTCCTGTGGTGCACCAATTCCATAAATACAGCTAACACTTGCAACAACTATCACATCACTCCTTCCTTCGATTAAAGATGTGGTTGCCTTTAAACGAAGCCTGTCTATTTCTTCATTAATTGAGAAATCTTTTTCAATATAAAGATCACTGGAAACAACATAAGCTTCCGGCTGGTAGTAGTCGTAATAACTGATAAAAAACTCAACGGCATTTTCAGGAAAGAAACCTTTGAACTCCGAATAAAGCTGGGCTGCTAGAGTCTTGTTGTGGGAGATTACAAGTACTGGTTTGTTCACTTGTTCAATTACATTTGAAACCGTGAAAGTTTTTCCGCTTCCGGTTACACCAAGAAGAGTTTGAAATTTGTCTCCTCTTTTCAATCCTTCCGATAATTCTTTTATTGCATTTGGCTGATCGCCTGAGGGTTTATAATTAGAGACGAGTTTAAATTTTTTCATTCTTTTTAATACGGCAGCACATCGTGGGCGTGAAATGTGCCATTCGCACTAAGATGTCCCCGAAGAATTAATATTTCAGCGGATTCAATATCACCGGAAACTTTATCAGCATTTATCTGGGTTACTGTGTTGTGTTTATCCGAAGCAAAAAAAGTTGCACCGCCTTCTGAAGTTCTGCTTATTCCTCTGTCAGAGACCAGCAAAACTTTTATATCCTTTACTGCATTATTATTCGGATCAAAATCTCTAAAAGATCCTAATTCTTCTGTGGGTGCGAAATAGACAAAGTAAACCAGGATCAAAACTGCAATTATTAATACTGGTAAAATTAATTTTTGTAATGATTTCATAATTATTTCCGGTTAAATTTTGGAAATCAAATTTAGTAATTTTTGTTTCAACTATTCAATGTAAATTAAAAAACCACGGAGAAGAATAATGAAAAAGGAAAAGATATGGGTTATGACTGGAGGAATTGTTGGATTTGTTGGGGTTGCTCTTGGAGCTTTTGGTGCTCATGGATTAAAAGATATACTCTCACAAGAAATGCTGGAGATTTATAAAACCGGAGTATTCTATCAACTTATTCATGCAGTTGCAATTTTAACGATAGGCTTATTCTCAAAAGAAAAATTATTTATTTCTGCTTCCTTTTTTCTGATTGGAATAATATTATTCAGTTGTTCGTTATTTGCTTATTCATTAACACAGATAAAAGTCTTAACATTTATTACTCCACTTGGCGGAATCAGTTTTTTAATAGGCTGGTTATTAATAATACTAAATGGGATAAAAATGAAGATGGACTCATAAACTTTTCTATTTAACTGCTCTTAACTTGAAATAAACTTCTTCCGGGGAAAAAATTCCTGCAAAAAATCTTTCATAGATTACAGGTTCGAGGTTCACAAAAAAATCCATCCACTTCAAAACTGCAAAATGTGATGTATTAAATTTCTTTTCCAAAACTTCAAACTGAGCTTTACCCTCGTAATTGGTTCTGTGATTCAGCTTCCACTTCTCATAAAATTTCAATTTTCGATTACCAATGAATTCATAGTTATCAAATGTTCGTATTGAGAAAGGAATTTTATGATCTGGTTCACCAAAGTATTTAGTGTTAAGGAAGAATGGCGCATAAACTATCAATATCCCATTTGGCTTGAGTATCCTGTAGACCTCAGTGATGCTGTTATGAAAATTGTCCAGATGTTCGAGTATGTGAGAGGCGTAAATCTCATCAAAATAATTTTCCTTAAATGGGTAAGGAAAACTATTTAGGTTGTGAACCTGGTTTCCACCGTAATCAACAACATCCAGATTAATGTATCCTTCTCTAATGTCCTTACCACAGCCAAGGTTTAATTTTATCACTTTATTGGGGAATCAGCTTATATTTTTATAAAAGTTATTTGCAATTTATGAATTCCGGTTCAATTATATAATCATATGAGATAACAAAAAAGCCCGGCTGAGATTGCCGGGCTTTTAAATGGGTCAATAATTTTATTTTAGTTTGCCATAACAACAGGATTGTCGATCCCTTTAATTGTTATCTCTTCGATTTTCACTAATTCAACACCTTTGTAGAGGGTACCTAACTCAATAGCTGCAGCTTTTGAAAGATCCAGCTGACGACCGGGAATATAAGGACCCCTGTCATTGATCCGAACAATGACCGACTTTCCGTTTTTCGGATTTGTTACTTTTAGCAATGTCCCAAATTTTATCGATTTGTGAGCTGCTGTATATGCCATTTGATCATAAGTCTCACCGCTGGCTGTTTTCTTTCCGTGAAATCTTGGTCCATACCAGGATGCCTTCATCGTTCCACGATCCAAGAAACTGATCGCCGAAGTATTAACAGTATTTTCCTTCACCGTAACGGGAATAAATTCATCATTAATTACTGGAACTAAGCTGGCTTTAGCATTGTTACTTATTGCTGTAAATCCAACTAAACCAACCAAACCAACCAATACAAACGTTATTGTCAATGACTTCAATAAGACACCTTTCTTTAGTTTAACATAGCTTGACGTACCAAACATATGGATGTGAGCTGGCAATTGCAATGCCGTATTGATGTGCTGTAAATTTGAATTATTTAACCAAATTATCGACTTTATTGGTATATCAGTTGGGGCTTTGTGTTTTTCTTTAAATTCAAGCAAAAAAGTGAGAATAACAGTTTAATAATGACACTCGGTAATCGATCAAATATACACTAATTTCAATTTCATTGAGATATGGACTTAGCGGATGGTAATAGTTGTCTGATAAATAATATTATACTTGAATCAAACCAGGAGATTTACGGTAACCCATTGTATTTAAGATTAACCGGGTATAATCAATTTTTGAAAAGCTTTAATGAGTGCCCTTTACCGTCAGACACTTTTCTTCCAAGTCCTTCAATCATCAGGTTAAGACAGCCAACGCTAGCTAGGGGATCATCTGTGATGCAGATCTTTCCTTCATAAATCTTATAATTTTGACGGTATGGGTGTGGAGTAAAGTTAGGCATCACAACATTAGCACCGGTTTTCAATCCTTTTTCTCTGCCATTCTCAACCAAGCTTCCAAGTGCTGTTGTTGCTGGAATATGTACATCTTTCAACACAATCCGGGCAACTGCAATAGTTTTCACTGTCAGTTCTACGTCTGCCTTTTCAACTTTACGGAACGGTGTGCCATTGGAAGGAATAAATGGGCTGAACGATGCCATATCGCAATCGAGTTCCTTGCACAGCAAAATGTCGTCGGCAATGTCTACAAATGTTTGACCAGGCAAACCTATAATATTTCCACTTCCGACTTGATAACCCGCAGCTTTTAATAATTGAAGATGATGAATCCTGTCACCAAGTTTTTGTTTATTGTGAAAAGCAGAATAAAGCCGCGGGTTGGCAATTTCGTGTTTAAGAAGATATCGATCTGCACCGGCGTTTCGCCAGTCAATATATTCTTCGAAACTTCTTTCACCAAGACTTAAAGTTATTGCAACATCATATTTTTCTTTTATGTTCCTGATGATATCTGAAATATATTCTTTAGTGTAAGAAAAATCTTCACCTGACTGAAGTACAATTGTTCTTATGTTTGCCTCAACTATGCAGTTGACTGTTTTAAGGATTTCCTTACTTGTCATCCTGTATCTTGGTAATTCGAGATTCGAAATCCGTAGTCCGCAATAAAGACAATCTTGTTCACAGTGATTGGAGAATTCAATAATGCCCCGGAGGTGAATTTCATCCCCGCAGAATTCTTTTCTTACTTCATCTGCTCTTGAATATAATTTTTCTATTTCCTCTTTCCCGGATAGAGAAAGAAGGAAGACTATTTCATCTTTTGAAAGAGTTGCTTTTTTCAGTATCGATATTAGTTTTGTGCTGATCATTTCTAATCATTTTATGTCACGAAACGGTCCGTGATATCCTGATGCATTATAAATAAACATCCCTGTCACCATCATTTACTCTGGCCATCATCTGTTCAGTTTTTCTTTTTATCGTTCCATTAATCTTTTTAAGTTCTTCTTCCAGAAAATCTTCACCGATAGTTTTTGTTTCGGCGGATGCAAAGTCATTCAAATATTCTCTGAAAGTTGTCATTGCATTAGGAACACATATCTTTCCAATGTTGCCGGATTTTGCAAGTTCCATGAACCTGTCGCCTGTTCGATTAGAACGGTAACAAGCCGTGCAGAAGCTGGGCATATAGCCAAGCGAAGTGATATCTTTTACCACTTCATCGAGTGAACGATGATCTCCTAATTGAAATTGCTCGAGCTCATGTTCATCCAGACTTTCCTGTGATTCTTTATATGCACCAGGAGCAGTTCTGCTTCCTGCACTTATTTGTGATACGCCAACTTCAAATATTTCTCTTCTAAGTTCAGCTCTTTCTCGTGTTGATAAAATTATTCCAGTATAAGGCACAGCTAACCTGATGATTGCAACAAGTTTTTTGAATGAAATGTCATCAACTGCATGCGGAGGGTTCAATGCTGCCGGAGCGTTCAATGCGGGCTCTAACCTTGGAATTGAAATTGTGTGCGGACCAATTCCATATTTATAATCAAGATCGAATGCGTGGCTGAGCAGTCCAAGAGTTTCAAATTTGTAATCTGTCAATCCGAACAATGCACCAATTCCAACATCATCAATATCTGCCTGTAATGCCCGATCCATAGCATATAATCTCCAGGCATAATCACTTTTCGGTCCTTCGGGATGCATCTCTTTATAAGTTTCGTAATGATAAGTTTCCATAAAGCATTGATATGTCCCGATTCCAAAACTCTTCAGCCTCTTAAAATCTTTCAGTGATAAAGGAGCAGTGTTTACATTTAATCTTCTTATATTATTTCCACTTATATTGATGCTGTAAACTCTTTCAATCGCTTCACCAATAAAATCCATGCTTGCTTTTTTCGGATGTTCACCGGCAACGAGAAGAATTCTTTTTTGTCCTGTCAAAACAAGGTGCCTTGCTTCTTCCTCTATTTCATTAAGAGTTAAAGTCTTTCTTTTAAGCTCTGTGTTATCTTTTCTGAATGCACAGTACAAACAATTATTCACGCACAAATTTGTAATATAAAGCGGGGCAAACAGAACCAGACGATTTCCATAAATTTTTTCTTTAACACTTTTTGCCGTATGAAAAAGTTCTTCAAGAAGTTCAGGTGAATTAATGTTCAGTAAAGCTGCGGCTTCTTTAAGATTTAGTCCCCTGGCTTCAGATCCTTTGTTGATTATATCTTTTTGTAAATCTTCATTAAACAGATTTTCATCATCCAGAAGCTGGTTGATATAATTTTCATTGATGAACTCCATTTATTGTTTCCTTCTGTAAACTATTGGTGAATTGTCAATACTACATCATCTTAGAAGTCAATTAACATACCATTAACGAGTTATCTAATCTGCAACTAAATGAAATTTTTAATCTGCTTTTCTTAAAAGAGAGAAGTGATTTTTAATAAGTGAAATTGTTTTTCATTCATTATCAATTAATCAAATAAATTTTGCTGTATTTGATTTCTTACTAAATAAAACTGGTGGAACAGTTTTTGCCCTCGCTTGTTCAGAAACATAACAGAATAGCTCAAGGGAGAAAAAATAAAAGATCATATGAGTTGTAAAGATGAATAAAGTGGCGAAAGCAGAGCGGATACACATTGCAATTGTGGGAAGAAGAAACGTTGGAAAATCTTCATTGATTAATTGCCTTACGAACCAGGAACTTTCTATTGTAAGCGATGTTCCGGGAACAACCACTGATCCCGTAAGCAAAGCTGTCGAACTTCTTCCTTATGGTCCTGTTGTAATTGTTGATACAGGAGGAATTGACGATGAAGGGGAACTCGGTCAGAAAAGAATCAGCAGGACGATCAAAGCACTTTCTAACGCTGATTTTGCAATCCTCGTTTTGGATGCACGTGATGAACTGGACAACAGTGAAATCGAACTGATAACTCATATCAGGAAAATCGGTATTCCTTATATAGCCGCAGTTAATAAAATTGAATTCGGCACGAACCATAATCTTCTGACAGAACTTAAAGCACTTGGTGTAATTCATTTTGAAATTTCCTGCAAAGAAAAAGCAGGTGTTGATACTTTAAAAAGAAAATTAATTCATCTGCTTCCCGATGATTCTGAACCGCCACTGGTTTCTGACCTTATCGGGCAGGGTGATGTTGTCATTTTAGTTGCACCGATTGATCCGGGTGCACCGAGAGGCAGACTTATCAAACCGCAGGCACAGGCACTTAGAGAAGCGCTGGACAAAGATTCAATTGCTGTGGTTGTGAAAGACACAGAGCTTGTTTCCGCATTAGATAATCTGAGTGCTTTACCGGAACTTGTTGTGACAGACAGCCAGGCAATTATGAGAGTGATGAAGGTTGTTCCGCAGAATGTAAAGCTCACAACTTTCTCAATACTGATGGCAAGAAATAAAGGAAGTCTTCCTGAATTTGTGAGTGGACTGAAAAGAATCGAAGAGCTTCAGGACGGCGATAAAATATTAATTGCTGAAGCCTGCACTCATCACGCACAGGGAGAAGATATAGGAACAATAAAAATTCCAAACTGGCTTCGGACTCATACCGGGAAAAATTTGGAGTTTAACTTTATTCACGGACTTGATTTTCCTCCGAATCTTTCAGAGTACAAACTGATAGTTCACTGCGGCGGATGTATGCTTACAAGGAAAACTATGCAGGTAAGAATGAAGGAAGCAAAACTTCTGGATGTTCCGATTGTTAATTACGGTGTTTTGATATCTTATCTTCACGGTGCAGTTCCAAGGGTTTTAGAACCATTCGAGGAAGCAGTTTCTGAATGGGAAAAAATTCACGCTTTTTGAAATTTTAGTTTACACCAACCATAAATTTATATCACACAACTGTTGCTAATCGTTAGAGGATATTTTAATTATTTAACTTTAAGTTTGTTAACAAGTATTAATTAAAATATCAACCGTTATTATGCTGCGCTGATAAATTCATTTCATTTTTCTTAAGGGGCTGCAATGAAAAATTATTTTTACTTATTTGCCATTCTTCTTTTCTCTCTACTTTTACTTAATGATTCTACGATTGCAAATACTCCTGATGGAATCACTTTAACAAAATCATCCCGCGGTTATAGCATAGATTTTTCTCTTCCGGCTTTTCAATTAAATGAAAAATCTGTTGAAAGTGAAATCTTTTTTGAAGTGACTGTTCCCGGTTATGGTGTCACTCCTGATGTTGGTTTGCCGGCACTTCCTTTAATATCATTTAATATATTTATTGCTTATAGTGAAAGTCAGCCGGAATTCAGTATCAGTGATATCAACACTGAAGAAAAAATTCTGTCAAACAAAATTTTCCCGTTCCAGATGCCGTGGGAAAAATCAAATCCTCTTGATGAAAGACCTTTTACAATTAACAGAGATTATTACAATACATCAGGTAATATTGAACAGCCATTTATAAAAATATCTGAGCCGTTTATTATCGCCGGTGTTAAAGGAGTGATAGTTACTGTTTATCCATTCAGATATAATCCTAAAGATAATAAGCTTGTTGTGGTTAATAGTGCAACAGTTGAATTAGTTCTTAACTACCCGGTTCAGCAGGTTACAGATCAGTCGGAGGTTTTTAATCAATTTTTCAAAAATATTTTTGTGAATTATGAATTCTCTGCTGTCCGTACTTTAATGAAGTATTTAATAATCACAGCACCTGCTTATGAATCAGCTATGTCACAGTTTGTGAATCATAAAAACAGTCACGGTTTTGAAGTTGATATGTTCAGCACAAGTATTACCGGAACAACAAACACCGCAATTAAAACTTTTATTCAGAATAGGTATAATAATCCATCAACAAAGCCGGAATTTATTCTTCTCGTTGGCGATGTTGGAAATATTCCTGCCTGGACC
>Ga0137443_1000025_pt1 | contig 19207 bp, 20 predicted proteins | sample EasRivERMGT300_2_FD_102324 | JGI IMG/M metagenome (GOLD analysis project Ga0137443, IMG submission 102324) | Soil microbial communities from meander-bound floodplain in the East River, Colorado, USA - East River MetaG ERMGT300_2 | ecosystem: Environmental > Terrestrial > Soil > Floodplain ... | reverse complement strand
CGCTTCCGCGCCACGCAGGCCGAGGCGCTCTTCGCCCGCTTCGCCAAGAACAAGAGCGTCGTCGATCCGACCATCGTCGCGTATGACGCCATCCCGCGCGCCGATGATCCGCGCATGAAGTACGTGGCGGCCTCAGTGCGCAAGATTCCGGCGTTTTCGGCGGAGGAGCTCGTGCAGTGGAGGGCGAAAGTCGTCGAGTACAAGCTCATCACCGGCCAGATGCATCGCGCCGGGATCATGCTGCTCGCCGGCAGCGACATCGCCGGCCCGCGCATCCCCGGCTTCACCCTGCACGACGAGCTCGCGCTGCTGGTGGAGTCGGGCCTGACGCCGCTCGAGGCGTTGCAGACCGCCACGCTCAATCCGGCCAAGGTCCTGGGCAAGACCGCCGACCTCGGGACGATCGAGCCCGGCAAGATGGCCGATCTCGTACTCCTCGCCGCCGACCCGCTCGCCGACATCCACAACACCCAGCGCATCGCCGCGGTAGTGGTGAACGGCAGGCTCCTCGGCCGCGCGGAGCTCGACGCGCTCCTGCGCGAAGGGGAGGAGCTGGCGAAGAAGAATTGAGGTGGGGTTGGTAGGCCCCAGCGGGCTCGAACCGCTGACCTCCACCGTGTCAAGGTGGCGCTCTAACCAACTGAGCTAGGGGCCTGAGGAAGGCTGGTAGGCGCTAGCGGACTCGAACCGCTGACCCCCACCGTGTGAAGGTGATGCTCTACCGACTGAGCTAAGCGCCTACGGGAATGCTGTCAACGAACCGCTTTTCCCAGCTATTTCCGAGGGGGAGGAAGGATAACACGCCGTGAGAGTTGCGCCGGAGTTGGCGCGATGGCGGGGCGCCTCGAAAGATCAGGGTAGGGAAATCCGGAAAAAACGACACACCTTCTACAGGACGTGAAGCGTCTAAGGAAGTAACGAACACCACTCGGCCGGTTAAGAAGCACATCGCGATGGTCACCCGCACTGCGCAAGATCGCAGCGATTCAGGGCTTTTTGTCCTCACGGCGTCCGCCGAGGGCGCCCTCGAGGAGCATCTCCTCCCCATGCTCCAGTGGGTCGCCCAGGTGACGGGCGCGGACGCCGGCGGCGCTCTGCTGATTCTCGATCTCTCCAGCGGCCGGACCGCGGTGGAGCTGCTGTCCCTTCAGGCCACGCCGCTCCGTTCGCGCGCTGAGTTGCTGAAGGACTGCAAGGACATCTGCCGCCAGGCGGTGGCGGGAAGTGGCTCCGCTGCGGCGGGCCAGGGCTTGCCGGACGACAACGGGAGACTGTTCCGTGACACCCGGTCGGTCCTGCGGGCGGCGATTTTCCAGCGGGAGCACGTGCTCGGGCTGATCCAGATGGAGTCGGCGCGCGCCCGGGCCTTTTCGTCGGGCGACTCTCAACGCTTCGCGGAGCTGGCCGAGGATGCGGGGATCGTGGTCTCCCGAATGCTGCTGCGGGAATACGCGGCGGCCCGAGGGTTCGACATCGCTCTGGTGGGGAACAGTCCGAAGCTGCTCGAGATGGAGCGCCAGGTCAAGGTGGCAGCCTCGGACCCCATGAGCCCGGTGCTGATCGTCGGCGAACGAGGCAGCGGCAAGGAGCTGGCGGCGCACGCCGTTCACTACTTCAGCAAGCGCAGCGCCGGGCCGTTCCTGCCGGTCAACAGCGCGGCGTTCTCGGACACGCTCCTGTCCGACGAGCTGTTCGGACACGAGAGACACTCCTTCACGGGCGCGGAGACCAGCCGGGCGGGGATCTTCAAAGCGGCGGAGGGGGGTACGCTCTTCTTCGACGAGATCGGCGACATGGCGCCGGCGGTTCAGGCCTCCCTCCTGCGGGTGCTCGACCAGGGAGAGCTGCGGCGGATTGGCCGCGACAAACCGCTGAAGGTGGACGTCCGGATCATCGGCGCCACCAACCGCGATCTCGGGAAGATGGTGGCCGAGGGCTCTTTCCGGGCCGACGTTTACGACCGGCTCAACGTCTTTCGCGTCGAAGTGCCGGCCCTGCGGGAGCGGAAAGACGACATCCACATCCTGGCGAGCTATTTCCTCAAGAAGGTCTGCGTGGCCAACGGACGGCACCACAAGGTCGGCCACATCGACCACTGCCTCTCCTGCCTGAGCATGGCCGGCGCGGCCTGCGCGCGTTCGGACTTCTACGACACGCTGAACGAATACAACTTTCCGGGGAACGTCCGAGAGCTGCGCAACCTCATCACCAGGATCGCCGCGGGAATCCTGGACGAGGATCTGGGTGCCGAACACGCGCGCCTGGCCATGGAATTGGGAGCGGGCGGCGCCCTCAAGGCGGCCGAGGACGTCCACCTCGACGCCGTGCTGCGGAATCACATCGCCAAAGTTCTCCGCCTGACCGGCAACAACAAGTCTCACGCCGCTCGCCTGCTGGGACTGCCGCTGACGACGCTCATCAACAAGATGAAGAAGCTCGGGCTTTGAAAGTCCGCCCCCCCATCCATATGTCGTAATCGAGTTACCGCCTGCGGTAATGTCCGGCAGTCCGCACTCGCACGCCTGAACCACAACAATCGTGTTTATAGACACTTCCGCGTCCGGCCTGGTCTGGTCCAGGGCGGTATCCCGCTTGCTTTGGAACTGCGTTCAACCGGTCACCGGAAATCACATAAGGAGGTTCAATTTGGAACGCTTAGTAGCCGTGCTCAGGGAAGAATCCCGGAAGAGGGGAGTCAAGCTCGTGCAGGACGACGTGTTCGCGTTGCTCGCGGCAGAGAGTTGTACCCAGTGCTGCAAGGAGAGCAACGGTGGCAACAAGGAATGCCCGCCGAAAGTCATCGCCGAATGAGCGAGCCTCTTTTCTCACACACCAACAACCGAGGAGAACGGAAATGAAAACCACAGTCGAGTTACTCAAGGACGAGATGCAGAAGAACGGGATCGCCATCGATGCGCAACGGGTGTTCGATCTGCTCGAAGCCGTGGCCTGCGAGCAGTGTTGCACGCAGAGCAGTGGCGGCAACGGCAGTTGCCCGCCGCCAAAGAAGCTGGCCGAGTAATCGTTTCCCCGTTCACCAGCCCCAGGCGGGCGTGACGCCCGCCTGGGGCGCTGGAATTCCCTGCGAAAGGAGGCCGAGACATGAACGGAATGATTCAGAGACTGAAGGAGAGGGCTCTGGGCACCCGCCTGGGCGATCAGGAGTCGTGGGATGCCTTCGAGCTCATCGTGGCGGCCTGCAGCTACTGCTGTACGAACCGCACCGGCGGCAATGAGACCTGCCCTCCGAAACAGATCGTCGTGGAAGAGTGAGTTGAACCCTGGAGTGAACCGTGAACGAGATCAGCGAGAAACTGAAGAACCGCATCGAGGCCGGCGACCTCGCGCTCGGGCAGGACGACGTCCTGTTCGAGCTGGTTGATGTCGCCTGCTCGGGCTGCTGCAAGATCAGCAACAGCGGCAACGGCGGATGCCCGCCGTCGCCGATGGAGTCGTAGCGCGACGAGGAGAACGTCATGGGAGATCTCATCTACACCCTTCGGAAGAAACGGGAGGAGTCCGGGCTGGAGCTCGACCCGCAGGACGCCTTCAAGCTGATGCTTTTTGCATGCTCGGCCTGCTGCACGGAGACGGACGGCGGCAACAAGACCTGTCCGCCCAAGCCCATCGTCGTGGAGTGAGCGGGCAGCACGAAAAGGAGTCGACCATGGACACAATCGTGGAGAGGTTACAGAGGAAAGCCAGCAGCGCACACCTCGAGATCGATCGAGGAGAGATCTTCGACCTGCTCGAGGCCGCCTGGTGTCCGTTCTGCTGCCGTGACGGCGGCCGGGGCGGCAACGAGAATTGCGGCCCCAAACCCGTCCTTCAAGAGTAACGGACCAGTTGTCGCCGAACCGGTCCGCGCCGCGCGGTTGCAGCGGCGCGGACCGCATCGCCGGCTGCGTCCCCCAAACCCCTGACCCGGCCCTTCGCTTCGCTCAGGGCTACCCTCTCCCCGCTTCGCGGGGCGAGGGCCGCTCGACCAAGTGAATCGCCAGTGCCGACGAGCCATCCGTCTACCCTTCCATATTTCGTAGTCGACTACCGCATACGGTAGATCCAACGGCTGCGAGCCTCGAGTCTGAAAACCGGCAACTCAGGCATCGCCAAGCACTTCGGCGACCGGCCTGACGGGCTCTCCGTCGGCATCCAGTTTGCTCCGGAGATGCGGAAATCGGTCAATGGAATCATCAAGGAGGTACACCCTGGAGCGTTTGGTCGTTTCATCTCGCGCACAACGGCGTTCTCGAACTGCTCGCGGCGAATCGCTCCAATGACCAACAACGGAGGGGAAGATGAAAACCGCAATTGAACTGATCAAGAAGGAAGCGCGTCAGAGGGGGATGGCGATCGACGACGGTCGGGTGTTCGAGTTGATCACGACGGTGTGCGAATTCTGCTGCGTATCCGGGTGGCAAGGTGGTTGTCATCCTCCTCCGCCGCCGCCGAAGGAGCTGGCCGTTTGAGCTCTCACCGGTTCGCATTTGATCTGCCGGAGGCTATCGCCTGCGCGAGCAGTGCTGCACGCAGCTCGGCTCGTGATCGTTTCCGGTATTGGACCCCCGGGCATGACATGACGTCCCGCCCGGGGCTGATGAGCTCTGAGTGAAAGGAGAAAGAGCATGGAACGAATGATTGAGAGACTGAAGGAGAGGGTCGAAGGCAGCCGCCTGGGCGATCAGGAGCCGTGGAATGCCTTCGAGTTGATTGCGGCCGCCTGCAGCTATTGCTGCACGAACCGCACCGGAGGCAACGAAACCTGTCCACCGAAAATCGTGACCGAGTGAGGTGAGCCATGAACGCATTGATTGATCGTCTGAAAAGCAAAGTGCAGGAGGAAGGGATCGAGTCGCCGGCGAACGGAGGGCTCTTCGAGCTCCTGTCGGTGGCCTGCAGCCAGTGCTGCACCGACTCCAACGGCGGCAACAAGACCTGCCCGCCCGGAAAGATCATCGCCGAATAACGGATCGCTTTCGCAAAAGGACGTGAACCATGAACGAGATCACGGACAAACTGAAGAATCGGATCGAGGCCACCGTGCCGGCGCTCGGCCAGCAGGACGTATTCGACCTGATCGCGGCGGCGTGCACGGGCTGCTGCCAGATCAGCAACAGCGGCAATGGCGGGTGCCCGCCGCCGAAAGAGCTGTCGGAGTAGCGGCAGCAGAAGGAGGATGTCGTGGGAGATCTCATCAATGCCCTTCGCAGGAAACGCGAGGAGTCCGGGTTCGAGCTCGATCCACAGGACGCTTTCAAGCTCATCCTGATGGCGTGCTCGGCCTGCTGCACGGAGACGGACGGCGGCAACAAGACCTGCCCGCCCAAGCGCCTTGAAGAGTGATTCGGGCGCCACAGAAAAGGAGTCGACGATGGAGACAATCGTAGAGAAGTTGCAGAGGCGAGCCAACGACGCAAACCTCGAGATCGATCGAGGAGAGGTGTTCGACCTGCTCGTCGCCGCCTGGTGCCCATTCTGTTGCCGCGACGGCGGCCGGGGCGGTAACGAGAATTGCGGTCCCAAACAACTGGAGCCGTGACCAAACCGGTCCGCGCCCGCCCGTCGCTACGGTGCCACGGGCGAGGCGCGGACCACGTCCATCCGGGAGGAGTCGAGCCGATGAGCCTGGCACTGAGGACCGATGTGGTTCTCCGGAAAGCGGAGCCGGAGGGATACGTGCTCCTGTACAAGCGGGAGCCGTCTCACCGCCCCAGTCCTGTCTTTCGCCTGCACCCCGTACAGGCCATGGTGCTCGCGCTCTTCGACGGCACGAGGAGCGTCGAGGAGATCGCCGGCATCGTCGCCGCCGTGTTCGACCGCGCGATCGACGAGGCGCGGCGCCTGCTCGACTCGATCTCCAGACGCTACCGTCAGTTCCTGGTGGAAGGGCAGGTTGACGGCGCCAATGCGAATGCCGACCCGGTGGATCTGGTCTTCCCGACCCGTTACGACTTCCGCGGGATCCGTGAGCCGGCGCCGATGGCGTTGCTGTGGGTCGTCACCGAGTGCTGCAATAAGAGGTGCCGCTACTGTTACAAGGACGCGCGGTTCGTTGCGGACGATTGCGCGACCGACTTGGCGCTGTCCGCCGCGCGGGTTGCCGAGTTGATCGCGGAGGCGTCGGAGATCGGGGTCACGACCATGGTGTTGTCCGGCGGCGAGCCGTTCCTGCGCCCCGATCTGATCGATCTGATCGCCGTCATGGTCGATCACGGCATCGAGGTCGTCCCCATTACCAAGGCCCGAATTACCGGCGACCGGATGAAGGCGCTGGTGCGGAGCGGAGCGCAGAGCCTCCACCTCAGCCTCGACTCCCACCGGCCCGAAACGGTCGACCTCCTCACTGGCGTCCCCGGCGCCTTCGATCAGATCGTCGCCACGCTGCGGGCGGCGGCGGATCATGGCCTGCCGGTGGTCCTCCGCCCGGTGCTGACCAGCTTCAACGTCCGCGACTTCGAAGGATTGGTCGAGCTGGCCAGCGAGCTGAAGGTCGCCGAGATTCTGGTGGATCTTTACGGAGAGAGCTGCGGCCGGCACGACCCGATCTTCGAGGTCTCGACCGAGGACTACCGCTGGCTGCGGCGGACCTGCGTCGAGCTGGCCGAGCGGTTCCCGCGGACGCTCACGCAGTTCAAGTTCGACCGCCCCCTGCAAGCCGCGGACTCGGTGGGACGGGGATGCGTCGAGGGCTCCCGCGGCATGACCATTCTGCCCGACGGAAAAGTCACCAAGTGCGAGCACTGGAGGTTCGGCGAGGAGCTGACGTACGGCGATCTCCGGACCCAATCGATCATGGAAGCGTGGGAGTCGGACCGCATCGCGCAGATCAACTCTGCACCAAGGGAGGCCTACGCCGGCACGGTCTGCGGCCGCTGCAAGAAGCTCGCGGACTGCAATCGGTTGCGGGGCCGCTGCTCTCTGACGGCGATGCTGGAGTACCACACGCCATTTGCTCCCGACGCCTATTGTCCGATCGGCGCCTTCGAGAAACGGAGTAGCCATGCCGCAGATGCTTGACCCGTCGATGAACCTGGCGCGGGAGGGCGGCCTGATCACCCTCCGCCGGCGTACGTGGCCCGGGAACTACCCGCGGTTCCAGGTCCACCCCGTGTGCGCCATCATTCTGGCGTTGCTCGACGGCCGCCGCACTCGGGAGGAAGTGGCGGAGGTGATCGCCCAGGTCTTCGCCTTCTCGCCCGACGCCGCCGCGGAGACCACCCGGCTGACCCTCAGGAAGTACGAGCGCTTTCTCACCGATCCCGGCCTGTTGGGAGACCGGCAGCCGGTTACGTACGACCCGGTCGAGTTCGTGATGCCGGCGCCGCCGTCCGAGCGGTTGCTCCCTCGGGAAACGGTGCCGCAGTACATCTGGTGGCGCGTCACTCGCTACTGCAACCGGCGTTGCAAGTACTGCTGCGTCGCGGCCCGGCATGCGCAGGAGGCCCCCGACGCGGAGCTCTCCCTCGATCGCGTCCGGGAGATCTTCAGCGAGGGCGCCGACATCGGCGTCCGCGGCGTCGCCCTGAGCGGCGGCGAGCCCTTCATCCGGCCGGACATGGTGGAGATCATCGAGCTCCTCCTCCGGTTGCGATACGAGGTGGACGTCGACACCAAGTTCGCCCTCAGCGACGTTCAGATCGGCCGCCTGGCCGATGCCGGCCTGCCGGTGATCCACGTCAGCCTCGACTCGCCCAACGCCGACACCGCCAACTATCTGGTCGGCGACGACACCTTCTTCCAGAACGTCACCCGGTCGATCCGCTCGCTGATCGCGCACGGCATCCGCGTCACCATCACTTCCGTGCTGACGGAGCGCAACGTCCGGGAGCTACCGCTCCTGGTGGCGTTCCTGGCGGACATGGGCGTCGGCCAGCTCACCCTCAACACCTTCAGCCGCTACTACGGGCAGTGTCGCTACGTGAAGGCTTTTGAGCTGTCGGCGGAGAGCAAGGCGTGGCTGCGGGAGATCGTCCCCGCCCTGCAGGAAAGCTACGACGGACGGCTCACGCTCATCTACGACCGCAATTTCAACCCGGAGGCGGCCACGTGCAACACCGAGCCCGCCGCCGAGTCCAGCCCGACCTTGTCGCTCAACTGCGACCAGGGGATTCGCATCCTGCGGATGTTGCCCGATGGCCGCGTCAGCCGCTGCGACCAGTGGTGGCACGAGGAGGACGTGGTGTTTGGCGACCTGCGGCGGCAGTCGATCTACGAGGCCTGGTCCTCCCCGGAGCTGGCGGAGATGATCCATCCCCCGCGCGAGCGGTTCCGCGGCACGGCCTGCGAGAGTTGCGGCCTTTTCGACGCGTGCAACTCCACCGGGCGATGCATCTTCTCCTCCCATGAAGCCCACGGCACCGTCTATGCCCCGGACAACCACTGCTTGCTGGGGGCCCGGTCGTGAAGCGCCTCGGCCCGGACGTAACCCTGGAGCTGGGTGAGAGCGGGCCGCTGCTGCGCTACCTGCCGCAGCCCGGCCTGGCCGACCTGCCGCCGCTTCCGCTGCATCCTCTCCTGGCACTGGTGCTCGCCCGCCTCGACCGCGGCGAGGCCACCGAGGCAATCACTGCCGATCTTGCGATTCGTCTGTCTGCTCCATCGGAGGGGATGAAGGAAATCGTCGACGATGCCCGGCTCTGCTTCAAGGCGCACTTCAAAAACGAGGGCCCTGCTTCCTTCGTGGATCTCGACACCGGCGCCCTGAGCGACCGCCTCGCCGTGCCCGGCGCTGTGTTCCGCTCGCGCGACGTGGTGTTCCCCCGTGACCGCGCCCTTTTCCCCCTGACCCTCCAATGGCTGGTCACCCGCTATTGCAACCGTCGCTGTATCTACTGTTTTGCCGGCGCCGTGCCGGGTGTGCAGGCGAAGGACGCGGAGATCTCGACCGAGCGAGTGTGCGAGATCCTGCGCCAGGCCGCCCGCCTCGGGACCTACAACTTCTTCCTCACCGGCGGCGAGCCGCTGCTGCGCGACGACGTCTACGACGTCCTGGCTTACGCGTTGTCGCTGGGACTGTGGCCGGAAGTCATTTCCAAGCAGTTCATCCCCGGCGAGGCCGCAACCCGGCTGGCCGAGGCCGGCCTGAAGCAGATTTTCCTCTCCATCGACTCCCTCGATCCGGCCACGGCCCGGCGCATGACCGGAGTCACGCACTACGCGCGCGAGATCCGTCGCACCATCGAGCGCCTCGTCGAGCGCGGAATCGTCGTCAACGTCAAGAGCGTCCTGACCAGCGAGAACATCGACGGCATCCCCGCCACCGTGGCGGAATTGGAGGCGTTGGGCGTCGGATGGGTGGGAATGGACGTCTATTCGCGCAACCTCGAGCGGCACAGCGACGACCTTATGCCCTCGGGCGAGCAATTGCTCCGTCTGCGCGACTGGACAGAGACGTTCCGCGCCGAGAGCGGCCACGGCATCGAAGTGTCGTTCTCCTACGACCCGGACCGGGAGTCGCCCGCCGGCCTGGGGCCCGACTGCTTCGTGTGCAACAACGGTTTCACATCCATCCTGCTTATGCCGGACGGCCGGGTCTCCCGTTGCGACAAGCGCCTTCCCGGTAACGAGTTCATCGTCGGCGATCTCAAGACCCAGTCGGTTCACGAGGCATGGAGCTCGCCGGCGATGCTCGAGTCGCTGAAGCCGCCGCGCAGTTTGTACCAGGGAATGCTCTGCGAACAATGCCTGCAGTTCGACACGTGCCACGAGCGCGGTCGCTGCTACTACGACGCGTACCTGACCAGTGGCACTCTGTTTGGGCCGCAGAGCAATTGTCCGTACATCGAGCATGGCCGCGGTTCGGTGGCCTGTTAGACCAGAGAAACCATGTACTACGCACTCAATAGGGCGGCCCGGATGCGGAAGGAGCCGCAATGCGTGGTCCTGTTCTCGGCGGAAGACACCGGCAGCCTGCGCTACCTTCACCCCGTCTACGGCGTGTTGCTGGCGCTGTGCAACGGCCAGCGGAGCGGTGAGGATCTGCTGCAGGTGCTGACCGAGGCCTTCGGCCTGCCCGCGGAGCGCGCCTCGGAGCTGCTCACCCGGCTCCTGACGGACCTCGGTTCCTACGTGGTCCCTTCGCCGGAGCCGGTGGCGGGTCCCGATCGCTACGACCCTGTGGAGTTCCTCTATCAGCCGGTGGGGAATCCCGACCTGCGCCGCCTCACGGCGCCGATCTACGTCGCCTGGCTGATCACCGAGCGCTGCCCATTCGATTGCGTGTACTGCTGCATCAAGACTCTGCCGGCGGCGAGTGCCGCCGAGGGGGAGATGAACCGCGACGGCGCCCTGCGTTTCCTGGCCGACTGCGTGGCCAGCGGCGTGCAGGCTTTCACCTTTCACGGCGGAGAGCCCTTCCTGCGCAAGGACATGCCCGAGCTCATCAGGTATCTCCTCAGCAACGGCGTTTTCGTGACGTTGTCGACGAAACTGTCCCTGTCGGAAGGGACGGTGGCGGATCTCGAGGATGCCGGAGTCGAGGAGATGCAGGTCAGCGTCGACACTCCCGACGCCGAAGCCGCCGACCGGATGGTCGGCCATCCGAACTACCTGCAGGGCGCCTTCCGCAATATCGAGCGCCTGCAACGGCACGGAATCGGCGTCAAGACAAACACGGTGGTGACCCGCCGCAACGTGCGCGACGTGCCGCGACTGATTCGTCTGCTCGCCGGGCGGGGTGTGCGAAAGATCAGTCTCTCCGGATACCTCCGGAGCTCCTGGAAACATGATGACGATCTCCTCCCCGGCGGCGACGAGCTGGCCGCCATGGCGCGAGAGGTCGACGCGCTGCGGCCGGAACTGCCTGGAGTGGAGATCAAGATGTGCCCGCTGCAGGATCCCCGCGACATCTCGTTGGCCGCCGAGGGGCTCTCGGCCTGCTCCGGCGGCAAGAGCGGTCTCGTGGTCGGCGCGGACGGCCGGGTGAGCATTTGCGACCGGCTCCTCTCCTTCGATGAAGCGGTTGTGGGCAACGTCACCCACGAGTCTCTGGCCGAGATCTGGAACGGCGAACGGCTGCGGGCGTTCATCGATCCGGACGAGGAGGCGTTCGCCGGAACGGAGTGCGCCGGCTGCGGGCTCAAGCAGACATGCGACCGGCGGATACGCTGCTACTACCGCTCGCGCATGATCCGGCAGCGTCTCTTCGCTCCGGACCACCTTTGCCCGGTGGTGCCGGCTCCCTCGCTGCGTTTTTTCTGAAAGGACCTGGAGATCATGCAGGCGATCCATGTGCGCAATCTCTCGAAGAGCTTCCGGGCTCCCGTCCGGGACGGCGCGACGGGGATTCTCGCCCGTTTGCGGCGCTTCGTGGTGAACCCGTCGGAGGAGCTGCCCGCCGTTCGCGACATCTCATTCGACGTGCCGGCCGGCGAAGTGGTGGGCTTCCTGGGTGCCAACGGCTCGGGGAAATCGACGACCATCAAGATGCTCACCGGCATCCTCACCCCGAGTGCCGGATTGGTCGAGGTTCTCGGCTATGTGCCTTATCGGGAGCGAATCGCCTACACCCATCACATCGGCCTGGTGCTGGGACAGAAGACCCTGCTGTGGTGGAACATCCCGGTGATCGACTCCTTGCGCCTCTACCGGGACATCTACGGTCAGTCGGCCAAGGATTTCGAGCAGCGCCTCGACCACTTCGCCGACCTGCTGGAGATCAGGGACATTCTGCACATGCCGGTTCGCAAGCTCTCCCTGGGGCTGCGCATGCGGGCGGAGATTGTGGCCTCGCTGCTGCACCGGCCGCGGGTGATCTTCCTCGACGAGCCGACGATCGGACTGGACGTTCTGGCCCGGCTCAAGCTCAAGCGCTTCCTGCGCCGCGTGAACGAGGAGGAGGGAGTCACCATCTTCCTGACCACGCACAACATGTTCGACGTCGAGGAACTGTGCCGGCGCTGCATGATCATCGACAAGGGGCGGCTGATCTACGACGGCGACATCTCAAGGTTGAAAGCCAACGAGAAGCACAAGATCGTGGAGTTGGAGGTCTTGGAGGTGGCCGACGATCGGAGGCTGCAAGGCGCCCTCCAGCGTTGCCAGGTGCTGGAGCAGACCGCGACCACGTTCCGGCTGCAGGTTCCCAGCTTCGATGCCGTGGACGTGATCGGCGAGCTGCTGGAGTCCTGCAGGCTCTCGAATCTGAACGTCATTCCTCCCACCCTGGAGAGCATCGTCGAGAAGATCTTTCAGGAACGCTCCGAGAGGCGAGACCATGTGGCGGAAGTACTCCAGACTGCTGTTTAGATTCGTGATGATCTCGTTCCGGGACATGTCGGAATTCCGGATCGACTTCTTCACCAGCATTCTGCACAGCCTCATCTACCAGGCGATCTTCATCGTCTTCTGGAAAAGCGTCCTCAGCTTCACGGCGAAGGATCTTGGGGGCTGGAGCTTCCCGGACCTGGTGATCCTGACCGCCTTCACGCTGGTCTCCAACGCCGTGATGCAGTGGTTCGCCGGCTTGCTGCAACTGCCGCGCAAGGTGCTCAAAGGGGAGCTCGACAAGTACCTCTCCAAGCCGTTGTCGCCCCTCTTCGCCCTGGTCGCGGAGGACATGAATGGGATGGCCTCGATGCAGGCGATGGTCTCGGCCGTTCTGATCCTGGGCAGCGCCTGTCTCTACTTCGGCGTCCATCCGACCCTGGGCGGCATCCTGGTCAGTCTGCTGCTGATGGTGGTCGGCTGCGTGGTCCTGCTGCTGATTCAGGGCTGGATCTCCATGCTGACCTTCTGGTGGGGCGATGTGTCCAGACTCAGCAGCCTGTTCATGCTCTCGGGAGAGTTCGAGCGCTATCCGATCAATCTGTTCCCGCTGGGCGTGCGCCGCCTGCTCACCTGGGTGATTCCCATCGGTGCCATCTCCACCTACCCGGTGCTGGTCTTCCTGGGACGGGCGGAGTCGGCCGTCCGATACCTCGGCATCGCGGCGGTCCTGGCCCTCTTCTGGGCGGTGGTGTTCCGATTCAGTTGGCGCAAGGCGCTGGCTCGCTACGAGGCTTTCGGAGGATAGGACATGGGCCGCTGGTTGCGCTGTTACTTCGGAGTCCTGCGGACGCGGCTCAAGACCCTGTCCCATTTCCGGGCCAACGTCATCGCCTGGATCCTCTACAGCCCGCTCCAACTGGGCATCATCTTCCTGCTGTGGCGGATCATCTACCACAACACCGATCGCGTGGGGAGCTTTGGTTTCCAGGACATGATGCTCTACTACCTGGTGGTTCATTTTCTGCGCCGCATCGTCGAGCCGGTGCAGACGGTCAATTACGAGGTGTGGACCGATATCAACCAGGGGAACCTCGATGTCTACCTGGCGCGCCCGGTGAGCTTCGGACCCTTCGTGTTCTTCCGCTCCCTCGGCGCGCCGCTGGTGGAGATCGCGGTGGGACTGCCGTTCTTCCTGCTCTTCTCCTGGCTGCTGGGGCTGCCGATCCAGCGCGATCCACGATTGCTCGCCGTGTTCCTGGTCAGCGTTCTGGCGGGCTTCGTCATCTTGTTTTTGATCCAGTTCATCATCGGCAGCCTCACCTTCTGGTTTGAGCGTATCTTCGGAATTCGGGATATGATTTTTAGCGTATTTATGCTCTTTTCAGGGCAGCTCATTCCGATCTCGGTGCTTCCGCGCTCACTGGTCACAATCTCCCGCTACCTGCCGTTCGAGGGCATCTACTTCGTGCCTGGGACCATCTACGCCCAGGGGCAACTGGGCCCTGAGGTTGCGGGCTACCTGGTGCGCCAATTGGTCTGGATCGCCCTGCTTTGGAGCGCCGCGGCGCTGGTTTGGACGCGCGGTATCACACGGTACGCATCGCAAGGCGGCTGAGGCGGTGAGGAGGTGGTCATGATCGGGCTCACCCTGGTGCACCGCATCAAGGAAGACATCCTCAGCGGCAAGGCCACTGTTCTGGTGCTGGTCACGGTAGTCCTCATGTGCGCGAGCACGGCCCTGACCATCGGAGAGCTGACACGCCGGCAGGCGATCTACGAAGCGAATGCGGCGCGGCAGCAAGACCTGGTGACGCTGCTGCGCCGGCCGGAGCTGCTGAGCGTGCTGATCCGCGGGGTGGATGCGGAGATCTACGGCGGCAAGGGGGTGGCCGGCGTCAACGTCGAGCGAGTGCCGTCGCCGGCCTACGAGAATCCGCTCCTGGCCTTGTTTCCCACTCCGGACATCGGATTCATCGCCCAGTACATCCTGAGTCTGTTTGCCCTGATGATGGCCTTCGACGTCGCGGCCGGACCGAAGGAGCGCCGGACGCTCTCGTTGATCTTTTCGAACCCGGTCTCCCGCATCGGGTTCTTCCTCGGCCAATGCCTCGGGAGTTACCTCACGCTGGCAGTCGCTTTCCTGCTGGGTCTTCTGGGATCGGTGGCCATCCTGTTGGCGACCGGGGTCGGGACTCTGGATGGGCAGGTGATGATGCGGATCGCGGCCATCGCGTTTGTGACGCTGGTCTATCTCGCGGTTTTCTTCATGGTGGGAGCGATGATCTCGGCCTCCACCGCCAGCTCCTCGCGCGCCTTCATCGCCTCGCTGCTCACGTGGGCGGTGCTGGTGCTCGTCGTTTCGCCGTTGCTGATGCTCCTGGCGGGGCACGTGCGGCGGATCCCTTCGATCGAGGTGGTCACGGCGGAGATGAACGCCGCGCGAAACCAGATCCTGAGCAAGGAGAAGGCGTTCGTGACCGAGTGGCCCAAGGCCAACCAGGCCACCGAGGCCATCGAGGCTCGCTACGCAAAGCAGGTCGCGGCGCAGGAAGCGCTGATGAAGACCGCGTCGCGCCTCTCGCCGGCGGCCTCGTACACGCTGGCCACCACGGCATTGGCCGGGACCTCGAGCGACGGCGCGGAAAGGTACCTGGACGAAGTCCGCGCCTACATCTCACGGCTTCGCAGATTCGTCTACATCGAGCAGGAGCACGACCGGCGCGCCGCGCAGCCGGTCTTCTTCCGCCGGACGGAGAGCCTGGCGGCGGCCCTTTCCCACGCCGCTCCCGACGCGGCCCTGCTTCTGCTGTGGCTCATCGGTTTCGGATTCCTGGCTCTCAGGCGCTTTCTTCGCTACGACCTCCGGTAGCGTCCGGAGAAAGAGGGAACGACATGTTTTTCACGCTGTTCCGCAAAGAGGTTCTCTCTCACCTGCTGAGCAGCCGGTTCGTCTTTTCGATCCTGGTCGGTACGGTGCTGTTGGTGGGGAGCTCCTGGGTTCTGCTGCGCGACCAGGGCGATGACCTTCGTTCATATCAGGCCTTCCAGGCCGAGCACGCCCGCCAGATCGGCTCCTATGAGACCGGGGCGGACTCGCGGCTGGACGCTCTCTCCATGGGCGGGAGGATCGTCGACCGCCGGCCCCCCGAGCTGTCGTTTCTCCTCTCCGGCGTCCACCAGGGACTGCCGAAATCGTTCTGGGTGTCGAGCTCCGACGGCCCCACGCCGGAGACGAACCTGGTGGGCAATCGGCTGAAGGAGCTGTTCGAGCTCGTCGACTTTCGCTTCGTGGTGGGAGTGATCTTCAGCCTGCTGGCCCTCCTGCTCTCGTACGACGCCATCAACGGCGAAAAGCAGACCGGCACGCTGCGGCTGATGCTCACCAACCCGGTCAGCATCCGCACACTGCTGCTGGCCAAGTGGGCGAGCCTGAACATCGTGCTGGCGTTGGCATTTCTCGTCGCCTTCCTTCTCTCGCTGGGCATGGCGCTGCTCAGCCCAACCGTGAGCCTCACGAGCGCCGGGTTGGTCCGCCTGCTCATGATCGTCGCCGTGTCGTTGCTTTACCTCGCCGTGTTCGTGACTCTCGGTCTGCTGGTTTCGACCCTTTTCCGCGAACCCTATCCGGCGGTGTCCACGGCCCTGCTGCTGTGGGTGCTGCTGATCTTCGTGGTCCCCGGCGCGGCCCCGTATCTCAGCGCCGTTGGGGAAAAGGGGCCGGACTACGTCGGCACCGCGGTCAACCGTCAGGACGACCTCGGCTACAACTACCGGCAGGTCCGTCAGGGTTATCTCGACAAGGGGATGGAGTGGGAGGCCGCCTCCGCCGCGACGCAGAAGCTCTGGACCGAGGTGGTGGAGCCCCAGCGGGCAGCCAACGTTTCCCGAAGCAACGAGCAGTTCCTCAATCGCCGCATTCGGCTGGTGGAACGCGGCCGGGAGTGGGCACGCCTCTCCCCCTACGGCGGTTTCTCCCTGGCGGTGACCGAACTGGCCGGCGTGGGCGTGGGCGAGCAACTCCGGTTCGAAGCCGCTGTGGAGCGGTACCGGCGCAGCTTCCAGGAGTTCATCAAGCGGCAGCAGGAGCTTGGACGCCGGAATGAGGTGACGCTCGCCGAGGTCCCGCCGTTTCAGTTCGACAGTGGGGGAGGGCGCTTCGGCCAGGAGGCGCTGGTAGACGTGGCGGTGCTGGCGGCGTTCGTCCTTCTTTTCTTCAGCGCCGCCTTCGTGCGGATGCTGCGCTACGACGTGCGTTAGCCGGGGAAGGATGAAGGCAGGGGTAAGGCATGTACACCTTGCTGCGAAAGCGAGTGACCGACGGGATCGAAAAGGTCGTTTATCCGAACGGCCTGACGCTGACGCTCCACCCGGACCGTCGCGTTCCCGTGGCCGCCGCGCGCTGCTATGTCCGCGGCGGGAGCGTCTCGGAAGATGCGCCCGGCGGCCGCGGGATTGCGCACCTGCTGGAGCACCTGATCGCCACGGCGGCGGCCGCGGAGATGGAGGAGCACTGCGACGGCGCGCTCCTCAACGCCTTCACGACCCAGGATTACACCTGCTACCACTGGAGCGCCCTGCAGGAGGACGTCGTCTCGTCGCTGCGACAGTTTTTCGCCGGGTTGCGCCGCGCCGCATCGCTCTCGTGCGACCTGGAGGCGGAGAAGAAGGTGGTTCTGCAGGAGATCGAGCTGTTTCGCGAGAAGAAGCTGGCGGTCTTTCAGCAGTGCTTCCTGGAGGAGATGTTCGAAGTCCACCCGCTGCGCTACCCCGTCTGCGGCTATGCCGCGCTCCTGCGGGAGGTGAACGCGGCGGACCTCTCGAGTTACCTGAATCGTCTCTACACCGGCGCGAACCTCCGGCTGGTCGTGGCGGGCGCCTTTGACGAACCGGGTGTCGTGGCGGCGGTTGAGGAAGCGTGCGCCTCTCTTCCGGAGGGGCGCCGCTTCGAGCTGCAGGTCGTGGAGCCGCCGCGTGGGAACGAGCGCGTCTTCGAAATGGAGACGTCCGGTTTGCGCGGCGGCTACACCCAGGTCGGCCTTCGCATCGCGGGCAGCGACCTCGATGACGCCGTGGCGTTCGCTGCTTTGGCGCACTCCGTCAACAACTCCGGCGCGTGCACCATCCGGCGGGAACTGGTGGACGGAGGACTGGCGCTGGACCTCGAGGCCCGTAGCGTCGCCTCCGCTTTTCAAGCCGGATACTTTCGCCTGCTCGTCCACCATCCCACCGACCGCGGAGCCGCGGTGGAGAAGGCCATCCGTCGATGGCTCGAAGATGTCGCGACGGGCCGGCCGGCCCTCTGCCTCGACGCGGTCCGGAGCGCCGCCGAAAGGGAAGACGAGCCGACCCCGGACGGCTGGGCCGCCCTGGTGGGTCACGGCGAGGTCCGGTCCGGACAACCGCTGGAGAGCTGGCACTTCCAGGAGCGCCTCCGGGCCATCGAGGAGGATCAGGTGCGGGAGGCAGTGGCCCGCCATCTTTGCGGCGGCAACCTGACGGTTGGCCGCCTCCGGCATCCGCGCGAGGTTGACAGCCCGAACCTGACTCGCCCCGCTCCAGACTGGCACGAAGAGACTCTGCCGAACGGCGTGCGGCTGCTGATCCTCCCCACGCCCAACTCGCTCGCGTCATGCCAGGTGCTCCACCGCGGGGGAGTCCTGGCCGAGAACGAGGAGACCAACGGTCTGTGCAGCCTCATGGCAAGGCTCCTGCCGCGAAGCATTCCCGGAGAGCTTCGGCAGGATCTCACGGCCTATCGGGACGCTACCGGCGCTGACTTCTTCGGCTTTTGCGACGAGAACTTTTTCGGTGTCTCGCTGACAGTGGGTGAGCAGGACCTCGTGGCGGGCCTGCGCCTCTTGGCTGCCATGGTCGTCCGGCCCGCCTTTACCAGCCAAGCGTTCGAGGACGAACGCCGGCGTACTGCCGAGTGGGTTGCCGCTCCCACCACCTCCTGGCTCTCGGACCTCCAGGCGCACCTCAAACGGCTTCTCTACCGGCGGCACCCTTATCGGCTGAGCGAGATCGGCACGCCCGAATCTCTCATGCGCCTCAACCGCGAAGACATGGTGGACTGCCATCGCCGAACCTGCGTCGGCGGCAACACCGTCGTGGTCGTCACGGGCCGGGTATCGGCGGAGGATGTCCGCGATGCGATCGCAACCCTCTTCGAACCGGTTCCGCCGGGGACCTTCTTCGGACCCAGCGGCGACGCCGACGGCGTTGCGGAGGAACCTCCCGGCACGACCGTCCTCTCGCGTCCCTGGGGTCTCGGCGCGATGGCCCTGGGATACCGGGGAATCGGCTGGGAGCCCGAATCGTGGTGCAGGCTCGAGCTGCTGAAGGCCCTGCTGGCAGGACCGGAGAACAACTCGGTGCGGGGGCGCATGACGCGCGCGATGCGCGAGGAGGGGGCCGCATACAGCGTTCACTGCTACAACCAGGCGGGTTTCGGTGAGGGATACTTCGCCATTCTGGCCGCCTATGCACCGGAGAATGAAGAGCGGGCGGTGAGCATCGTCACGCGGGAGATCGAACGGTTGCGCAGCGGAGCGATGACCGCCGGCGAGTTGGACCACTGCCGCAAGCTCTATCTCCTGCAGCACCTCCGCCGGTACGAGTCACCCAGGAGCCACGCGTACGACGCCGGACGGCAGATGCTGTTCTCGACTCGCCCGGCGAGTTGGAACATGATCTCCGAGGTGATGCGGCCGATCACTGTCAACGACCTTGCCTCCGCGGCGCAGCTCGCTTTCCATGACCGGCGCCAGGGGTTGGTGCTCCTGCGGCCTCCGGGAGACTCACCATGAGACGCAACGGCGCGCCCACCTTGGCACTTCTGTTGTGCATTGTGTTCGCGGTGCCGTGCCTGGCGGGCGGCGCCGCGCAGGGCCAGAGTGAGAGCGAGCAGAGCCGCCTGCTCGAGGTGCGCCGCAAACAGTTGGAGCTACAGTCCGTCCGCTCCGAGCTTGCCCGCAAGCAGGAGCTCTTCAATCAGGGG
>Ga0137443_1000024_pt1 | contig 19384 bp, 13 predicted proteins | sample EasRivERMGT300_2_FD_102324 | JGI IMG/M metagenome (GOLD analysis project Ga0137443, IMG submission 102324) | Soil microbial communities from meander-bound floodplain in the East River, Colorado, USA - East River MetaG ERMGT300_2 | ecosystem: Environmental > Terrestrial > Soil > Floodplain ... | reverse complement strand
TCATCATACCGCCTTTGCGCCACGGGTCGTTGGGACTGCCGGGACGAGGCGCGTCGGAATCAATCCCGTACTCCAGAAGCGCAGCAACGATCTGTTTGGCGTTTTGTTTCATACCGTTCTAACTACAGCAGGGAAACGATAGTTAAAGCGTGACGGCACGCACCATTGCCAACCGGCTGCTGGAAGCTGACGAGGACTTCAATGTCCACGGCGAGCTTGAGCGCCTGACCACCAGCGGCTTCCCCGGCTACGAGATCGAATCCGAAGGTCAGCACTGGAACGTCTACAAAAAGGCTCCTGAAGGTGTGCGTGTCGCCAGTCATAACACACCGATGGGTACCGGCGGCTATCACGCGTTCATCGGCGAGATCACCTACGACGACATGGCGAACATGCCCAAGGAGACGATGACGCCGGAGAACATCGCCTACTGGAATACCCACCGCTGGTTTGCCAGCGCCGGATTCCGCGACAACGAACGTCAGATGTGCCGATCCTTTGAGGATGCCGTCCGCTGGATCATCGCCGTCAACGCCGTCAAAACCGCACCCTTACGCGAAGCCGATGATCCCGACGATCCGTCAACCAACATCGAGCGTTTTGCCCGCGAGCGCAGCACACCGGTCGAGATGCGCTTCATCAATCACAACCAGCGCCCGTTCCGGGTGAAGCTGGTCTTTGATGAACCCTCCCACGGCACCAGCTACGACGCAAAGGGCAAGCCAGAACCGCCCACCTACCACCCCACCGTACAGTTTTACGACATGACCCACGCGGATGCCCCGGCCAAAACCTCATTCAAGGACAAAGGCCAATTCGTTTCCAGCTACTACGCGGCCACCCTGATGGAGCACCCACGCGGCGGCCTCGACCTCCACGGCGGCGAACAAGCGTGGCAGATCGACGGTCACTCGATGGATCAAGTGCGGGTGTGGATCAAACAGGAAGTCGAGGGGCGCGGCTACAAACTGAAGAACGAACTGTTCGGAATGCAGTACGAAAGCGAAGACCCGGATGACCCCGACATCTACACCCACCCGGAGCGCTACACACAACAGCCCAGCGAGGAAAAAATTGAGAGCCTGCTGCGCCGCAAACTGGCTCCCTACTATCCCGACATACGCATTTCAAAACGCCCCGGCATGTTTCAAACCATGAATCGCGAAACAGGCTTCAAAGACAACTTCATCTGGACGATCCACTGCCAACGCGAAACATCCCTGCCTCTGCCCACCGGCTACGCCAACGTGCTCAAGTACGGCCAGCAAATCGACTGGCGCGAACAAGCGCAAAAATGGTTCACTGACTGGGCACAGGAATGTGGCCTGTCGATCTTCAAATTTGAAATCTTCGGCAGGCTGCGCAAAGACCCGACCATCCAGTTCGAGACGGCGCGGCTGGGGCCGCTCAAGGAAAGTGAGGAAGAACCCAGCCCAGAAGTGATGCTGGCGCATTACGCGGACACGACCGACTGGCACACGGACATGTACAACGCCCTCTGGAGATTTCATCCCTACGGCGTCGGCTACGATGTCATCGACCTTGGCCGTGGTGCCTTCATCGTGGCCCGCACTTACTTTCCCCCGGAAAAGGATGACTTCGCCACGCGGTTCAGGGATTTCGTGCAGCAGTGGTTTGAAAAGAAGCGCATCTTTCCAGTGAAGTTCATGAAGCTCTACTCCTTCCCGCACGCCCACGCCGCCAAAAACTACCCAGAGTGGTCAACGATTGCGACCGTTAATGCCGCGTGGCCGGACACCAGCCTGCCGGAGTACCGGTCGACGGTCGAAGTTGGGAAGTCGCCCCTTCCCGGCGAAGCGGACACGCCGCAGGTCTAGCTTCTCAAAATCCGGTTGTGGTTCCGACACCTGTTCAATGAACCACTCGCCGGTCATGCGCACACGCGGACTGGCAAAAGTCTGCTGCACCGCCATGACGACGGCTTCCCACGGCGGCAACTCCTTCTTAGTGACGCCTTCTTCACTGTCTACATCAAACGACGTGTCGATGCGCTTGGTCTTCACGCAGTTGATGACAAAGGCCAGCGACTTCTCGGTTTCGCGCAGTTCGCGATCCGGGTGAACGTTGATCGTGAAGTAGGTTTCCTCACTGACCAGCGGCTTGAAGCCCTCGATGATCTTCTTGCCTTTGGCATAGCGCTCCGGGTAGCCGTACTTGACCCATAACCTGCCATGCTCCTGTAGGTCATCAAGCAGGATGACAATGCTGATGTGGCTGATGTTCCGGCTGACAAACTGCGCCTTCACCCCTCCCTCAAACAGCGGCACAAACTGGCGGTAATACTGCATCCGCTTGCCGGTGTAACCGGCAAAACCAAGGCGCTGGAGCGTGCCATGCACGTCCCCGACTCGCGGCAGCAGGAGCACCGGATCGTCTATCGCCTCGTAACTCATTCCGGGTATTGTATACAATACCCGGAATTCTTCAACGAATTTCTTTCCAGTTAAGCCCCAGCGACGTGGTGGCGTTGGCGTTCAAAGAGTTCACCACCAAGGTAAACATGTCCGCCGGATTGGTGGGCAGAAGGTGAGAATAAGCGCCTATGATGCGACCCAGTGCATCACCATTTATCGGAAACACTCCGGCAGCGTCCTTGCCCACCATGCACGAGTAAACCGTCTGACCGCCTGTGATGGTGGTGGCGCTGACCGAATACTCTGCCATGCTGTTGGCGTCCACGTCCGACCAGACAGAAGGTGAGACAGTGCCGTTGCGGATAAGCTGGACTACCGCCGGATTGGTCGCGCAGTTGACAGTGATCTGCTGCGGCAACACCAAACCTTGATTGCGCACGCTATTAAGCACTTGTTTGGGCCGAACGGACAGCATGGGTGTTCTCGTCGAAGGAATGGCGGTGCCAGTTGCAACAGCTACGCTGAAGGCTCGCCCCGGAAGCTGCAAAAGGTCGACACCACCCTCGCTGATAACACTGGCACAGATGCAATCCATGTTGGCCCCGGTCGCGTTGGTGCCGCGCACTTCATAGCGAATTGGCTGACTGGCTTGCTGGATGTAGGGATACAACACCTTGTTAGCGTGCGTAAACGCGTGAACCGGAATAAGCTGGCCGTCAATATCAAAACCAATAGTCACGCGACCGGTATAGAGGGCTTGGAAACTCACAAAGAAAATCTGAGTCTTCGTCAGATCAAGCGTGAAGCCGCTGGGGCCAAGACCCTGCAACCTGTCGATGTTCCAGTTGTCCTGCGTCACCTGTTGATTGCCGTTAAGCGTGTTGCTGGCGATGTTTACACTGACTCCATTCGTGGCGTCCCATTCCAGAAAAATACCGTTGTTTCCGTCGAAATAGCCGACACGCTTGGTGACACCCGTCGTCGGAGCCACCTTCATGTTGAACGTCGCGAATACCAACTGACTGCGCCCCGGCGTGTACGGCGCATGATAATGAGACTGCAAAACACTGACGTTGGTGCCCGCATCATTGGCCAGCGTGACCAACCGGTTCACCGCATCGTACGCAATCGACCCCGACGTGCTGGCACTGTCCCATGTGTCGGTGTTGAACTTGTAGATGAACTGCCCGTCAAACCGGTAGCCCGGATTACTGACGCGCTGGCGTGAAAAAGCGTCGATGGCGGACGAATCAGACGGCTTCACGTCCACCTGCATCCGGCCATCGTTTACAGTGACTTCCTGAAAAACAAAATTAGTGCCAGCATGAGTGCCGGTGCCCCACAACGTAACCCGATGAACGGTGCCTTGGCTGTTAACCAGTGCAGACAAAGCCGCGATCTCAGTCGTCTGGTTGGCGCTCGTGGCGAGCGTTCCCATGTCGTTCATGACGACCGTGGCGATGGCATTACCGTTCTGCTCCAGCGCGATCTGGGTGTCTTGTTTAGCTGACGTGGCCTGCGTGCCCTGATTGTTCAGGACGCCCGTCAGCACCGTAGGATCAATGGGAGAGTATGCCATAAATTAAACGATGTACCAGTTGTTACCGTCAGTAGTAATTTGAATTGACGTGTAAGGGCCGGTGAACCACTGCTCCAGTGAACCGTCTACCGTAGCCGTGCCAGTTGCGCTGCGCACCGTGACCCGCTGGCCATCCACGCTGACCTTCTTAACATGGATGCTTTCACCCGTCCAGCCGGTTGCGTTAGGCAGGCCCACCACGACCGGGCCGCCGCTGGTGTCTGCCAGATACGCCCTTGGATTGGGTGGGCTGGCCGAAATCAGCGTGGTGCCTGAAGTAATCAAACGCACCTGAAAGAGAGTCGAGTTCTCAAGATCGTAGCTGCCGATGATGTCCGTGGCCGTGCTGTCAAGCTCACTCAGTTTTTGCCGAACACGATAAACAAGAGCAACTGGGTAAGCACTTGGAGCAGCAGAAAAAGAATAATTGCCTCCCGCATCGAAACTTGTCGTGACAATATCGCCCGCAACCGTGAAGGCGTGCGAGAATGTGGGCCGTCCAGCGTCAATCGTCGTGATAACGGCGTCGACTCCGCCGCCGAAGTCGTCGAGGACGACGGTGGAGTTTGGCGGGAGCGTGACTGTGCCGCCTGTTCCTGCGCCAATCGAAGCAAACCTTGTGGTACGGACATATTTGTCTCCTAGTGATATGGCCACTGTATACGCCAGTGAACCGATGTTGGTGCCTGCCACAGCCAGCGCGTAAGCTGCCGAACCGTAACTGTACGCCGCGCTGCCGGTGTTGGTGCCAATGACGGCAATACTGAAAGCGCTGTTGGCCGTGCTGAGCGCCGAATTCGCCGTACTTTGAGCCGCTGCTGCTGCGTTGGTGCCAATGACGGCAATCGAAAAAGCTGACGACGCGACGTTGTTTACCGCTGCAAACTGACCCTGCACTCCGCTGGTGACACCACTCAGATAGGCGATCTCCTGTGAAGTCGTCGGACTGGCCGTCGGTGTGCCCAGCGGGTCGCTAATGATAGCTCGGAGCGGTGTAAACATTGGCAGGCTGCCTGCCCCCGATGCCAACACGACCCAATAATTGGGCGTCACGTCCACGGTACCGGTTCCCGCAGCGGTACATTGCCAGCAGGTGCCGCCTGCCTGAACCCCTTCCTCGACCGCGACGACCGCCGCCACAAACTGCTCCCAGAGGATCATGTCCGTGCTGCGCCGCCACGTGCTGGCGCTGGCCAGATACAGGCCGTTTTCCGCCGGAGCGATTTGATCCTTGACGAGAACCCGGTCGCCCTCCATCACGCTCACGCCGTCGATAGTTTGCAATCCTGACAGGGTGAGGTCGGTATTGCTCGCCACCCGCACCGGAGCCTTCCACTGACTGTCGACGGGCTTGCCGTCTGCCTTGTACGGATCAGGGACGTACGTGATCGGCAAACCACCTGCCGAAAACTGTGGATATTGAATATCTTCAGCCACGCCTTAACTACATGGCGCAAGGGAATTCGGACTTCTCCTTGGGCGGCCAGAGCTTGTCCTCACCGCGATCCCACGCCGCTTTGGCCCAGACGAAAACCATGCCGACGGCGCGATACAGGCTCCGCCAGAAGACCACCTTTTCCACCCAGACGTGGCGGCTGGAGCAGGTGAAGTACTCCTTGAGGCCGTAAACACGGAGGACGCGGTGGGGCCACGTGCTGTGGCTCTCATAGAACCACCAGATCAGCCAGCAGATGAAGCGGTTTTCGGTGTGCTTGCGCATACCTCATAGAACCGCTTCCAGTCGCGAGGAACGTCGAAGATCAGATGAAGCGCCTGCTCCGTCATAAACCGGTTCACCAAAACAAGCATCGTGTCCGGCCAGAACTCCGTGGGGATGGCCTCCGTTCGCGCAAAAAATTCATCAATGTTCAGCTTGATCCAAAGCTGTGAACTGAACGACATGTGCAGCAGCACACGCCGCGCTGGCAAAGTGCTGGCACTGTCCTCCGGGTAAACATCCAGCGAGACGATGCAGCGGATGCCGTCCTCGAAATCAAAAACGTGCTGGCGTTGCTCACCGGGCCGGATCAGGCGACCCGCTTCAATTTCCAGCGCGTCATACGTCCGGCTGAGTGCCGCCGGGAGGCGTGCCCGCATGGCGTCCAGATTTTCTGCGAAGTACGGTGTCATGATGCTTTAGCCCCAGTTTCTTTCGCAGCAGTTTTTCGTGCGCAGCATAGATACGCTTTACCCGGCGCGGCACTTTAACGGCGCTGCGCTTGACGCGGAATTTTTCTGGCGCACAAGGTGTCATGCTTTTAGAGAACGGACAAACGCGTGGAAGACTTTGAACTGTTCCAGCGTCAAGTGCTCCAGCGCGTGGCCGGGCTGGAGCGTAATCTCGTAGCATCCGGCGTGCGGGCCGCTCTTGATGATCTCCACGTCCACGCCCTTGAGTTCAACAAAAACCGCCATCTCGGCGTGCTGGCGGTGCCGCCACGTGGCTGCGTCGTGCTCCTTGTCCTTGACCTTGGCCGTGTTGTCGTCGTGATACCGGCGCAGGCCCATCAGCGCGGTGCAAAGTTTGTCGCGGCTGGCCAGTGTGTTGGAGTAGGAAAACACTGCGTCGTTAAGCTCGACACGGTTGCGGGCGCGGTGCGCAGAGCAAACCGTAACCTTGGCCTTCCAGCCCGGCGAACCACTGTGGGTGATGACGAAAACGTTCTGGTAGTCGTTGACATGCTCCCGGTAGGCCAGCGCGTGCGCGGTAAACTCTTGCTTCAGAGACACAGACCATGCAGCACGCTCCACAGCCAGTCGGTCGGAAATCATAATGCACGAGTGTAAACAGTAACCGTGCTACGGTCAACACTGAAATTTAGTATTGCTTGATCGTGACGACCGCATGATCGCCCTGCGCCTCGACCTCCACCTTGCCGTTCAGGATCGCCAGATACGCTTCCTCTGGCAGACCGGGCCACGCCTTAACCAGACCCAGCGCCCACGCCTTCTGCTTTTTCCGGCCCATCTGCCACTCGTTCTGCGCCATGCGGATCACCCCCGCCGCGTTAATCATGCTGTTGCCTTGCAATGTATACGTTTTTGTCGGCAGCAGCCGGTCGATCTCCGCCCGTGTATCCTCCGGTTCGCCGCCGATGGCTTCGCGCACAATCTGATGCGGCTCCGGCAGCTTGCGCGTCTTGCCCAGCACGCCTTTCTTCTCCGGCATTCGCGACCGGGTAAGCCAGATGGCCATTGCCGCATCGTCAGGACTGTCAAAAGTGCGCAACTTAAACTTTGGGTGTGGGAATGCCAGCAGTCCCACACCAAACCCGTACTCACTCAGCTTCTCCGGCGGAATACCGCGCACGCCGACCACGTACCAGCGCCGCTCTGGGTTGACGTTGGGATTGGGCGACGGCCCCAGTATGATCCGGCCAATATCAAGGGGCCAGTCGCTCGTGTCCTCGCCCGGCCCCTTGACAAACACCATGTCGCCCATGTGCTGCGTGTGCCGAAACTCAAAGCCCGGCTGGCTTTGCAAGATGTCAGCCGGATCGTCGGGATCGAGTGCTTCTGATTGTGGGCCGTAAGATTGTGTCGGGTCATTCGGCTCGTGGTCAGCAACAAACGTGTCGTGGGCGTCACACGTCTCACGCCACACGCTGTCGTCGCCGGTGGCCGCTGGATCAACCCAAACGCCGTTCTCCTGACGAATAAACCGACCGCAGTGGCGGCACTGCACTTGATGCGATTTAGCTGGCACCGGACGATATTGTTCGACGTTGAATTCTCCTGCCACTCCAGCCTCCCGATAGGTTGATTGGATCAAGTCCCGCAGCTTTTCATCGGAGCCGTAGTCACCCGCAAAAGCCAACCGCACTTTGTAAACATCTTCATCCACGCGTTCAAAACCAACGACGCGAATCGTCGACATGTCGAACACATTGGCCTCGGCGATTTCCCTCAACAACTGCTTGCCCAACGCCTGCTCCAGCGGCTCCCCCGGAAAATTTTCTTCGGCATACTCCTGATCTTCGGCAAACTGGCGTGTAAACGTGACGAACGTCTGCTGGGGTAACTGCTTGAGCACAGCTTCAGTCGGCTCGTCCGGGTCGATAGCTTCCTGAACCGGCGGCTCGTCGTAAATGGGCACCTGCGCCTGCTGGTTGAGTTCCTTGATAAACCGCTCCACTTCAGTTTTCACCGCATTGGACGCCAGCAACGACGCCTCGCGCTTCTCCGGCCACGCCGCGTTCTGAATGACCTTCTCGATACCCCGCGCAAAGCGGCGGATCGACATGCCGTTGTCGAAGAAGCTCTCCGGCGGCGTGTCGTAGTCTGCCTCGTTCCACGGATAAACAAGCTGACGGCTCAAGTCACAACCCTGAATGCCGAAGCCACGCTCCTGATCGTCTACAAAATAAATTCCAACTGCTGCTTGGTTAAAGAGGTTGCGCCCATAGCCAACGCGCACCTGCACATCGGTAAACACCATGCCGCCCAGTTGGTAGGGGCGCGGCATCTTGAATGTTTTGGCGTAGTAGGTGTAGTGCTGATCCGAGTGAAACTTCCAGCCTTCCGACTTCAGGAACTCCACCGGGTCGAACGTGGTCTGCGCATAACGCAGCGCCTCGGCGTCGTCGCTCTCGTTCAGTTTGGGCGGGCGCACGTACCCGTTCGGATCACCGGGCTGCTCAATGCGCATCGGCTCATAGTTGCGCGTGATGTAGTACTTGATGCCGGTGTAGTCGCAGGCCATCGTCTCGCCCGTGTCCCACTTGTCGAGGCTGGCAAACTCCACTTCGTCCGCCCACACGATGTCGTACTCAGCGTAGAGATCACGTTCCCGCGCCCGGCGCACGACTTCGGGCAGCGTTTTGTAGGTGCCAAAGCTGATCGGCGTGTCGTAATTGGCGTACTGACCGTAGAGCGCGTATGCCTTGGGCTTGTGCCGCAGCAGCACTTCGGCGGGATCGTCGACGCCCTCACCCAACACCACGGTCGGCAGTATAATGAAGCCTCCGCACTTCGCGCATTCCGATCCCCAGTTGGGCATGTTGTCCGGCCAGTTCTTCGCCAACTGCCGCTTGTCGCCGCAGTGCGGGCACGTCACGTCAACAATCTCACCCATCTGCGGCGTGCGGGCGCGTTTCAGGAACGCTTCTGGATCGTCAGGATCGACCGCTTCCAGTTTGAAGCCTGCTGCGCGGTCATTTGACCAGAGAAATTTATCGCCGCACGCATTGCACTTCCAGTATTCCGTGCCGCCACTGGCACCACCCAACGTTCTTACTGTGTCACGACTTTGACAGCGCGGACAGTACTGCACTTTGGCCAGCCGCTTAACGTAGCCTTCGGGATCGTCGACAGACTCCAGTTTAACTGGCGAAGCGTAGGCTCCGCACTTCTGACAAAAATTGGCTTGGTGCCGGTAGTTTACCAACGAACGATCCGGCTTGGAATCCCAGACAAAAGCGCTGGCGCTATCAGCGTCGTTTTTATAGTGACCCCGAATGGCAAAAGTTTCCGTTCCATACTGGTAGCTGTACCGAGCCTCAACCGACAAAGGTTTGGTCAAATCGGCGTGGCACTTGACACAATGCCGTGCTGACTGCGTAGCAAGATAGTGTTCGGGATCGTCGACGCCGAGATTTTCCTTGATCCCGCCGCGCCGGTAATTCTCCCAGTCCACCGGCTTGATGTCGGCGTAGAGCATCCAGTTATTCGGATTGTTGGGGTCTTCGCTAGTCGACCCGTTCCACTCCCAACAATGCAGGATGAGCTTCTGATCGAACACGTACTGGCCCTTCGTGATTTTGCCCAACTCTGGAAAGCGCTTGATGATTCCGTTGCGCAACTCGTGTGTCAGATACTCCGGCATCCGGTGCGGGTTCGAGTTGAAGACCTCCAACGCCTGCGCCGTGGCCGGAATAGCGGTGATCGTCCAACCGTGGTTGATGCGACTGCGATAAAGCGTGGTGACCTTGAATCCCGCCTCACGCACGACGCGGCGAAGGTCTTTCGCCGTGAGCAGCATGACGACGTTGTAGCTCGCGCTGTCCTTCGCGTACTGCGCGTAGTCCCCGATGTCGTCGACGTTCTCATCAATATCATCGACATCCGGTTCGTTTACCGTTGGCTCATCCGGCCCGTGATACTCGGTGAGCGCGTGGAGAATGTTGTCGACCTCGCCAACCAGTTCGATGGTGGTCGCATTCGATGGAATCGTCCACTCGCGGTCGATCTCAAAGTCCTCCTGAAAATCACCGTGAATCTCGTGCTGGAACTCCTTCTGCCCGCTCGCAGTGACCGACCAGTAATCACCAGTCGGGGTCAGGCGGATGTCGTAGCTGACATCCGTGACCGCGCTGGGAATCCAGAACATCACGTAGTAGGGCCGCTCCGGCTTCTTCATCCGGCGGCGCATCTTCACCCCATGCTCGCGGAACACGTTGATGAAATCCGCGTGGCGCTGGAGTTCCTGAAAGTAGGGCTGGGGATCGTCTACACCGTCCGACTCCACAACGCTTTCCCCAAACAGGTTAATCAAATGCTCGCGATGCGTGCTGACTGAACCGTTTGGATAACCGAGGGTTTCCAGTTTATCCACGTAGTCAGCCGCGCTGCTGGATGCCGTGTAAAGTGCCTCAAGCTTACGCACAAAATCAGCAACATCAATAGCGTCCACAACTGCGGCGTAAACTTGATTGCTGTCGCCGCTTTTTGAGTAATCAACGTGGACATTTGCTTTAGTCGCTTCATGCGGAGCCAACGAAACTCGGATAACTAGAAAGCCTTTTTCATCCTGAACGACCTTACGGTATGTTTCGGATCGTTTATTTTTAAGTTGAGAGTACCCGACCTGACGCAACAGCGTGATGTAATCGAGCGCCGCCATGTACGGCTCCGGCGCGTCCATGTTCTCAACGCTCTCAAAGATCGGCTCCAACTCCTGTTCCTCAAACCGGAACGGATCGGGGTCGCCTGCCTGCACGAAGCTGTCGATGGCCACGTAGGCGGAGTGTGGCCCGGCGTCGACCACGGTGCCTACCTCGCCATTCAAACGCGTCTGGCGCTGGGTGCGCACCCGCACGCGCTGGCCCTTTTGGAAGCAGTGGCTTTGCAGCCGGTCGAACATCTGACCCATCTGCTCCGGGTTCAAATCACCGGGATCGTCGGGGATCGGGCGGCGGATCGGCCCGGCTTCCTGTGTCAAGACGGAGACATGCCGTGGCGGCAGCACCGGCCCATTGATCTTGCTGACATCATCTTCCCGCTGCTCATAAGGAATGGTGCTGGTGAAAGCCCGGATGCGCCGCTTCTTGGTCGCGTCGGAAACTGAACGATCCAGTTCCGTGACGAGCTTGGCCACGATGTTCACCACGGAGCGCTCCGCCACGCTGGCCATCGCCACCTGATGAGGAATGCGACTCAAGATGCCGTTGTAAACAATAATGTTTATCGTCTGCAACGACGGGGCGACCCGCAGCCGCCAGCCGCGCCCGTGCTTGAGCCAGTCCCGGTTCCATTCAACCGCTGAGATCGCGCTGCGATGTTTCTCCCCCTTGATGAAGCCCTGTTGCTGAAGCCATTCCTCCCACGAGGGAAGCTCCGCAAGCGCCTGCTGTACTACCTTCTCAGTCGGCGCATCCGGGTCAACCGGCTGGTTCTCTGGGTTGTCGGCCATCATCGCTGTAACTACCCTCCGTCGGAGCCATCTGGTTCTCCGCGACGTAGCGAGCGACGGCACGCAACCTCATCAGCAGGTTTCCCAAGTGGTTAGTGCCGGTGCCGCGATAGACTCCCCAGAAGGTATCACGATGCGAATTACCTTCGATCAACTGGCGGTCGCCGGTCGCCAGCAGCCGGTCGCGAAGCTCGTGGTTCAGGACAAACTTCTGCCAGAGCAAATCGCTCATGACCTCCAACTTGATGTCATGCCAGTCAGGCCGGACGCGCCCCATTGTCCGCAACTCACTGCCCAACCGCTTGGCCTCCCCGGCGCTGGCCGCTGCGCGAATGCGGGCGGCATCGTCCGAATGCTTCGCTTTGGCCGCCTGATAGGCGTGCTCTACGCTGCTGTATACAAACAAAGTGTACCGAACCCGGCATGGATAAAAATTAGACAAGAATCCATGCCCACCCTTAAACAGAGTGATTGGCGACAAGCTCGCGCTGTCGCTGGTGATAGCATTTTCCGTTTCCAACATGTGTACTCCAGTTGCAGTTAAAACAAAGAACTTGAAAACATTTAGGATAACCGTGCTGCTTCAGCCAAAGCAAAATGGCTCCGCCTCCGGCAGTAATCTGTTTACGGTGCTTTGTACCACCACCGCCTATGTGATCGAAAGTCAAAAATTCCGCAACTGACTCCCCGCAGCACTTGCAAATTCGACCATACACCGCGAAGGCAGCCTCTTTAAGTCTTGCCCTATAGCGTCTTTGTTTTGATCCATCTATTGGATTTTCAGCGCGGCGTTTCCTGTCTGTTGCATTACGACGTTTACGATTATCTTTGCACCACCTAACCGCACGTTTCCGTAACTTTGGCAGAAGTTTATCGCGATTCTTAACGTAATAATCGTGATTGTATACTTTAACAGCCTGCTGATCTCTCATAAACGTATCCACAAATAGATACGCTTACCAAGAACGGATTGGATCACTTTTTCTTGCCAAACGCCGCCACCTTCTTGGGATCAATTATCGCCTTACCACGATGTTGCTTTTCCACTTTAGCTCCAATCTCGGCAAGCTTGTCTTTCCCAACCCAGTCATGCCACGTCCTAGCAACCTTCTTAGGATCAACAACGGCTTTGCCTCTGTGCTTCTTGCGCTCAAGCTCAGCCAGCTTATTGCCGATCCAGTGCTGGCTGGTGGTACTCGTTTCACCGCTAGATGTAAACATTATCTGAGTCAGACAGCCGGGTGCGGCGACGAGCTTCGACTTGCCTTTGTCGTCCGTCCGAATGGCGACGTTGGGCGCAAAGACCACGTGCTTCTCGCTGAATTTGACGAAGCACCCGGCCCCGCTGATTTCCGACGCCTCGGTGGAGGCGTCAATGGTAATCCAGTTCATGTCTTCTCGATACCGACGGTTAAGCCGCCGCTGCCGCTGGCGATAATCTCGCGAAACGCCGCGACCTCGGAGGCCAGTTCTTTGGTGGACAGGGCTTGAAGGAACTTGGCGACCGTATGCGGATTTTCCTTCGACCAGCCCTTGCCGTAAACCGCGTCAAGCGCGGCGTGTACCCGCCAGATCAGATTGGCGGTTTCGTTGTCTGGCTGCTGTTGTGTTTTGTCTGCCATAAATTCACGAGCGCTGGTCACACCCAGCCACTTTTTAATTATCTGCATGAGGCGCACATCCTGAAGAACCAAATACTTCACACAACGTCCGTGGAATCGCGTAAGTTCGTTTACAAACCGGGCAATAGCCTCGCGCTGATTTGGACGTAATCCGCAGCAGGTAGCCGCGCCTGTGCTCCCAGCTTTCCGCGTGCTCGCCCCGTGGCATCGGGTGCGGAATGTCACAGAGGCGCTTGCCGTCCTTCGTCGGCCACTTGAAGCCGGGCACCTTGCTGCGCTCTGTGGCCGCCCGCTTGAGCAACTGGCGGGCGGTGGACGCGCTCTTGCCAATCCATTTGCCGATCTGCTCAAAGGTCTTGCCCGCCTCGTACAGCCGGTAGACGTTCTCCCATCGCGCCCGTGTGTTGTTGCGGGCCGTTTTACCGGCCATCAGGCGAATCGCCTCGGCCTTCGTTGCGATGTCTTCCATACCGATAGTTAGATCATGAGCGCTGAGCGCATCGTGCGTCGTTTACTTGAAGAACCGGACAATGATCCATTGGACATTGGCCCGCTGGAGCGCTACACCGGCCCCGTCGAGTTCAATACTGACGTAAAAGACATTCTCGACCACGCGCTGTTCTTAAAGTCACAGGCCGAACAGGCTGGCGCTCTCAGCCCCGCTGTGATCGGCGACGTTTCCTCGGCAGTGCTTAACCGGGCACTGCTGCGCATCGCGTGCGAGGAACTGGACGATGAAGTGCTGGTCGACCGCACGATCAAGCGCTTGCGCCGCGCCTGCCATTCCATTTGGATGTAAGTATGCCAAAGCCACAGGCGATTGTAAACAAACTGCTGGACGCAGTTGACCCCGATGATCCCAAGCCGTACGTCGACTGGCTGGGCCAGAAGACGGAAGTGGGCAGCTTGGACAAAATCCGTTTCGGTGTCTACATCCACCTGAGCGACGAACACGTGATCCGCGAGAATGCGACGGAAGATGGCGTTGATGTGGAAAGTCAAGAATTCTGGGATGAGATCGAGCGCTGCGAAGCCATCATAGAAGCAAATGCCTTGCAGGTGCTTAAAGAGGCGGGCCTGCACGTGAGCGACGAAGGGCACAACGAAAATGCACGGGTCGCGAGCGTCTGGATCGACACGCCTGAAGAAGATCGCAAACTGGCGCTGCTCAAAGGAGTCATTGCATGGGCGGAGGGCGACTGGCCCAGCACCACGAGCGGCACGATGGACTACGCCTTCGGTGCGAACACGACCCAGCGGCTTTATCAGGCCACAGAGAACGCCGCCAAGTACCTCGATGTAACCATTGAGTTCACCGGCATCGACGCGCTGGTCGAATGGTCGAAGCTCAACCTGAACGAAGCCATCGAAGGCAACCCGGATGACCCAGAGGTCTTTCTCCGCAGCTACGTGCCCCGGATGAAGGGCAGGTTGATGATTAACTTCAACGCCATCGCACCGCACTTTCCAGACGCTCCCGCCAGCTTCTACCGCGAGGACACCGACGGCACAATCCTGTTTCGCTACAACCGCGCCAGCGAAATGCGCGAGATCATGAAGCAGATGCAGCTTTACAACCGCGAGCGCGGTGATCGGGCTGGCATTCCGATGGTCACCTACCGTTACAAGGTGCCCAATCCCTCCGGCCACGTGCTGGCGCGACAGTTCTTGGAGAAGGCGGGCGCGAATGCGGAAACCATCGCGTGGGCCGAGAAGACCAACGCACCAATCTTGTTTTACGTGTCGGTGCCGGAGTTCAACGCCTACATTAAGATGGTCTATCCGCAGGTGAAGCTGAAGGAAGGTGTTGACGACCCGACCCCGGATTATCTGAACAAGGTTTCCCCAGAGGCGTGCCCACACTGCAACAATGATCTGACGCAACGCTATACCGTGGTGCGCAATTACGTTCACCGCAACGGCTCCACTTTCGGCATCGAAGGCCACTACGACCCCGCTGACGGCGTGTTCACGAACGACGAAAAGCCATCCGAAAACCTGCTGGCCAATATCATCCACTGCGATCTGCCGTTGGACAGTGACACCTGTATGCGCTGCGGCCAGAGCACGGCACGTCTTCCGCAACAGGAAGGCGTCGACGACCCGGAGCATTATCTCAAAGGCGCTGTTTACACTTTCGATGAACTCAGGACGAAGCTCGAAACCTACGGGCTGTCCTTTCCCAGCAACGGCATTCGCCTGTGGGGTCGCTGGGCCGTGATCGACGGCTTCACCTACTGGGCGGTCTACAACAAAGACCCGGACAAATATCTGCCGCAAGCCTACTTTCGCGAGCAGCTTGAAAAGTTCTGCACAGAGATGGGTTTCACCGTCCATCACATCCAGCTTGCAGGCGAATACCCCGAAGGCATCACCTTCAAGCTCGCGGTGCCCAAGATGCAGATTGACCCGGAGGCGTACGGTGCGCAGGAGCGCCGCTTGAACGATCCTGACTTCGGCAACGAACGGGAAGCCCACGAGATCATCCAGCGGGAATGGCTGCCGGAGAGTGATGACTTCGACGCTGAAGCCGAAGCCAATCGCCTGCTACAGACCGCGCCAATGCACTACAACGAACTGCGCGACTGGCACCCCTACATTCATCACGAGTACAGCGTCTACCACGCGCCTTTCATCGTGCCGGTGTTCACGCGCACAGGCCGTTTGAGCAAGGCCAACAGCTATCTTGGCTGGGTACGCTTCAAAGAGCACACTTACAATGAGCCGCCCGCGTGGGAGGCCGAAGTTGCCAAGGTGCGCGACGTGGTGCCGAACAAGCTGCCCGGCTTCTCCCCCAGCAAACTGAAAAAGCGCGGCTTCCAGATCGGCGAACCGTTCGATCCCTACCGCAAACGCTTTTACTCGCTGACGATGGCGGAGTCGGAAAACCCCGACCCCGACGATCCGGCTGTCAACATTGAAAGACATACCGGTGATCTCGACATCAACGCCGTCATGGCCAAACTGGGTTTCATTGATGGCCGCACCAAGGGAGCCAACTGGGATGGCTGGATCAAGCAGGTCGGCAACAAAGAATGGCGCGTCTGGCCGACGGTCAACACGAACATCTACGGCGTCACACGCATGGAGCGCCCCGCCAAATTCGTACAAGTAGGCCGTGGACGCCGCTACGGTCAGTGGTCAGACAAAGGACACTTCACCTGCCACGTGACGGAACTGGAGCAGCAGTTGCGCGAAGAAGGAGCGCTCAATCCGCCACCCGTTGAAGAAGCGCTCGATCCCGACGATCCATCTGTCAACATTGAAAGACATATCGAGGCAATGGACGCCGGAAAGATTTTGGAGCCGATGGGCTTCAGCGAGCGCTGTCCCACGTGGAACTGTGCTGACCCGGAATATAAATGGTGGGAGAAGTTCGACAGCAAGACCGGATTCAAGTGGACAGTCATCCGTAAGAGTGATGACGAACCGCAAACGATGGAGGTCAGCATCTACCGCAGCCGCCTGCTGCCCGGCCACCATCTTAGGGATTGGGTGCAAATCGGCGGCTTCAAGTGCCACGTCGGCGAATTGAAGAAAAAACTGGAGAAAGCCTTTCGCATGAGATGGGGCGTGGTCGGCGACGACCGCGTTTGGGGCCAAAACGTCCGGGCGCTCGACGCCCCAGTACAAGAAACACTCGAAGTGCCCCTGCCGCCAGAGGACGAGCCGGTGCCGAACATCGAGCAGCACGCCCAACACGTGGCGCAGACAGAACAGGACAAGCTCGACACCTTGATCCAGCTTGCGGTGAAAGACTATGAAATCAACATAGTGCAACGCGAAATCGACAATGCTTTGGGTGCCGACCGGCTGGTCGGAGACATCGCCTTCAAATGGGCGGAACACGCAGGCTACGCCAACGGCAGCGACGAATTCGACTGGCTCGTGTCCGCACTCAACAACCGCGCAAGCGAAATGTTCCCCGGCGACTTGGAAAATCCCGTGCAGGAAGCGGAAGAAAAGATGGAGTGGACGGAGTGGATGCGCCTCTTGGTTGACGAAGCCCGCATCCTCTCCCAAAAAGCTGCCGACCGCTACAAGGTCAGTCAGACTCTTGAGAGCAACGAAAAACTGACGGAGTTATTCTGCGCCATCGACGAGGCCAGTCAGGTGGCTGACGACGCCCTGTTCAACGACCTGTTGCACCGCGCCGCCAATCTCATTCGCATCACCAACATGCGCTACGGCAGCGCCCTCAAGGACGTGATGCGAAAGGTTGAAGAATCAGAGCAGGCGTGGCCGCTGCCCGGCGGATTCCAGATCGTGCGCTACAGTGATGAGAACACGCTGGAGTTGCGCACCCCCAAGGGCCGTCCCATCGGCTTCATCGCGTGGCGCTCAGCCAGCGACCGCATGGACATCAAGTACCGCACGGTTGAACTGGAGCATCTGGAAGTCGATCCCCGTTTTCAAAATCGCGGCTTGGGCAAGGCGCTGGTGCGCCGCTTCGTGGAACTGGTGCCCCAACTCTACCCCGACGCCAAATTCGTCGTCGCCAAGACCGCAACCTCGCAAGGCATCATCGACCTGCTGCGCGAAATCTTCGGGCCGGAAGACAAGAGCAAGGACGTGGACACCCTGCCCGTGCGTTCCCCGGACGACTGGCTTCACACGCAGAACCGTGGCTACGCCCGCTTCCGGCTCGGCGAAGCTGACGAGGGCAACCCAGAACACTACATCAAGAACCTGCCGATCCCCGTCAAAGCCACTTGCATCGAAGACCACATGGTCGAGGGCGAGCGGCTAAAGGCAGAGTTCAATGCCGCTGAATGGTTCGAGAAAGCCACGCTGGAGCAGTTGCTCGTCTTGGCCAAGAACGAATTCCAGTCCTGCTACGAAGCCGATGAGGTCGGGGAATACTTCTTCGACACACAACTCAAGGACTGGCACGAGAACTATCGCGGTGACGGCTTCGAGGTCTACATCGACGAAGACAGCGCCAAGCTCTGGGTCGAGCATAACCGGCCCGACTGGTACGCCTACCTCTGGCCCGGTGAAATCCAGATCAAGGAGATCAAGGAGAGCAAGGAGACGGTCGATTACCCCGCTGTATACATTGGCGGCAAAATCTTCATCGGCCCCAGCCACTATCACATCATGCGCCAGCTTGAAAGCACGGGCGTCGACCTGAGCGACGCGCACCACGGCTGGTGGACATCGCGCAACCGTTTCCTCGACACCGATCTCGATGTCAACGACCTGATGCAACTGAGCAAGAAGTTCGCGCAGCGCACAGGCGAGGAACCGGGCTTGAAAGGCGAGGAACTGCCGAAGGCCAGACAGATGACCGGCGTGCGCGAGGTTCACGAAGGCGTCGATGATCCAACGCCCCAGTTCATGCAGGACACGTTCGACGTACCCACCATCCTGAAGCGCATGGGCTACGAAAGTAACACTAGCTGCAAAAAGCCTTTCGAGTGGTACAAAGTTTTCCGCAGAGCGGCCAAAGGCGACCTGATGCTTGTTATCAAGCGGCGCGGCCTCGGCGGCGAGCACAACGAGGGGGACATTGTTTACGACATCACGCTTTACAACTCCGTCGCTCCAAAAGAATGGGCACCCATCGCCCACCGCTACCAGCGCAACAACAAACAACTTGAGCGGGTGCTAAAAGTTCTCGAAGACCGCATCAAAACCAACCGGCTGCGCGGCGTGGTCAATGACGAGGACGCCGGGCACGAAGACCTTGACGAAGCGGTGCCGCTGCCGCCCGAAGACGATCCTGACCTGCTGCTCCCTGATTACGCGCAGAGCACCAGCGACAACCCGGACGAGCCGGTCGAAATCAAGGCCCACACCCACGGCAGCGCTCGACGTGAACTGGAAAAACTGGGCTTTCAGTACAGCACCACTTCGCTGAAGCACAAAGTATTTGGCGAACCGGAGGTACCAGAGTTCTGGCACAAGCGTTACCCGAAGTCGTTCGGCCAAGTGCTGTTTATCCGCATCTTCCCCGAATACACCAAAAGCAGTGTCGACCTGAACTTCCGCACGCGCTACATGCCGCAAACCACCTTCCTGCCATCCAGCGGCGGGATCACGGTCAGCCTGCGCGGCATTCCCCAGTTCATCGCCATCGTCAAGGAACTGGATGCGGTCATGCGGGCCAAACACAAAACGCAGGAGCAGGAGAAGCAAGCACTGGAGCAAATCGCCCAGCGCCACGGCCAGACCG
>Ga0137443_1000022_pt1 | contig 20694 bp, 35 predicted proteins | sample EasRivERMGT300_2_FD_102324 | JGI IMG/M metagenome (GOLD analysis project Ga0137443, IMG submission 102324) | Soil microbial communities from meander-bound floodplain in the East River, Colorado, USA - East River MetaG ERMGT300_2 | ecosystem: Environmental > Terrestrial > Soil > Floodplain ... | reverse complement strand
GCTTGGCGTAAATCGACTCAGTGACTTCTGCGGCCTTCGTGTCAAAAGTTTTGAACGCCGGGTCTGCCTCCACGTCCATCTTGGCGCGGAATCCACGCAACTCGTCAAGTTCCGTTTTGAGTTCGGGGGTGAGTCCACCATCTTTGGTCTTGGACTCCAGCTCGGCAACCTTGCCTTCGAGTTCCTTGGTCTTCGTGACCAGAAGAGAAATCTTCTCGCGCGCGACCCGCTTCACCTCAGAAAAAGCTTCACCAGTCTTCGGCTTCGTGTTCTGCGGAAGCTCCACCTTGTCAAGTTCGTCAGGCTCAGGGTCCGCTTTCTTGTCCGCGGGGGCAGCGTCGTCCTTTTTATCGGCAGGCGCGGCGTCGTCCTTCTTGTCCTCGGGCTTCGTCTCAACCTTGTCTTCAGGCGGCGCGTCGGCGGCGATGTCCTCGCCCTTTCCTTCGGTCGCCTCAAGCAACAGCTTGTCGAGTTCGGAGGACGTTTCTGGGTCGGTGGTCGGGAGTGTGTCCACTCCGGGAATGTTAGAGATGTCGGTGTTTTCGGTGGCCATAGGGTCTATCGTTTTGGGGTCGGGGGTTCGTTCTGTTCCGTCCACTTCGAGTCATCGTCGAGAGACGGGTAATTGTCGGACTTTGGTTCGGCTTCTTTTGGTCTGCTGGTTTGCAGTGCAAAAAGATTCTCAATCGCGTCGGTGTAACCTTTCACGGTTCCGCTCGCCACGAGAGTTTTGTTCTTGTGCTCGCCGTCAAGAAGAGTGGGGGCGAGAAACGAAAGCGTCTGCGCGAGCTTTACGCCCGTGGACGATTCAAGAAATGATTTGAGGGAGAGAGCGTCATCCGAAGTCCATTCCGGTAGCTCGCGGTTCGTAGGGATAAACATTAGGCGGGTTTTGCTGGTAGTGTCTGAGTTGATTCGGGGTCGCCACCGGCAGCGGCGACATCAAGCGCGCCGACTTCCCCATCGGGAACTGCGCCCTGCGCGTGGGCATCCGCGGCAGCGTTGACTTCCTGCTGCTGTTGGGCAAGCTCGTTAAGCTTGTCCATACTGGACCGAAGTTTGGAAAGAATCTCTTGGACCGGTTGCAACGCCTCCTTGGTGGCCCCGCTCGCGAGCGCCGCATTATAGTGTGCCTCGCCATGCGCGAGAAGCGCGTGCAAAGTTTGAATCGCGTGTGGGTCTGTGACCGCCTGTTGAGCGGTCTGCTCCATGACCGGCATCAAAACCTGAAAATGAACTTCGTGATTGTCGCGAGGAGACACCGGAACCTCGGCGCTCTGGCCGATGATGAGCAAGAGTTCGAGCGATTGCAAACGAGACTGCTCCGCCAGCACCGTCGGGTCTTCGTCGGGCAACAGGATTTTCTTGGCGAACTCTTCGTCCACCTGCGCTGTCACCTTTTGGAGTTCGAGTTCCTTCTGATTGTAGAGCGGATTTCCGCGCGCCTCTGTGGCGATGGCGACAATCTGCTGGCGCTTAAGTTCGGTGTAATCACGAACCGTTTCCGCGACGGGTTGCTTGGCGAGTTTGTCGAGCTCCTCGCGAGACATGATTTCGAGCAACCTCTTCTGCATTTCCTTCGCGTCGTCGTCGTCAGTATGCTTATCGCAAAGTCGTTTCTGGATGGTGGTCATCATCCGCGCAAACTGGGTCAGAAAACGAGCGATGATGCTGTCCCGAGTCTCCTCTTCGCGCTGTGCAAAAAATTCCACCTGCGCCTTGGTGACGCGCTCTCCCTCGAAAACCTTTGGCGTGGTCGCGCCCGCCATCTGGTCCAAGAGCGAAGTCAAAAATTCGTCGAGCTTGAGAAAAGGCTCCACGCCAGACTCAATCTCGCGCTCCGAAATGTTGTAGCCCTGACCAATGAGAATCGCGTTGCCGACAACGGACATCTTAAACCGACGAAGCGCCTTGTCATCGCCCTGAATGATGATTTTTCCGGCGAGGTTCAGCCGGTCCACTACTTCATTTCGCGAGCGGTCGAGAATTCCCGCCATCGCGTAGAGTTCGCGACCAATTCCCTTGCTGCCATGCACGGTTCCGTTGCCCTGCTGAAAACAGAAGAGCCCCATCGCGTCCGCCATTGAGTCATACTGGTCCTCGTTCGTGAAGAGAACCTTGAAAGTTTTGTCGAGGAGAATGTAGTGAGAGACCTTCCCATCAATCTCGGTGGCCATGATGTGCCAGACCACGACGGCGCGCGGACCCGCTTCAAACGATAGCCCGAGGTTCGATTCCCGAATCATGTCTTCGTGAATTCGCTCCCAAGTCGTCTGCTGACTGCGCCGATTGAGCGGCGTTGCCTCATTGAGAGCCTTCACGGTCTCTTCAACGTCCCAGCCGCGTGCCTCGGCAGCAGTTTTGTCCTCAATCAACTCGAAAAGCTCGTGAAGAAGGAACGGCTCACGAAGAGCGACGACTTGCGTGCCTTTGGGAGACTGTTTTGTGCCGGATGGGAGAAAAAATTGGTCCTGTCGGAAGAATTTCGGCATCCAATGAAATTCATCTTGCCACGCAACGGCGGCGAATCCGAAAAGTGCGTTCTCTTGGGCAAGGTCATTGCAAAAGTTCGACCACTCAGGATGCGCGCGGATGGTCTTCGTGATTTCCCGACGGAACGCTTCCGTCTTCACCTCACTACCATCGACTTCGTCGGGCAAAGCAGAGTTGGTGTAGTATTTCACGCCCTCCACTGCTTTAACAAATCTCGGAGCAACCTTGTCGATGAGCATCGGCAACGGTTTGGTGGTAAAATTCGACTTCCACGAGAGCCCCTCCGCGGTCAACGCCTCAGTGGTGTATGGCTTCTCGCTGTTGTATTTCGCCATGATGCGCGCGTTCTTGGTATTGCGGTCGCGGCTGGCGGATTCGAGCGAGGTGATGATGTTCTCGGCTTGCTTTGCGTCCTTGATGGCTCGACGCTTCGGCTTCAACGAATTACTGAGGCCGGGTTGGTTGACAGCACCATCATACGGGTCGCCCTTGGGCACCGTGCGGTCATTTGAATTTTCAGGAAGCATGTCGTTAGAAGAAGTCTGACGGTTCTGATGAAAGTCAACTTTGGTTTGTGTGCCAGAGACCCTTGGGGCACTTCTCTGCCGCAAGCTGGGCCTTCAAGGCGACGAGACAGGTGCAAACGGTGCATTGTCCCGAGGATTTCTCAAAAAACTGACACCGGTCACAAATCTCGGTCCGCCACTTCACCAATCTTGCCGAAGCCGCTAGAGAGTCGGTGGTCTTACAGGAAGGGCACATCACAGATTCGTGAAGGGCCACTTGCCTTTAGGGCACCTCTCTGTAGCCAGTTGCGCCTTGAGAGGAACGAAGCAGGTGCAAACCTTGCACTGACGAGACTGAGCGTCGAAAAACTCACACCCCGCACAAATTTTGGTCCGCAGGTCAACCGTCTGCTGTGAGACCGCGAGCGGCGCGCGACGAGCGGCAGCAGAGACCACCCGGGCGGCGGCTTTAACGGCATTCCAAGGATTCGGAACCTTCATTGAGGGCGACGCCAGCACGGCGGCGGGAGCGCCGGGTCTGCCTCTGGCTTCAAATTCAGGTGAACCGAGACGAAGGTATCTTCCCCGAGCACTCCGCACGGATGCAAACTGCGGTTGGCGGGAGTAGTTTCGGCCAAAATGACCTTCCGGGCGTCCCGAATACTGCTCAAGCAAGCCTCGCACGCGGTTGAAAGTGATTGCTGGCGAGGGCATAGCGCACAAATTGCGGCCCGGCGCGTGGCTTCCGCGACCGAGACGTGGGCAGGTGTGCTATTTTGTCTCCTATTGGTCAAAACATGGCTCAACCAGTTGAGAACACGATGGTTAATGCCCGCCGAGAGCGGCGCGGGCGGGGGCCCCGGCGGCGCTTGACACAGCCCGGAATACTTCGCGCAGTGTTGGGTGTTGACTTCGGCTTCGATGTCCCCCTCGGGCTTGCCATTACGCACCCGATACTCCCGGATGAGCCGGAACAGGTCCCTCCACGAGTCGCCACGATGCTTTACGCCGTCCGCATCGTCGAAGGTGTATCCGTCGGGCGGGTAAAGGTTCGGGTTAAAACTGAATCCCATATCCTATAAGTCGTCAAACCGGTTGGTCACGTCAACCCTCACCCCCGAATAATCTTCGTCGTCGTCGTCGTCGGGACCCTCCATTGAATTTTCTGCCATCATCCCGGGAACGAATCCGCTCGCCTTCCTGACCGCGTGAACGAGCAACGTCACGGCATCCGCGTCGTCAGGAGATTTCCCCTGATGCCGGGATTTGTAATCGCCCTTCGCCTCCGCGCGCGATTTCTTCCCGCACGAGCGAAAGAGTCGGCCTGTCATCTGCGGAACGAGTTCCTCCGTCGAGAGCAACGGTGAGGCATAGCAGTATTGGAACTCAATGAACTTGCGGAGCGCAAACCAAAGTTCGCTGTGAACGCGGTCATAGAGTTCACGCGCCGTGTCGGTGTCCTCCGCCATGATGCGCGTCTCACTCGCTCCTTCGGAATAGTTCACGCCCCACACTCCAGTCCCCCAGTTGTGCTTCAGCAAATCGAACACTCCTTGTCCGTTACCCGTTCGGTCAACCGCCAGCCAGTCCGGTTTGATTTTCATCGTTCGGCACAGCCGAACAATTTCCAACTGCATCTCCACGGTGTCCGCCTTGGGGAGTTTGAAAATCTGCTCCACCCAGAGCACGTTTCGCAAAATCTTTCGACCCTTCTTGTCCTCAAAGTAAATTGTGTGGCCGTTTGGATGCGCAAGCGATGGCCCAAACCTAACGCCGGACGCGCGACCAAAAAGTCCTTTGGCGAATCGCGCCGCGTCGTTGCCTTCAAGCGCGAGGTCAACACCTCCGCACGGCTCTGGCTTGTCATACCAAATCACCTCGGCCTTCCACCGGTCCAGAATGCCCGGGGGAATGATGGACATCACCGTTCCTGTCGGCGAAAAACATCCGCGCGCCATCGCCCAATATCCGGGAGAATTGGTGCCGCCAGAGTTCTCGACGATTCGGTCGAAGCCCTCCTTGGTCTGCAACCCTTCGTAAATCACTTTCCCAGACTTGACGTTTTCGCATTGAACCGCGTCTAACCGAACAACATTCCATCCGCGAGTGGAAACCCATCCGAAATGCAAGTCCGGGTCGAAACTCGGCCAGCCGAACGGAGGTTCGCATCTCACGCCAACCTCATCGGTCTGGTCCGTCGGGTTGAAAGCCCCCGTGATTCGCAGACCATCTTTGCCGCTGGTGTTCGAGAGAAGGTTGTCGATATCGCGCCAGATACCCGTCGGGATGTTCGCGATTTCGTCCAGAAAAATGAACAGACGGGACTGCTTGCCAAAAATTAGATGCTCCTTCTTGCGCCGGTCGCGCTTCACGCCCTGCAACCGTCCCGCCGCCTTCTTGCCGAGCGGAACGACGACGCCCGAGATGGAACTCTTGCGGGCGCGCGGGTTAAGCCCGATGAACAGACGCCCCACCTTCCCGGGGAGCGGGATTCGGCTCTCCTTGTGGAGACGGACCAAGTGTGTAAACAGGTTGTCCTCCAAATGCCGCTCAGACGGACCGGTAACTTTGACCGTGGTGTTTTCCGGGTCGCGAACCCACTCCAAAAAATGCCAGACCGCCGCGGAGAAACTCTTCGACATTGACCCGGCTCCCATCAGAAGATTCGTGATGTTCTCGTCGAGCGCCTTCCAAATTCGTTGCGTGGATTCCGGGCGCGGGTCGAACTGCGTCGGACCCCAGAGCATCAACGCCGCTTCTTCCCGACCCTTGTTGTTAAGAAGCCAGTGAAGAAAGCTATTCAAGAGGAGATACGCCTTGTCCTTGGTATCGACTTCGCCCTTCTGACCTGAGAAATGCAGTATCGCGCGGGCCGCGTCAAACGGTTTGTCATTGCCGAGAAGTTCAGTGACTTTCTCCGCGAGCTTTTTCTGCGGGCAATCAGGAGATAGCATTGGCCCCTAGAATTTCAGTAATCACGGCACGCGGCACTTTGCCGAACGTGTTCCCTCCAGAGTAGTCGAAGCGGATGTCGCACTCTTTGTCCAAACCCCCATGACTCCAAAACTGAATCATGGGGTTGGGGATTGGGTTCGGCTGATTGTCGAGGTCCACCCACTCAAACATATCGGGCGTATATTTGTGAGCATAAGCCCCCAGCAAATTACTCTCCGAGAAATTAGACGCATCAGACCGTTCCGGGCGGTCGCCGTTGAAAACTTTGGTGCTCCCATTGTAAACGAAATCTTCAAAAGGAACCCCGTGACGGTTCTCCACCGCAAACCGGGTCGCGATGAATAGGTCGCGCGGATACATCAGCGGGAGCCGACGCATATACTCGTAGCTGGGAGAGAATCCCAGCGCCCACTCGACGCCTTGCTGCCACGGCTGGATACACGCGCGCGGAACATATTTAAGCAAATGCTCGTAAGTGTTGATGAGCATGACCGGCTTGCCGTCGCGAAAAAAGGGCTCCGGGGAAAACTCTTTATGAACAATGCAGTCGCTACCGACGAGCCAGATGTAATCTGCCGCGCGACACAGACGGTCTCCGTGCATCATCGACATCTGGGCGCGAAGATTTCCCTTGGCCTTCCCGCGCTCGTCGCAATGAACTACCACGGTCGCCTCCGGGTAAAATCGGTTGACGAGTTCGTTCGCACCCCCCGCATCGTCGGGAGCAACCGAGATGACCGGGGGGAGAAACCCATTGCAGAATTTGTTGAGGCTGGCGAGGCAAGGCCCGAGCCAGATGAAGTCCTTGCTGTAGGACGCGATGAGAATTTGGTGGTTCATACTTTTACTTGGGTCGCTCGTCGTGCCGCCGCAGTCGCCGGGTTGTTTCGGAAAACTCGGAACCATACTTTGCGGCCCCGGCCCCACCGGGTTGTCCGAAAATCCATCGTATGCACGAGACCACAATCGCAGCACATCATGCGATACCCGCGCTTCACGGGTCTGACCCATTCTCCGGGTTTTGGTTCGTCGTATTTCATAGGGTGATTCCGACTTTCTGAAAAAACTCTCGTGCGGTGCTGACGCCGTCGAGCTTGTCGCTGACGACAAGGTCTAGCCCTCCGTGGCTCCATCCCTCGGCGACGAGACCCGCCGACGGGATATTTGCCAGAGATTCGAGACGGTTCCAGTGATACTCGTTTTTGAAAAGAGTCTGGGCTACCGCCCCGAGAGTTTCAAATTCACAAAATCCCTGCGGGTATGAATTCTCGCACGAGAATACGTAGTCGGAGAATCCTTCTGGGTGAACTTTTTCCACAATCGTTCGGACCACTTGATACACCTCCCGGTAATGACAATGCGGATGACAGTGCATCGTGGACCACCTCACATCGCCACCGATTGCCGCATCCACGCGCGACTTCCACATCCACGGACCCCACTCGTTCACCCGGCGCAACTCCTCAAACAAGAAGTAGGAGCAAATCAGCTTGCCGTTTTCCATCCAATGCTTCGGAGTGCAGAACGAAGTAAACACACAATCCGCGTCCATGTGCCAAATCGTATCCGCCTCCGGGAGCAACATATCCGCGCAACATTGCTGCATCTGGTGCCAGTTGAACCCCTTGTCCACCCACGCGGGGGCGTGAATCAAACGGATTCCATATTTCTCACACACCGGGATGAATTCGAGAGCGTCCGCCGTGGGAACCAAGCAAGCTGCGTCCGTCCAACCTCGCGCGAACTGGCGGTAGCTGGCCGCGGAGTATCTGAACCACTCAAGGTCTTTCCCAAAGGTGTTCCAGAGGAGCGCGGTTTTCACAGACCTAGCCTTTGAAAAAGTTGTCGAGGAGTCTGCGTTCCACCGAGCCACTCAGGGAATTGATGAAGTCCGTCAAGTCCACCGTGGGATAGGCATTGGGCGGTTCGTCCAATAGACGGATGGGTGCCCGTTTGTAGGTCACGCCAGACGTAGTCGTTATGGTAGAATCGGTGGGCAATCGCGCCGAGGGTTTCAAATTCACAGAAGCCTTGCGGGAATGAGTTTTGCTGACGATGGATATATTTTTCCCATGAGTGAGTGTGGCGCGCGACTTCCTCACGAGTCTTTGCATAGACGTTGCGATAGTGGCAGTGAGGATGACCGGTCATCGTCGCAATTTTCGCATCGCCCCCGAGAGCGTCGTCCACGCGCGACTTCCATTGCCATGTGCCGAACCGCCCGCCACCTGCGAGGAGATGGTCGAAGCTCACATAGGGGCAGATGAGCTTGCCATTGGACATCCAGTCTTCGGGCCCACACGGGGCAGCGAACACGGTGTCTGCGTCCATGTGCCAAATGGCGCCCGCGTGGGGGAAAAGCATGTCGGCTTGACACTGCCACATCTGATGCCAGTTGAAGGATTTGTCCTGCCAGTCGGGACGGTCGAAGAGGAGAATCTCGTGCTGCTCGCAGACTTCACGGAACTGGTCGCGATGACGAGTAGGGACGAAACAGGCAACCATGTTGAAGCGCCCGCGAGCGAACTTCGAGAAGCTCGCGACACTGAACCGGAACCAGTGAAGGTCCCCGGCGTAGGTATTCCAAAGAAGTGCCGTTTTCAGAAATTGAGCGGGAGTATTGTATTTCCCTTTCGGGATAGAGGCGCGGACCGCGTTATCCTCCATTCACCGCGTCTCTCGATGCCCTGTTCGACTCCCGCTCGCGGCGGGCGCAGTAATTTGCGCGCTTGTCCCGCGATATGTCAGAGCACCGAGGAAAAAATGGCACCACCGCAGGGAATTGAACCCTGTCACCGGGATTTGGAGTTCCAGTTGGCTCCAAGCATCACAGTGGCGCTCAAAATTCTCGGGGGTGTGCTACTGATACACCAAGACCTTCGTCCCCGGGCTTCGCTCCCGGCCTCCCCCATAATCACTCAGCTTACGGTGTAAGTGACCGTCAGGTCGCCCACCTTATCAGGAACGTCCACGCCGTTCGCGACATTGCTGAAGGGGCCGTTGCCCACAAAGTTCACCGCACGAACCTGCCACCGGTAAAAGCCCGGCAGCGGATTCAGGATTTGATATGTAATAGTTGATGCACCCACGCTTGCTTTCAGGCTGAACGCGCCATTGTCCACCGATTCCCAAATCTGGTAGTTCTGGACCAGATTTCCAGCCGGATTGGCTGGCCACGATACGTCAATAGTTAGACCCATGTTTTTGTTTTTCCTTGTTCCGAGAGAGGTTCACTGTCTTCCGAGTCTCGGTCTCGAAATTGGTCCCGGCATAAATTGTCGAGAGGACATCGGGTATCTTTCCTGCGCTACCGATGTCCTCTCCCGGTCTCTCCCGTCTGTCACGTCTCCGGCGTTTGCACCGTATTTTCGATGACGTTCTCGTTTGACTGTTTAGACCGTGCCAACTTTCGCGGCAGCTTCATGCAGTCGATTTGTGGGGGTGCTTCCCCCGGCGCATTCCTCATCAGGGACTTACTCCCAAACGAGAAAAATTGGTCAGACTGGTAAGGCTCTTTCATCCCTACACGCCGGAGAATTATTAGTCCCCGCTGCGAAGGCAGCGACGGGATTTGTAGTCCCCGCGTTTTATTTCGCCACAGTCCAAATTGGAAGCGGGAGAAGGATTTTCACCTCCGACCTTTTGGTTATGAGCCGGACGCGCTGAATACTGCGCCCTCCCGCTGTAAAATTTTCAATGAGCTACCAAAGAGATGCGAGCGAACCTTCGGTTGTCAACGCCTCCCAGCTTTGGCGGGAGTGGATGACCCTTTTCAGCGGATTTTGCGTGTCCCCCGGGATTGTTGAGGGCCTTCGCCGCGCGGCGAGACTTGGCTACCGCGAAGCGGGTATTCATCTTACTGATGGTCGCGAGGGAGAACATAGGTCACTTTAATTTCTTGTTGGTTTCGGATTTCTAAACGGAAAATCTTTTGCCCCGTCATCGGCGTCTGCATGTCAGTCACCACGAGGAGACACCCCTTTCCCAATCTCCGAATCGCATCCGAGAGATTTGCGGGCAGGCTTGCCAACTTGATATTGCCACAATTCACGGGGAGCAGTCCCATCTCCACCAGCCGGTCGCTCAAATTTTTTAAGGAAGCTGCGGTGATATATTTCATAGTCGGGCGAGATGACACGTTCCGAGTTCTTGTGAAAAAGATTGTGAACCATCCCCGGAGCCCATCGCTTTGCATTCTGCGGCGTCGGAACATGGTATAGATGAAGCCAATTTGCAATCCATCGGTAACTTCTCTGTCCCTCCCGGCGATACCGGACGATGGTGTCCAGAATCCAGTTCGACTGCGCTGACATCTCGCCCTCTTCATTCGACCCGAATGGTTTTGGACCGCCGCACGGAACGCCCGTCTCCCGGGCCACGCGGCGACGACCGGCCTGAAGCTTCTTGCAAATCTGCGCCTTGTCCCACTGAGAGAGCGCGCCGAGAATTTGCCGGATGAGAATGCGAGTTGGGTCGCCGCTCGCGTTGACCAATTCTTCGCCGCTATCCGCGGCGTAAACCGAGACGCCCTTCTCCTTGCACTCACGGAAAAAAAGTTCGCCAATAACCACGTCACGCGCAATACGGTCCACGCGCTCCACAATTATCGTGTCGTAGCCCGCGCCGCCCGTCCCGCACAACGCGAGCAACTCCTGCATCACCGGGCGGTCAAAGAGTTGGTCGCTTCCCGACTGCTGCTCCTTCAAGAATCTCGCCACGCTCCACTCGCGAGACTCCGCGAACCGTTTACACGCCTCCTGTTGGCGAGGGAATCCGTCTCCGTCGATTTGCGACGCGGTCGAGACCCGAAGATATGCGAGAACCGGTTTCACGGCTTTCACAAGTCGAGATTAAAACTGAACGGCTTGACGCTCTTCAGGCCATCAAACCGACTGATGAAATTACGGACCCCCTTGGTCCAAAGTAAAATCTTGTGGCCAACCATCCCGCCACGGGGCCCGACGGTGACGAACCTCCTCGGGAACCGACGTTGCAGCGAGCGCGCAAGCGGACACTTGCACGCGCTACACGGACGCCCATTTCGGATGTCGGCTTTAGTGATGTAAATTCTCATACGAGTGATTTGGGTTTGTCGTCGTTCTTCAGAGTGACTTTGAAACACTGACCAGCCGCCGTGTGAAAAATCACTATTCCTTCGGCATCCATGAATCCCGGCGCGGCAACACTTCCCCTGTCTCGCAAATCAGAAAGCACCAGATACTCCCGCATCATGTCATAGTTTCCGCGCCAGAGCGTCGGGACGACATGGCAACAATTCGGCCCCGGGATACCCTGCAATCCTTCCACGTAGTAAACCCCCGGATTCTGTTCGTCCGAACAGGGTTTCCACCGATGCACGTTGAAAAGCGAAAACCGCTTCTCTTTGAGTCCGTAATTACGCTGAATTCCAGCGCCCCACCATTCGCCGAAGTGCCGCCCGGGACCGAGCTTGAGCAACTCAGCGAAGTTATCGTTGCACCAACGAGCGAACCCGTAGTTGTCGTCGCTTGGCGTTATCCACCGGTTGCGGCTACCCGCGCGGATACTTCCGTCTTCGCCGATATAAATCTGTGCGTTTGTGCCGTCGAGCTTTTCGGTAATGACGATTTCGCGATTGAGTCGCGCGAGCTTAGGAAACGGCTGGAAGTCCGGGAGCCCCGTTATCAGGTTTCGATTTGCAAATTCAGGATGTATTTCGTTCATACAATTAAATTACCACTTGCGCCGGAACTTGTCAAACATTTTATCGTCGGCCATTCGCGTGAGGATTTCCGAGAACAACCGAATCCATTCTTCGCGGTGATTGAAAAAAGCAAGGTGGGCCAACTCGTGCGCGACAGTGTCCAACACGTAGTAGGACTTGCGCAGCCCGTCGCGGTCGCGAAGCGAGATGCGAATGACGCCGTCGCATCGGCACGAGCCCGCCGCTTTGCGACCCAGCTTGCGAACCTTCCGCAGCCGCAGCCCGAAGACCTTGGCGTAGTGCTTGGTGGTTTTCTTGACCAGCCTCCAGCGTTTCGCGTCACTCATAACATCCCGAATTTTGATGTCCCGTTTCGAGGTCAAACGTCGCAGTAAAAACGACTATCCCGATAGAAATCGTTCGGACGAGAAACCTGACCCGACCGTTGTCCGATAGCACCCCCGTAGCGAAGCTATACCGCACCCCAAGGAATAATCCCCCGGCGCGACGAGCGGTCCATCTGAATCGTGTTTTGATTTTCATTCGAGTCAAAAAATTTTCCCGCCGAGCGGGTGATAGCTGATTTTTGTCGGGTTCATGTCCACCCACTTACCATTGATGGCAAGATACCGCCGATAGGACCAAAGTCCACAGATATTTTCTCCCCATTGCAACGTCTGACCATCCATCGCGGGCTGCGGCATCTTTGGCGGAATGACCATTTTCCACGGGTTGTCCACCCGTTTACGCGCATCGCGAAACGACTTGTTGTCGGCGGCAATACTTCTAAAATGGTCGTGGTTTCCATCACGCATCCTTTCCGTCGATAAATCAAGGTATTCGTTCATAAATCACTGGGTTTGGTTCATGCCATCGGTAGCCACAATAGATGCACTTCAGGTCCGCATGGGGCGGCGCACACGTAGCACACTCCGTAAAGACCTCGGCTTCTTGGTCCGCGTCGCACTCCGAACACGTCGCAAGAACGACCTTCATAGTTTTCTTGCTCATACAGAAAAAGGCCAGCACGGCGGCGCTTTGCTTCTCTTGAGCGGAGGAGTCCACCCAACCTCGATGAGTGCATTCCTGATACTGGTGCCCCAGATTTTTTCTGACCAACCGGCCACGCAGATTCCGTTGTCGAAAAGCTCAAGGTCAAGCTTCCCGTCCACCGCCAGCGCGGTGAGATTCAATTTCAAATCGTATTGAGCATTCATATGGGCACAGAGTAAGTCTGATACTCAAGGCAATTTCTCACACCCTCGGGAAGATGTCAACCTCCGCGATACGAGCCGCCGCAAGGATATTCCGAATCTCGACCCACGTCACCCGGAAAAGACGTTGCTTGGCTTCTGCGACGGTTCGACCGTAGGCCGAGACGCCGTAGCGGGTTGAGTCGGCTCGCCAGAGGGTTTCGACGCCGCAGTCGTCCACATGCACCGAGAGGGTGATTCGTTTCATAGGTTCCAGCCCTTGAAGCGGGTGTAGGCAGGCTGAGTTTCCGGGTCCACGTTGGCCCGGCGACGCTCAAGCCGCACCTTCCGCTTCTTCAGGTATTTTCTGCCGCGGTCTCCCCAGCCCTTGCCGTCGGCTTGCTCAACTTTGCTCAGTTTCATCGTTTACACAGCGGGTCTCCGATAGGCATTTTTTACACACAGCGAGAGTCAGTGAGCGAACCCCCGCCCGCCGATTGCCCCCCGGCCCGATTGCAAATTGCACGACGAGACAGGGTGTCCTACACAGTGTCCTGACCACTGTCTCGCAGGGCGTCAAAGGACAGGAAGCTCTATTGACGTTTGGACCATTGGACATCAAGATGTTACGTATCATAGTGGCCTCGACCTCGTCGAACACTACCTATTGGGGTGTATCTTTTTGACCACATTGGCTCTTTTTGACCATTATGGCTCTTTTTGACCACCATGCGCAGAAATCGCCACCTCAGCCTCGGGCGAGGGTTTTTCGCTCGGGAGTGCGGCAATCTCTACCTCGTTCTCAAGGAGTTGCGCCGGGACACACGGCGCGTGCGGGGCATTAAGGGCGGCAATCACTGCCGCATGAATCTGGTCAGGCGTCATCTCGCCGTCGTTCGCTTCAGCGCGCTCCACTCGCTCCTTGACGGAATCACCCAAGGCGGCATACGAAAGCGCCTGTATCTTCTCTGCGGCTGCGGCAAGGTCGGAGAGGAATCGGGCGCTGATGTGCGCGTTGCCGTTCTTATCGAATGACGCAAGCTTCTCACAAATTTCCTCGGGCGAAAGCCCATCAAAAGCACGTAGCATCGCATCAACCGTCATCCGCATACGATGAGCTTGAACGAAGTTCAGCGCGCGGTTCTGGGCCCGCTCGTAGTCACCGGGCTTGCCACTCTTGGACATCACGCACAATCGGCGCACCTTCTCAATCCATTCCTCCTGCTCGGCCAATGCCTGAACCACTCTCGGGTCCATGTCGAGCGCCGTGGCAGTCTTGTCCACGTCACCAACGAGTGACATGTAGGTCAGAAAAATCTGTGCCACGTCCAGCTTTGACTTGTCAATCTTCATCGTAATTCCCCTAGGTTCTGAGCCGTAGTTTTTGCACTTGCGCTGGCTGCGCGCCGTGGTATCTTCTCACCATGAAAAACAAATACATCAAGTGGCACCGAAAAAACATGAGAGTTTGGGCGAGAAGCTATCTCAGCACCAAGCTGGCGGCGCATCTCGCCTTGGCAATCAACTCCCAGAATCAGTCGATTAAATCATAACCCAATCTCACCATAACATCCCGCCAAAGCCCGAAGCGGCTCAATACCCTTCGGGCTTGTTCTTATTCCACCAAAGGGTTCGCTTTACCTCTCGGCAGAGCTTCTTCGATTGCTTGTGAAGCTTGCGAACGTGCTCGGGCGCGTTCTTAAAAAGCTCGTCAGAGCAATCTGGTTTAGGTTTCTTTGTGGCCACGGAAAAGATATGCGGGCGATAGCCCGCGAGTCAACTCATGCGTGTAAACGGCAATCGGCGGCAATCGAAAAACTGGGGTGAAATGACGCCGCATTTAGAAAATATTGATGCGAGGTCACTTATGAAAATCGGCGGCATTGCGGTCACAATTTGGCAAACCTCGGGCTATAAAAATAATAATAATACTGATTATGCGTATGAAGAGTAAATAATAGAAAAGAGGATATAGGCAGTTGGCTTGGTCTATTATTATTATTCCAATGGCTAGAGGTTTGCCAAAGTGTGACCGCCAAGGTGCAAGCCTTGGAGTGACAACACTTGGCACGATTCTTTCTGCCGAATGCCGCCGAATGCCGCCGAATGAATCGGCATTGACATTCCTTTCTCGCGTTGCATTTATTCAACACGAATGAATTATCATAATGTATATCAAGCGACTGACAAGACCTTCCTCGTGCTCATCTGCACTCGTGTGGGCCGTTACACGGACAAGGGCTACGCGACGCTCGAAGAGGCCGCATGGCAGGCTGACCGTGCGAAATGGGTTCTCAATAACCACGGGCTGATTGGCCGATTGTCCGCATACAACTTTCCCGAGCGTCTAAATGCCGAATCGGAATCGGCATGGTCTGTCCTGCCTCCGCCGCTCGTGGAGTTCTATTGCAAGCATCTCACCACTGACAATCCCGTCACCGAGGACCAAGCGGCTCAAATCGAAGAGGCAAAGATACTCGCGGCATCCTACGCAGAGCGGCTGCGTCTCATCGACGACGAGACCAAGAAACTCAATGACGAAGCGGTGAAGGGACAGAAGCTCCACTTGGATTTATTGACCAAGCAGCTTGCTGATTGCCTTCAGGAGTTTGACACCATCCACCTTCCCAAGTCCACCAAGGAACGCAACGCTATTGCCTACGCGCTCGGGCTGCTCTGTTCTCGACTCGCGCAGTTGAGTTGACATTCCAAACCACAATCGCATCTCTCAATCCGAAAACTATGACTGCACCTCACTCATTCATCGACAAACGCGGAGCAAATCAAGAGCTACCCAAGCCAGTTGCCCTGCCCGCACCAGTAGAAACTCCCAAGCATCAACTCGTGCTCACTCCCTTCCCTGATGGAACTTGCCTGAAGATGATGAAGCGTGAGTTTCCCGGGCCAGCCACGGCGAAGCCCGAAGGGTTTGACCAACACATCTTGGTCAATGTCGTGGGCGACCAGATTGCCATTACGAAGAACGGGACTATCGCCCACCTTATCTGCGATGCAGTAAATATGCTGTTCGCTGCGCAACAGCGCCATCAGGACGAGCAAGCTGCGTTGGTCAATCTCATTGCGCCAACGAAGGACCTGCCCGCAACCCAAGACTAAGATGACCAAATTCCTTCTCTTTTATACCGCGGTGTGCATTATTTTTTTAGCCGTGGTCATTGTGGTTGTGTCCATCCTCGCCAGCTTCTTCCTCTCTGGAAAATGAAAACCTTCTCCAAGCGTAACACCCTCGCGAATGTCTCGGGCCTGCACCTGTGGAAAGCGTCGCTCTCAAACACTCATATCAGTCTGTGGGTGCTCACGCGCCGCTACAATCCGCTCTCTGCGATGCGCAAGGCGACGCGCGCGGTGAAACGGTTGAAGGGCGAGTATCCCGGCTCAGTTTTTGAAGGACTCACCTACAACGGAACCATTGACGCATGAGCTTTATCTCCTGAAAATCCAAATGAACGAAATTTTAGGTATCCTCTACGTCACGCTGTTCCTAGTCACGCTTGCGGTATTAGTCGGGGCGGTGGTAACATTTCTCGAACCATGAACGGACCGGGTTTCACTCCGCGCAAAGGAAAGCGACGCCCCACGATGCCCACGGGAGACCTTGGACTGAGTGGTGGCAACCCGGGCAAGGGTGATAGTCCGCGCAGTTGCTTCTCGGCGCAGTTCCGCAACAACTACGATAGCATCGACTGGCAGCGTAACCCCGACTTGGGATTTGGTCGCAACTTCACAAAGGTTTACCACCATGATTGACCATGATTGACCATGATTGACCTTGAACAACTGATTCAACTCTGCGAGCGCATCGCGAAAGGCCACGACGGCAAGTTCGCTTACCAAATTGAAATCGAACCCGGTCGTCACGGTTTCTTGTATCGCTTCAACTGCTACGAGATTGCGGACCGACACTCATTTATCACGGGCAGCGGAGCCAGCATCCAAGCCGCGGTGAAGGAAGCGATTGACCAAGCAGAGGAGTTCGCAGAGGAGTTCGCAAAGAAACTCCAATGAGTCACGAGCGCGCAGTTGACGCAATCACGATGATTGCCCCGCGTGCTGTTGGTGTCAACGAGTGGCTCTTCCTAGACTCCAACGACGCCCCGGCAAATCTCGCGGGCCGCGAGGCTGCAACCAATCCAAATATCTGGGGCGGAATTCATCTCAACAGTCTGATTCGCGAGGACCAAGCGGGCGTTATCTTCGTGGCTAACGTGGACCATACCATCTCGCCGGTTGCCTCTGAGGAACTCCACTACTTTTTTCAGCGCGACGGTGCCGCCGCTACCGTCTTTGAGTTCGACAAGTTTGAAGGCGACTTCAAGGCGAGACGCTGGGAACAGATTGAAGCTCGGACTAAGTAATTCCCCTATCAATTGATTCGTATCATTTGTGCTTGCGCATTTACACGCACGGGGTATATTATCTCCATGAACGAAATATCAAACGGCCAATGCAAGTGCGGAAACTATTTCCCCAAACCTCCCGAGGGCGGCGGCGCGACAGGCTACGCCGTCAAGGCGGACGGCACCCACATCTGCTACCCCTGCGCCGACAAGCTTCAGATTGAAGACCTGAAGGACCGCAGCAAGTCGGTCTGTGCTTACGTCGGCTCTGGCATTATCACCACTTGGACGGGTGGAAAGCTTATGACCATCACCTGCCGCCCCTGCAAATTGACCCGCCAGTCGTTCACTCACTCGCGTTCCGGCTATCGCTCAATTCATGCCGTCGATGTTCATGGTGGTCATTGGGCAGGCCGCGGCAGTGAAGGAATCGCCATTAAACTCCGCCCCGTTAAAGGTTAATTGAACGAAACACAATTTCCACTGTCTAAATCACCATGAACAAGATACTGTTTGCCGTGAGAGTTGGTGAGCCGGATTACGCGGAACATCTCATCACGGAGGTTGCCGCTCGCATCCCCGCCGCCTCGAAGTGGGCCCTCGCGAATGGCTTTGACCGCCTGCGCGTGGCCGAGATTGATGACGGTCCTCCAGACTTCACCAAAGTCCTGAACGCCGCGCACCTGAATGTCCCGACGGTCACGCTGCGAGACGGCACGGTGGTCCTTGCCAAGCTCTACAAGGGCGAACTCTGTGCCGTCACCTACTCGAACCGCACTCAAGCCTTCACCAAAGAGACCGAACTCGGCGAAGCGTGGACGGTTCAACGTCGCGGTCGTCCGTTTTATGTGGTGCAGCGGGCGTCTCTCCGTAAATCCCGGGTCGTTTGAATCGTATTGACAAAGACATCAACCCAGATTATCTTCTTCACATGAACGAAACATGCCCCGCCCCGGAGTTCCGAAAGTATCTCCCCTCGGATTATCGCAAGAAAACCGTGATTGTCTCGCGCGATGTTGCACCCCATGCCGCCAGTGTCAATTCCTACTGTTCCTACTGGGGCAGAGGCTCCATCTCCTACTACACGTTGTATCGGAATGGCCGCGCGGTGCCTGTCAGCCGCAGCCCGGTCTTCCCGAGATTCAAGAATCAGACGCTCGAATTGCAGCCGGGAGACGTGCTGGTCCAGACAGGTTTTTTCTGTGGCAAGACGGCCACGGCACGCATCACGTTTATTCGAGCCGAGACCCACGCCGAAACGGGAACACGGCTTCACGAAGCACTCCGTAATTCCCCGGTCAAATGATTCGTATTGACGAGTCGTCAATCTTGAACTACCTTCCTTACATGAAAATAAATGACAAAGTGATAGTGAACGGATACCCGGGAGTAATCATTGCGGAGAACCCTCCGGGCATGTTCGAGGTTCGGTTAGCGTCGGGTGACGTGTGCGTGGACCCTTCCGAAATCACCCCTCGCCAATCTCCGGTCACTCCCGAAGAACTCGCAGCTTTCGTCTCCGCAGTGTCCGAACGGCACAACTCGGGCCTGAAGGCCCACTACCCGACGTGCGACCTGAACTGGGAAACGGTTGATGCGATGCCCGGCAAGAAATACGCGCGGCTCGTGACCGTCCGTCAGGGCCAGCGCAGTAGCGCGATGGGCTTCATCAATCTGGAGAACGGCGACATCCTCAAAGCGGACGGCTGGAAAGCGCCAGCCAAGCACGCGCGGGGCAACATCCGCGTGGGCGATGCGTCGAATCTGTGGCACGGGGCCTTCACCGGCTACGGCGGTCTCCATGTTTCCTATCACCGTTGAACATGACGCATATGAAAATTCAGAAGCACTACCACGTTGACCATGAGCTTCAACGCTCAAGCGTGGACCATAACTTTCACTCCTATCGTCGTCTCGTCCATTGGGTGAATCCCGACGGAACCCTCGGCGAGCGGCTCGAAACCCCCCTGTGGGAAACTCTCTACTCGGGCAAGTATATCCCGGTCACGGCGGATGTCGCTGTCTTGCTCGAACGCGAATTCATCTCCGCACTAATCGCGGACAACCAACAGAAATGAAGAAACTCCAAACCTCACTCCTCGGACGTATCGTCACGCTTAGCGGCGACACTACCAATCGTCCGTATGTCATCGTCGCTATTTGGCTGGCCGACGGCACCAACATGCCGTCAGTTGCCCTCGAATCGGTGAACCAGTTCGGCAAGTCCATCGGCGGTCCGATTGCGACCTGCTGCCTGACCTACGTCGTATTCCAATGAAAATCAAGGTTACACAAGCCGACATCGACGCGGGGATTCGGTCCCTTCGGTTGCCCCTAGGTAATCGCCCTCCGCGTTGTGCGTGCTGCCCGGTGGCCCGCGCCGTCCGCCGCGCGTTCAAGGCCCGGCGGGGGGTTGCCGTCTATTCTATACACATCTGGGTCGGCGGGACTGGCTATGATTCACCAGAATCCGTCAAGAGCTTTTTGAACTGCTTCGACCGGGGGCTTACCTCCATGCCCTTTACATTCGAGTTGACAAAGCCGTGACTCGTGGCACCTTTCCGTATGAATGAAATCAGCGATACGCGAGTCACAGCGAAAAATGATAATTGGGTCCCAGCCTGCGGCGGCACCGAAACCCCATTCACTTCTCGCTCTGGCAAACGATTGCTCTACTGCTGGCAACCCTCTACTGGCCAAAATACTCAACTCACACGCGGGACCGCTTCGCCCGAAGGGAAAGCGGAAATCGCGATGATGCTTCACACTCCCAATCTCTGAACCTATGAACGACGCGAACTATCTCATCGGCTTCTTCCATGTTAAAGGACATGGCCAAGTCACCGTGGAAACCGAACTCAGTGGCAGCGGTGCCCATGACTATCAGGAGTTGTGGAAAATAGTGCGCGCCCGATACCCGGACGCCGCCGAGAAGGACATTCTCCGCACGGGCAGCACGATTGAACAGCGCACGGCGGCGGGCAACGAAGTGAAGTTCGCCCCGGGCAGCACCATCCAACAGCTTTTCCTTGCGCTCCCCGAAGGCGACGACGCCTGTTCCCGCCAGATTGGGCGCGTGGACTTCGGCGGGCAGGAGTGCGACATCGTTCTCCGCTTTCACCGCGCGAAGAACGCGGCAGGGCTCACGTTGTTGGAACGGGTAAGCAAGTCGGCGATTCGTTTCTCCGACAACCTGCCCGGGATGCGTCTTGCGTCTGATTTGCCTGACCTTGTGCGGGAGATTGTCGGACAGGACGGACGCAACCTCAAGCTGTGGCTCATCGAATCCCACTGATATGAGCGGACGCTTCGGACATTTCTGCGAGAACCCGCGCTGCTCGTTTCACGTCGAGCACCCGGACGGTCATGGCGAGCGGAAGTTCCGCGCGCCCGACGGCAGCGAAGGTTTGATGAAGCGTTTACACGTCGTCCAGCAATCCCCAACGGGAATCCCCCGCGACTTTTACTTTTGCGAAAACTGCTCGAATGTTCTCGCCATGTGCTTC
>Ga0137443_1000020_pt1 | contig 20942 bp, 14 predicted proteins | sample EasRivERMGT300_2_FD_102324 | JGI IMG/M metagenome (GOLD analysis project Ga0137443, IMG submission 102324) | Soil microbial communities from meander-bound floodplain in the East River, Colorado, USA - East River MetaG ERMGT300_2 | ecosystem: Environmental > Terrestrial > Soil > Floodplain ... | reverse complement strand
GCGTCGCGGAACTTGGCGCTGGCCAAGGTGGTGAGCACTAATCTGGAGGCCGATGACATGGTGCGCATGGTGGCTGCGGCATTCGGCCTGCCCGAGGAAAGCAGCAAGTCGGCGTTGCTCAACTCAGTGGAGCGGTTCCTGCTTGCCTGCCACAGGCAGGGCAAGCGAGCGCTCCTGGTGGTGGACGAAGCGCAGAATCTTCCAGCGAGGTCGGTGGAAGAGCTGCGGATGCTGTCGAATTTCGTGTTCGCCGACAAGCCCGTACTGCAGACGTTCCTGCTGGGTCAGCCGGAGTTCCGCAAGACGCTGCAGAGCCCCGAAATGGAGCAACTCAGGCAGCGGGTCATCGCCTCCTGCCACTTGGGGCCGATGAGCGGCACGGATACTGAGGCCTACATCGTACACCGGCTGAAGATCGCAGGCTGGCGCGCGGATCCAACGTTCAGCAAGGACGCCCTCGCCGCTGTTCACCAGCACACCGGCGGCATTCCGCGGAAGGTCAACATCCTCTGCGACCGTCTACTGCTTATGGGCCGCCTGGACGAATTACACGCGATTTCCGGCAATGAGGTGGCCGTTGTGGTCAACGAGCTGCAGCAGGAATTTGCGCCCGCGGGTCGGCGGCTCGACTTGGAACTGGAAGGTTAATGCTGTCCCGAGTCGTAGGTGGCTCCATACTTTGTGTAGTGGGGGCGCGACCGAATTTCATGAAGATTGCACCGGTAATCCGGGCCATGAAGGGCGCCAACCCGCCTCTGCCGGTGCGCCTCTTGCATACCGGGCAGCATTACGACCCGGAGATGAACAGCCAGTACTTCCAGGCGCTTGGAATACCGGATCCGGATATCAACCTGGACGTGGGTTCGGCCTCGCATGCGGTGCAGACAGGTGAGATCATGCGGCGCTTTGAGCCGGTCCTCGACCGGGAGCGCCCCGCCGCAGTGCTGGTGGTGGGGGACGTGAACTCCACGCTGGCCTGCGCGCTGGTGGCGGTCAAGAAGGGCGTCGCGGTGATACACGTCGAGGCGGGACTACGCAGCTTCGACCGCACCATGCCGGAGGAGATCAACCGTGTGCTCACCGACCAGATCTCGGACCTGTTGTTCATCACCGAGATAAGCGCGCGGGAGAACCTGCTGCGCGAGGGTATACGGGACTCCCGCATTCACTTCGTGGGCAATGTCATGATCGACACCCTGCGGAACAGCCTGAAAGACGCTGTGCCAGCCGCAAACACACTGGGCCGGCACGGCGCTCCTGCGGATTGGGGACAGAGGGGCTTTGCCGTGCTCACTCTCCACAGGCCCTCCAACGTAGACGACCCTGATACGTTGCAGGCGGTGCTGGGCGCGATACTTGAGGTCAGCCGCCGGCTGCCGGTAGCCTTCGCTGTGCACCCGAGGACCCGTGCCAGGATCGAGCAACACGGACTGGGCGCCGTGCTCGAGGTGCAGTCGATACTCTGCGTTCCCCCGCTGGGATATCTCGAGATGCTGGGATTGATGCAGTCCGCGCGGCTGGTGCTGACCGACTCGGGCGGGATCCAGGAGGAGACCACGGCGCTGGGCGTACCCTGCGTCACGCTGCGGGAGAACACCGAGCGGCCGATCACCGTGGAGCAAGGCACCAACACCGTGGTTGGAAGCAGTCCGGCGCATATCCTGGCCGCGGTGAACGATATTCTGAGCACGGGCGGAAAAGCGGGAAGGGTGCCTGAGCTATGGGATGGGCGGGCGTCCCAGCGCATCGCGGCCGTGCTGCGCGAATGGCTTGATCGCGCGGCCGAGCGGCTGGTGGCATAACGCCGCACCTTGTCAAGTCCTATTGAGCCACAGATACGCGCAGATCGGCCCGTACATCGTCGGAGCCTCGGTTAGCGGCCTGCCCCCGACGTGGTTGACCGGATTCTTTGCGTGAGTGGAGCACGGTTAACCAACGCGCGAGACAGGTTGTTAAAGGAAGAAACTGATTGAGCACTGAGATGCCCATGCCCGCTGGTGCAAACCTGACTGATGTATATGCGCGCCACGCCCGCCCTTCCAGCTGAGCCAGCCGCCGCCGCGGTCGGATCCCTACGCGCGCCTCTGGTTGCCCACCTGATCTATCGCCTCGACGTCGGTGGACTCGAAAACGGACTGGTAAATTTGATCAATCGCATTCCCGCGGAGCGCTATCGCCACGCGATCATCTGCTTGACGGACTACTCCGCGTTCCGTCGGCGCATACAGCGTGACGACGTTCCCGTGTTCACCCTCAACAAACCTCCTGGCAACAGCCCGATCCTCCTCTTCAAACTATGGCGGTTGTTTATGCGGCTGCGCCCCGATATCGTCCATACGCGCAATCTGGCCGCGCTAGAGGGAAACCTGCCGGCGGCGCTCGCCGGGGTCCCCGTGCGCATCCACGGTGAACACGGCCGCGATATCGGCGACCTGGACGGCCGCAGCATCAAACGCCAGCTCACGCGCCGGCTCTTCAAACCGTTCGTGCATCATTATATTGCCGTTTCCCGGGACCTGGAATCCTACTTGCAGCAAAAGGTGGGGGTGCTTCCTGCGCGCGTGGCCCAGATCTATAACGGCGTGGACTCGAAGCGATTTCATCCCGCGGGCGAGCGGCGCGCTGAAGTGCCGTGCGCCGGTTTTGCCGGAACAGGGGACTTCGTGATCGGCACGGTGGGGCGGATGCAGGACGTAAAGGACCAGTTGACGCTGGCGCGTGCGTTCGTACTGCTCATGAAGGGGGTACCTCGAGCTGAGCAACGGCTCCGATTGGTCATGATTGGTGACGGTCCATTGAGAGAGAAGGTTCGCATGCTGCTCGCCGATGCGGGGGTCGAGCAGTTCGCATGGTTGCCCGGCGAGCACAACGACGTCCCGCGAATGATGCGCAGCTTCAACTTGTTTGTTTTGCCGTCGCTGGCCGAGGGAATTTCCAACACGATCCTCGAGGCAATGGCGAGCGGACTCCCGGTACTTGCGACCGCGGTGGGCGGCAATCCCGAATTGATCGAGGCGGGCGTGACGGGAACACTCGTGCCGCGAAATGATGCAGAAAGCATGGCGCACGCGATGCGCGCCTATGTGGACAGCGCCGACCTGGGAAGGCGCCAGGGAGCGGAGGCGCGGCGCGCAGTTGAGCGCAGATTCGGCATGGACGCCATGGTGAATGCATATATGGCAGTCTACGACCATTTGCTCGCGACAAACACGCGCCGCGTACCGACGTGAATTGGCCCAGATTTTCCCGCGGATCGATTCACCGCAACTGTATTGTCTATTGATTCGAGGCGAACGATCGTGTGTGGTATCGCGGGCATGTTTGACGGCAGGGGCCGGGCCGAAATCGACCGTTCCCTGCTGGAGCGTATGAACGCCTCGTTGTTCCACCGTGGCCCCGACGCTGGCGGGCTGCATCTGGAGCCGGGGCTTGGACTCGCGCACCGTCGCCTGTCCATTATCGACCTATCGACCGGGCAGCAGCCGCTCTACAACGAGGACGGCAGCGTGGTCGTCGTGTTTAACGGCGAGATCTATAATTTCCAGGAGCTCGCGAAGGAGCTGACGGCTTGCGGCCACACCTTCCGCACCCACTCCGACACCGAGGCCATCGTTCACGGCTGGGAGCAGTGGGGCGAAGCCTGTGTAACCCGCTTCCGTGGCATGTTTGCCTTCGCCTTGTGGGACCGTAACCGGGAGACACTGTTTCTCGCGCGCGACCGCCTGGGCGTGAAGCCCCTTTATTACGCCCAGCTCCCCGGCGGTCCCCTGATCTTCGGCTCCGAGCTCAAGGCGCTGATGGTCCATCCCGGTTTGCGTCGGGAGATCGATCCCGCGGCGGTCGAAGACTATTTTGCCTATGGCTACGTGCCCGAGCCTCGCACCATCTTCAAGGGCGTGTTCAAGCTTTCCCCCGGGTGCACCCTTACCCTGAGGCGAGGCCAGCCGGCGTCCCAACCGGTCGAGTACTGGGATGTGCCGTTCAAGACGGCCGCGGCACCGACCGAGCAGGAAGCGAGCGAGGAACTGATCCACCGCCTGCGCGAATCGGTGAAATTGCGCATGATTTCGGAAGTTCCCCTGGGAGCATTCCTTTCCGGTGGCGTGGACTCGAGCGCGATTGTGGCGATGATGGCAGGGCTCGCGGCCGAGCCGGTCGTAACCTGCTCGATTTCCTTCGGTGACGCGGCATTCAACGAGTCCGCATACGCTCAAGTAGTGGCGGAGCGCTACCGGACGCGGCACCACGTGGAGCAGGTGGACCCGGACGACTTTAGCCTGGTGGACCGGCTGGCGAGGCTGTATGACGAGCCCTACGCCGACAGCTCAGCGATCCCCACCTACCGAGTCTGCGAGCTCGCCAGAAAAACCGTGACGGTCGCGCTTTCGGGGGACGGAGGCGACGAAAGTTTTGGCGGCTACCGGCGCTATCGCTTGCACGTCAACGAGGAGCGGGTACGCTCGCTGCTGCCCCTTGAAATGCGCAGGCCGGTATTCGGGCTGCTGGGCCAACTCTACCCCAAAGCGGACTGGGCGCCGCGCATGTTCCGGGCCAAGTCCACTCTTGAGGCGCTCGCGCGGAACTCCGTCGAGGCCTATTTCCACAGCGTGTCCTTCCTCCACGACAGGATGCGCCGTGAGTTGTTCAGCGAGCGCCTGCGCACCGAGCTGCAAGGCTACGCCGCCGTCGAAGTACTCAAGCGCCATGCCGCGCGTGCTCCCTCAAACGATCCCCTGTCGCTCATCCAGTACTTGGACCTCAAGACCTACCTGGTGGGGGACATCAATACCAAGGTGGACCGGGCCAGCATGGCCCACTCGCTCGAGGTGCGCGAACCCCTGATGGATCACCCCCTCGTGGAATGGCTGTCGAGCCTGCCACCCGGCTTCAAACTGCGCAACGGGGAGGGCAAGTACCTTTTTAAGAAGGCGCTCGCACCGTTCCTGCCCCCTGAGATCCTGTATCGGCCCAAGATGGGCTTTGCGGTCCCCCTCGCCCGGTGGTTCCGGGGGCCACTGCGGCAGCCAGTGAGGGACGCGGTGCTCGGGCCGGTGCTCGCCGAGACCGGCTGGTTCAACGCGGCCTACCTGCGCCGGCTGGTGGAGGACCACCAATCGGGGCTGCGCGACTACAGCACGCCGCTGTGGACGCTGCTGATGTTCGAATCATTCCTGCGCAACGTCGTGGGCGCGCGCGCCGCAGGCGAGGCGCGGGCGGCAGCAGTACGGTGATGCGCCGACCTGGCGCGGTCGCGCCATCGAAGATGAAGATACTGACTTTCACGACGCTTTATCCGCATGCCGCGCGACCTGGCCATGGAATCTTCGTCGAAACGCGGCTGCGGCAATTGCTGGCGAGTGGGAAAGTCGAGTCGCACGTGGTGGCGCCGGTGCCGTGGTTTCCGTCTCGCAACCCGCGGTTCGGCGAGTACGCGCTTCATGCCAGCGCGCCGCACGAAGAGCGGCGCCACGGTATCCAAGTACTGCACCCGCGCTACCTGGTATTGCCAGGAATCGGCATGACGCTTGCTCCTTTTCTGCTGGCGCAATCGGTCAAGCCGGTCATTGAGCGAGTCCTTGGCCAGTACCCATTCGACCTGATCGATGCGCATTACTTCTACCCCGACGGCGTTGCGGCAGTCCTGCTCGGTAGATACTTCGGCAAGCCCGTCGTGATCACCGCGCGGGGAACGGACGTGAACCTGATACCGCGCTACCGGCTGCCGCGCCAGATGATCCGGTGGGCGGCGCGTCATGCGGCCGGGATGATTACTGTGGCCGGTGCGCTGAAGGACAGGCTGGTCGCGCTAGGAGTGCCCGCCGAGCGCATTGAGGTGTTGCGTAACGGAGTGGACCTGCAGTTTTTCCGGCCGGTTGATCGGGAGATCTGGCGACGCCGGCTCGAGTTCAAGCGCATGACACTGCTGTCAGTCGGTAATCTGGTGCCGCTCAAGGGCCATGATCTTGCGATTCGGGCGCTGCGGATGCTGCCGGAAATGGACCTCGTCATCATCGGTAACGGGCCCGAGCGCGCGGCCCTGGGCGTCCTGGCGCAGGAGTTGGGTATTACCGACCGTGTGACATTCGCCGGCGCGCTGGCGCAGGAGGATCTGCGGCATTATTACGGCGCTGCCGACGCTTTGGTCCTGGCGTCGAGCCGCGAAGGCTGGGCCAACGTGCTTCTGGAATCAATGGCGTGTGGAACACCGGTGGTCGCCACCGATGTTGGTGGCTCTCGGGAAGTGGTGGCCGCACCGGAAGCCGGCGTGCTAGTTGCCGAGCGCGCGCCGGGCGCACTGGCGGACGCAGTACGGGGGTTGTTCGCACGCAATCCGGATCGCGGCGCTACGCGGCGCTACGCGGAAGGCTTCGGCTGGGGTGCCACCACTGCGGGACAGCTGGAGCTCTTCGACCGGATCCTCTCCACCGGGGCCCCAGCTCGTATCAAATCCCTGATTGTCACAGGACACTGACGTGTGCGGCATATACGGCATCTTCCAGCTTGACGGCGTGCCCGCTGACCCGGCGTTGATGCCAGCCATGGGCCGTGTCATCGTGCACCGCGGGCCGGATGATGAGGGCTTTCACGCCGACGGTCCGTGCGCTATCGGCATGCGCCGACTTTCGATCATAGACCTCGCGGGCGGACACCAGCCGCTGTCCAATAGCGACGGCACGCTGTGGTTGGTGTGCAACGGTGAGATCTACAATTTTCGAGAACTGCGCCGCGAACTGGAAGGGCTTGGCCATCGGTTCAAGACCGCTTCGGACAGCGAGGTCATCCTTCACAGCTACGCGCAGTACGGCGATGAATTTATACACCGGCTGAACGGCATGTTTGCCTTCGCGCTGTGGGACGAGCGCCGCCGGCGGCTGGTGGTCGGCCGCGACCGCCTGGGCATCAAGCCGATCTACATCTACCGCGACGCGCGCCGGCTCGCATTCGCGTCCGAGGCGAAGGCACTACTCACGCTGCCGGGGACTCCAACGGAAATCGATCCTGCGGCGCTGCATTCCTACCTGAATCTCGGCTACGTGGCAGCGCCGCTTTCGATCTTTCGCGGCATCGGCAAGTTGCCGCCAGCGAGCATGCTTATCGTCGAAAGCGGGCGCGTGGACGAGCACCGCTACTGGCGTATTCCAGCGGCAATCGATCGGAGTCTGGGCGAGGACGAATTGGTGGAGCGGGTACGCGCCCGTCTCGACGAATCGGTGCGCATGCAAATGGTGAGCGATGTGCCAATCGGTGCGTTTCTATCCGGCGGCATCGATTCCAGCACCGTGGTTGGCCTCATGGCGGCGCACAGCGATCAGCCGATACGGACCTATGCCATCGGGTTCAAGGGAACAGCCGCGGATGACTATTACAACGAGCTGCCCTATGCGCGCAGGGTGGCCGATCTGTTCCACACGGAACATCACGAGATCGTAGTGCGGCCGGACGTCGTCGCGCTGCTGCCGCGCCTGTTATGGCACATGGACGAGCCCATCTCAGACACGGCGTTCATCACGACCTACCTCGTCTCGCAGTTTGCTCGCCGCGACGTGACCGTAATCCTTTCGGGCGTCGGCGGCGACGAATTGTTCGGGGGCTACCGGCGTTACCTCGGAAACCATTACCAATCCTACTTCGACCGCCTGCCAGGATGGGCGCGCCGTGCGGCTTCAGCGGTGGGCGAGCGCCTGCCGAGCGACCGGCATACGCCTCTGCTCAACCTGTCGCGGCTGGCGAAGGGGTTCCTGGAGAGCGCGGGTTCGTCTTTCGAGGAACGCTACCGCTCGTACGTGCAGGTATTCCCGGCCGAGGAAGTGCAACGACTACTGCGCCGTGATGGCACCGCGCGGCCGGACCGGATCGCGGAAGCGTTCCGCAACGCGGGCGGCGGGGATGCGTTGAACCGCATGCTGGCCGTAGACGCGGAGACGCAGTTGCCCGACGACCTGCTCATGCTGACCGACAAGATGAGCATGGCCGTTTCCCTCGAATGCCGCGTGCCGCTGCTCGATCATGAGCTGGTCGAGCTTGCTGCGAACATGCCAGAGGAGGTGAAGATTCGCGGCGGAAGGCTCAAGCATGTCCTGAAGGAAGCGGTTACCAACCTGCTGCCGCGCGACATCCTGGAGCGCAAGAAACGCGGCTTCGGCACGCCGATGGGCGCGTGGCTGAAGGACGACCTCGCGCCGCTGGTGCGGGGCCTGCTGTCGGAATCTGTGGTCAGGGGTCGCGGGCTGTTCCACTATCCGACGGTGCAGGAGCTGATCGCGTCGCACGAAGCCAATCGCATCGATGGCACCGACCGCCTGCTGGCATTGCTCAACCTGGAGATATGGTCGCGCCTGTTCCTTGATGGCCGCACGCCGGACGACGTGACGGCCGAGTTGAAGGGCATGCTGGCGTGAAGATCCTGTATATTTGCCACCGCTTTCCGTTTCCCCCCAAGCGTGGCGGCAAGATCCGGCCATTCAACATGATCAAGCACCTCGCATCCCGCCACGAGGTGACAGTCGCATCGCTTGCCCGATCGCCCGATGAGGCGCGCGAGGGCGCCGGAATCGCCCCGTACTGCGCACGCTACGAGATGGCCGAAGTCCGCAATCCAGTCCAGTTCGCTCGCATGCTGCTGCATCTACCGACGCCGAGTCCTCTATCAATGGGTTTCTTCCACTCCTCAGAGCTGGCGCGGCGTGTGCGCGAGCTCTTGGCGCGCGAGCGCTTCGAGCTTATCTTCGTTCACTGCTCGTCCGTGGCGCAGTACGTGTCCGGGGTGCGTGGTATTCCGAAAATACTCGATTTCGGCGACATGGATTCGCAGAAATGGCTGGAGTACGCGCGCTACAAGCCGTTCCCGCTGTCCGCGGGCTACTGGCTCGAAGGACGGAAGCTCGAGCGCGAGGAAAGGCGGCTCGCCAGCCTGTTCGATCTTTGTACCGCAACCACCCGCGCCGAGTGGGAGACGCTGGAGAGCTACAGAACCGGCGTGGACACTGACTGGTTTCCGAACGGCGTTGACGGCACTTATTTTTCGCCGGCTGGGGAAGCTTACGACTCCAATACGATCTGTTTCGTCGGGCGCATGGATTATTATCCCAACCAGGAGTGCATGTTCGAATTCTGCGCCAATGTGTTGCCACTTGTCAGGGCACGACGTCCGGAGACGAAACTTCTCATCGTGGGAGCCGATCCTTCGCGGGCAGTGAAGAAGCTGGGCGATTTGCCCGGCGTAACGGTCACCGGTTCGGTAGACGACGTGCGACCCTACCTGCGGCGCTCGGCGCTCATGGTGGCGCCGCTCAATATTGCGCGCGGCACCCAGAACAAGATATTGGAGGCAATGGCAGCCGGCGTTCCGGTGGTTGCCAGCCGCGTGGCGGCGGGCGGGGTGGATGCGGTGGCGAACGAGCATTTCCTGGTCGCGAGCGTTCCGGAAGAGTACGCGCAGGCCGTACTGCGGATACTAGACCACCCGGAGCTGCGGCAGCGACTTGGCACCGCCGGGCGCGACCGAATGCTTTCCAACCATGCCTGGCATCGTTCCATGCAGCGATTGGACCAAATCATTGACCGGTGCCAGCGGACATGGAACGGCGCACGCGGGGAACCGGCAAACCAGGCGGGAACGACGAGATGATCCGCCGCCGCCTCCTGTTCGTATCTTCACGGTACCTGTTTCCGACCGACTCCGGCGGCAAGATTCGTACAGTGAACATCCTGCGCGGCATGAAGGGCGGCGCTTTCGAAATCATCCTTGCATCGCCACTGCCGGCTCACGCCGGGCCGGGCGATGCGGCGGACATGGAAGGTGTATGCGATCGTTTTGTCGGGTGGCCGGTTTCGCCGCGCGGCTCGATGTTCCGATGGACGCGCATGCGTCACCTTGTTTCAGCGCTCCCGGTTGCGGTCGCAACCGACTACTCGAGATTGGGGCGCCGGGCGATTGCACGGGAAATTGACCAAGGCCTGGATATCGTGGTTGTGGATTTTCCCCACGCTGCCGTTCTTGCGCCACCGCCGTATCCGTGTTCCAGCGTCATGTTCACGCACAATGTCGAGGCGGAAATCTTTCGCCGCCACGTGGAGGTCGCCCGAAATCATCTGAAGCAGGCGATCTGGCGCAACCAGGCCGACAAGATGGAGCGGTATGAGCGGGCACTCCTGCCGCGCTACTCGTCAGTGGTGGCCGTCGCGGATCGCGACCGGGCATATTTCCAGAGAACGTACGGCGTAGGGAACGTCTCGACGATCCCGACGGGAGTTGATCTCGATTATTTCACTTTCAGTAAGGGCGCGGCTCCGGAAGATCGCGAAGGCGGAACGGTGGTATTCACCGGCTCGATGGACTGGTTGGCGAATGTGGACGGCGTCGAGTACCTCATGGATGCGGTCTGGCCGGCAGTTTTCCGTGCGCGGCGCCGGGCGCGGTGCGTTATCGTCGGCCGCAGCCCGCCGAGGGGACTTATCGAGCGCGCGCGAGCTCGTCGGCTCAACTGGGAGTTCACCGGATTTGTCGACGACGTTCGACCTTTCGTGCACAATGCGCACGTTTACGTAATTCCACTGCGGGTCGGCGGTGGAACTCGCATCAAGGTCTACGAGGCAATGGCGATGGGGTGTCCGGTGGTGTCGACGCGAATCGGTGTCGAGGGGCTGCCAGTCGAGCATGACCGTCACTTCCTCGAGGCCGATTCGGCCGACGACATGGCCGCGGCCGTGCTCACGCTGCTCGACGACCGCGAGCGCAGCACCCGCCTCTCGCTGCAGGCGCGGAAGTATGTCGAGGAAAACATGTCGGCCCGACGGGCGGCGCAGGTGTTCGAACAAATCTGCCTTCGGGCGCTTCAACCCGCGAACGCAGCCGGGCCATTCGGCACGTCCGCGGAAGTGCCGGGAACTGTTTTGTGATTCCGATAAAGCGGCTTGTGGCGCTCTTGCCGGCCTCCTGGCAGCACGAGTTGCGCCGGCGCCACTTTCAGAGGGAAATTCGACGCGGGCGCTTCTACACCGATGAGAAGGAGTACGCGCTGCTGAGTACGCTGCTCCGAGCCGGCGACTGGGCGCTCGATATTGGCGCAAATGTCGGCCACTACACGAAGCGAATGGGAGAGCTGGTTGGCCCGTCGGGCAGGGTCATCGCCCTTGAGCCGGTGCCGGACACGTTCTCCCTGCTTGCGGCCAATGCAAGGTTGTTCGCGCATGCCAACGTATCGCTTCTGAACGTTGCGGCATCGGACCGGATTGCCATTGCAGACATGCAGGTCCCGCGGTTCGCAAGCGGGCTCACGAACTATTACCAGGCGAGCTTGGGCGCCGGTCCGGGTGGCGTGGCTGTGCTGACGCTCCCAATAGACAAGTTGTCACTGCCCACGGTGCGCCTGGTAAAAATCGATGTCGAGGGACACGAGTTGCCGGCCCTGCGTGGCATGCGCGAGCTGCTCCAGCGCGACCATCCAGTACTCATCGTCGAAACCGGCTCGCAGGAAACTATCAACCTTCTAGGCAGCCTGGATTACGCGGTACAGCGCCTGCCGGGTTCGTCCAACCTGCTGTGTCGGGCACGGACTGCGTTTCGGGAATAAGCACGTTTCTTGCTTCAGGTGAGCGGGTGTTCCTGCTCGTCTGGCGCAATACTTGGAGTAATTGATGAAAATCAGCATCTTCGGTTTGGGGTACGTCGGTGCGGTTTCCCTGGCATGTCTGGCCCGCGACGGCCATTCGGTAATCGGCGTCGACATCGACAGTGCCAAGCTTGAACTGATCCGGGACGGCAAGACGCCGGTGGTGGAGGAGGGGATGGTCGACCTCATGGCGAATGTTGCCGCAAGCGGCCGGGTAACGGTGACGACCGACGTGATACAGGCGGTGCTGGATTCCGAGCTGTCGCTCGTCTGTGTCGGCACGCCCTCGGCGTCGAATGGCAGCCAGGACCAGTCGGCGATCATCAAGCTTGCCCACGATCTGGGGCGCGCCATGCGCGGAAAGACCAGCGACCACTTGTTCGTGTTCCGTTCGACCCTAGTGCCGGGGACGGTCGAGGACGTGCTGCGCCCCATCGTCGAGCGTGAATCGGGCAAACGGGACGGCGAGGGCTTCCACGTGTGTTTCCAGCCCGAATTCCTGCGCGAGGGCACGTCGATCAAGGACTACGATCGGCCGCCGTTTACGGTGATCGGCGCCAACGCTACAGTACCGGCGACGCGCCTGCGCCAGTTGTTCGGCCATCTTCCATGCGAGTTCCACGTCACTTCGATCCGGGCCGCGGAAATGGTCAAGTACTGCTGCAACAACTTTCACGCCCTCAAGATCACTTTCGCCAACGAGACCGCGCGCCTGTGCGAGGCGCTGGGCGTCGACGCTTTTCAGGTGATGGACCTGGTTTGCAAGGACCGGCAGCTCAACATTTCGCCCGCCTACCTCAAGCCCGGATTCGCATTTGGCGGCTCGTGCCTGCCCAAGGACCTGCGCGCGACCCTGTATCTCGCGAAAACGCGCGACGTGGAACTGCCAATGCTGGGAAACGTCCTGGGTTCCAACCGCGTGCACGTCGACCATGCCATTGGCAAGGTACTCGCCTCGGGGCGCCGCCGCGTGGGGATGATCGGGCTGTCGTTCAAGACCGGCACCGACGATCTGCGCGAGAGCCCGCTGGTGCTGATTGCCGAGCAGTTCATCGGCAAGGGTCTGAACCTGCTCGTGTACGACCCCGAAGTGCACCTGTCGCGGCTGCTCGGTGCGAATCGACGATTCATCGAGCAGCATGTCCCGCACATCGGATCGCTCATGCGCGAGGAAATCGAGAGCGTAATTGGCGAATCGGACGTTCTCGTTGTAGGCCTTAACGATACGAAAACCTTCGAGGCGCTTGCGCGCTATGTGCGCAAAGACCAGATCGTTCTCGACTTGGTCAATATCCCGCAGCGCGGGGCGCTGCGCGGCAAGGTGATGGGGCTGTGCTGGTAGAAGCATTGAGCCGCAGATGAATGCAGACGAACGTAGTTGAAACCGAAACCGCAAAATGCATTGGCCACGGAACCAAACTGAGATCACGGCCCAGGACGGAATGGGCATCGACCACGGAATCACGCGGAAGAACACCGAAAAAACGAGACTACCCAACTGATATCATTTGCCTTCATTGCTCCAGATGTTCCGTGACTTCCGTGTGTTTCCGAGCTTGATGCCTGTTTATCTGCGTGTATCTGTGACTGAATATTTCTTCTGTGAATCGAGACGAGGACACTCATGCACGCATTAACGGAATCTGCGCCGGCCCGCTCCGGCGCGGCTGCCTGGCCGGTAATGGTGCTCGCCCACAACGAGGAACGGTATATCTCGGCTTGCCTGGATAGCATCTTCGTCGCCGACCCCGACCGGAGGTTCGAGGTATTCGTGATGGCGAACGGGTGCACGGACCGTACCGAAGAGATCGTACGGCAATACGGCCGCCGACGGCCCGAGGTGCATCTCGTCTCGATTGTGCTGGGCGACAAGTGCAACGCCTGGAATGTCTTCATACACGAGACGGCGCCCGCACTATGCCCGGGCCGAGAAATCTATTTCTTCATGGATGGTGACGCCCGGGCGGTACATGGATCTTTCACTGTCATGGCCCGCGCCCTTCAGGTAAATCCCCATGCGCACGCCGCGTCTGCTGTGCCCAGATCGGGGCGCAACGCCGCCCGCGACCGGCAGGCGATCCTCGACGACCGTGGCTTGGTGGCAAACCTGTACTCGCTGCGCGGCAGCTTCGTCGAGCGGCTGCGCGCTCTGTCGGTGCGCATCCCGCTCAAGCTCGAGGGCGACGATGGGCTGATCGGTGCGCTCTTCAAATGGGACCTGGCCCCCGAGCGCAACGACTTCGATCATCAGCGCATCGAGCCGTGCGCCGACGCGGCTTTCGAGTTCGAATCCATGTCGCCGCTCCGCCTCGTCGACTGGAAACCCTATTGGAAGCGCGCTGTCCGGTATGGACGCCGGCACTACGAATTTCAGCTACTGGGGCCAGTGTTGAAGGCGCGGGGAATCGCCGGACTCCCTCGCGATATCACCGAACTTTACGCAGGAGCCGAATCGCTTCGATTGAAGTGGGATGGAATCTACACGCTGCCGAACCTTATAGCGCTACTGCAGATGCGAAAATTGGGAAGACTCGTGAAGTATCGAGCGCAAGGGTGAACGGGCCGTGCAGGAAGGGCGGTGGAGCTACGGGCAAACACGGATGACATCGATCCCGAAGACCGACAGCGGACGAGCTACCGATGAACGCCGACATGATCACGAGCGGATATGGATTCGAAAGGCTTCGAGGGGTCCGGAAATGTTGAAGAGCGAATGGGCAAGGGCAAACTAACGTGTGGCCACGCTGCTCGCAAGGCCGGCGGAATTGCAGACATGGTGGAAAGCATAGACTGATTGGACTCGGCGAAACTGTATAGACATGAGAGATATCGTTCTTGCCGTTATTGTGTTTGGCGCGATTCCGTTCATTCTCCGGCGGCCGGTTATCGGCGTATTCATGTGGCTTTGGTTGAGCATAATGAATCCGCACCGGCTGACCTGGGATTTTGCCGCCGATATGCGGTGGGCGTATTTCATCGCCATTGCCACGCTGGCGGGGTTGTTCATTTCCAAGGAGGGGCTCTTCTCCAAGGAGTTGAAGCGCCTGCCGGTCACGCCGGTCACGGTAGTACTATTGCTGATGATTCTATGGATGACTGTCACCACCGCCTTTGCCCTGGACAGGGACCAATCGCTGAAGCCGTGGATAGAGATGGTAAAGATGCAAGGCATGGTGTTCGTAGCGTTGTATCTCCTGCGCAGCAAGCAGCATGTCCAGTTGCTGATCTGGGTCCTGGCTGGGTCAGTTGCTTTCTACGGCATAAAGGGTGGCCTGTTCACCCTCACGACCGGTGGAGAAAACCGGGTGTATGGTCCTTGGGGATCGTACATCCAGGAGAACAACGCGCTGGCGCTGGCGACCATCATGACGATCCCTTTGTTGTGCTACCTGTTCCTGCAGGCCACGAAGCACTGGATGCGTTGGGGACTGCTCGCCGCCATGCTGCTTTGCGGATTCTCGGTGCTCGGTTCACACTCGCGAGGGGGGTTCCTCGCCATCGCGGCGATGATCGTGTTTCTGTGGTGGAAGAGCCGCAGCAAAGCGATAACGGGACTGGTGCTCATTGTTCTGATCCCCGTCGCAATCGGGTTTATGCCGGACAAATGGGTAGACCGGATGGAGACAATTGAGAACTACGAGCAGGACGGATCCGCCATGGGTCGAATCCATGCGTGGACGACGGCGGTCAATGTCGCACAAGACCGGTTTACTGGCGGCGGGTTCAATTTGCACTTCGCGGATGCGTACAGCAAATACGCGGACGATCCGGCCGGTATCCGTGTGGCCCATAGCATCTACTACCAGATGCTGGGCGAGCACGGTTACCTAGGTCTTGCGCTGTTCCTGCTGTTGTGGATTCTGGTGTGGCGTGATTCGTCTTGGATCGTGAGGCAGTCTCGAAGTCAGACGACATTGCATTGGGCGTCCGATCTCGCCCGCATGATCCAGGTGAGCCTGGTGGGCTACTTTGTTGGCGGCGCGTTCCTGAACCTTGCCCAATATGACGTTCCCTACAACCTTCTGGTCGCGCTTGCCGTGACCCGGGTACTGGTCGAAAATGAACTCAAGGGCATTGAGCAGAAGGATGGCGTGCCGAAGAGTGTGCAGAGAGATGCGGCCAAGGTCGGCGAGCAGACAGTGGTCTCAGGAACCCGGCTTGAACCGCGGGTAGAAACAGATAGACGCAGATAGACAGGAGTTACGGGCGAGCAGTGGAAGGTGAGCGGAAGATTGTAACGATCAACGGATCTTTGGAACCTGGTCACAGCTCGCTTCTTTCTGCTCACTCTCGACCTGATCGGCGGCTATCGGCGGTTCCTCAAACCCGCTCAACGCCTGTGCGAAACGTGTTCTGCATCAGCCGCAGCAGAAACCGTCCCGGAGTCCTGTCCCAAGGCGTGAATCGCGGCAACTGGAATGGGTCGCTCGCCGCGCGCGCGACGCCCCATGCGGTGGATACTGCCGCCTCAAACCCCAGCTGCTTCACCATGGCGACGTGCTCGGCGCAGTAGTCGCGGCCCGGCTTTCCGTTAGGATAGGCAAACAGGGTAACCGGGGCCCCCGTAATCGTTTCAAGAAGATTCTTGCCCTCCCGGATCTCCCTGGCCGCGCGCTCGGGATCGAGTTTTGCCAGGATGGGATGGCTGACCGTGTGGGCCCCGACGTCCATGCCGCTCGCGTGAAGGTACCGTACCTGCTCCGTCGTCATCATCAGGTCCGTCGGCAAATCGCGGGACACTCCCTCGCCGAGCTCCTCGACGCGCCCCTGCCGCTCCTCCAGTGGGAGATACTTTATGGCCTCCAGCAAGCTCGAAATAGCCTGGCGCCGAAGGTCAATCGTTGATACAAGGAGCTTTCCGAGCCCGATGCATCGCGCATCGAGAGTATCGCCTCGCACGCGCCGCACAATCTCGATCACGCTGTCGTTCCACATCCGGCCGCCGTCAATGAAGGCAGTAGCCAGAAAGAATGTCGCGGAAAGGCCCCGCCGGCGCAGGAAAGGTAGTGCGACCGTCACGTTGTCCGCGTAACCGTCGTCAAAAGTCACGCATGCCGCGCGTACTGGCAGCGTGCCATTACGTAGTCTCACCGCCGCTTCCCGCAACGACAGCACGGCGAACCAGCGGCTCAGCACGGCCAATTGGCAGTCGAACTCCTTTGCACACACCGCATCCGGGACCAGCGGGTCTGGCTCGGGAACGACGCGGTGGTAGATCAGTATCGAAAGGCAGCGCGAAAATGGGCCCATCACGGGTGGGTATGAGTAGAGAACTTTTAAAGGCATCCGTCTATCGGCGGCGCGCTACTTAAGGCTAAGGATGCGGTTACGCTAGCGCTCCGCAGGCGGTTCGGTCTTGCGCTGGATCTGCGGTGAATTTAGCTCCGCCAGGCGCCGCATCAGTGCCTTCGTGTTCGGAGAAGCCGACAAGCCTTCTTCCAGCCACTCCCGCGCTTGTGCAAGTTCACCGATATTCTTGTAATAGTCACTTATGGCAGCGTAGGGTGGCCAGTAGTCAGGCTTGAGCTCGATCGCACGCTGAAGCTCCACTATTCCGTCCTGACCTCTGTCCAGCCGAATCAGGTTCTCGCCCTTCTTGGTCAAGATTTCCGGTAGCAGTCTGAAATTCCGTGGCGCCCCCCTTATTACATAGTCAAACTCTGAGATCGAGTAATTCAGGTGGTACGCGCGCCACCGCTGATCGCGCACGAGGAGAAGTGCACGATTGGTGTTCATCAGGCCCCAGCAGTAATGGTGCATGGCATTGAACGTAGGGCCCATTATCAAGGACCAACGCGCGATTTCCTCCGTATTGTTGCCTCCCGGGACTCTGTCACGGAAAACTTGTGTATAAATACAGTAGCGAGGCAACAGGGCGACCTCTCTGGGGTCAAACCCATAGCGGACGTCGTCGGGGTATCCCGGGACTCCTTGGCCGTACGCAGGTATGCCAGCAGGCAATATTGAACCAAGGGCGAACACTGCCTGGCACAAATATCGGACTGATTTGGAAGCTTTCATGACTACGCAATCGAACTGAGCAACCAATTTTATACCATAGCATAGTACTGGATTTTACAAAGCGACGCCCCGTGAATCGCAGGCCGGCTCATGGAGCGAGCCGCCCGCCGAATTGTCGCCGTTGCGCGAAACTGTTCGATTTACGCAGTTGCCCTATGTTGCCTCAGCCACTGCTCGAGCATCATTAGCACCCAGACCATCGTCCCGTAGTAATCAGCGTGGCTTTCGACGTGCCTTGTAGTCAGCTCATCTATGAATTCCGAGCGAATGATGCCGCGCTTCTTCAGGTCGGCAAGGCTGTCCAGCGCAATCTGCTGCAGTGGCCGGTGCGCCCGGAGCCATGGGCCGAAAGGCAGTCCGAAGCCGTGCTTGGTCTTGGTGATGATCTCGTCCGGCAGGAAGCCCCGCAGGGCTTCCTTGAAGAAGTATCGAAGCCTTGTACCTTTGAGTTTCATGCGGGGGGGCAGGCTGGAGGAGAACGTTACAACTGAGTCGGAGAGAAGCGGATACTTGACGTCAACGCACGCCAGTTCGCATGAGCGCGTGACCTTGGGGAGATCGTTGTCCGCCAGTGTGAACCTCAGGTCCAGCGCAAGCATGCGATTGATCAGCGATTGCGCCTGCGCGCCGTTATACGCCTGCTCCATCATCGCCCGGGGTTGTCGCGCGTCGACCGCGTTCAGGAATTCGGCGGTGAAGACGACCTCGGCGCCGAGGCGCTCGAGGAGATTGTAATTGTCATAGCGCGCAGGCATCGGTATCGAGGCATTTCCAACGTAGCGCTGTACTTTGCCCAGGATGCCTTTTGAAGGCAGCACGCCCAGGAACGGCTCGATCAAGCCCTTGCGCAAGGCATGGGGCAGGTCGCTGTAGAGCGAGTACAGGTACTGCTTGGCGTAGCGCTCGTTGCCGCCGAACAGTTCGTCGCCGCCGTCGCCACCTAGCAGCACGTCCACTCCATCGTTCTTGGCGAGCTTTGCGCAATAGTAGGTCGGAACCGCCGAAGAGTTTCCAAAGGGCTGGTCGTGGACCGCGGCAATCAGCGGAATAGCGCTTACCACGTCGTCGGGCGTAACGTAGTACTCCTGGTGCCGCGTACCGAAATGGCGCGCGGCGATGCGCGCGAACTCCATTTCGTCATAGCCCTGGGCATTGAAGCCGATAGAATAGGTGCGCGCGGGCTGCCCCGTAACCTGACCCAGCATGCCCGCGATTGTCGAACTGTCGGTGCCGCCGCTCAGGAACGCTCCGACCGTCCGGTCGCGTGACGCCTCGCGCACGCTTTCGCGCAGTGCGGCGAGAAAGTCCTTCCTGAGTTCCGGTAAAGGCCGCCTCGCGTCCTCGACGAAGCGCATTTCCCAGTACGAGCGGGTTTCTGCTTTGCCGTTGCGCCATAGCAGGAAGGTTCCCGCGAGCAGGCGATGCTGGCCCACGTGGACGGTGCGAGGCCCCGGCACCATGTGGAAGCATACGTAGTCGTAGATGGCCTGACGGTTGATTTCAGGCGTAATCGCCGGGAAGGCGCTGATTGCATCGAGCCTGGACCCGAACACGAGCGTGCCTGCGGCGACGCCATAACAGAGCGGGCGCGTGCCCATGCGATCAGTCGCCAGTACCGCTTCGCCGCTGCGACGGTCCAGGATGGCGACTGCAAAGGCGCCCGCCAGGGCCGTGAGTATGCCTGTTCCCTTACGGGCATAGCCCTGGGAGAGCGCGTGCGCGATGCCATTGCGGTCCGCGAGTTCTGCGAGCTCGACATCGGTAAGACGCGAGCGGCCCCAGACCGCGACAAGCTGCTCGCCGTTCTGGAAGACGTCGGCATCGGACCCTGCTGCTGCGACCGCGACGGAGCCGAAGTCGGCGGAGGCACTGCGCACCGCGCTGCCATCGAAGCGGCAGAGTGGGGCACCCATCGTTGCGATCACTTGCGGGTCTACAGAGCCGGGACGCTCGCAGTTAAACCAGCCACACAATCCACTCATTGATCAAGTCAGTTCTAGGGTATTATCGGCGTTCATCGGCGCCTATCGGCGGCCTATTTGCATTTTATCTTCGGGTTGGACTCATCTCTGTGTGCTTCTGTGTCCACTTGTGGTAAATCTTTTTCGGCGCTCTTCACACCAACACTTCCGCTGGCGCCGGGTGGCTTAGGAAGGCGGTGGGGCTCGCGGTGAGACCATAAGCTCCTGATTGGAACACGGCGACCAGGTCACCGACATCCGCCTCCGCCATCTCCATGCCGTCGGCGAGCAGATCGAGCGGTGTGCACAGCGGGCCGACCACGCTCACGACCTCGCGCTTGCCGCCGACCACACGGTTGCCCACCACTACCGGATAGTTTTTCCGAATTACCTGGCCAAAATTGCCGGATGCCGCGAGATGGTGGTGCAATCCGCCGTCGGTGATCAGGAAGACTTGGCCGCGCGAGATCTTGCGGTCGATGACCCGGCAGACATACAGGCCGGCTTCGCCGACAAGATAGCGGCCGAGCTCGACCACGACCTGCACCTGCGGCAATTGTTGCTTTATTCCGCCGAGCAAGCGGGCGAGGCTGCCGCCGACCGCCGCGATGTCGAGCGGGCGCTCGCCGGGGAAGTACGGGATACCGAAGCCGCCGCCGATATTGAGCAGGCGCACCGGCGAAGGTGCGCTCTTGGCGAGCGTGAGCGCCAGCTCGATCGTCTTTTCCTGCGCCTCCTTGATGGCGTCGGCACGCAGGTTCTGGGAGCCGCTGAAGATGTGAAAGCCCTGAAAGTCGAGTCCGAGCTGTCCGATCCGGGCGAGCATCGCGGGCACGCGCTCGGCATCCACGCCGAATTGCTTGGGACCCCCACCCATTTTCATTCCCGAGCTCTTGAGCTCGAAGTCTGGGTTCACCCGCACTGCCACGCGCGGACGAACGCTGTGGTTTCGGCCCAACACAGCGATGCGCTCCATCTCGCGTTCCGACTCGAGGTTGACGATGATGCCGGATGCCACCGCTTCCGCCAGCTCCGCATCGGTCTTGCCGGGACCCGCAAAGCTGATCGCCCCCGGATTCATTCCGGATGCCAAAGCAATCCTGAGTTCGCCGGCAGATGCTACATCCAGACCGTCGACGAGTGCCGCGAGGTGCCGCACGACCTCCGGCATTGGATTGGCCTTGATCGCGTAGTGCAGGTGGACTGATGCGGGGAGGTGCTGGCGCAGCTGTGCGACACGCTGCGCGATCAGGCCTCGGTCGTAGGCGTAGAAAGGCGTCCGGCCGACGCGCCGCGCGAGCTCGGTGAGCGGGATGCCGCCAGCCTGGAGGCAGTCGTCCACGACCGG
>Ga0137443_1000017_pt1 | contig 22468 bp, 23 predicted proteins | sample EasRivERMGT300_2_FD_102324 | JGI IMG/M metagenome (GOLD analysis project Ga0137443, IMG submission 102324) | Soil microbial communities from meander-bound floodplain in the East River, Colorado, USA - East River MetaG ERMGT300_2 | ecosystem: Environmental > Terrestrial > Soil > Floodplain ... | reverse complement strand
TTGTATCAGGAACTGTCACCCAATTTAACGGACTAAACCAACTGGAATTCCCACTGCTTCACGATATATTAAGCTCCGGAAATATTGTTGAGCCGATTTTAGCTACGCCGTATGATTTGGCTCATGATGGTCAGGGTGGTTTTGAAAATTTTGAAGGAAGCTTTGTACGCTTAAATGGCGTATTAGTAACCGAGCTTAATGGAACTCTGGTATCGAATTGGGCTTATAAAAACTACAGATTGACAGGCTCAAATCCGGGTGATACTGTACAAATCAGGATTGACAACAATACAAACATTATTGGCTCTGTAGCACCTGCAGGAAGATTTGATGTCGTCGGAGTTTTAAGCCAGTTTAAAACCTCATTGCCATTTATAGGCGGCTATCAGGTAATGCCAAGAATGTCAACAGATATTATTTCGAGTGGACCATTGTTTGAGGAATTCCCTGAGGAATCAAATTTAACTCCAGGCTCAATAACGTTGGACTGGAAAACAATTAATCCCGGAACCACGAGAGTTCGATATGGGCTCACTACGAGTTATGAAATGGGTATTGTTGAAGTGGATGACAGCTTAAGAAATTTTCATAGCGTGACTGTGGACGGATTACAAACTGCAACCATATATAATCTGCAAGCTTTCTCCGTTGCAAATTCAGACACAAGCTTTTCAAGTAATATAATTTCAAGCACAAGCTCTGATTTCCCGACTACTGGTGAAATCAACGTTTATTTTAATAAGAATGTTTACTTCGGTGTTTCATCAGGTGCGAATGCCAATCAAAATGTTGATTTTCTAAGCAAGATTGTTGAAAGAATTAATAATGCTAAACGATCACTTGATATTGCACTTTATAGTTTAAGTGGAACCGTTGGTGATGATCTTGCTGCTGCAATTGTTAATGCAAAAAACCGAGGAGTAAAAGTTCGTGTTATTGGGGAATACGATAACAGGAATTCCACATCTTATCAATATTTAAATAGTAATGGAATCCCATACATAAATGATCGATTTGGTACTAACGATGGCACTGGATTACATCACAATAAATTTTTTATAGTTGACTATCGTGGAGGAGCTTCGGACAGCATTTGGGTACTCACCGGTTCCTGGAATCCAACAGACCCGGGCACAAATGATGATCGACAAAATCTTATCGAGATTCAGGATGTTGCTCTGGCAGGTGCTTATACTGTCGAGTTTAATGAAATGTGGGGAAGTAATACTGAAGTTCCTGATGCCCAATATTCGAAGTTCAGTTCCAGGAAAGTGAACAACACTCCACATACATTTATAATTAATGGAGCTAAAATAAATAGTTATTTCAGCCCAAGTGATTTCACAACATCTAAAATTGGTAAGACTCTGGGAAAGGCTGAAAAATCAATTAATGGTGCAATCTTAACATTGACAAGACGTGATTTAGCAGATACAGTAATTGCAACTAAAAATGAAGGGAAGAAAGCGAGAATAATTCTTAGCAATAATACAGATACAAATTCACAGTTCAGTTACCTTCAATCAAATGGAGTTGATATCAGATTAAAAGGATTCTCGGATGGACTATTGCATCATAAATATGCGATTGTCGATGCTGAACCTTACGGTTACCCAGCATCAGTAATTACCGGTTCGCATAATTGGTCTTCGTCTGCTGAAAACAGTAATGATGAAAATACCTTGATATTACAAAATGATCAGGTGGCAAATTTTTATCTGCAGGAATTTGCTGCCAGATATTATGAAGCAGGAGGTCTGGATTCAATATTGATTTCAAGTATAGAAGACGAATACTCATTACCGAATTCTTTTGCATTGTACCAAAATTATCCCAATCCATTTAATCCAGTAACATCGATAAGATTTCAAATTCCATATTTTCAAAAAGTTGAGCTCAAAATTTTTGACATTCTAGGGAGAGAAGTCGCAACACTTGTAAATGAGGAAAAATCCATTGGGGTTTATGAAATTAAGTTTAATGCTTCAAATCTTGCCAGCGGAGTATACTTCTACCGCTTAAAAACACAAGATTTCATAGAGTCCAAAAAGCTTTTATTGCTCAAATAGAGCGTGGCTAACTCCTGGAGAAAAGATTCTATTAAACTCACATAATTATTGTGAAGTTATCGATATTCTCTTAAGGTGATAACCTCCGAACATTTAGCAAATTCACTTATTTTTACCTTGGAATTATTTGTATAAGAACCTCCCCAACTTTAATTTTATACTTCTAATTCTAAATTTTATAAGGAAAATTAATGCCCAAAGTTAATGGTAAAATCATACAGGTAATTGGTCCTGTTGTCGACCTTGAATTCGAGGAAGGTCACCTTCCTGATATTTATAATGCAATAAAAATTCCACGCACCACCACTGAAGGGGTTAAACAGGATTTAATTGTGGAAGTTCAGCAGCATCTTGGTGAAGACAGAGTTCGTGCAGTTGCGATGGATTCCACTGATGGTTTGGTGAGAGGAATGGAAGCAATTGACTTGCTTGAACCGATTTCAATACCTGTTGGACCTCATACACTTGGAAGATTGATCAACGTTATCGGTCAGCCAATTGATGGTTTAGGTGAAATCAAAAGTGAAAAAAAATATTCAATTCACAGACCTGCACCTGCATTTAAGAATCTCTCAACTCAATCTGAAATGTTTGAAACGGGAATTAAGGTAATCGATTTAATTGAACCTTACACAAAAGGAGGTAAAACTGGCTTATTCGGTGGTGCTGGTGTTGGTAAGACAGTTATCATTCAGGAATTGATTCACAATATAGCTCAGCAGCATGGTGGTTATTCAGTATTTTCAGGAGTTGGTGAACGAACCAGGGAAGGCAATGATCTCTGGCTGGAAATGAAAGAATCAGGTGTGCTTGCAAAAACAGCTTTAGTATTTGGTCAGATGAATGAACCGCCTGGAGCAAGATTGAGAGTAGGATTAACCGCATTAACTATTGCCGAATACTTTCGCGATGAAGAGGGAAGAGATGTACTTTTATTTATTGATAACATATTCAGGTTTACTCAAGCCGGTTCCGAGGTTAGTGCACTTCTTGGCAGAATGCCTTCAGCCGTTGGTTATCAGCCGAATCTTGCATCTGAAATGGGAGCATTGCAGGAAAGAATCACTTCAACCGATAAAGGATCTATCACTTCAGTCCAGGCTATTTATGTTCCTGCAGATGATTTAACCGATCCTGCACCTGCAGCAGCATTTGCGCATCTCGATGCGACAACAGTTCTCAGCAGACAAATTTCTGAACTAGGTATTTATCCCGCTGTAGATCCGTTGGATTCAACTTCAAGAATTCTTGAACCGGGAATTTTAGGGCAGGAACATTATGATGTTGCCAAAAACTGCAAAGAAATTCTTCAGCACTATAAAGACCTCCAGGATATTATCAACATACTTGGTATGGATGAGCTTTCAGATGAAGATAAAGTTATTGTGAGACGTGCAAGAAGAATCCAGAGATTTTTAAGTCAGCCCTTCTCAGTGGCAGAAGCTTTTACAGGTGTCGCTGGTAAGTATGTGAAACTTGAAGATACAATAAAAGGTTTTAAAGGTATTATTGACGGCAAGTATGATGATCTTCCTGAGAGCGCATTCTTATTTGTTGGCTCGATTGAGGAAGCTGTTCAAAAAGCAAAAGCAAATCAATAAGTATGGCTGGTATCAATTTAGAAATAATCACACCTGAAAAAACAGCTTACAAGGATGTTATTGATTCAGTAACAATCCCGGGTACACTTGGAAGTTTTCAGGTTCTTAAAGATCATGCACCTCTGATAAGTTCATTCGAGGTTGGAGTGATTACAGTTCAGAAAAATGGAAACAAAAATTATTTTTCAACATCCGGCGGTACTGTGGAAGTTGAAAAAAATAAAATCCTTGTTTTGGCAGATTCTGTTGAAAAAGTTGACGAGATTGATGCTGATAGAGCCAGGCAGGCGAAAGAAAGAGCTGAACAAAGACTTGCAAGAAAACACGAAGCAGAGATTAATGAATTCAGGGCTGAAGCAGCTTTGAAAAGAGCAGTTAACCGGATAAATGCGATATTGAAATACGGTTAATTTGATTTCAAATTCTTTAGTTTCAAAAAAGAGATGGATTTAATTCTGTCTCTTTTTTAGTTTAAATAACCGTCGCCAAGTATAATTTCTTTCTTCACAACTTCTTCTTCTAACTTTTTATCAAGCTGTTGAATATGATCAATCAAAAAAGTTATGCGCTTATTTTCATTCTTCATAGCGAGTAATTGCTGCTGCTGTTCTATCGTTAAGCCTGATTTCTCAGCTACTTTAAATGCTTTGAGTTTTGAATTTTCAAGATTCTGCCAGTAGCTGTTGTCAAGATGAAGATCAAATTTTTCAAATAAAGATTTCAGTTTCTCAACCAGCTCATCATATAAAATAAAATTAATATCCGAATCAACATCCTCAAATACATCGATGTCTGAAATGTAATATCCGTCTCTATGCATATCCAGAGATTTGCGGTAAAATCTTTTTTTACCTGTCACGATAATATCTATCTCGCCGCTTGTATGAGTTTTAATAATATCAGTCACTTCAACATAAACACCGATAGATGAAATTTCATCTTTCAGCTTTGCAACAATTCCAAACCCGGTTTTCTCCTGGATGCATTTATTAACTAATATTTTGTACCGTTCTTCAAAAATATGCAGTGGATATTTTGAAAGAGGGAATACAACTATATTCAACGGGAACAATGGTAAATTCTTATACATAATATTTATTTGATAAAAAAAAGAAGCAACCTAAAAACCAGATTGCTTCTCAAAGATAATCAATTATTTGGAAATGTTATTTAGCATGGCTGAATCGTTTTGCAACCTCTTCCCAATTGATAGTATTCCACCAGTTTTCAATGTACTCCGGTCTCCTGTTTTGATACTTCAGGTAGTAAGCATGTTCCCAAACATCTAAACCTAAGATTGGCATTCCTTTAAAATCAGAAACATCCATCAATGGATTATCCTGGTTAGGAGTTGAGCCAACAGCTAATTTTCCATTTTGAACAGCGAACCATGCCCACCCGGATCCGAATCGTGTTGCACCAGATTTGCTGAATTGTTCTTTAAATTGGTCAAACGATCCGAAAGCTGCATTAATTGCGTCACCTAGTGCACCAGCAGGTTTTCCACCACCACCTTTTTTCATAATTGTCCAGAACAACGAATGATTATAATGTCCACCGCCATTGTTACGAACAGCAGCCGGGTGCTTTGAAATATTCTTACAAATTTCTTCTAAAGATTTTCCTGCAATATCAGTTCCTTCAACTGCTGCATTAAGATTGGTCACATAAGCATTGTGATGTTTTGTATGATGAATATCCATTGTCGTCTTATCGATAAACGGCTCAAGTGCATCAGAAGCATAGGGCAGTGCCGGCAGTTCAAATTTTCCCATTGTATTAATTCTCCTGTTATTATTTGTTAGATTAATTAAATTTTTTGCCAAAGGGTTTAAAGTTGTAAGAGCTGATAACGCTCCGACCGAATAAATGAATTTTCTTCTTTTCATATCGCTGTTGTAATTTAAACTCCGAAAGATTCACCGCAGCCGCAAGTTTTTGTTGCATTTGGATTATTAAAAAGAAATCCCTTACCGTTTAGTCCGTCGGAAAAATCAAGCTCCATGCCTGCAAGGTAGAAAAGACTTTTACCATCAACAAAAAGTTTGACTGAGTTTGATTCGATAACAGTATCGCCTTCTTTTGCAGTCTCATCAAATCCGAGTGTGTAAGTTAAGCCTGAGCAACCTCCGCCTTTGACACCAATCCTTAATCCGAAAGTTTCAGGTACTTTATTTTGATTCATTATCCTGTTTATTTCTTTCTCAGCTTTTTCTGTAACTTTCATTACAACTTCATTTTTAACTTCTGGCATATATAATCCTGTGATTTGTTATAAAATTTTTAATTTGATTAAAACGGGTCACCGGGCTCTGTTGTCGCAAACTCTGGATACTTAACAGTCCAGGCTTTATCATTAATTTTTGTAAAAATTTGTTTGTTCTCAAAATGTTTAGCAATCTCTATTGCTAATTCATCAGCCTGCTTATATGAAACAAAAATATCTTTTTTCTCTAAGAAATTTTTTATTCCGTACTGGAGATCCCTGAAGAAAAAATTTGAGTTATGAAATATTGGGAACTTTGCTCTTAAAAAATTGAGAAGTATTTCTTCATTCTTGTTCAGCAGATCTAAATATTTTGAAGTTTTTTTATCCATTGTCCGTCAGTAATCCTTATTTATTTTTATTTATAACAGCTCAAATTTAAGAAAGATTTTAATTTATAATATCTGCTGCAGTGATGTTTCAAAAAAAACTTTGTCAATCTTTTTTTGGATTACAACTAATGGGTCTCTAATCTTGCAGCAATCAAAATGAGAGCAATCAATTGATGATCCGTTCTCTTTCATGCAATCCGTAATCTGGTAATTTGAATCAACAGCTTTTATTATATCAATCAATGTTATATCACCGGGTTTTCTAGCAAGGCAAAATCCTCCATTCATTCCTTTTGTGGAAATTGCAATTTCACACTTCGCCAGACTCTGGAGAACTTTTGCAACAAGCTGAAAAGGAATTTGATAACTCTCGGAAATTTCCTTGGCAGTTGAGTTTCCTGATGAATTCTTCAAAGCCATATATTTGGCTGCCATGAAGGCATATTCTGTTTTTTTTGAGAGTTTTAACATAATAATAAGACTAAATTAGTCCGATAAAAAGCTAACAAAATCTTGAAGTAATTGCAAGGTAATGATTCTAGTGTGTGATATTGCCAACAGATTCCTGTAGCTCAGGACTCCAGTCCTGAGATTGTGCTTAAATTTAATGAGGGAAATTAGCTCAGTTCAGGAGAAATGAGCTACGATGTTATTTTAATTAAAAGCCAAACAGAGAAATTGAACTTTTGGCAAGATTAACTAAAGGAGTGAAGTAAACTCCAAAGACCATTACAGGGATGAGCAGCAAAACAATTATGATCACGTTTCCAGTGGAAACCTGGATTATTTCGGTACTCGGGTTTTCAACTTGCACGAGATACAGATTTTTAAGCACTCGGACATAATAATAATATGCAACCACTGTATTTAGTAATGCGATAATTGCAACAGCTATCATATTCGCATCGACTAGTGCAATAAAGATATAAAGCTTTGCAATGAATCCTCCCGTTGGCGGTAAACCTGCAAGTGCAAGCAGGAAGATCGCCAGTGCAACACCAAGAAATGAAACTGATGAACCCATTCCTTTGTAGTCATCCATATCTTCGCTTCCAATTTTGTTAGCAATCAGCATAACAACAAAGAAAGCACCGAGATTCATAAATAAATAAATTGCAAAATAAATTAATACGGCAACCAATGCTTCATTAGATAATATTGCAACTGCCAATAATAAATAACCGGCGTGTGCAATACTTGAGTAAGCGAGCATTCGTTTTAAGTTATCCTGCCATAACGCTGCAAAGTTTCCTAGTGTCATTGTCAGAATTGAAAGTAGAATGAGTAAACTTTGCCAATCGATCACTTCAAGTAAAACCCAGTAACCGTTTGTTGTTATTGTATCATAGAAGGTTATCTTTATAAAACGAATCAATAATGCAAACCCGGCAGCTTTGCTTGCGACGGATAAGAAAGCTGTAATCGTAATTGGTGCACCTTCATAAACATCAGGAGTCCAGAAATGAAATGGAGCGATAGAAATTTTAAATCCTATTCCACCAAGAATCATCAACCCGGCAAAAATAAAAGTAAATCCTCCAAGCTGACCTGACTGAAGTGCATAATTGATATCGTATAAATTAATCGTTCCGGTCAGTCCGAATAAAATTGAAATTCCAAAAAGCATTATTCCTGATGCAACACTACCGTAAATCAGGTATTTCAGTGAAGCTTCTGTGCTCCGTTTTACGGTTTTAAGGAATCCGGCTAAAACGTAAGATGAAAGTGAAAGCAATTCTATTGACAGATAAATTAAAATTAAATTTGACGCTGAGATGATGAAAAACATCCCGAGTATCATCCCAAAAATCAAAGTGTAGTATTCTCCATGCCTGTCTTCACAATCGATAATTTCTGAGGATGCTAGTGAGAATAGCACGATGAACAATGAAGAGACTAATACAATTAATTTAAAGAACGCTCCAAAGGAATCAGCAACTATCATTCCTGATCCACTCAAAGAAGAGTTGAATGCAGAAGAATGCATTCCAAATTGTTCAATAACAAATAAGCTGGTTACAATCAGACCGAAGATTGATAAATATGGAAGTATTTTTTTATTCTTATGCTGGATTAAATCAAAAAGAATAATTAAAACCAAAGTAATCGAAATTACAATTTCCGGTTTTAAATATACAAGATCGTGTAATAATGTTTCTAAGTTCAATTTAAATTCTTATAATATTTTTAAAAACCGTTCAGTGAACTAAAAAATGCCTGTGAATCCTTCATAAACCTGACCATCGTGTTAACTGATGAATTCATAATATCGAGCATAGCAGAGGGATAAACGCCTAAAAAGATTATGATCAGAGTTAATGGTATGAACATTAAATATTCTCTTCTGTCCAGATCTTTAAGTCCGGTCCATTTATCTTTTAAAGTTCCAAGATAAACTCTTTGCAAAGTCCAGAGCATATATCCTGCGCCTAATAATATTCCAAGTGCAGAAATTGTAGTGATGACTCTTAAGAAAGATTCTCCGAAAGCACCAAGAAAAACAAATATTTCTGAAATAAAACCGCTAAGTCCCGGTAAACCAATTGCTGCAAAAAATGCAACAGTAACAAACCCGGTATAAACAGGCATTTGAGTTGCAAGTCCACCAAGGTCGTCAAAATTTCTTGTGTGAGCCCTATCGTAAATAACTCCGACAATCAAGAAGAGCATTGCTGTAATTATTCCGTGGTTGAACATTTGTAAAATTGCTCCGGATATTCCCATCGTGTTAAGTGAAGCCATACCAAGCAGCACATAACCCATATGTGAAACGGATGAGTAAGCAATTAACTTTTTAAAATCTTTTTGAGCCATTGCACAGAGTGCGCCATAGATAATGTTAATCATTCCAAACAAACCGATGTACCAGGCGAGCTGAACTGTCAGCTCAGGAAAAATCGGGTAGTTGAAACGAAGAATTCCGTAAGTACCCATCTTTAGTAGAACTCCTGCAAGAATAACACTGATTGGTGTTGGGGCTTCAACGTGTGCATCGGGCAGCCAGGTGTGGAACGGAAACATCGGGATCTTTATTGCAAATCCTGCAAACAATCCGATGTAAGCTATAAATCTCAGGTTTTCAGGATTTAGCGGAGAAAGAATTCCATCAGCTGTGTAGTTTGCCGTATCCATCATCGAAAGAATGTTGAAAGTAAACACTCTTGCTCCGTCAGCCAAAGTTTCATAAGTGCTGAAATATAATCCGATCATCACTAGTAAAATGAAAATGCTTCCGAACAAAGTATAAAGAAAGAACTTGATAGCCGCATACTCTCTTCTTGGTCCTCCCCATACACCGATTAAAAAGTACATTGGCAGAAGCATGATTTCCCAGAAGACAAAGAATAGGAAGAAATCAAGCGCAACAAAAACTCCCATCATTCCTGTGTCGAGAAGCAGGAACAATGCGAAATAACCTTTTAAAGATTTATCAATAGTCCATGAAGATAAAGTTGCAATGAAAGTTACGATTGCGGTAAGCAGAATCATCGGAACACTTAGTCCATCGGCACCAAGGAAGTAATCAATTTTGATTGTTCCTATCCATGGAAATCCTTCAATCTGAATCCACCGCCATTTTTCTACAAACTGAAATGAATCCGGATCGTTGATACCGCCGGCAGAGTAATTAAAAGCTGCCAGAAGTATTGCAGCGAAGATTACCTGCAATCCGGTTGTGATTAATGTAATACTCTTTATAAGCAACGCCTGCTCTTTTTTCAGGAAGAGTATTATTACCATCCCGAGAACCGGGAGAAACGTTAAAAAAGTTAGTATCGGAAAGTCCATTTATTTACCTGATAATTTCAAAAACTTAAAATGATTTAAATAGAAATAATAAAATCACCAATGAGAATATGCCCAGGACAATGTAAGTCTGCACTTTGCCTGTCTGAAATTTTCTGAAAAAGATTCCAATGAAGCCGCTTATCCATGCGGTTAAATTCACAAGTCCATCTATTACTACGTTATCAAAAACTCCGATGAATCTTGAGAATGCTTTTGTTACTGTTGCACTTCCATCAACAATTCCATCAATAACTTTCAGATCGAACCAGCCGGATATCCTGCTAATTGTTAGTGTACCGGCTACAAATACTTTATCATAAAATTCATCGATGTACCATTTATTCAAAGAGAAATTATATAGCGGTTTAAATTTTACAGCAAGAGAATCAGCATTAATCTTTTTCCATTGATACATAAAGAACGCAAGCAGTATTCCTAAAATTGCAACAGTTAATGAAAGGATTACGGAAATATTATGTGAATGATGAAGCGCAGTTTCATAAGTATGAGAATACATTTCCTTATGCTCTCCCGGTAATATTATGCCGCCAGGTTTCATAAAATCAAATCTTACACTTTCCGGTGTATGAAGAACAGGATTCTTTATCCAGTCAGAATAAAACCATCCAGCATCGGGACTGAATGGATTGGGAGTGTACCAGATGTAAAATGAAAGTATGCTTAAAACAACTAACGGCAGTGCCATTGCAATTTTAGATTCGTGTGCGTGCTCGTATTTTTCTTTATTCCTGGGTTGACCGTGAAAAGTTAAAATCACTAATCTGAACATATAAAATGCAGTAAGCATCGCAACAAAAAATCCTACCAAAGGAAACAACCAATGTCCTGTCAATGAAGCAAAGGCAAAAGAGCCGGAAAGAATTCCATCCTTGCTTAAAAATCCTGATGTTAACGGAATTCCGGAAATTGCAAGAGAAGAAATTAAAAATGCTGCATAGGTGACCGGCATCTTCTTTCTCAGTCCACCCATATTCTGAATATCCTGTTCGTGATGCATTGCATGAATAACTGATCCGGAACCAAGAAATAAACAAGCTTTGAAAAATGCATGAGTTATTAAATGAAAGAACGCAAACTTGTAAGCTCCAACACCAAGAGCCATAATCATATAACCAAGCTGAGAAATAGTTGAGTACGCTAAAACTTTTTTAATATCATTCTGTGTTAGAGCAATTGTTGCTGGAATGAAGGCAGACAGTGCACCGATTGCTGCGATAACAAGCATAGCATCTGCAGTTAATATTCCGAAAATTCTAACAACAAGATAAACACCTGCAGCAACCATTGTAGCAGCATGAATTAAAGCGCTTACAGGAGTCGGACCTTCCATTGCATCGGGAAGCCAGACGTGAAGTGGGAACTGAGCAGATTTACCTATCGCTCCGCAGAAAATTAAAACTCCGGTGATTGTTAACCAGGTTTCACTGTTAAATGGAAGATTACCTTTTGATATCTCTGAAAAAATAGTATCGAATGAAAATGTATTATAAGTAAAAAATAAAATTAATAACCCGATCAGCAAGCCAAGGTCACCGATGCGGTTAACAATAAATGCTTTCTTTGCTGCATCCGATGCTGATTTTTTTTCAAACCAGAATCCGATTAATAAGTAGGATGAAATACCAACCAATTCCCAGAAAATATATATCATCAGCAAGTTATGAGTGAGAACGATTCCTGCCATCGAAAATGTAAACAAACCAAGATAAGCGAAATACCTGTTGTAATATTTATCGCCCTTCATGTAATCAACAGAGAACAGGTGGACAAGGAAGCTGATAAGCATTACAACAAAAATCATCAGCGTGCTGATATCATCTAATAGTATTCCGAGATAAATTTTAATTTCTCCAAGAACGGGTACATCAGTTAAAACAATCCAGGCAAATTCAGAAATGATGTTTACATCGCTGAAATAGGTTAATTTGCCGGTAAGCAGGATAACCGACAAAACTAATGAAACAAGCATCACACAATTTTCAAAAATATACATTCGGCTTACCTTTTTGCCGAATAGTAAAGTGACAATAAATCCCAGCAGGGGAAGGAAGAGAATTATTATCGCATAATTTATGAGTAATGATTCATTCATCAGGTTAATCTCTTAAGGTATCAATTTCATCAATGTTAACGTTTACAAAAGTTTTATAAAGATTAAGAACTATTGCAAGAGCAACTGCTGCTTCTGCTGCAGCGAGAACAATTACAAATAATGCAATGAGCTGACCTTCCAATCCGAAGTTTCCAAAACGTGCAAATGCAATAAAGTTAATGTTGGAAGCATTCAGAATCAGTTCAACTCCCATTAAAACCATTACGGCATTTTTTCTTGTAATGATGCCGTATATTCCAAGGCAGAATAAAACCGAACTGATTACTAAAAAATGTGTTAAGGTTACTTCCATTTCAGAATTAAAAATGAATAATTAAAAATTAAAAATTATTTTCTTGCCATTGATGCTGCACCAATCAATGCGACTAATAAAAGAATTCCGAGCAGTTCAAACACTACTACGTACTCTGTAATTAACGAACTGCCGATTGCGGATAAGGTGCTTGCCGGCAATTCAGAATCAACTACTCTCCACTCAGTATTTAAAATGACTGAACCGACAATTCCTGTAAACAAACCCACACCGATTGCTGCAGGAAGAGTATTTAATGTACCTGTCTTAATATCAACTTCTGTAATTTTATTTGTGAGCATAACACCGAAGATTAATAAAATCAGAATGCCGCCTACATATACAATCAATTGAACGATTGCAACAAAGTCGGCTCCGAGCATCACGTAAATTCCTGCAACTCCAAAAAAAGTGAACAATAGATAAAAAGCAGAGTGAACAATGTTTCTGCTTGTAACCACAAAGAAAGCTGAAACAATCGTCACTGCTGCAAATAAATAAAATATGATGTCGTAAATACTCATTTATTTACCATTGCCGAGCGTTATATTAATATTCATCCCGGCATAGCTTTTTGCGAAATTCAAATTCCCATATAATCCAACACCGACTCCAACTTCATCTGCAAGGCGGAATAACAACTGTATATCACTTTCTAAACCAATCGTATTATAATCTTCATTATTTCCTTGTGATATTCGTTTCTTACCATATATGTAGGAAGGACCGGCAAATACTGAAGCTTGGAACCATTCTGATTGAAATCTTTTCCCAATTGAAATATCTATTGTGTTATAGAGATAACCATCTCTTCCAACAGTTGGGGTATCTGATAGTGAAAAGCCACCTCTTCCGAAATAACCGATCTTATAAAAATTATTACCCAAAGAAAAGGAATAATTTAAATTGCTACTCATTAGGTCATTATTAAACATACCACCAACAGTCATCCAATATTTATATGTAGTATCTTCTTCTTGAGCTAATAATAAGTTTTCTGAAAAAAGTAATAATATAATTATTAAAAATTTTTTCATTGTTTATTTTCTTCTTTGGAATCTTGTTTAGGTTCAACCGGCTTAACTTGTGCCGCAGTTTTTTCTTCAGCTGCTTTTTTTGCTACTGCAGCTTTCTCTTTTTCTTTCTGTGTCTGTAATACTTCGAAGTTTTTCTTTTTCTCTAATCTTTCGGGATGAGTCAATGTTGCAAAGTCTAGAACGAGAGATTCTCTTTCAAACTCTGAGAACTCATATACATCAGTCATGTAAATGCATTCGGTAGGGCAGGGGAAAACACAAAGTTCGCAGTAACAGCATTTTGCAAAATCGATATTGAAAGTGGTTACCCATAAAACTTTTTTCTTTCCATTGGTTGTTTTACCAAGGTCTTCTGTCGGCAAAGATTTTACAGTTTCAATTTCTATGCAGTTTACCGGGCAGGCTCTTGCACATTGATCACATCCGATGCAGTCATCCATATTAACATAAAGCCGGTTTCTTTCTCGCTCTGGAAGCTCAGGTTTAACTGATGGATATTGAATGGTGACAGCAGGAACAAACAAATGTCTGAACGTCACTTTCATTCCAATCAGAATGGTCGTCAATCCTATCCACAATTTTAAAAAATAATCTTTCATCTAATTATAATACTGTAATCAATCCGACTAATAATAAAATAACAAATGCCATAGGAATTAAATACTTCCAGCAGAATTCCATCAATTGATCAACACGAAATCTTGGTAATGTCCAGCGCAGCCACATCTGAACAAAAATAAAAAACAAACCTTTAGCCGTAAACCAGGAAAATTGTTCAATCGGAATAAGCCAGGGCAAGTTGAGTGCGCTTCCTAAATAACCAAATGGCGATTGATAGCCGCCAAAAAATATTGCAGAAACAATTGCAGAGACTGCAAACATATTTGCGTACTCTGCCAGGAAGAACATTGCGAACTTCATTCCTGAATATTCGGTGTGATATCCCGAAACTAATTCCGATTCTGCTTCAGGAATATCAAATGGAGTTCTGTTTACTTCAGCAAGTGTGCTGATATAAATTATCAGGAATCCAGCCATCATTAATGGTATGAAAAGAATTTTTTGTATTCCAGTTTCAGGACCGCCAAGTATCAGCCAGTTCCAGAAGTATGCTGTTTGCATTTCGCTCAACGTATAAAGACTAACAGTGCCGGTAATCATTATTATAGTTAGAATGATTAAGAGTGTCGGTATCTCGTAGCTGATTATCTGAGCTGCTGCTCTCATTGCACCAAGTAAAGAATATTTATTGTTTGATGCCCAGCCCGCCATTAAAATTCCTGCGACAACTAATCCGGTAACTGCAACTATATAAATTAATCCGAGTTCTATCTGTGAACCAATGAATACACCTGAGAAGGGGATTGCGGCAAACGCAGCATAGCTTCCAATAAAAACCAAAACCGGAGCGAGGTTGAATAAATTTTTATCAGTGGCTGCAGCAACAATATCCTCTTTCTGAAGAAGCTTTATAATATCTGCAACGGTTTGAAGAATTCCATGATAACCGACACGCATCGGTCCAAGTCTGTCCTGCATGTGTGCAGAAACTTTTCGTTCCATTAAAACTGCAAAAAGAGCAAAGGGAAGTATGAACACAAATAAAGGCAACAAGCTGACAATGAACATTGCAAGGATTGAACTTCCGGTGAATTGATATAACCAATCGTACATCATCTGTCAATCTCCCCGAGAACAATATCAATGCTTCCAAGAATTGCAACAACATCCGCAATCATATGTCCTTTGCAGAGTTCACCCATCACAGCGAGGTTTACAAATGAAGGTGCGCGAACTTTTATCCTGTAAGGATTCACAGATCCATCACTGATAATAAAATATCCGAGTTCGCCTCGCGGGTTTTCAACTCTTGCATAAACCTGGCCTTCAGGCGGTTTAACTCTTTTTGGAATTGCTGATGAAATATCTCCATCGGGAATCTGATCAATTGCCTGCTCGATTATTTTTAAACTCTGTTCCATCTCAAGCACACGGATGAAGTATCTGTCCCAGCAATCACCGGTTTTACCTTTTTCACCTGAACCGACAGGAATTTCAAAATCAAATTTGTGATAAACTGAATAAGGATCATCTCTTCTGAGATCCCATTTAACTCCGCTTGCTCTCAAGTTCGGTCCGGTTATTCCATAGTTGATTGCTGCTTCTGCCGGAAGCACGCCGACGTGTGCTGTTCTGTCGATAAAAATTTTATTATAAGAAAGAAGTTCATTCAGCTCTTTCAGATTTGGTCTGAATTCTTTTATAAATTCTTTTGTAAGCCGGATAAAATCCGGATGCAGGTCGTGAGATAGTCCGCCAATCCAGATATAGTTATAAAGAAGTCTTGCACCGCAAGTTATTTCAAACAAGTGTAAAATTCTCTCTCTGTCTCTGAAACAAAACAGGAAAGGGGTGAATGCACCGAGGTCTGCTCCATAAGTTCCTAAAGCAACCAGGTGAGAAGCAATTCGCTGAAGCTCACCCATTATCACGCGAATGTATTCAACTCTTTCCGGAACCTGGATATTCATTAATTTTTCGACAGCGATTGCATAACCAAATTCATTATACATTGAAGCGAGGTAATCCATTCTGTCTGTGTAAGGAATTACCTGGGGATAGGTCATTGCTTCACAGTGCTTTTCAAAACACCTGTGAAGATAACCGATATGGGGAATAACATCTGAAATGATTTCACCATCAAGCTGAAGTTCAAGCCGCAACACACCATGAGTTGATGGATGCTGTGGACCCATGTTTAAAACCATTTCTTCAGTTTTTAGAGCCATAAACCCTGTACTATGAATTAATAAGGTACTTTAATCCCCTGATAAAATTCAGGTTTCTGGTAATTTTTTTTTAAAGGTTATCCGGTTTCCCAATCGTAAGGCATTAATATTCTTCGGAGGTCCGGATGATTTAAAAATATAATTCCGTATAAATCAAATGCTTCGCGTTCATGCCAGTTTGCACAATTCCAAATTTCAGAAACTGAGGCAACTTCCGGCTTTTCTCTGTCTGTTGAGGTTTTTAAAACTAATTTATGTCTGAACTTTATTGATTCAAGATGATACCATACACTTAAGGTTCCGCCTTTAATGATATCAAAACCGGATTGATCTTTTGTTTTCTCTCCATTAGCATCATCAACTCCGGAAAGATTCACTAATGAATCAAATGTGAGTGCAGAATTTTCATAAAGGAATCTGCAAACCTTGTCAATCTCAAGCGGGTTAATGATGATGAAGGGTTCAACAGGTTTATCTGTTTTAAATTCAGTGACAGAACCGGAAAATTTTTCTTTCAGGAGATTAAATATTTCTTCAGCAGTTTTCATGCACTCTTTTTAACCATTGTTTCATTCCTGATTTTTTCCTGGAGCTTTAACAATCCTTCAAGCAATGCTTCAGGTCGGGGAGGACAACCTGGAACATAAACATCAACAGGGATAACTCTATCTACTCCTTTTAAAACATGGTATCCGTGTTCCCAGTAAGGACCACCGCAATTTGAGCAGCTTCCCATAGAAATTACATATTTAGGATCCGGCATTTGTTCGTACAATCTTTTCACGCGCAAAGCCATCTTTAATGTGACCGTGCCTGAAATTATAATTACATCACTTTGCCTTGGAGAAGGTCGGGGGATTACTCCAAACCTGTCAAAGTCATAATGAGATGCAGAAGTTGCCATCATTTCAATTGCACAGCATGCTAAACCGAATCCAACCTGCCACAACGATGACAATCGCGCCCAGTTGAAAAGATCCTCAACTGATGTGATTACAATATTATCGCTGTTAAATTGTTTATCTAATAATCCCATAATTTATTTTTCTGCTAAGCTTAATTCTTGTTGTTTTTCAGGTGAAGAGGATTTTTGAATAGCTGGTTCTTTAATTACCGGACGTGCCCACTCAAGGTCACCTTTTCTCCATTCGTAAGCCATACCAATTCCCAATAACACTAAAAAAATCGCACCGATGAGATATCCGGTAATTCCATAATGCTGATACACCATTGCCCAGGGAATGAGTAATACAACTTCAACGTCGAATATGAGAAAGATAAGAGCGACAACATAAAACCTGATATTGAATTTAACCCAGGGAGAACCGTCCGGGTTTTCGCCGCATTCATACGTGGTTAGTTTTTCGTTGGTCGGTCGATCAGGTCTGATTAAATTGGCAACAACAAGTGCGATGATTACAAATAGAATTGCAGTGAGAATAAAAACGAAGATTTTACCGAATTCAGTTAACATTATTTTAAAAAAATATTGAATCAAAATTACCATTAGTCCGCAGGAATGTCAAGAAAAACTGTAACACTTTAAATCGTTTTGTTCTAAAATTGATTATCTCTAACGATACCTATATATTTTCACAACAAAAAAAATTGTGATGTAAATACTTACATCGTGGTTTCTCTTATTAATTGGTAAAACATTTTACAATCACAGTTTCCTTATTTAGAAGCTGATTTACAGTTCTGATTTAGATTGTATTTGAACCGGAGAAATTTAAAGTTTAAGAGATAAATGGATTTAGTAAAAATTTATATTGTACAAAGTATCTCAGCAGCATCAAATAACCTTCGGCTGAATTCTCAGCAAGTTGAGGTTGTGGCTATGCTCAGGCAAATGATTCTTAAGTCTGAAGACCTCGGTGATGACCTTTATAAGATGAAACGTGTAACAGAGTTTTCAAAGATTGGCATCCGTCTTAATGAAATTTATTCTTTCCTTACCACAGGTAAAATTGACTTCTTCAAAATTTCGGAAAAGTTTAAAGAACACAGCCAGTATTTAATAAGGGAATTGAATCAATTACTCGAATCACTTTCACCAGAGGAATTTAAAACTGCACTTAGAAAAATGAATGGTGAAGATGAAAATGTTCCGGCAATTAATATTGATTTATCCAAGCACGATAAAAATATTATGAACCAGGTGCTTGAAGAAAGTAAAAACTTAAAGGAAAATATTATAATAGAAGAAGCTGAAAGTGAAAATGAATCATTCCATTCATATGAAAAGAAAATTTTAAGTACGATTAAACCTTTGGAGAAAATGCTTTCCGACTTGCAAAAAAACGATATTGATTATGATGAACTTATAAAGTTTAACATATTATTGAATCAAAATGCCCGGCTTTCTTACGGTAAAAGTTTTGAAGTAGTTGGGAATATGCACAGTATTCTGTCACGGGCTCTGGACAATATTATTTCTCACAAATTATCTCCGGAGAAAAATGTTATTGATTCAATCCGGGCTTGTATGATTGTAATTGTTGCAGTGATTAAAGGAAAAGAAGTTGACATAACCGGCTATTTGAATAAAGCCGAAGAGTTTGGAAGAAAATTAATTAATTAAAAGATTGGTTAAAGCATAATGAATCTATATGCAATTATTATGGCCGGAGGCGTCGGCTCAAGATTTTGGCCGAGGAGTAAAAAGCGGAAACCCAAACAGCTTCTGAATATTTTCGGTGAAAACACCATGATTCAGGATACAGTTAAAAGACTTACGGGTCTCGTGGATTATGAAAAGATTTATATAATAACAAATGAAATGCAGAGACCGGGCATAGAAGAACAGCTCGAACAAATTCCAAAAGAAAATATTATAGTCGAACCATTCGGAAGAAATACAGCAGCGTGTATCGGACTTGCATCAATCTTAATTCAACAGAAAGATAAAGATTCAGTCACATTCGTGCTTCCCGCAGATCACATAATAAAAGAAGAACAGGAATTTCAGAAAACTTTGATCAATGCAGCTAATTTTGCATTCGAGTCAAAAGGATTGGTAACTATCGGGATTATACCTTCCAGGCCTGAGACAGGTTATGGATATATTCAGATTGATGAGAGCCAGGTTAAAGCTAATGTTTACCAGGTTTATACATTTGCAGAGAAGCCGAACTATTCAACTGCAGTCAGGTTTTTGGAAAGCGGTGATTTTTTATGGAACAGCGGTATGTTCATCTGGCGGACAGACACAATCCTTAATGAAATTAAAGAAATAATGCCTGATCTGTTTGAAGGTCTTCAGCAAATTAAAAATGATATTGGATCAATCCGTTATAATGATACCCTTGTAAAAGTTTACGGTCAGCTTAAAAAGATTTCGATCGATTACGGTATTATGGAAAAATCGAAAAATGTTTTTCTTGTTAAAGGAAATTTCAGCTGGAATGATGTCGGAAGCTGGGAAGCTGTTTACCAGTTGAGCGATAAAGATGAAGAGGGAAACGTTAAAGTAGGAGATGTGTATACAGATTTAACTGTTGATTCGTACGTTTACTCACCGAATAAATTTACTGCCATTATCGGAGTGGATAATTTGATCGTGATAAATAATGATGATGCATTGCTGATTTGTAAAAGGGATAAATCCCAGGAGGTAAAAAAAGTTATTGATTATCTGAAGTTTAATAAACTTGATGAGCATTTATGATAACTTCAAATCTAGTTTAATAATTCCTGCTTCGATTGAATCTAATGAAAAAACTGATTACAGAGAACGATGTTAATAATATTATAAAGCAAGGGTTGAATGTAATTGTCGTCAGTAAAAAATCAATCATAACTCCGCTTGCACTCGATCTGATTAAAGTTAAGAAAATGACGGTTGTTGAAAAAGAATCAGATGAAGATTCAAATTTAAAACCAACTGCGCAAGAACACTCACAGAAAAAAATTTCGATTGGAAGCGATCACACAGGATTTAAGTTAAAGAACATACTCATCAAGTACCTGGGCGAAAAAGGATTTGATACTTTTGATGCCGGGACTTACGATGAAAAATCTTGCGACTATCCTGACTTCGCTAAAATTGTAGCTAACAATGTTTCTTCAGGCAAATCCGATTTTGGAATTTTAATTGATGCGACAGGAATTCCTTCGGCAATAACTGCTAATAAAATTAAAGGAATCAGGGCTGCAACCTGTTACAATTCATTTTCAGCAAAAAGTTCAAGAGAACATAATGATGCCAACATTCTGGTTGTTGGTGCTAAAGCTTTGGGTGAAGAAACAATAAAAAGTATTCTTGAAGTCTGGCTGAATACCGGTTTTGCAGGTGGAAGACATCAAAAAAGATTGGATAAGATTAATGCTATCGAGAGGGAACAGAATGAAGGATAAAACAACTCCCGGTTTTCGATCTCCATTTTGAAATTGTTTAATTAAGGATTAATTTTCTCTACGAAATAATTTCAGGATTTAAATCTGAGTAATAAACCTGCCTTATGCACCTCGTTGGTAAATTTATTCAAATGGATTTTAAACTATTTAATTAAGGATTCAGTGTGCTTATTGTAAAAGCTGATGTTGAACAGTCAATAGAACTTGATCACAATATTTATCTTCTCAAAATTCATTGTCCTCAAATAGCTGCAATAATAAAACCCGGGGAATTCCTGAATGTTAGAGTCACTGAAAGTGTTTATCCTCTTTTACGCAGACCATTCAGTGTGTGTGATGTTGAGAATGATTACTTTTATCTGATGTTCAACATACTTGGGCAGGGAACAAGTATTTTAGCTCACAAAGTTAAAGGTTCAACAATAGATGTTCTTGGACCTCTCGGAAAAGGTTTTAATCTTATTGATAATTATGAAACTGCTGTGATAGTTGCTGGGGGTTTAGGTGCAGCTCCTTTTCCTTATTTGACAAGAATGCTTAATAACAAAAAAGAGATTTTAACTTTTATCGGCGGAAGAACACACAGAGATATCATTAAATATAAAATGCAGAATTTGAAAATCGCAACTGATGATGGTTCGGAAGGTTTAAAAGGAAACGTTGTTGATTTGTTAAGCGAAAATCTGGAAATATTAAAATTGAAGAAGATAAAAATTTTTGCGTGCGGTCCTACTCTTATGTTAAGAGCATTAAGAAAATTTTGTATTGAGCACGATTTAAATTGTGAAGCTTCCACTGAATGTGCAATGGCATGCGGTTTTGGAATTTGCCAGGGGTGTCCGATAGAATCAGTTCGAACTTCAGATAGTTATTTACTTGTGTGTAAAGATGGACCTGTATTCAACATCAAAGATGTGGTGATATGAGCACGGTCGATCTTTCAGTAAATATAGGTTCACTCAAACTTCGGAATCCGATTCTACTTGCTTCCGGAACGGTTGGTTATGGAAATGAAATTTCTGAATTCACTGATCTCAATAAAATCGGCGGAATAGTAACAAAATCTCTCAGCCTGAAACCGAGAAAGGGAAATCCGCCTCAGAGAATTGTCGAAACACCTGCAGGAATGTTAAATGCGATCGGGTTGACAAACGTTGGTGTTGAAGTTTTTCTTAAAGAAAAAATACCATTCTTAAAACAATATGATGTGCCGATTATCTGCAACATTGCAGCAAGCACCATTGAAGAGTATGTCGAATGCACAAAAATTTTAACTTCCGAAGAAACAATCAAAGCTTTTGAAATTAACGTCTCCTGTCCAAATGTAACAGAAGGCGGATTGGAATTCGGTAACAATATTAAAGCACTTTCAATCATAACAGAAAAAGTCCGTGCTGAAACTGATAAACCAATCATCATTAAACTCTCACCAAATGTTTCTTATATTGCAACGTTCGCCAAAGCAGCAAAAGAAAATGGAGCTGATGCTGTAACCGCAATAAACACTCTGGTCGGGACTTCATTTGATATTTTTACCCGAAGACCTAAAATACATAATATAACCGGCGGCTTATCCGGTCCTGCCATCAAACCAGTTGCACTTGCAAAAGTTTTGGAAATTTCCCGTAATGTTCAGATTAAAATTATCGGCAGCGGAGGAGTAATGGATTGGAAAGATGTTGTGGAATTTATGATTGCTGGTGCTACGGCAGTTCAAATCGGAACGCTGAACTTTATTGATCCGGAAGCTGCAGGAAAAATAATTGATCAACTGGAAACTTTTTGTGTCAGCAATAAAAT
>Ga0137443_1000015_pt1 | contig 23380 bp, 17 predicted proteins | sample EasRivERMGT300_2_FD_102324 | JGI IMG/M metagenome (GOLD analysis project Ga0137443, IMG submission 102324) | Soil microbial communities from meander-bound floodplain in the East River, Colorado, USA - East River MetaG ERMGT300_2 | ecosystem: Environmental > Terrestrial > Soil > Floodplain ... | reverse complement strand
CTTACCTTCTTTAACCAGCTCGCCCAATGTTCCAACAGTATCTTCAACAGGAACATTCGGGTCAATTCTTCCGGGGTAATACAGATCAATATAATCAACACCAAGTCTGAAAAGACTGTAGCACAAATAATTTCTAATTGACGCCGGACGTGTATCAAAACCAAGCCAGTTGCCGTCGTGGTTGCGCAGCGCACCAAACTTTATGGAAATAATAAACTTTTCACGCGGAAGATTTTTCTTTGCTTCACGGATCAGCTCTTCGTTATGACCCATTCCATAGTAATCGCCGCTGTCAAAAAAATTAATGCCAAGATCAACCGCTCTTCTAATAGTCTTAATGCTTTCCTGGTCATTCATTCTTCCGCCGGCATAAAATTCGGACATTCCCATCAGGCCCAAACCGATAGCGGATACTTGTGTGTTCGTTTTTCCAAGATTCCTGTATTTCATATTGTTTTACCTCTGCGCTGTTTTAATAAAAATATTTGTGGAGTATCACCCGAATCAAAATAGTAAAAATTCTAAGGATTTTATATTACATTAATATTATTATTCAATTATTCAGTCTGTTATGGCGGACTATTTTGTAAAAAGTTTAAGGTGCGGGAGGAGAGAGGTAAGGCTTGAGTAGGAGGAAGTTCGGAATTCAAAATTCTTTACCTGCCTGCCGGTAGGCAGGTTCGCCATTCGATATTATTTGAATAATGAGCAAGGAATGACGAATGAAGAAGTTACAATATGGATTCCTACTTTCTTTTATGCTGCACATCACAAACCACGGTGCTTTCCCATAGTAACGAACTACATTCCGGTTCTATCCCATCCAAAAAAACGATTTGGCTTTCAATTCAATTTACTTTTGGGTCGTAATTTTTTTTAACAAACACGGAGATACAAAATGAAAAAGATTCTATTTGCAATCATTGCAGCATTTGTCACTATTCAATTATCTGCACAGGATATTTCCTTCACACCGCAAGGAAACAATGACCTGAATCGTTTTTATGTTGATTTGATTAGTAAAGCAGCAACATTAAATGGAGGATGGGGACTTTTCGGTGGAATGAGAGCCGGATATAATATTAATAATAATTTCAGTATTGGGTTAGCCGGACACGGATTGATTCCTGACAAATTAGGTGGCTCATATGTTAATCAGGAAGGAGAGGATGAACTTCATTTTGGTTACGGCGGTGTTGAGGCTTTATATAAATACAACCTGTCGGATAAATTTTATTTAACCGGAATGATGTTGGTTGGTGCAGGTCGTGCCGATTATGAAAACATTGGCGGTCACGACTATTTCTTTATGATGGAGCCGGGAGCTTCAATTAATTATCGGCTATTAGATTGGTTCGGACTTGGGTATTCAGTTAGCTACCGGTTTGCATCGGGAGTGAACTACGCTGATTTCTCTGATGCAAGCTTCAGCGGCTGGTCGACGAGTCTCGATTTCAAATTCGGGTTTTAGTAGCATAAGTCCGTTTGTGATTGAAATTGAGTACGGGTTTTTTACCCACCCCTTCGTCCCCTCCCAAGAGGGGACAATCTCTCTATCTTTGTGATGTTATCTTAACAATGGAGATTCTAAACACTTTATAAACAAGTTATCTGATTCTGATAAAAAATTAAATCGACACCAACATTTTCTTTTAAAAGGCGGACTGTCCCCCCCATTGGAGGGGCGACCCGTCTCGACTCGGCGGTCGAGCCGATGCGGAGGGGGTGGGTTTGTCTACTACGCAGGAATTAACGACAACTCTAAGCCACCTTTTCTTTCCGGGTATCACTTCTGTACTGTGCAGGAGTGATACCCGTAATTTTTTTAAATGCAGAATAGAAAGCAGTTTTAGAACTGAAGCCGGCTTCGTACCCCAATCCAAGCAGACTGAATTTACCGGATTTATCTTCTTCAATTAATTTTTTTACTTCTTCAACACGGTATTTATTAATAAAATCATAAAAATTCTGGTTGAGCTTTGAATTGATTATTTCTGAAAGATTATGAGTTGATATACCAATCATTGAGGCAAGATCTGAAAGAGTCAGTTCATTTTTAAGATGTGGTTTTTCGTTTTTCATTATTGCATTAAGTTTGTCAACAGCTTCTGAGGCAATCTCGTTTGACAATCCCGATTTTTTATATGATTCGGCTTTGTCTTTTATTTGCTTTGGATTAGACTCATCAGTTTCAATCAGCATAACCTCCGGCTGACGAAGACTTCTGTATCCAATTAGAAATATGAACACAGCCATCCCGATATAAATAAGCACATTTGCATGAAGTTCTTCTCCATAAATAAAATTTGTTGCATACGCCAGGAGAACTATTACCCAGATTGAGGCAGAACCAATTACAAAGTACATTAGCCACCGCAGGTTGATTTTATCGATGTTCGAAAAAGATTTTTTTATTCTGATGTTATATTTGATTGCCTCGCGAACGGTAAGATATGTATAGATTGCCCCGGATAAAGGAATTAAATTTCCAATCATTGCAAAGTGCCAGGGCATCTCTGCCCTAGGTTTCAAAATATTCTCGTAAAACGATTGAGGTTCAAAGTAGAAAAAGAATAATCCGTAAATGTGTGTGAGAACAAATGGAAGATAGTTAAGATAGTAAATTGGCTTAAAGACTTTCTCATTCCTTGTTAAAATCAAAACATATATAAAAATATTTGGACCGTAGACGTAGGGCAAGGTGCTGTTCAATGCCATTAACCGGGGAACTTTTAAAATATCCCCTGTAGCGAACAAAACACCGCCAATCAGATCCATCGCAAACAAAAGCATTGTAATTGCCAGCACTCTGTTGGCAATGTGATTTTCTTTTTTCCGGAACAGGACAACCGCAAGCTGCACTCCTTGCGCAGAGCCGATTATGAAAATATATGTTATTATTTCTTTGAACTGTAACATTGATTATTCTCCAGCCAAACTTAGCCACTCCAGCTCACATCCTCAATCCGTCACAGCGGATTATTTTGGGAAAGGGTACAAGAAGTGAGAAGCGGGAAGAAAATCGAGAAGTGAAAGCCAGCAATGACGGTTTTAGTGTTTAATTATTAAACGGATTTGTTCTGTCTGCATTAAATTCAGGACGGTATGTTTCGGCACTTTCCATTTCCTGGGTCCAGCCGTTTTGCAAACCATATTTATCCAGCAGCTCTAATGCTCTTTCATATTCAGAATCACGCAAAGCACGGTTGATGAGAATATCTTTGTACGCTTTATTGGTAGGGTAGTATTGCGACATAAGCGAAATGTGAACGTTAGCACTCAGCTCTTCAGAAATAAACTTAAATACTTTTTCAGTTTCAGATAAATCATTCGGTAAGATCAGATGACGGATGATAAGCCCTCTTACAACAACATCGCCATCATAAACAAGCTCGTCACCAACCTGCCGGAACATTTCTTTAATTGCCTCTTTGGTTTTTTCAAAGTAGTTATCTACCAAAGAATATTTTTTTGCATATTCACTGCTGCCGTATTTAAAGTCGGGCAGATAAATATCAACAACACCATCGTATAGTTTTAGCATTTCAACTGAATCATAACCGTTTGTGTTGTATATGATCGGAAGATCGAGCCCGTTCTCTGCGGCAAGATAAATTGATTTAAGAATGGCTGCAGAAAAGTGAGTCGGCGAAACAAGCCCGATGTTATGGCAGTTTTTATTTTGAAGTTCAATCATAATTTCAGCCAGGCGTTTATGGCTTACTTCATTTTTCTTTTCTGTTTTCGGATTCTGACTTATCTCGAAGTTCTGGCAGTAAACACATTTTAAGTTGCAGTTTCCGAAAAAGATATTTCCCGCACCTCTTGTCCCGGATAAAACTGGTTCTTCACCAAAGTGGGGTGTGTAGGATGAAACAATCGGAAAATGTCCGCTGGCACAGATTCCCAGTTCACCGTTTTTGCGATCTACTTTACAATCACGCGGACAGCTTGTACAGGCATTTAAATTATTATACGCCAGTTCAGCCCGCCGGTAAAGCTCGCCGTTCTGCAATAGCTTTATATATGATGGAATGAAATTCATATTACCAATTTACTATGAACAATTTACAATTTCAGCAATCATTGATTGACCCTGTATTAAATTCCACAAAGCGCAGGACATATTTAAAATAAAAAAGTCCGGCGGCTGCCGGACTTACAGAACTAATAACAAAATATCTTTCTAGGTACGTGCTTTCGCTTCATTAACAACGATATTTCTTCCATCTAATTCTGAGTTATTTAGTGCTTTGATTGCTTTGTCAGCATCAGTTGAGTTCTCCATTTCAACAAAACCGAAACCTCTGGACCTTCCGGTATCACGATCAGTAATAATCTTTGCAGAAACTACTGTTCCATGTGGTTCAAATGTTTGCTGTAATGTCTGATCGTTAATCGACCAGGGAAGAGAACCTACGAATAATTTAGTACTCACTTAAGAACCTCTAAAAAATAATAAATAAAATTTCCGGGCTATTTCCGGAGACTGACAACTTAGGTAAACCCGGCACCAATAACTAACTTTATATTTAATCGTGCCTTATTGGTCAATAACAGCAGTTATATTTTACGGGATAGAAGCTTCCGGGAGAGGCATCCGGGTAGGAGATGAAAGAAAGGAGAAGAAGTCACCAACCAACCTCGTAATAAGCGTTAAAAATATTATCTAACCGGAAGGCGGGCATTACCCGCCCCGATGGAATTGTTACTTAAGCAGAACCTGCCCTCCGAAGCCATCCTTCACAAATGTTTCGGATGGTAAATTTTAACGTAGGAGGACCCGTCCTCCGAAGTTTTAACGAAGGAGGATCATCTTTTTTGTATCTGCAAATTCATTAACACGCAGATGGTAAATATAAACTCCGCTTGCTAATCCTCTCCCGTTAAATTGTACGCTGTGTCTGCCTGCGGTTTTAAATTCTTCAATTAGTGTTTCAACTTCCTCACCAAGCATATTAAATATTTTAAGAGACACATTTCCGGAAGAAGGCAGTTCAAAGCTGATTGTTGCTGAAGGATTAAATGGATTCGGATATGACTGGTACAGCACAAACTTTTCTGGAATTGTCGCTTCGGTTTCTACGCCAACTATTGAACCGTAACCAACAGCCGGAGCCCAGCCAATATTATTATTTTCGTGAACTTCATTTGTTATTGCATTCTCCTGATCTATAACTGCGTAGATTCTTAAACTATCCATAAACTGGCTAACCGGGATTGCCCAGGGAACAAAAACATTTCTGTAACCACGTGCAGCAATTATTGTATCCACAGTTGTTTCTCCTAGTTGAATACCGCCGCTGTTCGGGTCACCATCATAAAATTTTACTGTGAATGGAGATGTGACAGATTGCATACCGAAATTCCTGACTTTTGCAATAATAAAAACTGAATCGCCGCCGTGAGGATCAATTTTTGAAAGCATTATATCTCTTGACCGGTTGATGTAAGTTGCATCGTTGCCGGGAAATGGATATCCTTTTTGAGCATCATACCTCCAGGGCAGACTGAGTGCGAGGTCAGTTTTCCCGCCATACCTTTGCTGCCAGAATGAATTTCCTCCGGTCGGAAGCTGCGTAACTTTGTAATCCAAAGCAAGAGCTCCGTAAGATGTCCAGTAAGAATACGGTTGAACATAATACGTTCCGCTTGTTCCAAACTGTGTGTCCAAATGACCGAGATCTCCTCTGACTTCGAGAGACTGCTGTACTTTAACAGTTTGGGTAAGAATCTCACCATAATTATAATGCCCATTTACTTCTACATCCAGACCCGCCTCAAACCCGCCCACATCTATTGAAAGGTCGAGAGCGGCTCCGACTTCAAATCCGGCATCCCAGCTTGTTTCGACACCGTTTTCATTAAAGGTCTGCATTAAAAGCGAAACAAAACTGCTTCCTGTTGAACCAATAGTTTGCTCGGGAAAATTGACAATCACCCGTGATGTATCAAAAGTATTTGTAGTCCTGTATGAAAGAATATTCCCCGTTTCGTGGTCCGGTCTGAATTGATTGCCAAGCAGATCATCATCCTTAAGTTCTATCCACAGAGGGCGTGCATTGCCGGGGATAGTGACTAAATAATATCCTATTGGTATTGTATTAAGACTATCGTAAACAGGATATTCATAAAAATCAATATCGTACACATTTGCATAAATCCAGTCATCACCGGCAGCAACTCTTCCGGTAGTGATAGTAATAGATGAAGACGAAGATTCTTTGTTACTAAACTTCTCTCCATAAGTTACTTTAAGTTTTTCTTTAAATATAAATTGTGATGCGGTAATAGTAGCATCTCCGCCCCAGTCTTCGTGAACTTCAGTGGTGATCGTTGTATCAGTAGTCGTTGATTGAATATAGCTTGAAGAAAAACCACACGTATGGTTTGGATAACAGCCGCTGAGATCATAGCTGACGTTGTCAAAAATATCATAATGAATAGGCGGTGTGTAAAGAACCACTGTCGGCTGCATTACACCGCTTCTTCTGTAGTAGACCGGATCACCTAATCTTACTCTGTCGCCGTCAAAATCACCTAAGGCAATTGCGTAATGTCTTATCCCGTTCTGTCGTAATATCGGCTCTTCAAACAATCTGCGGGCTTTTAAAGTGTATGTAGTAAGATTCGAATCAAGACTGAAAACATGCATCTCAAAATGCTGAAGCCCTCCTGGTTCAAAATCTATAAAACTTTTTACAATTGCAATTTCGGAATTCAGATCGAGGTCCATATCTTCAACAGCAAGAAATGCATCGCTGTGTAAATCGTCTCCATCGGTTTGAACATTATTTTGCGATTTGAATTGAGGCACAAGCTGATTATCTGTTGTGTATATGAAAAATTCAAATCCTGACATCATTATCAGCTCATCGCGATGATCTCTGTTAAGATCCCCTGCTGCAACATTAAAGGGAAGCATTTCATTCGGACCGACTTCATTTCGTGCAACCCTTCTTGTGTCATTCACGGTAATATCGGTAAGACTGTTTGTTACATCTACTAAATATACATACGTATCGTTGCCCGGCTCTTCACCCTGGAAGAATGAAAACCCGAAAGCTATTTCCAATCCCGCATCACCATCGAAAGCTCCTGCAGCTCCGTCAACATTTATTATGTTTACCTGGTAAGCTGGCTGCTGAAAAACTTCCTGGGAAGATTTTCTGATGAATTCTCCATTATCAGTCATCGAATATATCGTAATAGAAAGAGACCAGTTGGATCCTGCAAGTGGTTTTACAAATAATAATGCAATGTCATCATATCCGTCACTGTCAAAATCTCCTGCAACAATATCCCAGTTATTAAGGGAAGAGTTTATCATTGTTCTTTCGTCGTTTATACTTCCTTCAAGTACAGGAACCAGGTTTCCATTGCTGAAAGAACAAAGCTGTAAGTGAACTGTTGTGTCCACTCCCTGGAAAGCAACAACAAATTCATCTCGCCTGTCTCCAATAAAATTACCGGCTTCTACATGAATATTTGTTATTCCATTCGATCTGTGCCCGGTTAATGTAATGATGTTAGTGTTTGTCCAGGAAAGAGTGCCTGATTGAATTTCAGGGACTGAAACCGTAACGGAATTATTTGGACTTTCCCAGGCAGCAACAAAATGTTTAAAGCTTCCGCCAAGAAAGTTTCCTGTGGCTACCGCCAGACTATAATTTCCGGTAATAGCAGAATCAATGTATATGGGCTTTTTAACTAATGCAGAATCGGAACCTCCGGGCTGCAATAAATTCAAATCATAAATTCTTTGATAACAAAACTGTGAGCTTTGGTTAGGTCCCTGGTTCCAAACCATAATAAGTTCATTAGAATTGACCAGATCGCGAACGCCTCCAAGCCGATCCTTATATGCGGGTTGAGAGAAAGCTGAGAAAGAAATAGCCAGGATTGCGATGGAGATCAACATCGTGGTTGGTAATTGTTTCGTTTTCATCATCCAGATTCCTTGTAAAGATTTATTGAATATTATTTAACTTTCATTTTTTGTTTGTTCCATGAAGGCGCTCAAAACAGTCAGATATATTATTTGGTTTAAGCTAAAGCCTGGATACACAGTTAAAATTTTAATATAAAAAATAATTACCGTTTAAGCTGTAAAGTATGTTCGGTGAGGGGATAGCGTAGTTAGGGCTATAAACCCTTTTTAAATAAAATTTGATGTTTGTTTTTTATTTAAATCCAATATAGTCAAATATTTATAAATGGCAAGGAGAATGAAATTGAGGGGTTCAATTGACCTGATAAAAGATAATCTTTTTCAATTAGGTGTACTTATTGGGGGGTTGAAAAGGGGTTTTCATAATGATTACCCGGGATCCGGGGCGACACGAACAGCTCGGGGTTTCCCCGGCAGGACGAGCGGAAATTCAATCGTTCGCCTCACATTATACAGCAAGACTTGCTTATGATGTTATGGTTGCTTTGAATCAATTGAAATAAATAACGGTGCTGCGGAGTATTTCACTGCAGCACCTGAACGAATTTAAATAAATATATTTTTATTTTTTTGTACCGTTTACTGCGGCGTAAACCTCATCGGAGTGCATTCCTACGTGCTTAGCCCACAGATCATTGTCTTTATCAAGCTGTTCTTTTGTCATTTCTTTTTCAAGAATTGAGTTGAGATCATTGTAGAAAGATTCAAGTTCTGCCATGTTCTTAAACTCCGATATGATTACAAGATCCCGGCTGTCGTTTCCCCAGTAATGTCTTACAATATTAGAACTTATTACCCTCGGGTCTTTGTTATATATTTCAGCCTGTCTTTTTAACATATCATTAAAAGCTTCGGCATCATCACCCAGATCCGCTTTCAAAGTGCTAGTTTGAATGTGAATAATATGCGGTGCGTCATCAGACTGTGCAAAAGATGTTGTGGGAAAAAGAACTGCTGCAAAAAAAAGTATCGCACAAACAAATAGTTTGTACATAGTGCCTCCTATTAGAATTGTTGATTATTATTTATTGGAAAGGAATCCGGGCGGAATATTACATGATTGCTGAACGAATGACAAATAATTTATAATAATAAGTGTGCCCGGCAATTTTCAACCTGATCATTGATGAGATGTGCTCTTACAATTCTGCAAAGCAATTCAAATGATGGATCGGCGGCTTTCACTCCGAGAAGATTAAGATATTTATCAAACAGTTTTTTTTGATTTGTCATATTTCAGAATTGTTATTGCCGATGTCCTATAAAATTGATTGGGCCATCATTAGCAGCCTGGCCCCTGGATTTGGTCTTTTCTTTATCACGAATTTTATTTGTCTCCCTAATTTGAGATTAGTGTTAAGTAAAAGATCATAATTGTTTCCGAATCTGAGCAATACAGACTGTCAAAGATTTCATAATGATAAGAATAAAAGCTGTCACATTGTCTTCCGGTAAATTTATCTGAGATATTTTATATTGACGAGAGTGTTTTTCCCAAAAATTATTAATCAATAATAATCAGGCGTATTGTGAACTTTGTTCGGGTTAAGATTTGCTGTATTGCTTCTGAAGAAGAAGCAATGCTTGCGATAAAATATGGCGCAACAGCTCTTGGATTAGTGTCTGCGATGCCTAGCGGTCCAGGTGTGATTGATGAAGACCTGATTGCAGAGATAGTTTCAAAAGTTCCTCCGCCGGTAGCAACTTTTCTTCTTACAAGCAAACACACTGCAAGTGAGATAATAACACAGCAATTGAGAACGAGAGTTAATACGATTCAGCTTGTTGACTTTGTGCCATATGAGGAACTTAAGAAATTGAGGACAAGGCTTCCCGGCATCAAGCTTGTCCAGGTATTACACATTCTTAATGAACAATCAATCAAAGAAGCTGTAACTGTTCAGCAATATGTGGATGCATTACTGCTCGATTCGGGAAATCCAAATTTAGCAGTAAAAGAACTTGGTGGTACAGGAAGAACTCACAATTGGGAAATAAGCAGAAAGATAATTGAAGGGGTAGATGTGCCAGTATTTCTGGCCGGTGGATTGAGCTCTCAAAATGTACTGGTAGCAATAGAGAAAGTTCAGCCGTACGGAGTAGATATCTGCAGCGGAGTCAGAACGAATGGCTTGCTTGATGAAGAAAAGTTAAAATTATTATTCCAAAAAGTTAACGGTTTCAATTTTAAACTAATTTAAAGTAGGTCTGTCAATTATTTTTTGATTCTGAAAAGATTCTTATTTTACTTCGGCAAAACAAATTATATCTTTAATTAATTTGAAATAATAATCTTCCACAATGAAGTTTAAAAATACGTTCTACCTTAATTAACTTATTTTTCATTTTAAAAGAGAGGGCATATGAAAGTAAGATTTCTACCAGGAATCATTTTGGTATCACTTATTATTGTCTTACCAAAAACATCAATGGCTCAAGGTGTTACCACGGCATCTTTAAATGGTATTGTGCAGGATGCTGATGGCAATCCTTTGCTGGGAGCGAACGTAATTGCCGAACACATTCCCAGCGGCAGTCAGTACGGTGCAGCCACAAGAGATAATGGATTTTTTGATCTGCCTAACCTTCGGGTGGGTGGGCCATATACTGTAACCGTATCTTATGTCGGATTCAATCCTCAGGTAAAAGAAAATATTTACTTAAATCTGGGGCAGAACTTCAGGATTGAAGTTACGTTGGAAAGTGGGGCTGTTACGGTTGGTGAAGTTGTTGTTACTGCCGAACAGGATGCAGTATTAAACAGTAACAGAACCGGTGCCGCAACATATATTGAAGTTACCCAGATTCAGACTTTACCAACAATCAAAAGAAGTGTTCGTGATTTAACAAGGCTGGATCCCCGCAGCGACGGCAACTACAGCTTCGGTGGAAAGAACTGGCTCTACAATAATATTTCTCTGGACGGTTCATATTTTAATAATCCTTTCGGGCTGGATGACCCTGCCCCTGGTGGACAAACAAGTTCTGAGCCTGTTCCATACGATGCTGTTGAACAAGTTCAGGTATCGATTGCTCCATACGATGTTCGTCAGGGCGGCTTTACAGGTGCTGGTGTAAATGTTGTAACCAAAAGTGGAACCAACCGATTCCAGGGATCACTTTACAGTTTCTTCAGGAATGAAACTCTTCTTGGCAATACAGTAAGCGGCAATGAAGTAATTGCAAATCCGGATCTTTCATTCAATCAAACCGGTTTTTCCGTCAGCGGACCAATAGTTTCAGACAAATTGTTTTTCTTCCTGAATGGAGAATTGGAACGCAGGGAGGATCCAGGGACAAACTTCATTGCTAATGACGGGGGTGCTGCGGAATTTGGCGAATCGCGGGTCAGGAAAAGCGTTATGGATTCTATAAGAACCCGGATGATGGAAGTTTATGGATATGATCCTGGGGGTTACGACGGATTTATTCATGATACTGAAAATGAAAAAATATTAGCAAAGCTTGATTGGAATATCAATGAAAGCAATAATTTTACTTTCAGATATAACCGGCTTGATGCAAGAAGAGATTTACCGCCTCATCCATTTGTTCTTAGTTCTGGCGGCCGGGGACCAAACGAAACAAGTTTGCCGTTCCAAAATTCAGGATACAAAATAAACAACAAGCTGAATTCATTTGCAGCGGAATTAAACTCCAGGTCGGAATCTTTTGCTAATCGTTTCTTTGCAAGCTATAACCAGTTCAGGGATAACAGAGATCCTTTCAGCGAACCATTCCCGACTATTCAAATAAATGAAGACGGCGTTAATTATACGACAATCGGTCATGAGCCATTCTCAATAAATAACATTTTGGATCAGGATGTTTTGCAGGTGACTAATAATTTTAGTTACTTTCTTGGTAATCATGTTGTTACGGCTGGAGCAACATTTGAATACTTCAAATTCTTTAACGCATTCAACATATTCCGATATGGATTGTTTATGGTACCAGATCAATTCGGCGGGACGACCTTTGATTCAATTGACGAATTCTTCTTACACACTAATCCTGCTGACCCTGCCAACTTCATTGATTTCAGAGATGTATTTGTAGACCCTGTTGCATCCACTCCATTTAAGGGAGAAAACATTGAGGTTGGACAATTGTCATTTTATGTTCAGGATGAGTTTCTTGTGTCACCTGTATTAAACTTAACTGCCGGGTTAAGAGTAGATCTTCCAATGTATTTCACTGACCCCGTTGATAATGAGTTTTCAAGAAGTCTGGCATTACTTGACGAAAATGATCAGTCCGAAGTTGTTGATCAAAGCAAACTTCCCGGTGTGCAAACATTATTTTCACCCAGAGTTGGTTTTAACTGGGATGTTAGCGGTGACAGAACTACTCAACTGCGTGGAGGAACCGGAATATTTACAGGACGACTGCCATTCGTATGGGTTGGTAATGTTATTTCAAATCCCGGTCCCAACCCGAATCTCTATCCAACGGCAGAACCAATCACATCAAAAGATGATGCCGTCTTACAGCAATCGTTCGATCTTAATGGAATGGTCGAAGATTTTAAATGGCCGCAGGTTTGGAATTCAAATATAGCGGTTGATCATATGCTGCCTGGCGGAATTTTAGGAACTGTAGAGTTTCTTTATGGGAAGGACATAAATTCAATTTATGTTAGGAATGCTAATTTAAGTAACCCTGCCAGATACCTTGCAGACGGCAGGCCTTATTTTACTGATGCTACGGGGAATAACCGTTTAAACACTTTTGTTCCTGTTGATGGTGATACCGTTGGATTCTTTGGTGGAGTTTATGTGATTGATAATTCAGATGAAGGTTATCATTATAGCGGAACTATACAACTAAGGAAGCAATTTGATTTCGGTCTTCATACAGGTTTAGCATATACATATCTTGAAGCCAAAAGTCTTTTGAAGTCAACAGAAATTGCAAGCGTGCTTTTTGCCGAGAACCCGGTTCAGGGAGATCCGAATAGTCCCGAGTTAAGCTACTCTGAATTTGGTACCCGGCACAGAATAACCGGTAATGCTATTTATTCACATGTCTGGAATGAAAATTTTGAATCGCATTTCGGATTCTTCTTTGAAGTTGCAGAAGGAAACAGGTTTGCCGGCGCTGGTGGGAACAGATACTCATTCGTTTACGCTGGTGATGTTAACGGCGATGGGCAGGCGGGAAATGACTTGATATATATTCCGGCAAGTCAGAGCGAAATAACCCTGATACCTTACACAGATGAAAATGGCAATACTGTTTCGGCTGATGAACAATGGGCTGACCTTAATGCATTCATTGAACAGGATGATTATCTTAAAGAACATCGCGGTGAAATTGCCGAAAGGTTTGGTGCTGTTAATCCATGGTGGTGGAATATTGATTTCAGGTTCATGCAGGATTTTGCATTCCTGCTTAGTGGAGCGAAACACACATTCCAGCTAAGCTTTGATATTTTGAACGTTCCTAATTTACTAAGCTCAGAATGGGGTGTTAGGAAGATCGCCAACTCAGCCGCCACTTCGCCCTTAGAATTAACGGGATTTGATACAAGCGGAGAGCCAACATTTAACTTCAAGGGCACCGCCACAGAAACTTATGTCGATGACCCGGGCACAAATTCCAGGTGGCAAATTCAGGTTGGATTAAGATATTTCTTTCAATAAATACCTAAGTCATTTTTTAAAACCCCCGTCATTGCGGGGGTTTTCTTTTTACGGTGTAAACATAGTTCAATTACATGAAAGAAGAATTACTGCTTATTCAATTCTAAATATTTCACGGTAGCCGGTTTCAACCAGATCCATATAACCTTTCATAATTTCTTTGACTTCCGGCTGCGATGTAAATCCATCATGTTTTTCAAACACAGAAAGACTTTCAACTTCAGATTCCAGGACAACTGTCCAGTAATCCGCAACGGCATCAGTCATAACACGGGGGTTTTTCATCCCTGTGGATTTCATATATGGAAATGTTTGCTTGAACTTTTTCACAAGTTCTTTTGCCATTCCCGGTTTTGTTCTGAATACATCACGAACCAAATACATATTTCCTCCATTAAAATGTTTTGAGGTTATCTGCCTGTACTTCCAATTGATTTATAAGATCCTTGAAGAAGTTAATTCTATATCGGCATATTTCCATGCTTCTATAAATCTCTTTTCAACTTCAGCAGCTTCATTTGACCTATTCTGCTTCAACAGCGACTGATGCAAACCAAACAATCCCCATCCGTTGTTTGGAATATTGCTAAGGTTTTCTTTGTAAACCTTTTCCGCCTCTTCATACATACCGGCTTCAATTAATACTGCACCAAGATTTTGTCTGCATGGATAAAACCAGGTCGGCGGTTCGTCATATATTAAAGTATATTCAAACTCAACTGCTTTTTTAAGATGAGAGATTGCGAGAGAATAATTTTTCTTTTTCGCTTCCAGCTCTCCTCTGGATACTTCGCATGCAATATTAACAAGGATCCCTGCGGAATTAAATCCCCATATCAAAAGTTCGTCGATCGTTTTGTTTTCACGAAAAGATTCCAGCCCGGCAATTTCTTTTTCTGCTTCATCGATATTATTTTTTGCAATAAACGCCATAGCACGGGCGTAATGCCAGATGGCTTCAATATACGGTCTGTCGTCTGCGGGTTTTTTATATTCTAAAATATCCTCCCACTTTCCAAAAGTTATAAAAGCATAAAGCGGAATTGCTGCAAAGTGCTGAAGTGTTTCATAACCGCAAACGCTCATCAATGAATCGGGCGGCTTCTGTGAAGTTTTAAGTGCGGCATCAATTGCCGTTTTACTGTCACCTTCAAGTGTAGCTGTTGCCCAGAGGAAATGATAATTGTGCGGATAATATGAAAGCGGATAGAATCCCTGCTGATTGCATTGATTAATATATTCTTCATCTGACTTAACAGCACGGATGTTTGCCAGCGATCCTTCATGATAATTTCCCGTTCTTATATAAATATGTGACGGCATATGAACAAGATGGCCGGCACCCGGCGCAAGAAATTTAAGTTTGTCTGCGCTTGCCAAACCGCGGTGCGGATTTTTTGATGCTTCAACTGCATGAATATAAAGATGGTTCGCTCCGTGATGATCGGGATTTTTTTCAATTACCCTTTCGAGTATAGAAAGCAATTCCGGTGTCCATGGCTGTGCCGTTCCGTCTTTCAACCAGTAATCCCACGGATGAACATCCATTATTGATTCTGCAAATAATGCTGCGGCATCTAAGTCGTCAGGATATTTGTTTTTCAATTCTCTCATTGCATCACAATAAGCCTGGTCAAGAGGTGATCTGTCTTCAAGCACTTCGCTGGAATATCTTTTTGATAATGCATTAATAAAATCTTTTTCCTTTTGTGGTTCAGTATCAATTAATGAAATCGCTTTCTGAATTGCTTCGTATGCAGTATGTACAACTCCTGCATCCATTGGAAGATTAATATTTGGACCGAGTACATATGCCATTCCCCAATAAGCCATTGCGCAATTCGAATCGAGACTTGCAACCTCTTCAAATGACCTGAAAGCTTCTTCATGGTTAAAACCATAAGCAAGTATTATTCCCTGGTTAAAATATTTCTGAGCAAGCTTAGAGTTTGTAGTAATTGGAAAATCAAGCGTTCCAAGATTTGTAAATAATGGTGCCTGTCCAACTTGTTTCTCACTGCATCCAGCTAAAAAAATCATTAAAGAAAATAAAATCAAATAACGCATTAGCAGCTCCTTTGACTGTTTAAGAGCAATTGATGTTTAATTATTATCTGTTGAAGAGAGAACGGTGTATCTGGTTTGCCAATTTAAAATATTCTAAAATGCTTGTCAAATATTTGCTGATTGAAAAAAAATAATTAATTCTTATGTTCTCTTCAATACTGCAAGAGTGACATCATCATGTTTTGAGGTTCCGTTCAGAAATTTCTTATGGTCTTTTAATAAATCTTCAATAATATTTTTCGAAGAATAGCCGTTTACTTGTGAAAGTTGATTTCTGACTCTTGCTTCACCATACTCTTCTTCATTTACTCTGGCTTCTGTCAAGCCATCCGTAAACAGAAACAGCGATTCATCTTTATGTAAGTTGAATTTTATATGATCATATTCTGATTGACAAAATAATCCAACAGGTACGCCGTTTGCGCTTAGTGGTATCATATTTCCTTTCTTAACTATTATAGGAGGATTGTGTCCGGCATTACAGATTTCTACATCGCCGTTCTTGTATGCTTTTCCAATTACCATAGTTGCATATTGAGCAGAAAGTGTGCTTTCACAAAATAACCTGTTTACCCTTTGAACGATTTCATTCACAGCAAAGTTGAATGATAACAGGCTTCTGATTAACACATGAAGCTGAGTCATCATTAGCGAAGCAGAAATTCCTTTTCCCGAAACATCTCCAATAACAAATAACACGGATTCGTCCTTGAGCCTAATAAAATCACAAAAGTCTCCGCTAACAGTACCTGCCGGATCGTAGTGATAGCTGAAATCCCATCCGTCCGCTGTTATATTATTTTCTGGTAAAAGATTTCTCTGAATTTTTATGGCGAATTCAAGATCCTGTTCAAGCGCCCTTTGCTGGTAATAGCTAAGATGATCCAGACAAACTCTTATTAATGGATCAACAAGGAGCCTGTCTGCCTCAATAGGATCATGACATACATCGCAGATACCATAAGAGCTGTTATCAATTCTCTCGAGAGCTGAATCTACCTGTTGAAGCAGGTTATATAACTTGTCCGGATCGGGAACATTTTTAACTGTGTGTTGTAATCTTTCCCGACGTTCAATCAATTGATCCTTTAGTGCGGGGATGTTTAAAGTTGTCATGTTTTTCTCAAAAATTATTTTCTTTTGTGAATATACTCGTAATGGCTGTTCAACTCAAATTATGAAACCTTCCTCTTGATTTAAATCACCTGTTTTGTACGAAGAAGTTGTGATTTAGCTCAATGCAAAATCTACAGCGGCTTTAGCATGAATTTGGAGTGTGTTAAATAAAGGAAGGGATACATCTTGTTGTTTTATTAGTAGAGGAATCTCTGTACAGCCCAAAACTATTCCTTCAGCACCTTTTTGCTGTAATTCTTTAATTATGCTGATAAATTTTTCTTTGGTTTCAAGTTTGAAGTTCTCTTTTATTAACTCATTCATGATTGCCGAATGGATAAACTCACGATCTGATTTATCAGGAACAATAGAATTAACTCCTGCTGCTTTTAATCTTTTTTTATAAAAATCCATCTCCATTGTCCATCTTGTTCCCAGCAAGCCAGCTTCTGAAAGATTAAATTTTTTAATTTCGGCTGCGGTTGCGTCGGCAATATGAATAACAGGAAGCCCGGTTTTTTGTTCCAGCTTTTCAGCATACTGATGAAGAGTATTTGCACAAATCATAATTCCATCAACGCCGCCTGATTTTAATTTTAATGCTGCTTCGAGCACCAGCTCATAAATTCCTTCATGATCTTCGGTCTTATTAAGTCTGTCTATATCAGCATAGTTAAAAGAGTATAGTAAAATCTTTGCAGCATTAAGCCCGCCAAGTCGTTTGTTGATTTCTTCATTAAGTATGCGGTAATACTCCAATGTCGAAACCCAGCCGGTTCCGCCGATCATCCCGATAGTTTGCATATCAATATAAAATATTCAGCACTATTTTTTTAAAGTGAACTGAAATAAACTCCCACGTAATATGGCCAGATAATAAGTGCAAGTAATCCTTTAAAAAAAGTAACTTGCAGAAAGCCGATTGTGAATAACCATCCCATAAACCAAACGGGACCCATAATTCCCGCAACCTCAACTTTTTTATTCATTTTGATCCTCACAAAAATATTTTAATGTTACTCTTCAAAATTATTAAAAATGATTTATAATAATTAATAATAATACGGAATTTTTAGGCGCGGTATTAACTATGAATCAAACAACCACTATTATTTTAGGAGACTAAATGACAAAAAAAATTCTTGGTGTGGTCGCCGGATAAATTGCGATGGCTGCATTTATATTCCTGACATTCACGGTGCTTTATCTATTGCTCGGTGCTGACGGGGCTTTTGAGCCTGGAAACTATAACGTATCCGACAACCTGGCTGGCGCTGAGTTTTTTGCTTGGGCTCATTGCAGCAATCATCGGGGGATTTGTATGTGTGCTGATTGCAAGGGATCGAAAGGTTGCGATGTGGCTGGCCGGGATTGTTCTGGTGTTAGGATTTGTTGTTGCAATACCGGCGCTTGGTGAATCGGATGAAGAGAGAAACAAAGTTCGTGAAGGTGAGGTTTCAAATACCGAAGCAATGCAGAATGCAAAACAGCCGCCGTTAACTTTAATTTTAAATCCAATCATCGGGGCAATCGGTGTTATCGCGGGGTCAAGATTGAAGAAAGATAGCAAACCGGAAACTGCAGGCTGATAATAAAAAAGTGCAATGGAAATGCAGCTTTAAAAAATAAAAGGCGTCTTAAAGACGCCTTTCAGAAATCAAATTAAATATCTGTTTAACTGCGAGCCTTAGCTTCATTAACAACGATATTTCTTCCATTTAATTCTGATTCATTTAATGCTTTGATAGCATTTTTTGCATCAGCGGAGTTCTCCATTTCAACAAAACCGAAACCTCTTGATCTACCGGTATCGCGGTCTTTAACCACTTTTGCTGAAACAACAGTTCCCTGTTTTTCAAATGCTTGCTTTAACTCTTCGTCGTCAACCGACCAGGGGAGAGAACCCACAAATAACTTAGTACTCACTTAAGAACCTCTAAAAAATAATAAATAAAAAATCCGGCCTATTACCGGGGCTGCTAACATAAGCATATTAACCAGGGTTACCAAATTTAAATTTGTTATAAATCTGTCTCAAAATATTTATTGGCATATGCTTTTTTAATCTGGTTCATTAGTTGAGATTTTGTAATTGGAATCGCTGTTTCTTAATAACCACCGCTCCGGTGTTAGTCTTTTAAGATTCAGATTTGATTATTAGTTGTATGGTTTTGTACAAAAGAAAATCATTTCGTTCTCGTCCAAAACATATCTTGCTATTTCGGCTGCATTAAACTTTTTAATAAAAGCATCTTCCTTTACAATAAATCCAGCGCCTATCAATCTTGAAAAATAATCTTTACCATAAACTCTCACATGATCACGCTGTCCGTAAGCAATTTTTCTTTTGTCGGGGGAAGTAATACTAAAATCTTCAAAAGTATTTTCTCTGTCATAATCGATTGGGGTTTGCAAAATTGCCCAGCCTCCTGGTTTCAATACCCGGTATAATTCTGAAATTGCTTTTTTATCTTCCTCTATGTGTTCTAAAACATGATAACATAATATTGCATCAAAGGTGTTATTATTAAAACCAAGCTTTGTCAAATCACTTTTGTGATCAGCAAGAGGAGATTCTAAATCAACACTTGTATAGTTGATATTATTTAAACTTCTGAGTTTTGTCTGGGTCGCATAATCTGGGGCAACACTAAGGAGCCTAATTTTTGAGTTAAGAATATTAAGTTCATTATGTAGAAAAAGCCAAAGCAGGCGATGTCTTTCAAGCGAGCTGCATCCCGGGCATTTTGAATTGCTTCTTATTTTCTCCGGTCCGGGTAAAAATCGAGAGTATCCCCTTTCACAAATCGGACAATAGTATTTATCCCCTTTATAACGAGACCTATTAAAAGCATGGTAAATCTTTCTCGAGTTTACCGGGAATCTGTTTACAATAAGATTCTGAAGAAATCTTAACATAAAGATATCAGTAATTTAAAATGGGGCCCAGCCATCTTTCCATTTCTTCAAGGCTCATTCCTTTTCTCCTGTGATAATCCAATACCTGGTCTTTTTCAATCTTGCCGGCACTAAAATACTTCGATTCCGGATTGGCGAAGTAAAGTCCGCTTACTGAAGCGGCAGGATGCATTGCCAGGCTTTCAGTTAATATAATTCCCGTATTTTTTTCTGCATCAAGCAAATCAAAGATAATCGGTTTTTCTGTGTGATCGGGCTGGGCGGGATATCCCGGCGCAGGACGGATTCCAATATATTTTTCTTTTATTAAATCTTCTTTCTTAAAATTTTCATCCGCAGCATATCCCCACAATTCCTTTCTGACTAATTCGTGGAGATGTTCTGCAAATGCTTCTGCAAATCTGTCGGCAAGCGCCTTTATGAGAATGCTGTTATAATCATCATACTCTTTTTCAAATTTATAAATACTTTTTTCTATGTCAATGCCAGAGGTAACAGCAAATGCGCCGATATAATCTGCAACTCCGCTGTCTTTTGGTGCGATAAAATCGGCAAGGGCGATGTTCGGTTCGCCGGAAGCCTTTTTGTTTTGCTGCCGTAAGGTGTGAAGAACTCTTTTTACGCCGTTCCTGTTTTCATCGGTGTAAATCTCTATGTCATCAAAACCAACTGAGTTTGCGGGGAAAATTCCAGAAACTCCATTTGCTGTTAAAAGTTTATCAATAATAATTTTATCAAGAAGTTTATTTGCATCATCAAAAAGTTTTTTTGCTTCAGTGCCGTATTTAGTATCTTCAAATATTGACGGATATTTTCCTTTTAATTCCCACGTTAAAAAGAACGGTGTCCAGTCAATATAATCTCTTAATTTTTCAAGAGAATAATTTTTAAAAACTGAAACACCTGTTTTTTTCGGTCTGGTTATCTTTGCTTTTGACCAGTCAATCCTAAGCCTGTTTTTTCTTGCTTCGTCAATAGTAATTAATTTCTTTTCAGACTTTCGTTTCAGATGTTCGTCCCTGAGCAGATTATAATCATCTTTATATTTTTTTATGAATTTAGTTCTCTCGGCTGTATTCTCATTAAGTAAATTACTGACGACAGGCACGCTGCGTGATGCATCAAGCACGTGGATTGTCGGTCCGCTATAATTTGGTGCTATTTTTACTGAAGTATGGATGCGTGAAGTCGTTGCTCCGCCAATCAGTAACGGTGTTTTCATTCCACGCCGTTCCATCTCCTTAGCAACGTGAACCATTTCGTCGAGTGATGGCGTGATCAATCCGCTCAGTCCGATTATGTCAACATTTTGTTCAACAGCTGTGTCCAGAATTTTATCCGCGTGAACCATAACCCCAAGATCAATCACATTATAATTATTGCAGCCAAGCACAACCCCGACAATGTTTTTTCCTATGTCGTGAACATCGCCCTTCACGGTTGCCATTAAAATAGTTCCAGCCCCCTCTAAATCTCCCACTAAGGGGGGGGCTTTTTGATCCAATTTGTATTCTAAATGTTTGTGTGATTTTTGTTTTTCAAGTTCATTCAGAATTTTATTTAAAACATTTTCCGTTTGAGTTGTTACTTCTTCATTTGTAAATCTTATAACTTTAAATCCTTTGGATTCCAACCATTGTGTTCTGATTTCATCTGATTCCTGATTTTCAGGCAATTGGTGGATTTTGCCATCAAGTTCAATTACAAGCATACGATCCAAACAAACAAAATCAGTTATATATTGCCCAATTATATGTTGTCTTCTGAATTTATAATTTTCAAGTTGTTTAGATTTCAAAAATTCCCAAATTATTAATTCAGCTTTAGTTGGGTTATTCCGGTGGCTTTTAGCATGTTCTTTTAATAAACTATACAAAGATGGATCGGCAGTTGCCCATTTAAAATTTTTCGATTGTTCCCCTTCCCTTAGGGAAGGGTCCAGGGGATGGGCTTTTTTTATATATGGCTCAAGTATCGCCACCGCCTTCTTCATAACTCTTGCACTCTTCACAACCTGGGGAAGAAACATTTTTCCGGAACCGAAAAGATCTCCAACGACATTCATCCCGTCCATTAAAGGACCCTCAATTACCTCGATCGGTCTTGAATATTTCTTTCTCGCCTCTTCCGTGTCATCTTCAATATAATCAACAATTCCTTTTACCAGGGCGTGCTTTAATCTTTCCTCAACCGATGTGTTTCGCCATTCGTCTTTTTTAATTTCTACTTTGTCTTTTTCCTTAATATTTTCTGCATAGTCTGTTAATCTCTCCGTTGCGTCCGGTCTTCTGTTAAGGATCACATCTTCAACAAGTTCGAGCAGGTCTTTGGGGATTTCTTCATATACTTCAAGCTGCCCGGCGTTAACAATTCCCATATCCATTCCTGCTTTTATGCAATGGAATAAAAATGCCGAATGCATTGCTTCTCTCACTGTGCTATTGCTGCGATATGAAAATGAAAGATTGCTGACTCCGCCACTTATTTTGGCAAGCGGGAGATTTTGTTTAATCCATCGTGCTGCTTCAATATAATTGACAGCGTAATTGTTGTGTTCTTCTATGCCTGTTGCAATTGTTAAAATGTTCGGATCAAATATTATCTCTTGAGGTGGAAACCCGACTTCTCTTGTAAGAATGTTATAGGCACGCTCACAAATTTTTATCTTTTTTTCTAGTGTGTCTGCCTGTCCGGTTTCATCGAAAGCCATAACGATAACTGCTGCACCATAGTTAAGAATCTTTCCGGCATGCTCTTTAAATACTTCTTCGCCTTCTTTAAGACTGATTGAATTGACAATTCCTTTTCCCTGCAAACATTTTAATCCGCTTTCAATCACGTTCCACCTAGAGGAATCTATCATAATCGGAAGTTTTGCAATTTCAGGTTCGGAAGCGACAAGCTGTAAAAATTTAACCATTGCTGTTTCTGAATCCAGCATTCCTTCATCCATATTTATATCTATTATCTGGGCTCCCCCTTCAACCTGGTCGCGTGCAACCGAAAGAGCTTCTTCATAGTTTTCTTCTTTAATAAGCCGTGCAAACTTCTTTGAGCCCGCCACATTTGTTCTCTCGCCAATGTTAACAAAGTTCGTCTGTGGGTGAATCACAAACGGTTCCATTCCACTTAAACGTAAGTACGGTTTTTGCGGCTTCGGTTCTCTCGGCTTAAAATCTTTTATTAATTCGCCTATTGCTTTTATGTGGTCCGGTGTTGTACCGCAACAGCCGCCAATAATATTTACAAATCCGCTTTCAAGAAAATCCTTAAGTACGTTCGCCATTGTGTTGGGAGTTTCGTCATATTCTCCCATTTCGTTTGGAAGCCCGGCATTTGGATAAACAGATAAAAATTTATCTGAAACCCTTGAAAGATCTTCAACAAACGGTCTCATCTGTTTTGCGCCAAGAGCACAGTTTAATCCAACGCTTAAAATATTTTTTGCATGTGAGATTGAAATACAAAACGCTTCCACAGTCTGCCCGGATAATGTTCTTCCGCTCTGGTCAACAATTGTTCCCGAAATCATTAATGGAATTTTTATCCCCTTTTCTGTCAGACATTTATCAACAGCATATATTGCAGCCTTGGCATTCAGTGTATCGAAAATTGTTTCAATAAGTAAAATATCTGCCCCGCCATCAACTAATCCTCTTGCTTCATCGTAATATGACTGCAT
>Ga0137443_1000014_pt1 | contig 23942 bp, 33 predicted proteins | sample EasRivERMGT300_2_FD_102324 | JGI IMG/M metagenome (GOLD analysis project Ga0137443, IMG submission 102324) | Soil microbial communities from meander-bound floodplain in the East River, Colorado, USA - East River MetaG ERMGT300_2 | ecosystem: Environmental > Terrestrial > Soil > Floodplain ... | reverse complement strand
GTCGATATCGACCGAGAGGGTCAGGCCATTGGCGAGGTCGGCAGCGGCGGCGTGGTAGGGGTTGGAGAAGGTGCAGAGGGGGGGCGCGAACACCGACGGTTCGACGGTTTGCGCGCAATCCTCGGCGGCTGCCGTGACCTGCACGAGCATGGCGTCTAGGCTGCCGTTGACCTTTAGCGGTCGCAGGCAGATCGGCGGTGAGGCGCGGTTGAATTGAGAGAAGCCACGCAGGCTGATGAAGGTGCCATCGGTGGCGTAGCGAAAGAGGGCGTCCACGAAGGCGCGCAGTTGGCCCTCGTCGGCACGAAGGTCGCTCACCAGTTCATGCCTTTCAAAGTGTCTATTTTTGCAATGATCTTATTGAGTGCGACCTCTTGCTTGACGGTCAGCGGTTTGTGGACCGACCGCTCCGCCAATGATTCCAGAAATTCATTCTCCCACGCTGTCAGATGGTCCTCCCACTCCATGCACTCGTCGACGGCGGCTTTCCATGGGTAGGGCGTTCTGGGTTTAGGTGGCGACGGCTGCTGATGGTTGCCGTTGTGCTTAATGACGTTGTCCCATGTTTCGCCGCGTGCTTTCACCAGCTTCTCAGCCATGCGGGCTGCGTTGGCGACCTCGCCATCATGTGACGAGGAGAACATGGCCAGGAGTTTTGCAAGCCGGTCTTGATCTGTGCTAGACAATGGCACCCCGTTTCCCTCCGAAACATCATGGGTAAAGACTACAACGCCAGCCCGTCGTGGGGCTGGCGTTGCCGTCTGTAGCCTAGCCTATTCGGCGGTCACTGCCAGCAGGATACGAACGGCATTCCGGGAGGCGGTGGGGCGCCGGCACCGACCGGCGGGGGCGATTGTGCGGCGGCGACGGGAGCCGCCACCTGCGGCGCCTTGGGAGCCGGTGGCGGGACGGTTCGCTCGCCCATGTCGGGGAGGCGATCGACCCAGCCGGTGATCTTGAACACGGGTTTGTAGTTGGTGCTCTTTTGCGTTCCCGATCCGCTGGTGACAGGGACGGTTGAGATGATGGAGATGAGCGGTATCTTACCAGCGGCCGCCTCGGGTTGATCGGCGTAGTAGTTGAAAAGCTCATCGAGGGCGTTGAGTAGGATTGCCGCGTTGCTGCACCATTCGCGGATGCCGCCCAGCGCCTGGCCGGCGATGATGGCGTAGAAGCCGGGGCGGTACAGGAGCTTGCCGTCGGCGCCCTTGTCTTGCGGTTGGGGCGGGATCGGCGTCCCATCATAGGGAACCATGACCTTGACCGGCCCCTGTGGGGTGAATTGAACCCAGCCGACATTTATGGAGCCAAAGTCAATAGCAAACTTCATATTGGGATCGGTAATATCGGTTTGAGTAGTCTCACCGTTCTCTTTGTCAACGCGAAAGAAACGCCCAGCACGGGCATCGAATTTGACAATCGGCAAGTAGTTGCCAGTGTTTGTCTGCATACCAAAAGCTGCCATAACCTTTTACCTTCTACTTTTACATGCCGGATAGCGTCCGGCTCGCAATCAGCCCGAAGGCTTCATTCTTATGGAACGTGCTTCCAGGTTCTCCCAATGCACACGTTCCTGACAGTGTTCATACCAACGCCATAGGCGTCTCCGATGCTCTGCCATGTATTGCCTCTGGCTCTCATGAGCCTGATTCCCGGTATGTCCTTTTCGGATAGCCGAGCCATCCCATGTTGACTGCCGCGCAGAACGGTTTCCGGATGTTTCCGGCTTCGATGGTTGTCCCCGGACGGTTGCCGACCGCGGCCCTTGCGTTCCCTGTCCCCCATGTTATCGGCAGAGGTGCCGAGCCACAGATGTGACGGATTGCAGCACGCCGGATTGTCGCAGGAATGGCAGACATGAAGCTTTGCCGGTATCTCATCGCCAAAGTGAACTTCCCACGCGACACGGTGAGCTTCCCACATCCTTGTTCCTGATCGGACGCGCCCATATCCGGCACGCCTCATTTTTTGCCATTCCCAACAAGCGTCCGGATGTCCGATGTCAATGCGTGACAGGAAGTGTTCCAACCAGTCGCTCATGTGATTGGCCTCCTATGCCAGAAATCAATTTCCTCCTGCTCCCGCATCCGATCGGCCATGCCGCGCATGGAGAATGCCAGCGGCCGGTAGGGATCGGCGGGGGGATCGGCTAGCAGTATCTCGTATTGCTCGTCGCTGACGAAATCGCCGGAGGTCCAGACGTAGTCTACATCGGCGGGGACACCGTTGATGGTTGCGACGAGGATGCCGAGGCGCCGCTCGATGCGGGCGGCGACATAGGGACCGCGGGCGACGAGTTGCATTTTGAATAGGCCCGGTTCGGGCTGGTCGATGCGGCGGGAGGGTTGCTCGTCACGCATTATTGGCCTCCCGATGCTGATCGATAATCCGGCGCACAAGTTCAGAAATTGTAATGCCGAGCCGTGCGGCCTCGGTCCACAAGAACTGGATTTGTGGGGTGGTGAATGTAACACTCTGGCGGACGCTGCTCATGTGGTGACAATATTCACCACATTATCGGGTGTCAAGCTGGTTTGTCGGGACGTCTCCACGGCCAACATTCCAGACACCACACGCGAACCGCCTCTCCACGAGACACAGTGAACTTATCAGTAAATCTTACAGGTTCGGTGCCTGGCGCCACGAACAGCGCAGGCTTGTCGCATTGGCACAAGAGCTTGGCGTGGGTGTCTGGGGTGGTCATACAGCGGTATCCTACGGCAGACGGCCGGCATAAAAAGTCGGCCTCATCGCGATCAGGTCGTCTTTTTCCCGGTGTATTTTCACCAGACCGCGGGCCTCCAACCGACGACAACACGCCTCCATTGCTTGAGCAATGGCTTGAGTGCATGGGTAGATTGGCAAGTCTGCCAGCAGCCCTGCCTCATCTCGCGGCAATGGCGCTGGGTCATCCGGCAAAACAATGAACAACGATGGTTGCTGACGTGCGGTTGCCATCAGAACGGCACCCGTTGGCGCAGCGCCGCCATCTTATCCATGGCCTTGCGTGTCGGCTTGGCCGCGATCGTGCGCCCCTCGTATGCGGACCTGGCGGGCTTCCTGACGCCGCCCATGTCTGGCAACGGCGTCAGTGCGACCATGCAATCATTACGCGCCATCGGGCAGACAATGAGCGCGTGGATGTTGCCGTCGTTGGTGACGACACCGACCGCTTGCAGCAGATCACCGATTGGTTTTTCCCAATTTCCGGTATCCCGGCGGCTGATTGGCACATTGATGGTCATATCGTAACGGCAGGCCAGCGGCACCATACCAACCGCCTGGCGCCGAACCTCCCACCCCGCCGCAGTGAGCCACGCCCGATACTCGCGGCTTTTCGTGCGTCCGCCGCCGCCCTTGCGTGCCCACAGCTTGTTGAGCGATGGCGGGTTGGGGATGGTCAGGATGATCGGTCGATCAGAGGTCACGGGCGCGACGCCAGAAACGCTCGCCCGATAAACTCGGAATAAACCGGCGGCACCGCATCGACGATTTCCCGGTTTAGCATCCAGTCGATGCCCATCGCCTCCTGCCAGTCTTCTTTCGTGCCGTTTGTCCAGCCGTCTCGGCCGCTGGAACCACCGGAATGGCCCGTGACCGTCACTGAGCCGGGCTGGGATTTCGGACCGAACGGGCGCCCGGCCGGCACCGCGAGGCACAGGAACGACAATTCAAACACACGCTTGCGATAGGTGTGAAGCCCAAACATATCCCCGGTCAGCACCAGATCGCGGCGAAGCGGCGCCCGAGGAACATTCTCGATGCAGTGCGGGATGCCTGCCAGCATGTCCCGGATTGGGCCGATCAGATCAGGATGGCGATGCTGCGTGCTGGTCTGCTGCACCATCGCCGTCCAACGCTGGCACGGTGGCGACGCCCAAACGAAATCGAAGTCTGCCAGCCTGACCGGTGGCGCTGTGGCATCCGCCTGAATGAACCGGAACGGGTATCGAGGCTGGGGTCGGATATCACACCCTGTTACGTCGAAACCGGCACGATGCAGCCCCATAGACGCCCCGCCGGCACCGCAGCAAAGATCAAGAACCCTCACGCCCGCCCTCATCCTCATCCAGCCCCATCACGATGCAAAACGCGCGCTTCAGCCCAGCAACATATCCCACATCATAAGCGGCATCGTAGCCGGCGCGGTCTAGGTAATTGCTATTCATCGCGTCCACCTTGGCTTGATTGATCGTCGCCATCAAAGCGGCTTCGATCGGCGCCAGGTTAACCCGTTTCATTGCATCCCTCTCACAAAGTCCGCCCTGGCGCCGTCAGTGTTGTGACAACCGTGGCGCCAGGGCGGTAGTTGAACCGGCGCTGCCATGGTAGTGGGGAGGCGGCGTCCGGGCCGGCATGGCGTGGCCGGCGCACAGCCCCTCGGAGGGGGATTTCGTCATGCGAACAGGTCCAGTTGATTCGGGTCCAGGCAATGCGGCGAAAACCATAACGTCTCACGCAGGGAATTAGCGCGGCCGGGACCATCGCCCTTCGCTCCGAAACCGCCTTGCGCCTTCCACTGCATCGCCGCCCAGTCGCTCGGGAATACATGCTCACCCTGATACCCGGCGAAAGCGATACGCATTGCCGGATTGCGCCCGGCCTCGATCGCCCATTCGCGAGCGTCGTGTGCTACGGTAAGGCTGTCTTGCGCGTAGATATCCGCCGTGCGGCCTGCTGTATCGGCGTAGGGCGGGTCCAGAAACACCCCTGTTATCCCATGCCCCCATGTGACGCTATCGCTCGTCACGCGCGTCCAGTCGCCCGCGCAGACCCGCACGCGCCGCAACCGATCGGATAGAGCGTTGATCCAGGCGACGAGCGGCAGTTTCCGGTTGATGCCCCGCCCGGCGTTGCCCAAGTGCGGCAGTTGCCGGTTGATGCCCTGCCCGGCGTTGCCCAAGTGCGGCAACCTGCGACTAATCCCCTGCCCGTCCTCTCCCGCCTCCGACCGCTTCAGCCACTCGTGCGCCTCATCATCCCACGACCATGGGCCGTTACCGGAGCACCAGCCGCCCCCGATCCAGCTACATGCCCCCCAACACCACCACCCGGCAACCTGGGCGTCGAAGTAGTCCGGATCACCGTCGCACCGCGCAATTCGCCGCGCGCCCTCACCGATCAGCCACGAATGACGGGCCGAAAGATCAACCTCGTTAACCGGCCAGTCCATATGATGCACCACCGCCTCGGGATCATGCGATACCGCACGCCAGAAATTGGCGACGAATCTGTCTTTATCATTGATAGTTTCGACAACCCCCGCCCCGTTCGGCCGCGCCAACAGAACAGCGCCGGAGCCAAAGAACGGCTCGACGTAGTTGTCGGGGTTGCCGAGGCGCTGCCATATCAGATCGGCCACGCGGGACTTGCCTCCGAAAGTACGGGAAAGGAGCATTGAGACTCCAATCACCCCCTTTCATTCCGCCGCATCCAACACCCGCGCCACCGGAGGCGCCTTGGGCGGCTTATCAATCGTCCTAGCCACCTTGGTTGCCACGGTGCCGCCCTCGGTCTCCACGGCCGTCGTAAGCTCCCGCACGGCGTCTCGCATTGATGCGACGACCGCGGCATCTCCCATGGCATCGCCGGTCAGCGGGATACGGGCGACGATCTCGAAGAATGTAGCCATGTGTGTTCCTCGAAAAATCGGCCGACACCGAAGCGCCGGCCAGGTTGTCAGCAAAAATTATTGATGACGCCAGCCCGGTCACATCAGGCATTGCCGGTCCCGTGGACGGGCGCCCGGCAATTCGCATGGGCGCCGGGGCAACCTGGCAGCGCACCGCCCGGCTCGGTGGTTGACCCGTCGTGGCGACGACGACGCTGCCAGATAGGTGCCGGGACCAGCGGCAGCACCGCCCGGCTCGATGTGCGAACGGTCAACCAACCCGCCCGCCGCTGAATGGTTGGCGATGCGGCCGCTCGACGCCCGAAACGTCCGCCAGTCCAGCCGCATCGCCGCGCGCCGGTTCCGTAAATGACGCTAGGTTGTGTCATTTCGGCGCGATCTCAAAACACCCACCCGGCCCGCATAGCGCCAATGAACGCAACGTAAAAGCCTCCGACTATCGCAATGGATGTCAGGAGGCGGATCATTCTGCCGCATCCGGAATCGTCCAGACGCCACGGCCTGCCCGCTTGACCTGCCCTGCCTGAAGCAGTCTCCGAAGTGCCCCGGCAACCCGTTTTGGGGATGCCGCGTGCCCCTGGGCGAGCGTGTATTTATGGATGGCCAAAGTGCGTCGATACCCCAAACGCACCGCGTCTGTGACCGTGTTGGCAAGCTCACTATCGTATGGCCTCCCCTCGCGGCCTGCGGTGTCACTCAACGCGGCGATCGCCTTGGTGATCCGGACCAGCTCGGCCCGATCGGCCGTGATGTCCTCGATCCGCCGGATCAGCACATCCTGACGCGCGAGCAGTGACGCCAGAATCGGGTCTTCGAGATGCGTCATGTCGTTCATACCCGCTTCCGCTTTCTGTCCCGTTCCAGCCGATCCAGCGTATCGAGAACGCGTTGCAGATTGGCGAGCGTTGGCGACGATCGGCCGGCTTTCCAGCCGATCATGACGTGCGGTGAAATCTCGGCCGCACGGCACAATCCGGTAAGCGAGAGCCGCACATCATAAGCGCGATCTTCGATCTCCTGGGGCGTTGGTATGCGTGTTTCCATGCGCCAACCTAGCGCGTCTAAATTATCGGTGCAAGCGGCATTTCTGATTGACGTTGCGTTTTAACGCTGTAAGATGGTGCCATCACACAGGAGGCAGCGATGCCACGCAAACCCGTCCCGACCATCCACCCGCTCGCCATGGCCAAGAGCCTGGAGGCGCAGAATGATGCATTTGGCGTTCTTGTCAGCGCCGTCCAAACATTTATCGACATCTCAAGACGCTCACCGGCCAGTGACACGACATCGGCCTTGACGCTGCTTGAGAAAACACTCGACCGCACTACTGCCGCGTTCTGGCCTGACGAGGGAGAGGGCTGATGCCCGACCCGCAACTTACCGACGCTCAACTGCTGGCCCTGTGCCGCCAGGCCGGCGTAACGCCATCAGAGATTGAGATGCACCCCGAGCATGGGGTGTTCGTCTCGCTCTCGGGATTGGCGAAATTGGGGATGCTGTCCCCGTCCGGGTTATCGCGCGGTCGGTTGATCGAAGCGCTGGCTGAAATCGCGAAACAAGATGGAGAAGGCTGATGCGCGACATCACCGCGATGAGCGACGATGAGCTGCAAAATCAGATGGCAGCTGAACACAACAAGGGCAGAAAGCTAGGCGAATCTGGATGGTTCCGCGTCGCCCGCTACGTCCGCACCCTGATGCCAGCACCAGAGATTATTACGAATGCTCACGATCCCATACGGGACGCGGCGCCGGAGTTGCTGGAGGCAGCAAAGGGAGTAATGGCCGTTCTCATAATGATGAAAATGCACAATAACTACAACCTGTCCGAAATTATGTGGGAAGACCTCGACAGTGAGTTGCAAGCCGCGATCGACCACGCGGAGGGGAGAAACCCATGACCACCGAGCGCCAGATGCACGACATCGCCGCCGTCATCGCCGGGAAATATCCAACGCTGGCCGCCGAATTGCACCGCCTGGCCGTCACCGTAGGGCGTCAGGAGCAGGCACTAGACGAACTTGTGGGCAATGCCCAGGCGGATGCCGAGATCGTCGCCCGCGATGCCTCTGGCGGCATTGTGGTGGCGTTTACGAGGGGGGCGGGCGATGACAGACGATGAGCATGCGGACTTCCTGCACCGCGCAGTCCTCGACACATGCAAACACATTCGCGCTCTATGCGATGGCGACCCGGCAAATGCCCTATTGGTGGCGGCAATCACCGCAGCGACTTTTGCCGCCGCCGCAGATAACAAAACAGCCGCTCAAGAATGCGTGGTCGAGATAATCGACGACGTGGTCTCCGGCCGCGCATTCGTGGACACGGTCCAATGAGCGACATCGACATCCCTCTCCTAATGGCGCTGGCCGAGGCGGCAACGCCTGGCTTGCGGAAAATAATATTGCACCCCGATCCTGATGAAAGCGCCACATATTACTACATCGAGGCTGGTGAGGGATTCTACGGCTCCGCGGGAACCGAAATTGGCTTTAGCCTGAGTGGGTTTATATCCGGTGCAGATGCTGCTCTCATCGCCGCCACTGATCCCGACACGATCCTGGCGCTGTGCCGTCGGCTGAAAAATGCAGAGGCGGCGGTTGATAGGGTTTTGACATCCATTGAAGCATATGTGGACGCCATCGACGAACGGGATGGCGGCTACAGCATCATACATGACGCGCTGGAGAAAAAGCCATGACCCCCGACGAAATCAAAGCCAAGGCAATCGAGGCGGCGGCCGTAGCTATGCACAGACGCGACACTGATCCCGGATCAGTGGCGAGCATACTTGAACTGGCGACCATCGCCATTGCCGCTTACGAGCGTGCTATGATCCGCCCGCTTGCCGATGCGCCGCCGATGCCTGCGAAAGGCTGGACTGGTCTAGACCAGACGCGGCAGGGTTGAGTCGTCGCTACACCGAGGCCCCGGCTTCGTCACCCCGCCGCGCTGGCGGGACGTAGGATAGCACAGATGCGCTGCTTTTGGTGCGACACCGACCCGGACGAAATCACCGGACGCCCGGAAGGGCCGCACTCGATATATTGCCTCGGGTTCCGCACGAAACTATACCCGCCTGGCGTGACGGCAGAGACCGTTAATGGGCGGGTGGTGTATCGCTTTCCCGAGGCGGCCAGTGAGCCGTTGACCGCTATGGCTTATGGAGGCAAAATAATCGAACGGCGCCGACCCGGGAAGGTCTGACGCCGTTCTGTTCAACCAGGACGTGGAAGGTCCCGAGATGACATCTGTTGAGTATAATCTCAGTTCCGATTTTTGGAAACGGGTAGACCAGTCTGGCGGGCCGGATGCCTGCTGGCCTTGGCTGGGGCATATTTTTCACACTGGCTACGGACAATTCAAAAGAGGCCGTGATGCCCATCGTGCAGCATGGGAATTGGCGAATGGTCGCACGATACCGAAGGGTCTTTGGGTTCTTCATTCCTGTCATTTCCGTCAATGCTGCAATCCCAGATGCCTCCGACTAGGAACGCCCGCGGAAAATTCGCGAGATATGGTCGAGGCTGGACGTGCAGCCAGAGGCGCGCGGCATGGAAGCGTCACACAACCCAACTCTCGATCTCGTGGAGATCGAAACGGAGGACGAACGAAGCCTGAAAGCGTGCCGCGCGGCGATCGCAATGGGAGCCGAACCAAGCCTGAGCGGCTCGCCCGTGGCGAGCGACATGGATGCGCTAAATTATCCGAAGCAGACGTTATTGAAATTCGCCTCACTTCTGGCTTCCTTAAAGAGGTTGCAGCGCGATATAGCGTTACCATTCATGCCATATGGGCAATTCGTCATCGCAAAACATGGAAGCACATTCCATAGCCTCACTCCTTCGGCGGTGGCCGCGCTTTCAAAAGCATCATCAGCGCAAGAAGCATTTCTGCATAAAAATCGCGCAACCCGAGATTGTCGCATTTAGAAACCCAAGGAAGGCCCCAGAACACGGACGCCATGCACGATCCCGCTAGAAGCATTGATGTAGTGACTGACAAAGCGATAACGGCTGCCACAAGCCAAAACACCCCGCGTTCCATGTCGAACGGCTCGCGGGGCATGTGACCTCACTTCTTGGCGTCCTTGGCCGCCGATCCCGCCGACGATCCCAGCCAGTAATTCGCCACCTGCGTTGCCATCGCGGCCAGCGTGCCCAGCAGGACGTTGGCGAGCGCATCGGACCGCTCGGGAACGCTGCTGGTCAGAACCAGCGTTACGCCCCCGAGGAAACCCATCACGACGGCGAGGGACACGATGACGCTACCCCATGTCCGCACCGTCGCGGACATGCCGAAGGAAGGCGCCGGATCAGCATGATCATCAGCAGGGATCAATTCCCCTGCCATACCACGATCATCCCGCCGCCACTGGCACCACCAACGCCGAGCGCGCCAGTGCCGTTGCACCCAGACCCGCCGCCGCCGCCACCGCCGCCAGGCGTGCCACCAGCCCCGCCAACGCCCGCCGCCGTAGCGTGTCCATCACCACCGCCGCCGCCGGTCCCTGACGACCCATTCGACGATCGGCCGGCAACGCCAGGAATGCCACCGGCCGGGAATCCGATCTCATTTGAACCGCCAGCGGCCCCGCTGCCAGCAACCCCGGCATTGCATCCGCCGCCGCCGCCACCGCCGCTAGAACCGTGCGCGGTTGGACCACCGCCACTGCCTGCACCAACAGCACTAGACCCACCGCCGCCGCCGGCTTGTCCCGATGCGCCCGCAACTCCGGTTGCCGCACCTCCCGCTCCCGCTCCAGCTAACCCGCCAGTGCCAGGCGTGGCGCCGCTCGCGGCACCACCAGACGATACGGTCGATCCACCGCCGCCGCCGGCTGCAATGGCCGCTACCGTGCCAGGACCGCCAGCACCACCGCCATTCGCCCGCCATATGATCGAGCCGCACGTAACTGAGGTTTGTCCGCCTACACCGCCAGCCCCGCCAGCAATGGATTGCCCGATGGCGTAAGTGCAGGATGTCACCCCGAGATCGGACCACAGCATCCGCGCCGTCTGCACGAAATGCCCGCCACCGCCGCCTCCCGAACCGCCGCTGCATGAAATGCCGGCAGCGCACGCGATACCTGAGCCACCCGGTCCACCAGCGCCCCACCCCTCGAACTGAATCCATGTCGCGCCTGGGTTTTGCGTGATGGCGCCCGTTGCGCCAGTCAGATTCGCGACCGATGCCGCCGCCGATACCACACCGTATGTTATGGTTTTCTGACCCGTCTCCTGAAACGTGCCAACGAACGTCGAAGGCAATACCGGCGTCGCGTTCCTTACAAAAACGCCCGTGATATCGCCATACCAGGCCCAATCTTCCACCCGGTCGAACAACTTACCGTCTGGCGAGGCCAACTCGTCATATTGGAATTTTCCGCCGTGAACCGTAACGGCGCTCGCCAGATCGGTTGTTCCAAAAACAGTCGTGCCTGACGCGACACTGGCATGGGTCTGCACGTCCAAACCCATGATGCGCTGAGATGCATCACGGGTCACGAATATATAGTATTCCGGTTGTCCATCGAACGGCCCCTGAAAAATGAATGGCCCCTGAGCGCCACCAACCCCACCTACGCTATAAAGCTCAACCCCATATTTTTTTGTTACCCAATAGCAATTAATGCAATCCCATGCCTTGGCATTGGTGAACCACATCCCCACCGAGCCGGCTGCGGCATTGCGAAACCTGGTTCCTATGAAGGTATTTTGGCTGTTGGAGTATTCCTGCCCATCTACTGTGTCAACGGTAACATAGGTGGACGGGGCAGGCCACAAAGTATGGGAGCTGCTCCCGTCCGCGACAAATACCGTTGTATTGGGAATGTTGTTCTCGAATGTGCCACCGTAAAAAACGGACGTTTCCGATGCTGAATTATACCAAACGGCTCGGGTATAGCTCCCCGTTAAATATAGATTGTGAAATTGATTAAGACCAAACGCCCCGGAGTCTTGATAGCGCCCGATCTGCACCCCATAGGATGGTGGCCGCGCACTATCGCCGATCATCGAAAAGCCGCGCATTCTCCCATTATAGAAGCCGTAAGCATCAAGGCATGGAGCGCCGTTGGTAGCACAATAAAAAGTCACGCCCCATGCATCGATGTCCAGTTGCCTCTGCCCCGTCAGATCAGCGGGGACAGCACTGATAATGTATGCCCCTTCCGGGAAATACACAGACATAGAGTAGGCACCGAATGAAGAATTGACGTGCTTTGCCCGCACCTGCTGCATGATAGCGGAAATGGCGGCAGCGTCATCATATCCGTAGACGACCAGTTTGTTGCCGTTCGTGAATGCTGCCGAAGCATTATTGGCCAGGATCACATGCGTTGCATCAGTGACAGATACGATCGTCGAGATAAGCGTGATCGGCCCTGCTGCACAATCAGAGACATAGATCAGCTTTCCGACATCGGCCGGCGTAAAGCTCGCATTTGAAACCGTCACATTGGGCGATCCCACTGCACACGTAACTGGACCTGTGACCTGAGTAGCGCCCCTGGCCCCTGGCGCGGTGCCATAGCCATCCTTGATGTTGATGGTATCAGCCGCCCGATCGGACAGGGAACGCCCCGTAGGCGCTCCCGTGGCCGCAAACGGCGTGGTCGCGCCAAAGCCCGATCCACCCCCTGACAGGGTGCCGGGACCGGAACCGGACGAAATGATAACCGGCTCCGCGATCGCCAGACCGGCCGCGAACAGGAACCAAGCGGATAGAAGAAAGCGCCTCATTGCCAACAATCTCCCTGCAATTCATAGATCATGGCTGCGATAACGCCTTGAACACAACCAGCGGAGTTGAAGCCGTTAGAACGTCGGCCCACACAGTGCCGGACGTGAAATTAGGCCAGGTTCCAAACGTCTGGGCTGTCCTGATTCCACTCAAGAAATTCGTATTGGCGATATTCGCCAGGGTTGCCGACCCAATCAGAACCGGCCCCAATCCATAAACCGACGTCGAAACTCCAAACGAAACCATGGCCGCCACAGCGTTATCGACGTTCGTGCAGAACCAATATAACCCAGCCGGCATCTGTAAGCTGGCCGCACTACTAACACCGGCCGCGGACGCGGTAGACATGCTCGCGGTTGAAACCAGCTTGGTTTCCGGCCGGCCATAGGCCCCGTTGGAATATACCGCTATCTGAACATTGCCGGCGTTTGCCGTAGCAACCCGGCCCGCCAGCGTGTCTATGGTCACGCCTAGATCGACCTGCCCCGGGAAACAAGTGACGACATTCGCTCCCGGTGCACTAGATGCGGCCGATAATCCCGTGGTGAATCGTGGCCAATAATAGTTGCCGACGATAAACCCAGGGTGAAATGAACTATCACCAGTGGACGCGCCGCCCGAACCATCCGAACCATACGGGATGATCCGGTATTCCGCCCCGGCCGGCAATGCCGCCAACAGGAGGCTCGCGAGGAGAAGAAAGCGTCTCATTGCCAGCACGCTCCCTGCAACTTATGCCCCGTCGTCGCGGCAATCCAACTGATTGATTTGACCTGCGGACCCGTGATCAAGGTTTCGCCAGGTCCGATCATAAACGATGGTCCGCCGCTGGTTGCCGTTGCCGCAACGCCATCCCAGCGGATGTAAACGGATTCAGGCAATGCACCCAGCGCCGCAGAAATGCCCTGATCAACCGCCGTTGGCGGGTTTCGGAACATACAGGTCAGCATCATCTCCCGCGTCTGCTCCGCCATGAGCGTTTGCGCCACGCCGCCCGCCGTGAGCGTCAGGGACAGGGAGCCGAGATTACCCGGCCAGACCTGTCCCGGCTTGACGAAGTTTTGCGCTCTTGACGTGAATGGAAACGCGATTATAAGAGCGAATAACGCTATGGAGATTTGTCGTATGTACCTGTTGTTCATGATTCTTGCCTTTGTCTGCATCGGATCACTCATCGTCATGTTTTGGGTCGCTGGCCAAAAATACCTCCGATACGTGATGACCGGGCTGCTTGTTCCGTTGTTCGCCGTCGCTGGCGCCCTGATTCTGGCCAATGCCGGCCAGGCCGAGCCGCATCCCGGTGGAGCCGTCATGGGCGCGATATTCGGCGCTTACGCCGGATGGGCCATCGCCTCGATCCCGGTGTGGGTGCATCGGTTTAGGGAGCATCTTGATTGAGCAGGTTGGGGGCTTGGCGGTAGCCTTCCGGCGGGTCAGCCATATACTTTCTTGTCTGTCTACGGAGATTAATCCCACTCACCATGCTTTTTGCTTTCTCCACGGCTGGCCCAACAAGCAAATTCCCAACACCGGGACCAGCCGACGCAGCGGCAGCCAACACATGAGCGCCCGCAATGCCAAGCGCGTTCGCCACCTCGAAGTATAGATTAGTCGGCGAACCCCTCGCCTTGCCGATATCGATATTCCCAGCCCGCTTTAGGTCCGTGTCGATCGCGATCAGCCCGGCCATCGTCTGATCCGGGATGTCCATGGCCGGATCAATGCCGGGCTTGCCACGCCGCACCGCCAGGTCGGTGACGAAGCGATGAAAGGCGGGCGCGTTGATATCACCCTTTGCGTTCGTAAATCGTGGCCGAAAATTCTGTAGCAGCTCCATGGCATTGAGTTGCTTGTGGTAGTTTGATTGCGTGTCCAGATACTCTTGAAACTTACCATCCGTCGCGGTGTTCATGACCTCGTCGATGGTTTTCTTAAAATCAACTAGCTGGGCGTTCGTTTTTGCCTCGGGCGAACCACGATCAAACTTCGCATTGTTCAACCGATGAATCAGGTTGTCGTGCATTCCCCATACCGATTGTGGATCGGTTTTCAGCTTGCCATCCGCATCGAACAAGGCATCACGCAGAGGCTTGAATGTGGCCGCAACCTCTGGCGTCTCCTTCAAGCGGACATCGCCCAACAGCGCATCGATCTTTTCCAGCGCTGGCGTTAGATCAGCCGGTTTTGCCGTTGCCGTGATTCGCGCGTTGTCCCGTTTTGCCGCTTCAATCCGAGCCTCGTTCAAGCTCGCACGCTGCACATCGGTGCCGCTCATCTCATCGAAATAGTTGATGCGGCCATCTCTTGCCGGCCCTAATTTCTTAGCAAATTCCTCCGGGTTGCGCTGCCGCAAGACCGTCTCGGCCTGCGAGATTTTCGGATTGCCCGCCCGTTCCGCCAGCGTTGGAATAGAACCAGGCACGTATATCGTGTTGTCGTCCGGCTCGATCGGCCGCAACACATCGCGAAGCTCCGCCATACGCCGATAGGCTTTCATCTGCGCTGGCGTTAGCTGGGCAAGCTGCGCAGGCGTGGCCGCAGCACTCAGGTCGGCGGGAATGCCAAGATCGGCATTAGCTTTCATCACCTCCCGCACGTCCTTGGCGGTCGATGACACCCAGGCATTATCCGCCTCCGACAATCCAGGACGAGGCGCCGTGATCGTCATGGTGGGGGTTCCTGGCCCCGGTTCGTTCGGCGGGACGAAACTCGGACGCCCATCCGCACGCAGCAGATTGGCCGCCTCACCTCCTGCCACCGGGCGCCGTATGTCGGACGTAGGCGGTATGAAGGCCGCGTCAGGCGCCCGTAGCGGCCCGAACGGATCACCCGGCGTGCTCTCCCCGAAATGCTCCTGCGCGGTCCTGTAGGCCGGGCCAGGCGGGCGTTCCCCCGGCAACCTTGGCACACCAGCCCCCATGCGCGCGAACGGCGACACCTGCGCGAGCATGTTGATGTCACGCCCCAGGCTGGGCTGTCCCAGCGCATTGCCGACCTCGACCGCGCCCTGGCTTAGAGCGCCGCCGATGCCCCCAAGGACGCCCATGGCGCCACCAGCGGCTTGCAGCACAGGGCTTGTAATGTAGCGCCCGATCGGACCAGCGCCCTCGATAACGGACCGCCCCAGCGGCGTTATGGCGGGCGGCGTGTTCTGGTAGCCTTCGACGGCAGCGCTCGCCAGCCGGTTGCCGATCCCCAGCACGGTATCCTTGGACGGCAGCGCCTCTCCAATCTGCCGCAAGGCAGTTGCTGGATTACTGCCCCCGCCCGGCATGACAAGATCAGCAATTTCGTCGTCTGTGGTCTGCGCGGCATCTGGAGTCGGTGTAGGCGCCTGGGCGCCCGTCTGCGCCAGGAAATCAGGGTCAGGGTCGTTGCCCTTGACCGCCGCTGTTCCCGGCTTCCTCGCACCCGTCTGTGCCAGGAAATCCGGGTCAGCTTCATCGGCCTTACTCTTGGCTGGCGCGGGCATTGGGTTGCCTTCCTTGGATGGCGCTGCCGGTCCTGGCGCTGCGATCTTGGTATAATGAGCCGTGACGCCTGGCACATAGCCCCGGCTCTCCGCCCCATACTTGCTCCGCCAGTCCGGCCCGCCGTGGTAATAGAGCAGCGCCGCCTCAGGCGATCCCTCCTTGTCCAGGGCTTCCGAAAGGTATTTCGCGCCGCCGAATATCGATTGCGCCGGGTCGTGCGGATTGGTTAGGCCAAGCCCCTTGGCGGTATCCGGCATGATCTGCATGAGACCACGCGCACCCGCCTTACTCCTTGCATCAGGATTTCCCCCGCTTTCCTGCATCATCACGGCCTTGAGCAGGCGCGGATCAACATTCCACTCACGCCCGGCGGCGTGGATAAGCTCATCAAAAGAGGCTGGATCAGCGGCCATCAGGGAGTGAGCATCCCGTTGGCTTTCGCCCATTTGTAGCGCTCTTCAAAAATCCGTTTGTCGCTCTGATGCGTGTAGAATGTGTGTTTTTGCTCAGGTGTCATGCGCTCATACTGAAACACGCGCGGATCGAGGTTGCGACCGATCTGATTTTCAAATCCTTGCCGATCGGCCTGATTCGGCCACGATGCCGCCATCCGCGCACGTGCATCCAAATAGTCGGCATTGCCGGTCAATTGCCGGATGATCAGGTCCACGCCGCCCGGTGTCAGCACCGAACTGGGGTTTGCGTGCTGATTGACCGCAAGGCGAGCATCACTTGTTGCCCCCTGTGCGTTGGCCAGTTGCGCCGCGAACTTGTCGAAGGATTCGTTGGCCGCGAGCTTCTCGGCATCAATCCCAAAACTGATGCTAAACGGCCTTCCGGCCTGTTGCAGCCACGCCTTGAGGTTCTTAACACGTTCCGTCAGCGGTCCCGTCGTGAACTGCGCCGTATCGGCCAACATGGTGTTTAGCAACGCCCGCTGTTGTTGCGCTTGCGTGCCCTGCTCCGCGATGGTCTGGAATGCCCCCGCGCTTTGCGTTCCGGTGGCCCTTTTGGCCGCTTCTTCACCCGGTCCCAACCCGGTGACGATACCGCCGCCAGGCGGGGTAACGGGAGCGCCGGGGGCAGGCGTGGCAGTGGGTGCGCCAGGAGGCGTAACGGGGGATGGCGTGACAGCAGGAGCGCCAGGAGCCGGTTGCGCGTTCGGATTGGTCAATGCTGGCGGGACGCCAAAGCGGCCTGTGCCTAGCTGGCCCGGAGGGGTTGCCCGATTGACGAACTGCTCATGAGTGCTCCATATCGGCGCACCCGTTACAGGATCGACGCCAATTTGCCTCGGTGTCGTGGCTTCCCCTGGTGACATGCCCATCGGCACATTGGCTGGCCGGCCCCCCACCGGAAGCGACATCGGCCCAGGCTGCTGAAACTGTTGCATTGCCGGCCCGGTATTCACCATAGGCGCGGTGCCGACAGTCGCAGCCGCCGCCGACCCCGCATCCATGAGGCCGGTCGCAGTTTTGAACACCAGCCCCAAATTCGTCCTTGGGTCGTCAGTTACCGCCACTCTCAGCTTTTCCGCCGACGCCGGGGGCAACCCATATAGAGACGCCACCCGGTCTACTTCCTTGATCAGCACATCCTTCGGAATGCCGTTAGGATGCTCACCCGCCAACCCCATGAGAGAGCCACCAACTGACGTGAGGCGCTTGATCAGCGTGCCGTACGCCGCGTTATCCAGCGTCTCCCCACCCTGCGCCGCGTTCTGGGCAAACGGCGCTATGGCCGGATTGCGCTTGATGTTTTGCAGAAAGGCGGCCTGATTTGGCGATCCGTCCGGGTTGATGCTGCTTTGAAACGCCTCGCCCGCCTGCTTTTTGGCTTGGTAAAGCTGGTTCTCGTTGAACGCATTGGCCGCCGTCAGGCCCTTGCTCATCGCACCCAGGGGATCGACGAGCGTCGGATTGGCCAGGAAGTTGTAATCTTCCGATGTGGATTTAGATTTGGTTTCGGACATTTCCTAAATCCCTCAATACGGCACTATGGCTTGGCCATTAGCGTACCCCGGCAATCCCATCCCGGTCCCACTGCCCCCGCCGCCGGTCGCCCTTCTGAATGCGTCATACGCCAGATAATTATTCACCCCGCCCGACGCCGCATTGCCAACGCCCATGATCCCGGCAGCCTCGGCCCGTCCAGCATTAGACAGGAAATTACCCGCAGCATTGGCCCCCGCGATCTGCTGCGTCCCCTGCCCCGACGCCGCATTTTGACCCAGCGTCGCCTGGCCCAGCAGCCGGTTGTATCGGTTCTGAGCGTTCGCCTGCTCGCTTTGATTGAGGTTGATCCAATTAGCGAATTGATTCTGCTGGTTATTCAACAACGTCTGTTCATTGTTAAACATGCCCTGTTGGTTGTTGAGTAGTGTCCCAGCATTCTGGAAAAGATTCTGCTGGCCGGTCATCAAATCCCGGTCACTGTTGAATAGGCCATACTGATTTTTCAGAAGCTCCCCGGTATTGCTGAACAGCCCCTGCTGACCGGCAACCAAATCCTTCTCGGTGTTAAACAAGCCCAGCATATTGCCCGCGTTGGTTTGCTCATTCCCAAGCAACGCCTGCACATCCCCTATCTGCGACCGCTGGTTATTGAATATTCCCAACTGATTGCCGAACCGCGTCTGCTGGTTCTCAAATAGCTTCTGCTGGTTGTTGAACTGATTCTGGTAGGTCTGGTCGGCCAGTCCCGTTGCATAGGTCGCAGCGCCCTTCAGCGCAGCCCCGCTCACCCCGAGACCACGCGCCGCCGCCGCGTTCTGGACCGACTTCAACCCCTGCTCGCGTATGAATTGATATCCCGGCGTGGCCTCAAGCTCCGCCTGCGTCATACGGCCCGGAACCGTCGGCATCTCGCCCTGAAGCTGCCCCAGCCAGCCCGGCACCTGCCCCATCATCTGCTCAAGCTGCGCCTGGCGTTGCGGGATACGCCCCATGGCCGCCTCAAGCTGCGCCTGCCTCCCAGGCATCTGCCCCAATGCCTGCGCAACGGCAGCTTGCTGCGCCGTCATGACATTCATGGAGTTCTCAATGCCCGGCTGACGCCCCGCCATGTGCGCCGCCGCATCCGCCACCGCAGACTGATGCGCCGTCATGGCGTTGGATGCGTTTGCGATATTCTGCCGATAGTCGCCTTGCAATCGCGGCATGTTCGCCCATGCCAGCGTCGTGTAATCCGGGACGACCTTATCTTGCCCGTCGAACCCAAAATTGCGGTTGTTCTGTGCCTCCAACTGATTGAGCGCGTTGACGCCTGGCTGGATGAATGGCTGATTGAGCGCAAGAGCACGGTTCGCCGCGTCCTGCTGCATCTGCGCGGCGTCCTTGGCCGCACCCGCCGCCTGATTGCTCCCCAGCAAACTTGCGCCTGAGCTTAGAGCGGCTCCACCAATAAGGGCAGCCGGGACGGAAATGCTCGGCATTCTATATCTCCCACCTGTAACGGCGCTCGTATTCCACCGCACCGAGCCTGCTATAGAGCAAACCCGTCCGGCATCCGCGCCCGTGCATCGTGTGGTGCAACATCAGCACCCGATAGCCATCCGCCGCCAGTGTTTCACGTGAAACACGCAGGAGCCTCATGCCCAAATTATGAGAGGCGAACTCAGGCGCGATATACAACGGACCGTGCGCCATCGTATTTGGCGCGTTGCTCTCGACATTGAACTCATGCGACCAGCAACAGTAACCGACCACTCGACTATCCACCCGCGCGATGAATATCCGCCACAATCCCTGCGCGGCCAGCCCATCAACCGCCGCCGGATTGAAGCTCAATTCGCCCTCAATCCCCTCCGTCGCTTCAGCATGATGCTTGATCCACAACGTCCGGCAATCCTCCGCCACATCCGCCCAGCGTTCCTCACCGACCGTCACAAACGGCCGCGAGGTCGCCAACCGGCCGGCAAGCTCAACTTTCAGCGCCGCAATCGCATCCGCCCGCTCCGCCAGACGGGCCAACCGCGTCGGCATGTCTATCTGGACGTTGCACGCCTCCATGCACCGCCACGCCTGCCAGTTGAACGGAACGGAGAGGCAATGTTCTTGCAGGTCGGCGCAAAGCCTCGGATCAGCCAAACCAGCAAACGCAATCGACACCACCCCAGGCTGTTCGGATAGCTCTTGCAACGCCATGGCACGGCGGTTGAGGTCATCCATCGGTGCCGGGGCACCCGCCAGCATGAGAGACCCCGCCACGTCCGTCACATCCCTGTGAACGGTCACGATGCGGCAGTCCGGGATAGCCTGGCGCAAGATCGGCCACGCCTCCACAGCGCCCGTCTCGCACGTCCCACGCACCCGCCTATACACACTCTCCAACCAACCATCGATCGTGTCCGCTTCGATCGCCAGATCGTGCCCGATCCGCGCTCCGCCACTGGCCAGCCGCAACCATTGCGTCAGCCATGCCGTGCGCGATCGCGGCAGCCCGAAAATGACGAATGGCGGTGCTGTCATATAATAAGCCGATACCAAAAGCCGGGACCGGCCGACATCACGGCCGTGTTTTTTCCGCCCGTCGTCACATCGTAAAACGTCCCGCCGCCGTTGAAGAAATCACCAACCGGGCAGGAAATCGTCAGGATATTGGGAGCGGTAACGCCAGCCGGACCAAGCAGATATATGATCTGTCCGGGCGGCACCTGCGACGCAAGTGGTAGCGTCCACTTTCGCGGCGCTGTCGGATTTACCACCCCGGCCACATACCGATCCCGTTTATCGAGTTGGTAATCCTCATCGACAACAAATTTCCGGGTTTCCATGAACGATCCGGAGGCCACGAAAACACCGGACTGGTTTCCAGGCACGCCCATGCCAATAAGGTTGGTCGTCGGCCCGAGGATAGAACCTTCCGGGATATCGATGATCGATTGCGGCCCGACCGCCGCGCCGCTGAAAGTGACGAGCGAATAATCTATCAGCCCATGGGTCCGCGCAAACATGACGGAGGCCGTAAAAACCGGCGTTCCGGTCAGGGTGACGGTGTTGGTTTGCGACTGTATCCTGCCGGATTGCTGCGCGCTGGCATGTGTACTCGCACCTCCCGAAATCGTATAGGAACCGGACAAAGCCTCGATGAGAGACGCGCCACGGGACAGGATATGAGCACTGCCCGGCATGGCGCCGAAATCAATGCCCTGGAAATAGATGATCGATCCATCCTCGGCGTTGATCCCCGAGCCAACCGGATTGGTCAACTTCATCGTCGAAAGCAGCCAAGGCGTGGCAACGGCTGTTGCCGTGAAGCAGCTACCCACGGTTGGGGTAATCGTGACAGCGGTTGATGCGCCTCGGATCGTCGGCATGACCTTGATAGTGCTCGCAGCATCAAAGGTGCCCACATAGGCGTATAAAAACACCCGCTCAGCATAGGCAATGCCGGTGTTTTCCACTTCTATTGTGACAGGAAATTCCCCAACAATATACTGGTTGCAAACAACATCAACAGCATGTTGTATTGTGCGAAATGGTGAAGATACTGTGCCAGTATTAGAATTACTCCCGGTGCTGTTGTTGACGTGGAAGGCGACGGCTCCAGATGGGGATATGCGGATGATATCGGAGGTTGCCGATGTCACCTGGTCCCAGATCGTGTTGCCGACGCTGTCCTTGACGATCTGCCGATAGGAGCCGGAACCGAAAATGATCGCTTCCCCTGCGAGGTCAAGAATCACCGGGTTGGTGTTCAGCACGGATTGTCCGGCATCCCGCCAGGTGCTTTTGCGGGTCAGCGTGCCGGGAATGTAGAAATCCACGCTGCCACCAGCGAGCGGAACCCCGTTGGCGTCGCTGAACTGGGTCACGGCCGGCGGGAGGATAGATGCGGTCATGGGGTAGCCTCTCTCATCGGACACGCCGCGCGCGCAGAATGCCGTAAGCCTGAAGGGTGCCGACGATGCTAAAGTCCGAACGGATCACGCCAAAATAGGTCGGTGTCGCAGCCGGCGCGACCGTCACCCGCAACGGCCCGACTGAGACCGAATATTGCGAAACATTGTTGAACAGTCGGATGGTCGGGAAGCCAAGCGATGTCATCGTATTGGCCCGGCTGGCGTCGATGGTTGCCGATGTTGGGCTTATGGACACCTGGAAATAGTCAACGCGGGCATTCAATCCGCCCGTGAAGGTGACATCGAACCAAACGTCATAATCCCCCTCGGTCAGTCCCTGCGACACGAGGTTGACAGGCGTTACGGGCACGATCGCAACCGCCGCCCCCGGCAGCACCTCGGCCGCGATGAATGCGCCACGCTGCACCGCCAGGGTGTCGATCGTCGTTTGCGCCGTGGTGGCCGCCGCCTGCGCCAGTTCGGCCAGCGCACGCGCCGCAGTAAGAGCCGCCGGGAGAGGTATCAGTTGCATGAAATACCGGCGCCAGGCTGGCATGACAGCCCCGGTATCCGGCACCACCAACGGCGATGATGGAAAACCGAGACTATCGCTCATGACGCGGCCGCCTGCGCCTCGACGAACGCGCCCTGCAATGCGTGGTTGCTATTCCAGGTCAGCCGAAACACCCGATCCCGCGCCATGCCGAGGCGCTGGAATTGCACCGACGTTCGGTATTCTCCGGTCAGCCCTAGACTTTGGAGCACCGGATTGCCAAAGCTGACGCCGCGATCATCCGACCAGCCCAGCCAAACCTCGGTGTCGCCAACCGCCGGGATCGCCACCTGCATATCGGCCAGGAACTGGCGATACATCATCCGCTTGCCGTCAGCCACCATATGAGGAAACGAGCGCACCCGCTTGATAGGCGCCCCGTTGTCGGTCGCGGTGGCCAGGTCCAGCGCGTAAATATTGCCGTTTTCCCAGTCCCCAACGACAACCTCGTCGTCGATCAGGCGCGCGACCTGCCCCCGGTGCCGATGCTCCAGCCCGTCGCCATCGATCCACGACGCCTCAAGCGCAAGACCGGTGGTCAGGTCAAACACCCATGTCTTGTCGGCGCTCGGGAACGTCAGTTGGTAAAACTCATGCCCCGCAATGCCGAACGTGTATCCAATCGCGTCGTTGGTGTTGGCATAGGTCGCAATCTCGGCCTCGATCGCAAAGGTCGAAATGCGCTGTGCCTTGTAGGATCGGCCCATCAGGACCACCCCGCGCCCGAACCGATCGTGCGACAGCCAGATCACGGCGTCATCGATCTGCGCGATACTGTAGGGTGCAAGGCACCCATGATCGACAAAAACCCCCGGCATGGTTTCCAGTGGGAAATCAGCGCCGCCCTTCACAAACCAGATTTCGGTTGTCTGTTCGCCGATCAGCCATAGCTCCCGCTTGGCGACCCGCAACCCTGTCAGCCGATCTGAGAAGCCTGCTTTTTTCACGATCCAAAGCGGGTCATACGTGGCCGCGAGGCTATCGGACACCTGGAATTGTGCCGTTCCCGGAATGCTGGAAACAAAGAACGTATCGAGATAATCAACCGTTACACCACCCGCGAAATCGGTATCCGCAATCACCGCGAAGGCGTTGGTTGCCAGCGTGACCGTCCACCCATTCGGCGAACCATCGACGATGATCATCTCGACGCCATTATCGACCATGCCAACGGGCGTTGTGAGACCCGCCGTAATGGTGCCGAGGCTGGTGAACGTCCAAGGGGCAGTCCCGCGATTGATCAGCCAGACGGTAGGCCCTGAGACGCCATACACGGCGCCATTGCCAGCCTGATACAGTCCACGCCAGCCGCGGCCGCCTGGCGCCGTCCCGAGCCTCCTGTGACCCGGCATGGGGTAGTAGGCCATCGGCGCCGGCTCACCCTGCCCCTCCGGCATGGGTTCCGCGTATAGGTTCAATTGCCGTTGTGCGCTGGCGATGATGGATCGCGCCTGGTAGGCGCCGCCGGTGAGCGCAATCCTCGCCATTAGACAGACCACCCCGACTGGAAGCCCGGATCAGAACCGGCAGCAATGCCGCCCGTGCCACGCCGCATGATGTCGCCCGGCATTTTGAGCGTGGCAATCTGGGCGTTCGCCACCCGGATCGTGTCCAGCCCCTCCTTCGCCAGCGCCACATGCCCCGGATTGGCCGCCAGCCCGTAGTTCATGGCGATCCTGACCGCCAGGTTATAGATCAG
>Ga0137443_1000013_pt1 | contig 24258 bp, 21 predicted proteins | sample EasRivERMGT300_2_FD_102324 | JGI IMG/M metagenome (GOLD analysis project Ga0137443, IMG submission 102324) | Soil microbial communities from meander-bound floodplain in the East River, Colorado, USA - East River MetaG ERMGT300_2 | ecosystem: Environmental > Terrestrial > Soil > Floodplain ... | reverse complement strand
TGCCTTCAGTGTAATAATCATCAAGTTCAGGTCCCATATCGTGCATTAACATATCTGAATAAGGATAAAATTCTTTCTGACTCAAAGCTTCTATCTCTGAGATTCCTGAAACAAGTGCAGGAACATGACAACCGGAACAATTTATTTGGTTAAAGATATTTTTACCTTCAATTACATCGGCATCGTTTTGATTTCTTCTCGGTGGCGGCTTTAGTGTTCTAATATAAAACTCCACACTTTTTAAAATGCTAACAGATAATTCAGGGTCAGGAACATTATCTCCTGTTCCAGGACCAATCATGTAGTTGTATAAATCTTCTGTTAAAAAATCAGATGTTATTCCTATATCCTGAAGATATGCCTGAGCTACTTGTTGAAGAATTGTTATCGCACCAGCTTTTCTGCCAAATCTTCCAATATACTTTCCATTATTTGAAATATGGAATCCAGGCTTAGGTTGAAAATAATCCGGCGGATCAACATAATTAGGCACTCCCGAAATCCCATCTCCATTCAGGTCATCCGGGTCGGCAAGTGTAAGGAAAGCAGCATCAGTAACCATCTCTATTAATCCTAAACCAGTCACAGCAGGAGGCATAAATACACTTATTCCTGTCGCTTCAGAATATATTTCTTCTGACGGATATCCTGATATTGATCTTTGCTGAAGCTGAGGTCCGCCATATTCTTTCATCGGATCGAATGTTCCATCCGGATTCATCTTTCCAAATCTTGTTAGTTGAATGAAAGGATGCCCCTTTCCATCAGAAAGGTGGCAGTTCTCGCAGGAGTTATTTACAAAAATTGGTCCTAAGCCATCTTCGACTCCGAATATTTTTCCAAACTCCTCATCTCCATGCAAATGAGCGGCGAGTTGAGATGGTGTTAACCCTTCAATGGGTTCATTCAGAATTTCACTTGATTCCGGAGCTGTAGGCATTAATTCATCACAGGAAATTATAATTATTGAAATTATAAAACCTGATACTAGTATAAATATTAGTTTAAAAATACTGTTCTGTAAATAATGTCTTATCATATTCATTTTTCTCCACCAAACAATTGTTTGGATTATGAAACAATCAGCCTCCAGACCTGAGTCACAAAAAATGTAACAGCTAATCCCATAATCACAGGAAGAATTGATGATACCACGGTCCACTTTACACTTTTTGTTTCTTTATAAATTGTATAAATAGTTGTTGAGCAGGGATTATGAAGCAGACTGAACAGCATTAAATTAATTCCTGTTAATAATGTCCATCCGCCGGAATGAAGGATTACTGCAGTATCGGAAACTGAATCAAGTTCGAACATTACACCGCTTCCGGCTCCCAATCCGGCCAGGGCAAGATTTGCAACTGTTAACATTAATACTGTGGGAATTACAATTTCATTTGCAGGAATTGCAATTATGTATGCAAGAAGTATGACTCCGTTTAAACCGAAAATGAAAGCATAAGGATTAATCCAGTTTATAAAATGATTTGCAATTGAAATACCGTCTATATTTATATTTGACACAAGCCAGATAACAATTCCTGCAGGAACTGCAAATACAATTGCCCGCCACAAAACAAAAATTGTCCTGTCAATAAGTGAAGTATAAAGTGTCTTTAAAATTCTTGGGGGACGATAAGGCGGAAGCTCTAAACTGAATGCTGAAGCCTCTCCCTTTAACATTGTTTTTGATAATGCATAGGAAACAATTAAGCTGAGTGCTATACCAAGAACTGCAATAAATACAACTGCTGCTGCAGAAACTAATCCGGCGATGTAAGCCGGGGCAGCACTGCCGATAAAAATTGTAGCAATCAAAATTTGTGTTGGCCATCTTCCATTGCACAAAGAAAAGTTATTAGTTATGATTGCAAGTAATCTTTCCCTTGGTGAATCAATGACACGAGTTGCAATAATTCCTGCTGCATTGCAGCCAAATCCCATGGCCATTGTAAGTGCCTGTTTTCCGTGGGCTCCAACCCGCTTATAAAGCGGATCCATATTGAATGCTACGCGCGGCAGATAACCGAAATCTTCGAGCAAAGTAAACACGGGAAAGAAAATTGCCATTGGCGGAAGCATCACACTAATAACCCATGCCATTGCAAGGTAAGCTCCATCAATTAAAACTCCATCCAGCCAGAAAGGTAATCCGATTGATGCAGCAAAACTTTTTAAAACAGGATGAATTGTATCAACAAGAAATGAAGCAATCATTCCTGAAGGAACATTCGCTCCTTCAATGGTTAACCAGAACAAAACTCCAAGAATTAGAAACATAATTGGAAAACCGAGATACTTGCTTGTAAGAATCCTATCCAGTGTTCTGTCAAAAGTAAATGTGGGTTTTTTATCCGGAAATACTACGGCTTTGTTTGCAATTGCAGTAGCATTAGCGTAAATAGATTCGATCAAAGTATCGTGAAGATTTTCACCAACTTCCCAGCGAAGGTTATTCGCTGTTGCAAGTATTGATTCGCGATTAACAGTGTTATTATTATTCATAGATTTATGTAAAAGTTTATTTTTTCCAATTAATCTGTTTTCAGAATTAGTATCTGATTTCAGAATGACTAAGCTGATTTACTTCTGCTAAAGTTTCTTCCTTTTTTAAATTACCAAGTTCACCGGACCGAATAGCATCAATTATACTCTGATCTCCTTCCAGCAATCTTAATGCAACCCATCGTGTATTTGGAAGATTAGGAAATTCTTTGATGATTTCTCTGCTTAATTTTTCCACTGCAAAATTTAATTCCTTAGACGATGTTCTTATCCTGTGAGGATTGCAGACATATTTTCCTGCTGAAACTTCAAATATCATATTCAGAAGTTCATTCATTCCCTCTCCCTGCCTGGCTGCAGCAGGAATTACCGGAACACCAAGTTCTTTTGACAATGTTCTTTCATCAATTTCAATTCCGTTCCGCCTTACTTCATCCATTAAGTTAAGACAAACAACAGCCCGGTCCGTTATTTCTAAAATCTGCAAAACAAGATTTAAATTTCTTTCAACCCTCGTTGCATCAACAACAACCACTGTAACATCCGGCTGCCCGAATAAAATAAAATCACGAGCAACTTCTTCATCTGTGCTAGTTGAGAGAAGTGAATATGTGCCGGGGAGATCAACAACTTTAAATTTCTTATCATTGTATTCAAATCCGCCTTCTGCACGGGTAACAGTTTTGCCGGGCCAATTGCCTGTATGCTGCTTTAATCCTGTTAAATAGTTAAACACAGTGCTCTTTCCTGTATTCGGATTTCCTGCAAGTGCAACTACAAAGTCGAAGTTGCTCATATTAATTCCCAGCTTCTTCAGATTACCGAGATTGTGAACCGGGCAGCTTGCACAATTATTTAAATCTGTTCCTTTCATAAACTAACTTTCTTCATTCAATAAATAAATTTTATCTGTTTGGTTTTTACGGAGCGCAATACTTGCACCGCGAATACGGTAAGCGACCGGATCATCCCAGAAACCTTTCATTTCAACTTCTACTTCAGTTCCAGGAACTAAACCAAGATCCATCAATCTCCTGCGCTGCTGACCTCTTAATGATTTTGAAATGCCAAGTACTTTTCCTTTTTCACCAATCTTTAATTCTGATAACGATCTGAATTTTCCTTCAATAGGTTTTTCAAATTTCAACATTCCAACCGTCATACTTTTTGCAATCAGTGGTGAAAGAATACATTCTTCACCGTTTGCAATAAACTTAATTCTCTTATCTGATATTTCAAGCATTCTTATCTGCATTCCGGGGTAAAGACCTTGCGCAACAATCTGACTGTAAATTGCAAGTGGCTCATCCTCAACATGAATTATGGATGCAATCTCACCTGGTTTCATTTCGGTTAAAAGTTTTCCTTTCTTCTCCGGAATTATTCCTGATGAAGATGGAATAGGATCGCCGTGAGGATCAAAAACCGGGTTGCCGATTTGTGCAGCCAGCTGATCAGCTTGTTCAGGAGTCAGGTGATGTTCAACTTCTTCTGCCTTCTGATGCCATTCAGTTTCATGAACGTTTGTTTCATCAGCAAGATATTTTTCCCACAAGCGATGAACACGAATCACCCTTAATGCATAAGACCTTCCTTCAGACGTAAGTAACAATGCATCGTGAAGTGCAGTTACCATTCCCATTGATTCCAGTTTTGAAGTAATATCAGCAGCATCGTCTGCTGAAATAGACAAGTTGCCTGCAATTCCTGTTAATGTGCAGTTTATGTTATTGTATTCACAATTATATAAATACTTCAGAGCATCTTCGATCAAAACTTTTTTGCTTGCATAGTTTGATTTTTTCCATACCGCTACTATTCCCTTTTTTGGATTGAACAGAACAATGAAAAAAATCACAGCCATAATTCCAATTATTAAAAGTATTAATGGTTCATTCATATTTTATCTCACTTAACAATCTTTTCAACAAAAATATTGGAAGCAATTGCTTTGCTGATGTTTACATCCTGATTATTTATTGTAAGCAGCATTGAGCCGTCAAACTCAAGAATATCTTTTATCATAATTACCTTACCTAGTTGAATGCCTATATTCGATATATAACTTAACAATCCCTGGTTGGTGTCGTTAACACGAATGACCTCTGCTTTATCACTTTTGGTCAGTTCTGAAATCGCAACGGCACTTTTATGCTTTGGAAGTTTACCTTTTCTATCGGGAATCGGATAACCGTGCGGATCCGATTCCGGGAAATCCAGATACTCTTCAATTTTATTTATCAACTCATCTGATGAAGAATGCTCAAGTTTTTCTGCTTCATCATGAACTTTATCCCAGGATATTCCAAGAACCCGGTTAAGAAACGTTTCCCATATCCTGTGACGTCTTACCATATTTTTCGCATAGTTTTCACCTTCAACAGTAAGTTTTATACCTTTATACTTTTTATAAACAACCAATCCATCTGTTGATAGTTTACGAAGCATATCGGTGACTGCTGCATTTGAAATTGATAATGATTCTGCAATGAGATTCGGTTTTATTTCACCACCATCATCCCTGAATTTATAAATAGTGCTCAGGTAATCTTCTTTGGAAATATTATTCATGTTAAATTATTATTTTCTGTGTCAATTTAAGTATACTTAAAAATAAAGTCAAGTGTGGCTAAACTACAAAATGATTAAAATTCTGCTGAATCCGGAATTACGACAGATAATTTTAGGATGGAATTTTTAAAAGCTAGTTTTTCGTAAAGGTTAGTGGAATGCCGTGATGAAAATAAATTCTTTCTCTTATTAACTTAATCCAATTTAATGGGTCTACCACGCCATCAAATTTTTCTTTGACATTCAACTTGATTATGTGATGTCGTTCCCTCTGATCAATCACATTATTGCAGAAATCTTCGGGGGAGTAGCACTTTGAATCTTCAAGTTCAACCGATAAAGTTTTACTGCGTTTAATAAGCAATGATTTAGTAAACAAAAGTTCTTTATCCAAATCATCATAGGTAAGTTCAATTTCGAATTTTCTCACAGATTCGACCCTCCGATTTTTTCGATCTGATTTTAATTGGTTTATAATATAGTCACCAAAATTCTAAAGGAAAAGAGGAATTTTAAATTGTCTGGATTGACATCAAAATAACCCCATTTTGCAATATTTTAGCTCTTTTCCGACACTTAATTCTTTCACCTCTTTTGAGATACAGCTTTAAGATTCAATTCCTCTGCGTGATTTAACTCCAACCTGGTAATAGTGTTTTATTTCTTTCATCTCAGTAACAAGATCAGCTTTTTCCAAAAGATTATCAGGACAATATCGACCGGTTAAAATTAATTCGACCTTATCCGGTTTTTGCTTCATAAAAGTGAGGATTTCTTCATCAGAAAAAAGTCCGAAATAAATTGACACGCAAACTTCATCAAGAATAATTATATCGAATTTGCCGCTAAGCATTTTTGATTTTGCTTTGGCTAAACCGCGGCGGGCTTTGTCAATTTCATCCTTGCCGGGAAGTTGTTTTTTATAAACAAAATCATCGCCGCAAAATTGTTCTATCGTAATCCATTCAATTAAATGCTTTAAGCTGTTCAGCTCGTTGTAAGGATATTCTTTCATAAACTGGGCAATGTAAGTCTTCAAACCAAATCCTGCTGCACGCACTGCCTGCCCTATTGCAGCAGTTGATTTACCTTTTCCATTTCCGGTATAGATTTGTATAAATCCCTGCTTGAGTTCATCCACAATCAATTCCCTGATTTTATTTTATAACATTTTTTTTGAGAATTTAAGTTCATTTTATTTTTGCCTTATGAAACCGGGAAACCCTCTGTTAGCGTTACTCTTTTTGCCTGATATAAATGTCTGGCATCGTGATGTGCTAAGATAATCAAAGGATCACCAAGATTAATTTGCAGAAAATTACTAACCGGTGAATTAATTTTAATTTTCTTCAAATCCATTTTTTTCATTTTGGAAACCAGCTCACCGGTTTGCTTAAGCACTTCAATAAAATCATTAAAAATCTTTTTAGTGAAATCAGATGTATCTGGTTTAAAAACTTTAAATGTTTTGTGTTTTCTATTAACGACGGGATCAACTCCCTTTATAATCCATTTTCCAATAAAAGAATGCTTGTATGGATATTCATCTCTTTCTCCCGGCGTACTTAATCCAAAGGCATCGTTGATTTTTGGATGATATGTCTTATGACAGACTATTAAATGATGAATACATTCTCCAACACCCCAGATGTCAAATGCCGGTTTCCAATTTATTTATTTTTCGCTTAGCAAACTAAAGTTTTCCTTAACAAATGTTTCATTTTCGAAAGATTTCCTGTAAAAATAATTTATTAATTGTTTCGTTGTTTGCATATTGCGATTGAAGTAAGAATTTCTTTAATTGATATGTAGAATAAAGCTGATGTTGCGATATTAAATATTAAGAATAATAATCACAAATTGAACTGGTTTTAAACATGGAAATTTTCGGATCGCTCACAGTGGCTGTCCTGTCTTCAATCTTTCTGGTGGTAGCGGTAGGATTGTACTTTTACCTTTATATGGAATAACAAATTTATTTTTGTTTAATTAAGCCTTTAAACTAAAAGTCCCGCCAATATCTTTCAGTCCGATTTCTATTTTGTAATTCTTTTCTGAATCAGCCAGCCAGTTTAATGGTTCTTCAATTGGTTCGCTTCCCTGTTTAAATGTTTTTGTATGAATCGGAATAAAATATTTTGCGTTCATATGTTCTGATGCCATCACCAGGGCTTCCTCCGGGTTACAATGATTTTTTCTCCAGGGCTGATATGCACCGATAGGCATAATTGCAATATCAATATTTTCATTTTGCAGTGGTTTAAATAATTCGTGGTACGCCGTATCGCCTCCAAATAAAATCTTCCTGGAATTTTTTTCAATCAGAACTGCATTATAACTTCTACCCGTTTCCATGTAACCTTTCGAACGATCCCATTCCCAAGGATATCTCCAGCCGAAATGTTTAACCTCAAACGCTTTAAATTTTATTTCCTGTAAAACTATTTCCTCACCCCAATCAATTTCCTGCAGTGATTTCCAATCGAGATCTTCAATAACATCCTTTGTGTTATATGCCGTTATGCAATCAATCTCATTAGGAAAATTGGAGGTAATATCGCTAAGCGTAGCATAATCCATATGATCCATATGAGCATGTGAAAGAAGAATGATATCAGGCTTGGGAATTTCATGAACTTCAAGTGCTGGATAAGTGAACCTGCTCGGACCAAAAGTCATTCCTAAAAAATATAATCCAACTCTTTCATAGAGAACCGGGTCGGTAAGAATAATTGTACCGTAAAAATTTATCAGCACCGTTGCGTGTCCAATCCATGCGATGTTAATTTCATCATCTTTCCAGTTTGCCGGATCCGGTTTAAAATTCGGTGCCAAAGGCGGCTGCTTCGGATAAATTTTTTCACCCAGAAAAGCTGCTGAAGCAGTAAGCATTGAAATATTTCTGAGAAAACGTCTTCGTTTCATTCTTGATTAATTAATAAATAAAAAATGTAAATCATTCAGCCATCAACGGCTTTAATGTAAAAGTCTGCCCGATATCATCAATAACAACGCTGATACTATAATTTTCTTTTATTTCTTTTAACCACTGAAGTGGTCTTTCAAGTTCATCGTCACCATCATAAGTTTTGGTATGAATCGGGATAAAATATTTTGCTGAAATAAATTCAGAAGCCATTATCAGCGCTTCTTCTGGATTACAATGATAGTACCACTTGGGAACATAGCCTCCTACAGGCATTATAGCAATGTCAATATTTTCGCTTTTAAGGACTTTAAATTTATCTGTGAAGGCTGTATCTCCTGCAAAGAAAATTTTTTTTCCAAATCGTTCTAAAACATAACCGTTGTAACTTCTTCCATTCTTATCACCATTTGACCGATCCTTTTCACCCGGATACCGCCATCCGTTATGTACAATTTCAATAGCTTTAATTTTAACTTCCTCTATTTCAATTTCTTCATTCCAATCAATTTCAATTAATGATTTCCAGCTCAGATCATCAATTACATCTCTGGTATGCATTGCTGTAATACAGTTTATCTGGTTTGGAAATCTTAATGTAATTTCTCTCAGCGTATTATAATCCATATGATCCATGTGTGCATGGGAAATAAGAATAATATCCGGTTTCGGTATTTCAGAAATTTCCAGTGCTGGATAAGTATATCTTAATGGTCCATAAACTAACCCAAGAAAATTTACACCAACGCGTGCTAACATTGCCGGATCAGTGAGGATTATTTTACCATAAATATTAATTAATACTGTAGCATGACCTATCCATGCAATGTTTAGTTCGTCATCTCTCCAAAGTGAAGGATTTGGTTTATTCTTTGAATTCTGGGGTTCTTTTTTTATTGTTATTGATTTCCCGCTTGAGACAACTGTCGGAAGAATTAATAAAGCAGGAACAGTCAGCATCCCGATTTTAATAAAATTTTTTCTGTTCAGAATAATCCTGAGTTATTGATTTGTTTTAATTAGTCCTAAATATAATTATTCGGGTTTAATTACAATGAAAAAATTGCTTCTTAAATGGAGAAAAATTAGTTTAATGTTGAATAAAAGCTGGAGTGTAGAATGTCATTTTTAGATATTGTTATCTTACTTGTCATTGCAGGAGTTACCGGTTCAATTGCAAGGTCATTAGTGGGCTTTGACAAAGGCGGATGCTTACTTTCGGTTGCAGTTGGTTTTATTGGTGCGTTGATTGGAACCTGGCTGGCAAGAGAGCTCAGTTTCCTGGATATTTATTCTTTCGAGATACGGGGGATTACCTATCCTGTTGTCTGGTCATTAATCGGGGCTGTCTTATTCACAGCATTACTGAGTTTAATCTCACCTAAAAAACAAAAGTAATTGTTTACGGTTTATTAAAATTATTTTGTTAATAATCTCATATGAAATTTATGAATCCATTTATTAAGTAGATGGCTAGAAAACAAATAGATTTAAAGACATACTTAAAACTAACCAGGGCCGCCGATTCAGTAAGATCAAGAGTTTTTACGAGTCTTGCAAAATTTAATTTGAGCGAAAGCCAGATTAATGTTTTAGAAGCATTAATAAATCTTGGACCACTAACGCAAAAACAGCTTGGAAGTAAATTACTTATGAGCGGCGGAAATATTACTATGGTCATTGATAATTTAGAAAAACAGGACTTTGTAACCAGGAAAAGAGGAAAGCCAGATAGGAGATTTTTTACAATTCATCTTACCCCCAGAGGAGTGGCTAAAATAAATGAAATTTTTCCAGACCTGTGTAAAGCCGTTTCAGAAGAGATGAAAATTTTATCAAATAAAGACCTTGCTGAACTTCAAAGATTAACTAAAGCAGTCGGACTGAAAAGAAAATAAATTAAGTCAGGATTTTAGATTTAAATTCATTTAATATTTTTGGAAGAATTTCCCCTGCTTTACCGAAGAAAGAATAGTCAGCATGTGAAGACAGCTCTGTTTCTTCAATATTAATTTCAACGATTACAGAACCGCTGTATTTTGCAGTATAAATCAGCCCTGCTGCAGGATATACAACTGCCGAAGTTCCTACAACAAAAAATATATTACTGTTCATGGCAGCTTTTTCGCTGGCGGAAAACTGTTGTTCAGGTAACATTTCACCAAACCAAACAACATCCGGCCGAATCAATCCTCCGCAATCACACTTTGGAATTCCACTGCTGAAATCCAGCTCTTCGTTTTTAAACTTTTTGCAATCAACACAAAAATTTCTTTCAATATTTCCATGAAGTTCATAAACAATTTTGCTTCCTGCTCTTCTATGAAGATTGTCTATGTTCTGTGTGACTACGGTAACTTCATTAAAATAATTTTGCATTTCTGCAATTGCCAGATGCCCGGCATTCGGCTGTGAATTGTGAATGATTTTTTTGCGGTGATTATACCATTCCCAAACCATTTCAGGATTCCGTATAAAAGCCTCAAAGTTTGCGAGCTCTTCCGGTTTGAGTTTGTTCCAGATTCCATCTTTTCCCCTGAATGTTGGAATTCCGCTTTCTGCCGATATGCCTGCCCCTGTAAAAAAAACAACGGTCTTTGCTTTTTTTAACTTTTCAAAAAAAGATTGGTCGACTTTCATTATTCAAGTTCTTCATTCACTATCAGAAGCAATGCTTTTGCTTCTTCGAGATATTCATCATCATCTTCCAGGGCGAATGGTGCTTTTTCTAACATCAAAAGATTTTCTTTTGCAAGTTCATATTCGTCTTCTTCGATATAAGCTTTCGCAAGATCGAGATAGTATATTCTGAAATTTGGTTTAAGCTTTATCGCTATCTGGTATTCCCTGATAGCCACATCCATATCACCCCAGACAAGCCCGAGCGGAAGTCTTATTAAATATGAGTTTTCACACACACTTGCATGCGTTTTTGCTAAAACATAATGTGCAAGTGATTGATAATAGCTTTCCCCGTTATCCAGTTGAATAGCTCTTTCACAATCTTCTTTCACTTCATCAACAGTACTGCTTGCGGAAAATATGTCTTGAGACAAAGCTATTTTTCCATTTGCTATTGCTCTGCGAACGTAGGGAATTGATTGATCCGGTGCTAATTTCACTGAGCTATCAGAATACTCAAATGATTTTTTATATAACTCATCCCTTGCATCTTTTTCCTCATCGCTGTTATCCGGCATTCTATTTCCTAAATCAACATACGCTCTGCTTATTTTCCAGAGAATCTCCCAATCACCCGGCAGCAGTTTATCTGCTTTTAAATAACTATCTAATGATTTCTGATGATTAAATTCTTTATGATATAAATCGCCCTGTTCAATTAATTCAGCAGCAGTTTGAGAAATAATATTTTGAGAGCAGGCAAAACTGATCAAAACAAAAAAAACATTACAAAGTTGTTTCATCTAAATCCGGGTATTATTCAAATAACGATTTATTTATTTTTGCTTCAAGCTCCTCTGAAATTTCAAGCTTATATAAATCTGTTTGTGCAAGCGTAATAAATCTTGTCCAATTACTGTCGCTTTTCATCTCGGACAGAAGAGCATTTTTGTATGCATTCACCTTTGCGCTGAGTTCATCTGCCTGGTATAAAGCAATAGCTTCAACCGTCTTTGGAACAACCGGTGAAGCATGTTCAAGCTTGCCCTGGTGACTTAAAACCAGGTGAAGCAGACTATTTTTTATCTCTTCAGGAAAATTTTTAATCTTTGAAGTTTCCTCTTCAATAATGATAGCGCCAATAACTATGTGTCCTATTAACTTTCCTTTATCCGTATATTCAAAAACAGGGTCGTAACTCAGCTCAGTTATCTTTCCCAAATCGTGAAGCATCGCACCGCAGATGAGCAGATCCCTGTTGAGTTCACAATGAAAGTCACACATAAGATCGCAGATTTTGACTATCTCAAGTGTGTGTTCCAGCAATCCATGAATATAACCATGATGCCAGGACTTTCCAGCCGGTGCCTGAATATATTTTGAGTATCTCTCTTCATTAAAAATTTTCTGCAGAAGCTCTTTTAAATATTTGTTGGAAATTAATTCTTGTCGTTTTCGAAATTCTTCTTCCATTTCTTTAAGATTACGTTTTGACTTCGGCAGAAAATCTCTTGGCGATAAATTATCGGAAGGATTGGCTGGTATGATTGAAGAAATTCTTATCTGTGGTGTGCCCTGGAACTCATCAATCGAACCTGTTACTTTAACAACATCACCAACTTTTACAGAGCTTGCAATATCTTCAAAATTTTCCCACATATTTGCAGCAAGAGCAGCTGACTGATCACCAAGCTCTAATGAAAGATATTCTTTCTTTGTTTTCGTTGTCCTCAATTCACTTTTTTTAACAAGAAGGAAGTGATTTAACGAGTCCCCTTTTATTAAATCTTTTAATTCTTTCTGATCAAGCATAGAAGAAATGTCAAATTATTGCTCGTTGAACATAAAGAATTCCGGCACAAAATATTTGCAGATTTCGAATGTGAGAATATTTAATCTTCTCAGGCTCGAAATTAACTCAAGACCGTCAAAAGTTTTTCTTCCAATAGTTTAAGATCTAATGGTTTTTTACGGATTGTTTTTATACCGATTTCCATATAAGATTCCTTCAAGGATTCCGAGCTTGACTCCACTAGCGCAATTATTGGGATTTTATAATTTTTATTTTCCTTCCAGACAGAATGAGCAAACTGGATTCCATTCATAAGCGGCATATCGTGATCTATAATCACCAGAGACGGAGAATGTTTTATAATCAATCCTAAAGCTTCATAACCGTTTTCGCAACAAATAATATGAGCTGAAGGAAATTGCTCTTTAATATTTTTTATCAGCTCAATCCTTTCAATTTGGTCAGGTTGTACAAGCAGAATAGTGATAGCTGAAGCAGGAACAGTGCAATGAAACTCGCTGCCGACTCCTTCAGTAGTATAGAACCAGATTTGGCCGTTATGTTTTTCAACAATCTGTTTCGATAACGCAAGACCAAGGCCTGTGCCTCTTTCACTTTTAGTCCCCTCGGTTGAAAATGTTTTTCCAATGTTGAAGAGTTTTACTTTATTTAGCTCAGATATGCCAATGCCTTCGTCTCTAACAATGAATTCAACTAAATCATCATTAAAAATATTTGCTGTTACATCAACGGAAGAATCTTCCCTGGAATACTTAATTGAGTTGCTGATCAGACTTGTTATTACATGGCTGAAAAGTCTTTCATCGGCATCGATGTAAATTGTATCTGGAATATCAACTTTTATTGTAATGTTTTTTCTCATTGCTGCACCGGTAAGAGCGGAAATACAATTGAATGCAATACTTTTGGCATGTAACCTGTGTCGTTCAATTTTTAATCTCCCGGTTTGAAGCCGTGACCAGTCGAGAAGGTAATTTATTAATTGCAACTGGTTGTATGATGAATCATTTATGTACTTCAGATATTCCACTTTATCTTTTTCGGAAAGTGATGATTCATTTGCCAGGATATCGGAAAATCCGAGGATGCTTGTAAATGGTGCTCTAAGATCGTGTGAGAGAACAGAGATAAAATTATCTTTTGATGAGTTGAGCTGATTAAGCTCATCAATTCTATTTTCAAGTTTCAATAAATTAGTTCTAACCTCCGTTATATTGCTTACATGTCCAAACCACTGCGTGATGTTCCCACTTTTGTCCCGTTGAACTTTGATTGATTCATTTATCCAAATTTCATTTTTTGCTTTACTAAGAATCCGGTATTCGAATTGATCTTCTTTTTTGCGGGGATTGATCGTGAATTTATCCAAAAATTTTTTATAGTCCGGAAGGTCCTCACTGCAGATAAGATTCAAAAATCCGTTTGGTAATTTATTAATTTCAGCGGGCAAAAATCCTGTAACTGATTCCACATTATCAGTAAAAAAAACTTCGTCACCTTTTTTTGTGACTACAAGTGTCCAATAGAATTCATCTTCAAACTTATTTATTATTTCTTCCCAGCTCTTTGCTTCGCCGATTTTCATATTAAGAAAAATTTGAGTTTCGAATAATTATTACATTCTCCGGAAAAAAAGGATAACTAAAATTAAATTTATCAAAAATAACTTAAATCAGCATTCTACCCGGGCTTTTATTAATTGAACTTATTTAAAAATTAATTGTTATATATCCGAAGTAAAATAAGGGAGCTTCTCTAACAATGTTCAAACAATTTCAGCTGATTTGGTCAATACTTTTAGCGCTTTCCTCAATGACCACCTCACAATCAATTAACGGTAGTATGTATGGAAAGATTACAGATTATGAAACCCGGGAACCTCTGATTGGAGCAAATATAATTATTGTCGGAATAGAGTTCGGTGCTGCTACAAATGACCTCGGCGAATTCTCGATTAATAATATTCCCCCAAATACTTATCAGGTTCGTGCTTCTGTAATTGGATATAACAATGTGACAAAAACAGATGTCAATGTTATGCCCGGCAGACCAGCTATTGTTAATTTCGAACTAACTTTTACAGCCATTGAACTTGAAGGCGTGGTTGTGCAAAGCGATTACTTCAGCAGGAATCCAATTGAAGTCGGAAGTAATAAAAGTTTTAGCAATGAAGAAATAAGAAGAAGTGCCGGAGGATTTGAAGATGTGATTCGAGCCGTTTCGGTTTTGCCGGGAGTTGCACAAGCTGACCCGGGAAGAAATGATTTAATTGTAAGAGGCGGTGGTCCCTCAGAAAATTTATATCTGATTGATGGAATTCCTGTTCAGAATATTAATCACTTTGGAACGCAAGGGGCAACTGGTGGACCGCTAAGTTATGTCAATCTTGATTTTGTAAGTGGAACAACTTTTTCAACCGGCGGTTTTTCTGTATTGAATGGAGATAAACTCTCTTCTGTATTAACAATAGACTTTCGCGAGGGAAGAAAAGATAAAATTGGTGGGAAAGGGACAATCTCAGCAACTCAGTTTGGGCTTGATATTGAAGGACCAGTGACAAGCAACTCAACATTCATCGTTTCTGCAAGAAGAAGTTATCTTGATTTCATCTTCAAAGCTGCGGACTTTTCATTCGTCCCTGAATACTATGATGGTTTTGCCAAGTATGATTGGAAGTTCGACAACAGAAATTCTATTTCGTTTCTGCTAATAGCTGCCTTCGATAACGTAAAATATTTTAATGACACAGAAGATCAGCGTTATGATAACTCGAGAATTCTTGGAAGTGACCAGACACAATATGCCACAGGATTATCATATCGTCATTTATTCAACAGTGGATTCATCAACTTAACTTTAAATAGGAACTATGTTGATTACAACACTCAGCAGAATGATTCTCTTCTGAATCCGATTTTCATCAATAACTCCCTTGAAAAAGAGAATACACTTAAGGCTGATCTAACTTATAAATTAAGTAGGATTACTGAATTAAATGCGGGAGTTTCAAGTAAGCTGATTGATTTCAAAGCTGATATTTTCGTACCGGAATTTGTTAGCACTTTTGGTGATAGTATTCCAATTACAACCATAAATACTCAGGAGGATTATAGTAAACTTGCTGCATATACCAACATAAGTTTTCTACTATTTGATAAACTCAATTTTAATCTCGGAATAAGAGCTGATTATTTCAGTCCAATAAAAACAAAAACTTTTTTCAGTCCATGTTTTTCTGCTTCGTACCGCTTAACAGATATAACTTCACTTACATTCAGTACTGGTGTTTATCATCAGGCACCATCTTATATCTGGCTGGTCGGTAATGAAATTAATATTGAACTTAAAAACATTCGTGTTAATCAATATGTGCTTGGAGTTGATCAATACTTTTCGGCAGATGCTTTGTTCAGAGTTGAAGGGTTTCTTAAAGATTATTTTAATTATCCCACAAGTTTAAAACGAACATATTTGATTATGGCTAACACAGGTGCAGGCTTTGCCGGCTCAGATGAAAACTTTGCTTCATTTGGGCTTGATCCTCTGAACTCAGATGGAACTGGTCTGGCAAAAGGATTTGAAATATCACTTCAAAAAAAACTTTCAGATACACCTTACTACGGAATTCTGAGCCTCACTTACAGCGAAGCAAACTTTACTGCATTAGATAGAGTTGAGAGAATTGGAAGTTACGATCAAACCTGGATTTTTAACATTAGCGGCGGTTACAAAATAAATGAAGAATGGGAAGTGGCAACAAAGTTCAGGTATTCAACCGGAAAACCATATACACCTTACAATAGTAATGGATCCCAGAGTGTTGAGCAAATTAACTCGGTGCGATTTCCTGTAAATCACAGCATTGATGTTCGTGTTGACAAGAGATGGTTCTTCAGTGGATGGACTTTAATAACTTACGTTGATATACAGAACATCTATGACAGAAAAAATATAACCGGGATCAGATGGGATCAACGAACACAATCACCAGAATTTAATGAAACGATTGGTATTCTTCCTTCCATTGGTATAAGTGTGATGTTTTAGTTGATATTCTCTTCCATCTCTCTTCCAACTTTTCCAAAAAGAACTAAAAATTTCCGGGTTAATATTTTGCAACCGGATTTTAGTTGTTGATAAATCTCCTATCCCGACCTACATTCTCTGTAAACAATCAGGGAGCTAGCATGTTTACTAAAATTATTTTTCTCACCCTATTAATTATATCAACCATCTCTGCAAAGAGTGGTATTATATCAGGAAAGGTTACTGATATACAAACCGGAGAACCATTGATAGGTGCTAATATTATAATTATGAATACCAACTGGGGCGCTGCAACCGATGTTAGTGGATTATTTACAATACGGACAATTCCACCTGGAGTATATTCACTCAGAGCATCATATGTTGGTTATGCACCAATGAGTGTGACAGATATCAAACTCGATCCTGGCGATAGTTTATACTTAGAATTCAAACTTAAAACCGATTTTACTGTGTCTGATGTACTTGTGATTGACTCTAAACCAGTACATGAAAAACCGATCACCAACACATTAAAAGTGATTTCATCAGAATCAATTCAAAGGCTGCCAAACAGCACCTTAGATGGTATTACATTTTTAGCCGGAGGATATGAAGCCCGATTCAATCAGTTACATCAGTCCGCTCCCTGGAACACAGAAGAATATAATACGATTGTCGAGAATGAATTTCTGAACGCGTTCAGTAATCCACTTTCAACATTTTCAATTGATGTGGATGCTGCTTCTTACAGCAATGCACGTAGATTCATCCAGGATGGTCAGCTTCCACCAAAAGATGCTGTGAGGGTGGAGGAATTTATAAACTACTTTGATTATGATTATCCTCAGCCAAAAGACGATCATCCGTTTGCTGTGTTTACAGAACTTGGCACGTGTCCCTGGAATGAAAATAATTATCTACTGCACGTTGGGATTAAAGGAAGAGAATTAGCAGATGAAGAAAGAACAAATTGCAATCTTGTTTTCCTTTTGGATGTTTCGGGATCAATGGAACCGGAAAATAAGCTTCCACTGGTAAAGAAAGCATTTAAGTTTCTTGTTAATAATCTACAGGATAATGATAAAATATCTATCGTTGTCTATGCAGGTTCTGCAGGACTTGTCCTGCCAACAACATCGGGAAATGAAAAATCAAAAATCACTTCTGCATTAGATAATTTGCATGCGGGTGGTTCAACCGCCGGTGGTGCAGGAATTCAACTAGCATACAAAATCGCAAAAGAAAATTTTATAGATGGTGGCAACAACAGAATAATTTTAGCAACAGATGGCGATTTTAATGTCGGCGTTTCCAATACTTCTGAATTGATAGAAATGATTGAAAAAAAACGTGATGAGGGAATATTTCTTACAATACTTGGCTTTGGAATGGGTAATTATAAAGATGGAAGATTAGAAGAACTAGCTGATAAAGGCAACGGCAACTATTATTACATAGATAATATTCTCGAAGCAAAAAAAGTTTTTGATCACGATTTAATGGGAACTCTTTTCACAATAGCCAAGGATGTTAAGATGCAGATTGAGTTTAATCCTGTAAAGGTTGCAATGTATCGCTTGATTGGTTATGAAAACCGTCTTCTTAAAAAAGAAGATTTTGATGATGATAAAAAAGATGCCGGAGAACTAGGCGCAGGACATACCGTAACCGCTCTTTACGAAATTGTGCCAGCAAAAACAGCAAACACTTTTGAAGAACGAGAAGACCTTAAATACCAGATAAGTAAATTAACATACATGGCAAAAAACTCTGATGAGTTGCTAACACTTAAGCTCAGGTATAAACCTCCGAAAGAAGATGTAAGCAAGCTTATTACATCTGTAGTAAGAGATAAAGTTAACTCAATTGAATCTGCTTCTAAGAATTTTAACTTCTCCGCTGCGGTTGCAGGATTTGCAATGCTTCTTCGTGAAAGTCAGTTTAAAGGAAAAGTTGATTTTAATATGATTGAGACGCTTGCTGAGAAAAGCACAGGTGAGGATAAATATGGTTACAGGGATGAATTTTCTTCGTTGGTAAAACGCACAAAAAATTTGCACGAAGGGCTATCATTGCTGAAGGAGGAAAATTAAGAGCTGCATTATATTACGAACACTTTGGCAATGTCAATTAAAAGCGATGGCTGATTAATTAGCGCTGTTGTAAATAATCTGCCAAGCGTTCTTTTCTCATAAGGAATTTTATTGAAGGAATGTGCAATGTTATTAAACTTATCATCAGAAAAATTGTATATGCCTTCTTTAATCCTGTTAAAAGTTTCGTGACGTTTGCCAAGTCTGTTCATCCATGCGTTATCATAAGTTAAAATATGCTCGGGTTTATTCATCTTGATTGCCTCGGCAGCAATTATCCCGGCAATCTTTCCACCAATCATTCCACTTGCAATACCTCCGCCGCTTAATGGATTTACCTGTCTTGCTGCATCACCAACAAGCATAATTCCCGGTGCTGAAATTTTCTTTAAAGTGATTGCACAAGGAACACCGCCCGCAATTTTTGTAAGTACAGGTGCGTTTGGATAAAACTTGTGCATAAAATCATCAAGAAAAGATTGAGCAGATTTTTTTTTGCCAACCAGTCCACTTACACCAAGACCTATATTTGCTTTGTTATTTCCTTTAGGAAAAATCCAAAAGTAACCTTGCGGTGCATAATCTTGACCAAAATAAAAGTAAAGTGTGTTCTGATCAACAGGAATGTTTGCTGCAGTTATCTGAACTGCACTTTCCATATCGCGGAAATCAATGTGAGTCTCAAGCCTGGCCCATCTTCCAACACGTGATTCGACTCCATCGGCAGCAATTACAACTTTTGCTTTAACCTCTCTTTGCTCACCGTCATATTCGTATTTAACTCCGCTAACTTTTCCATTATCAAAAAGTAAATCATTAACATAAGCTCTTGTTAATATTTCTACTCCTGCATCCGCAGCCGTTCTTGCAAGTTCATAATCAAAAATTCTGCGTTCAAGTACATAACCTGCTTCTCCGAAATCAAGAATTACTTCTGTCCCATCAGGTGCGTTAAAAGAAAATTTGCTGATCTTTGCGGCAATCCATTTATCATCTGAAGGAATAAACTCCTCAACCCCAACTTTGCTAATTGCTTCACCGCATCTGACCGGATAACCGACATCACGATCTTTCTCCAGCATTAAAACAAAAACTCCCTGTTCCGCCGCAAAACGCGCAGCCATACTTCCGGCAGGACCAGCACCAACTACTATTATGTCGTATTTTCCTTTCATCTTATCATTGTATAATTAATAAAATTTCAATGAGTTTCTTATCCTTACAAAGTAGGCAATCAGCAGTAGGCAGTAAGCAATTATCCTTTCTTTTCATCTTTTCTTAAATATTTTTCTGGGAATTCAATCATATGATTTAACATCTTCCCAACCTCTTCAGATTTTTTCATCAGAGGGATATAATCTGCTTTATTTATATAACCACATTTGTATGAAAAATCCAACCAAACCTGCGTTTCTGAATTCTCCATATCTGCATCTGAGGATTTTGATACAAAACATGCCTGGTATTTTCTTTTCCTATATGCTTCTGAAATACAAGTACAAACTGATCTTGATGACCTTCTGATTTGGTCGGTTAGTGAATAAGTCTCTTCTCTGGGAAATGTTTTTGAGATTTCAAAAATCTCCATTGCAAGTTCAAACGCTTTTTTATAAACAGTTAAATCTCTGAATGATAAATTCACTTTGTATTCTCCCATTTTAAAATTATTGCTTACTGTTCTTTGCATACTGCCTACTTCGCAAGAACTCCCTCTCTATTAAACTGAATAACCTCGATCGGGCAAGACCAAATACATTTAGAACAATTTGTGCACCTCGGATCAATTATAAAAATCTCTGCTTCTTTTAACTCGATTGCATCTTCAGGACAAACGCCAACACAGCATCCGCAGAAGTCACACCTATCCGGAAGGATTTCTATCAATAATTTTCCTGTTTTTGCTTGTCTAAAATTCATATTGATTTACGTTCAATTCTCTGTCGCTCTCAGCTTATCCTCTGTGGTACTCTATGTAACCGATTCAAGAATACTATCACAGAGAAACACGGAGAAATTCACGGAGTAACACAGAGCTTTTTATTTAAGTTTATTTTTATGATTGTTAAGATAAATAAGTCTTAAAATTTGAAGATCATTATAAGAAATTTCACCATTAGATTTTTCAAAAACCGGTTTTAATGATAAAGTCCCGTTTTCATCAAACTCAGTAAAAACTTTTTTTTGTTTGGGTTTGTCAATCGCTACACTTTCCAGTAATTCATCAACCCTAACTTTGTTTCCTCCATTTGTAAATCTTACAAGATGATTTATAATCGTTTGAGTTTTTACATTAAATTCTTTTTCTAATTCCTTAATTGATTTTCCATCATTATAAGATTCTCCTACAATAATATGACGCGGTTTATCAAGCCGGGTTCTTCTTTTTCCTGATGATTTTTCCACACTTTGATTTCCGATATTATTCTTCTCAACAAAGTTTTTTATTATCGGCATAAACACTTTTCCGTAACGATCTAATTTATTCATTCCAACACCTGAAATCCTCAAAAAACTATTTTCGTCCATTGGAAAATCTTTTGCCATTTGAATGAGTGATGCATCTGAAAAGATTACAAACGGAGGGATGTTGCTTGAATCCGCAATTTGTTTTCTTTTACCTCTGAGAAGCTCAAAAAGATTTTCATTATAAACTTCATCTGTACGTTTCAGTTTCTTTTTTGATACTTCAGGTTCCTTTACAAATCCAAATACTTTTTTATTATTAAAGAGTACCTCATTACCGGACTCAGCTAATTTCAAACTGCCGAATTCATTATCTCTTCTGATAATCTCTTTTCTAATGAACTGATGTGCAAGTATCTGCCACTGCTTCTTGTTTAATTCTTTACCAACACCATACACACTTAAATTTTGATGTCCGTTGCTTAAAATTCTGTCTGATTCTGTCCCACATAAAACATCAATAATATAATTTACTCCGAAAACTTCACCGGTTCGTTTTACTGCCGATAAAAACTTCTGGGCATTAATCGTAACATCAACGCTGTCTTTTTCATCAATAGTGCAATTATCGCACATACCACAATATTCTTCATTATAATTTTCACCAAAATAATTTATTAATGGTCGTCTCCGGCATATTTCTGTTTCGGCATATTGAACCATAGACTGAAGATGAATTTCAGCTGAGCGTCTTTCAGCCGGATTTTCTTTCTGATCGATGAAATAATTGATCTTTGAAATATCACCATAACCGAATAACAGAAGGCAATCAGCACGTACACCATCGCGTCCCGATCTGCCGATTTCCTGGTAATATGATTCAATATTTTTCGGAAGATCGTAATGAAGTACGAAGCGGACGTTGGATTTATTTATTCCCATTCCGAATGCAATAGTTGCGATGATTATCTGCACCTCATCCTTAATAAAAAGATCCTGGTTTGTATTTCTTTCTACATCGGATAAACCGGCGTGATATGGTTTTGTTGAAAATCCGAGATCCGACAAATCCTCGTTAAGATCATCAACTTGTTTTCGTGAGAAACAATAAATTATTCCAGACTGATTTTTATGTTCATTTAAGAAAGCAACTGTTTGATCGAATGGTTTTCTTTTTGGAACAACCTGAAGAAATAAATTTTCACGGTTGAAGCTTGCAATATATTTTTTGGAAGGAGACATCTTCAGATTTTTAATAATATCATCTTGGACTCTCGGTGTAGCAGTTGCGGTAAGACCGGCACAAACTGCATCAGGAAAATCTTTTCTGAAATTACCCAGCTGACGATAATCTTTTCTGAAATCGTGTCCCCATTCAGAAATACAGTGTGCTTCATCAACAGTTATACAATCAACTTGTATATTTTTAAGCAGTCCGGCAATTTCAACTTTCTGCAAAGACTCCGGCGCAATGTAAAGCAGCTTTGCTTTATTAGTAATCACACTTTCATAATTTCTGTTATACTCATCCTTTGAAAGCGAACTGTTCAGCAATGCAGTTGTAACACCAAGCTGTCTCAGCTGTTCAACCTGGTCTTTCATCAAAGAAATTAACGGCGAAATTACAATTGTCAATCCGTTAAAAATCAAAGCCGGAATTTGATAACAGAGAGATTTTCCTCCGCCTGTGGGCATAACAACAAGCGAGTCTTTCTTCTCCAGAATATTTTTAATTATTTCTTCCTGCAGAGGTCTGAAAGAATCGTAACCGAAAACCTCTTTTAATAATTTTATTGCTTTATTCATCTATATAGTTGTCTGAAACATTTTGAAATATTCTAAACGAAGTTAAATAAAGAAGGATTTAGTTTGAAATATTTTATCGGGAAAAGGAAATTCAGGAGAATATGATTTGATAAACTTTTCCTAAAGTAATGTACTTTTATTTTTTAAGATCCATGATGCTGAGAATAATTTCTAAACCCCGAGCTCTTCCTTTACTCTTCCCTTCTCTCTCTCAAGCTCATTGTTTGACCTCATAAGTTCAAGTAGTTTGGATTCATCTTCGGTGAGTTCAATTTCCCGCCTGTTTGATTGAATCTCTTTATCTATTCTCTCAGAAATAAATTTTTGCAGGGTATCTTTCGTGCGCTTCAGTATTATTTTATCTGAAGTAATGCTCGGAAATCTTTCTTCCCAGCTGCTGCTCACAGAATATTTGTCAAATGTAAGTTCGCGGACGTAAGCTTCCTGGGTTTCGTCTTTGAGGATGCTGATCAAATCACGTGACTTAAATCCTTCCCTGACGGAATCATTCTCAAATTCTTCTTTCAGTATTTCAAACAATTCACGGTTTAAATCGACAGCAAAATCTTCCGGCTGCAGGTAGCTGAATATCAGGTCTGCCGAGGGTTTATCCGCTTCAAATAATATTCTTAAAATTTCCTGTTCGAGGCTGTATAATGCAGACGAGGCTGCTGAAACAGCAGATGGAATTTTTGCAGCAGCTTCTTCTGATTTTCTTTTTTGCATCTGCCGCGACTCTGTGTTCTCAAATTTTTTAAACTGCTTAATATGTTTGTCAAGTTCCGACTCTAAAAGCTTTTCTCTCAGATTAAATTTTTTTGCAATATCCTTTATAAGCAGATTTCTTTTCAGTTCATCATTCATTAAAGCTAAAGGTTTTACAAGGTCTCTTATTGCTTCTGCTGCTGTTGCAGGATCATTGAATTTTCCCTGCGACTCATAATATTTACTTTCGTATTCCAAAAAGTTTTCGGCTTTTTTAACCAGTTCTTCAAAATCATCTTTACCAAATTTGTTTACGAAAGAATCAGGATCTTCACCCTGCGGTAATGAAACGATTTTAACTTCAAAGTCTTTCCTTAGTAAAATTTCAATACTTCTCAACGATGCTTTTATTCCTGCCGTATCGGCATCGAAAAGAAGTACAACATTCTTCGTATAGCGTGAAAGCAGTTGAACCTGGTCATCTGTAAGCGCAGTTCCCGAAACTGCAACAACATTTCTGATTCCATTCTGATAAAGTGAAATTAAATCTATGTAGCCTTCAACGAGAATGGCTTTATCAAGCCTCCTGATTTCATCTTTGGCAAGCGAAAGTCCGTAAAGAATTCTTCCTTTAATATAAATTAATGATTCGGGTGAGTTAATATATTTTGCACCTTTATCCGATGGATCAAGAACTCTTCCTGCAAATGCAACGACTCTTCCGTTCGGTGAAAATATCGGGAAGATCAATCTGCCTGAAAGTTTATCGTGTAAACGACCATCTG
>Ga0137443_1000012_pt1 | contig 24308 bp, 40 predicted proteins | sample EasRivERMGT300_2_FD_102324 | JGI IMG/M metagenome (GOLD analysis project Ga0137443, IMG submission 102324) | Soil microbial communities from meander-bound floodplain in the East River, Colorado, USA - East River MetaG ERMGT300_2 | ecosystem: Environmental > Terrestrial > Soil > Floodplain ... | reverse complement strand
TTTGAGGTGGTGCCACTCCCAGTGTCCCGCACCTGGTAGCTTCATGCGAGACCGGAACTTACGCTTGATGCTGTGGGGTATGTCAGGCGCACCGAAGTTTATGCCGTAGATCACGTTAGCCCTCTCCGAAGATTTTGTCCTGGCACTTCTGGCAGAGCCCGGAGACCGAGTACTCCCGCTTGGAAAGCTCGTCGCGGAACTCAGTTGCCGGACCCTCGCATCCGACGGGAGGACGAACGCAGCGATCGCTCTTGATTGCCGTCGTGCGTCCAGCCATCTTCTCGAGGAACGCTTCGATTGCTGGGGACTTCTTGCTTGGTTCGGCCATCTGAACACCTCCTTGTGTAGCCAGCAACATGCTAGCTTATCCCTTATTATAACGCAGTCCAGCGTGTGGTAGCAAGTGGCTTATGATGGGGTGTCGAGTGGCTCCATCCGAAGGACGAACCCCAACATGGAGAATCCGAGCATCTGCGGGCAAAGAAAGCACAAACCCTCGAGGATTGCGACCCTCGAGGGGATAGCGGTGGATTGTTCTCATTGTCCGTCCTCCAGTTCGACCTCGTACTCCCAGGAGCTAATACGGTGGGTTGCCTCATTCATCAGAGTCCAGAACATCCTGGACAACTTGTCCGCGATCGCACGTTCGTCAGCAGCCCGAAGCTGAGGTCGCCCTTCAAGACACTTCTGTAGCGTGTCGAGTTGTCTCCAGGTTGCCGTCTCGCGATACTGGCTCTCGTAAGCCGCTGACTCGGACAGGAATCTCTGGTGGTTCTCCCACCCATACAGAAAACCGCCCTGGACCGAGATCGATCTGCAGTAGGCGTCGTAGTGCGATTCGGACAACTGCTTCAGGATCCCGAGCTGGAGGGGAGTGATCGGGATGTCGAAAATTGGTTGCCCTTTGATGACTGCTTTCATCTGAGCCTCCTAGATGTGGCAGTCGTACACGGAGAGCCACGTATCGTCCGACAACCCATCGAGGAGCTCGGCGAACTGTTTGTTCCACTCCTCAGGCTTCTTCTCGTCGTGGACGAAACCCCACCAGCCCATCTGGCCACGCTCGTACCACTTGCCATCCTTGATGACGGCGAAGGTCGAGATGGCTCTCTCCCGAGCCCTACGAACGAACTCCTCCCTCGAGACGAGATACTTCCCGGGGCCATCGTCCCAGAAGTGGATCTTTGCCGCAGCAAAGTCCTTCAGCACATCCTGGCCGTGATACTCCTTCCGAGCCTGGTCGATCTTGTCTCTGCCCCCGCCAACCCTCTTCAAGGTTTCCTCCCAGGACTCGAAGGAACGGCCATCGATGATGAGAGTAGCGCGATCGTGTTCCTGACCAGCTTTCTGACCTACCTCGTTGCGCATCCCCTCGAAGTCGATGTCCTTCTTCTGGGCCTGATCAGCTGTTCCGGGAGGAGCAACATCCGCACCGAGTCCTGGACGACCAATCTTTGCGTCAACAACATCGGACTTGAGCTTGAAGAATCCTGTCCAACGCCCACCAAGCGTATACCAATCCCACTTGGCGTTGGGATTCTCCCAGTAGCCGTAGCGCTTCTTGTCGGGATCACGCCGCTTGGATCCATGCCAGCCTTCAACGAACGTCTTGAAGGTGGGGTAGAGATTCTTGAACGGCATCTTGACTTTGATGTGTCCTTCGGGATACACCGACTCCGAATGGAACGGTCTCTCGGGATCCCCTACTTTGAAGTGATTGTCCCAGGGATCGTACATCCTACCGTCGACTAGGAGGATCTTCTCCGTCACCCCTTCCTGGTACTCCTTAAGCATCTCGTCCTCGGTGTCATGAAAGACGAGATACTCCTTGGGGCAATCGCTCATGTTGTTCTCCTGGAACGGAGCAAGCTGCTTCTCGGTATTTTCGCCGATCGCCAGAACTGTGAAGTGGCTCATGACTTCACCTCCTCTTTCACCGTCCAGACAGCCTTCTCGCGGTCGTAGCCGTGCTCCACCATCGAGACGAGGAGGTTCTCGTTCATCTGGGTGAGATTCCCGACCTCCTTCTTCGCCTCGGCGAGCTCCCCGGTAACGCGGGCGAACCGCTTGCGCATGTTCTGGCGAGACTCCCCGTTGGCTGCAGCCAGCTGCACTTCGAGTTCTTTGATGCGGCTGAGGAGCCTCTGGCGCCGGAGCATCTTCTTCACCTGGGCGTGAGCTGCAGGCGACTGGGGGTTCAGCACCACAGGGGCCGTAGCTTTGATTTTGGGCTTCATGCCGGCTTCTCCCCTTCTTCGATCTCCGGCGGGCGGATCGCACCACCGTCGATCACTTCGAACTCCATGGGATCGGAGACCTCACGGATCTCGCGCTCCTTGCCATAGCCCTTCGAGCTGATGATCTTCATGTCCTCGAGATGGGCCATTGCCCCGAGGGGAATTGCGAGCTTGCCATACGTTGAAAGGATTACGTACTTCATAGCACCTCCATTGTGACCACAGGCACCATGCCAGTGGGTACTGCCAAACCAAACCAAAACTCACTAAGAGGGGTCGGACTTAGCGCACCGGCCTTGCGGATGCAGCGCGCACCGACTGAGACTAACGCGGCCCTCGAGGACTGCCAATGCTCGCCTACTGACCCCTTACGATCGTGCGATCGCTCACCTGTAGGAGAGCTCCGTTTACGATTATTGATCGGTAGCCTGTGTTCGATCCACAGCGCTCCTCTTAGCTTAATTCCATTATATAGCGCTCCCGCGATGGTCATCAAGAGTCTTATGATGGTAGCTCATCGAATCGGTCGTCGTTAGCCGACCATCTCCTGAGAGGAGAGACGAAAAACCCCGTGTAATAGGCGTGCCATACAAACTCAGCGTTCACGCCAAGGATTAGCGGATACAATCCGGGCCTCTCACGGAAGACTAGTCGACCTGCGATTCCGCTCTGGTTTTGGTTGGTGGGGCTAACGGAGTCTGTCACGTTCGCGATCCTTCCTACTACCAACACCACCATCAGGAGCCCCATTCCGACGCGATCGATCACCTTCGCCAACTCCTCCAGGTGTATTGTTCCGGCGTTTGGACAAATCAGCATTAGCACACTTCGCTGTAGGTAAGGTTCTCCCTGTACGCTCTCCATGCCGAATCCATTGCTCTCCGCTCTTCCCAGTACAGAGGAGAGGGACTGAAAGAGGCGCCGCCGATACAGTTGCCGACGCTACAACAATAAGCAGTCCGACAAGTATCACTACTGTTGCCAAGACTGCATATTCTACCCAGTCCTCTCTGAATAGGCCGTAAACACATCCTACGAACCCACCGAGGGCTACCCAAGAGAGCACCTCTTCGATGCTCATGTGCTGGAAGTAGACCCAAAGGTCATAAGTGGTCATCAGTCCCTCCCATACACTTCGTTAACCTCGTCGATGAGAGCACGTAGAGTCACATGCCGGAAGGTTCTGTCTTCTGACCCATAGACCCAAACCTCCTCGTGCCACTTCCCATCTGCGAACCAGACGTAGCCACAGAAGTTCAAAGCCGCATGTTGGGCATACGTCCTGTTCGGATTGGACTGGAGTGCCTCTGCAATATGAATGTTGATCTGGTGGTCACAATTGGAGTACACTGCAGGAGCCAACCGTACGAAATGTTCGAGGGGGCTCATCGTAGTAGAGCAGCCACTTGTTCGCCTCCTGCAATCCAGTCTCGCACGATCTGGACATGTTTGTCCTTGATACCAGTCTGGCGATAAGTCCCAGCTGGGCAATCACACTTCCCTCTAGACCTCACAGGGTCATACACAACATTGTACACAACTAGAGGCTGCTCTCCTCCAGACATCGAAGAGAACTTCGCCACCTCATAGTTGATCTCCCCGAGGCGTCGTACATAGTACTCGAACTTCTCAGTCGTCATGGCTTCATCTCCGGGTCAACAGCTGCGTCGAACAGTTGACTGTCCTCCCTATCCATCTCATGGCAGGTAGACCCCTCTACCACCTTAGAGAGATCGACTCGGATATAGCGGCGATGCTTCTTGTACTTGACTTTGACAGACTCAGGATAGCTATCCCGTCGGAGTCCAGACTTAAACCTAGGCGAAGATAGCTGGGCTGTCGAGAGGATCTTTAATCCATCCCTCATTCCGCGGAGGAACTCAAGGTCTTCGCTTGGCTTCCGGCGTGGTTTCCTGGGACCATATGGTGGTCTCATACGTGTAGCCTCCGATGTTCCGCACGGAGACAGCCGTCGGGGAGGATGATGAGGATTGGACGTCTTAGCGTCCGAGCATATCGAATTGTAGACCAAGTCCCAGATCGAAGTACTTCTTCCGACTCCTTGGGGGTTGCAAGTAACATCTCAGTCTCTTGGACAATGTGTCGATTACGAACGAGATACTGTTCGGGAAGACATAGCGCGTCGCACTGAAATTTGCCCATCTTGCGTTGGTTGATAGGGGGGTGACCAACAATGTAGAACCCTTCCTCTCGTGCTATAGTCGCAGCTTGGATATCTGCCCCAATGCAGAGTCCTATGTGGAACTGGCTACCACCATCATGAGGTAATAGAGTACGGATGATAGACAGCTGCTTCTCTGTCATCCCTCGCTGTGTTCCAGTAAAACCAACCTTCATGCGTCCTCCTAGCTGCAGCGTGCAACTAGCTTATACCCCTATTATATAGCGACCATTAATGTGATAGCAAGAGTCTTATGATGGTTAGTCCTACGTAACTTCCAACGTCTGTGCATCAGTGTAGGAAAGTCGAAAGCCACTGGCGTTCTTGTGGCCCCCGCCACCGTATTGCTTGGCGATTGCCGACACATCTAGCCCTTCGTCGGTCGAACGCAGACTGAACACTCGCCCCTGCGGTGTGTCCCAGTAGCATCCGGCAAATGGCTCCCCCTTAGCTAGTAGATGCCCGGCGTCGGACGTAAGCGTGTAGGGCAGGTTGGCGATCGGCACGTTGTGGCCGCCGATGTTCATGCGCCGCGTCACCACGCCGATCAGTTCTCGAATGTCCTTGAAGTGTTTGCGCTCGATTGCCTCGCCCTCGACGGCCAACTGCTCCAAGTCCGCCGACATGAGGAAATCCCACACCTTGAACTCGTACGGGTAGGCGAACACCGATGCCTGAATCTCTCGCGTCTTGCGAAGGGCGAAGCGCCACAGGTCGCGGTCCTCGACGTGCAGCAGCAGCTTGGGCGGCTCCTGGTTGGGAAAGTAGTGGTCCCAAGTGATACGCGCGCCTGCTCGGTTCATGTCGAACACGGACACCACACCCGGCAGGTCACGCAGATCGGCCTCGGCCGTCTTGTGGTGGTCCAGAATCAGGACGCTGGCGGCGCGCTCTCTGATCTCCTCGAGCACGGCACGCTTGTAGGAGAAGTCCACCATCACAACGTCGCGTCCCTCCACGTTGGGCGGCGCGTCCTGATAGACCCCGGTATGGAAATCCACATCCTCGCCGAGCGCCTTGTGGACAACCCACGCGGAGGTAAAGCCATCGGCGCAGTTGCCGTGATAAATGCAAAGTTTCTTCATGCTACCTCCTGTTGGTAGCTCCAAGGACCGTAGGAGCTAGTCGTTTTAGGTCCGCCGTTTCTTCCTGCCATTTGGTCGCGAGGAAGCCCCGGTCAAACTTATCGCCCATTCACGTCGAAGGTTTCCTTCCACCCTCTTCGGTATGACTACCGTCTCTGGACACTATAACGTCCGCCAGAGCTCGGACGTACTAAAACTAGCCGATGCGATGACCTTCGTAGTGCATCACCACTTCGTCGGCCGGGATCAAGAACGTATTCCCCTTAACGAGATTGGCCACAAGACATCTGACGGTCGAGTCCGCCGAACTCAAGTTCCCATCTCTCGTCCAGAGGTGCTCCATTCGACAGCCGCGATCGCGCAATGCTTGGGCCGTCATCCCAATTGGGACTGTCTTCATGTAGATGTAGGAAGGAGAGCTCCCCTTCATCACCAGAGGAGAGGTTGGGAGGAGCTTGAACTTCCCGCCGGGGGCCAGATCGCGTAACGGCATCTCCTTCTCGTCACGAGCCGTAGGGTGTTTGCCGCCGTAGCCACGAGCAATGTCCTCGTAAGTCGGAAACTGACTCGGTCGAGAGGACTTGGTGAATCGTTTCCACGCAGGCTCCTTGGGGAAATCGTGCAACGGAGGAGTACAGTCCTCCGGGCAGCGACCCGTCAGCGAAAGTGCGAGGTCGCCGCCGAGCTCGTTGTCGAGCCTGAGGTCACCGTCATGTAGCGCAACCTGGGAGTAAACTCTCCAGCGGAGTCCCCGACGCATCGCCTCGGTGCGAAGCCAGAAGTAGTCCTCGGTGCGCTGGTCGTTGTTCGGGATCCGATCCGATCCGGAGCGAACTTTCTCGATCCAGTTCAGGGCGTTGATGAGGTGCTCCGAGGTGAGGTCGCAAACGCGAATCTCACGTCCTCCCGACGCTCTCCAGATGCGATAGCGTCCTTCTACCCGCTCGCGTGCGAGTTTTCTCCAGTCGTCCACTGTCATGTCATTCTCCTGTTATGCTGCTTCGCTGCAGCTTCCCTAATTATAACGTAGTCCCTAAAGGGTCTGCAAGAGTCTTATCGCGTTACGGGCCCGACGAGATATGTACCCATCTTAGTTTGCAGGGCTACAAAATCGCGGAGGTCCATATCCAGAACCTCATCGTACGTAAGGTTCTTCCCATCAATCTTTACCCCAAGCGTTATTAGTATCACACCAACGTCCTTGTCCGACTCCACCGTCATTTGGGCCATTGCTGCAAGCAGATCACGGGCTTTGAGCACCCGTATATATGCAAAGGCACCCGACGGGAGGACGATCTCGCTGTCCGTACTCATAGTGCACCGGGCGGAGGTGGCTTTAGAGGGTCGCGTCCTTGAATGTGCTCCGTGACTGCATGGGCCCACCGGAGAAGACCGCTAAACATCTTGACCATGAGATGGACCGCCACGACGTTGTAGGTCACAAGACACACAAAAGCGACCCACAACCAAAAGATGTGATCGAATCCTGATTCCGACCCTGGAGTCATGAGCTGTGTGCCTCCTCGTAGAGAGCCATCGTCCGAGGAAACCCTAGGCCTAACATCAGACGGACGGTCTCGCCATACAGCCGGATCTCCTTCTGAGTGGACATCCGAGCAGCCTCGATAACTGCCTCGTCCGACCCCCAACTCTCGATGAGCTGAACGTATCCGTGATCAAGCATTCTGATAGAAACGCCCATTACGCCTCCCGTATCGACTTTGGTTCGCAGCGCGCCTCCAGAATTTCTGGTGGCTCCTCCAGGGACGAGGCTGACGCATAAGGACCATCTCTACTTTCCGGACAGCCTCGTCAAGGGTAATAATAGACTTCTTACCTAGAGTAGGAAGAATTGCTCGGAGCCCACTGAAGAAGGCCTCCAGTGGGGCCTGGCGATACATCGTATCACGGGCCTCCTGGAACTTCCTCCGCTGGGCAATATCCATGACTTTCGGCATCTTCTTTAGTCTTGCTTTCATCCCACCCTCCTCGCTATAGTTACCCAGTACTCCAGTCTCCGCCGAAGGATCGGAGCGCATCGCACAACATGTCCTCCCTCGACAATGAACCCAGCACACAAGTACCGAGTTGTAACCTGATACAATCCATCAGCAAGTTTCAAGGTCAAACCTCACAGACCCCCGAAACACAGGCGAGCTCCTTGGATCCCTCGGTGTTGTCTTCCTTCTCGTACGTGACGATCTTGGAGTAGTCCACACCTTCGAAGGCCTTGAGCATCTCCTTGTACTTCTCCTCGGAGATGGCCTCATAGGGCGCCAGTTGGTAAACCGTATCCTCTCTTGGGAGGAACGAGAGGCCACCAACGATTTCCCAGTTCTGCCAGACCCAGTTGCCGACGTCGACCCACTCGTTCGGCGCGACAGAGACAGTTACAGAGGGATTGTGCTCCGTATAGTGTTCCTTGACCATCTTCCAGTGCTCGAGCTGTTGCAGAGCCGAAAGGTCCGCGCTGTACACCTTGGCATACAGGTTCTCCGGAGTCTTGACCGGAAACTCGAACACAAAGGTATTGGCCGAGTCGAACGTTTGCCCGACCTCCGGGAAGAACGGAAGACCTTGATCCTTGAGCATCCGGAACAGAGGATCGGAAGAGGAGATGCGGACACGTCGGATGTAGAAAGGCGCATGCCGAGGGTGCATCCCAGGTGCAGCATCCACTAATTGTGACACAGTCCCAGAAGGTTTGACGCAGGTAACTGCGGTGGACTGATCGATGCCCAACTTCTGGGAGTACACCAAGTTGGTGTGGATAGCCTCATCCTTCAACGTCTTGAGCACATTCGGATCCCGCACCGCAACGCAATCCCACTGCCCCGTGAGACTCACCCCCAAGAGATGTTCCACGTCGCAGTTCGATTGCCACTGCGGGGAGAGATAGGGGTAATTCGTCAAGGTAGATTGGAACGTGCCGAGGATAGAAGCAATCCGGACTTTGCGGATAAGGTCAGCGACGGAGTCCCCTTCTCGGCATACCACCTCGGTCAGATTGCAGAACTGCTTCGACCGGAGGTTGATCTCACCACAAGGGTTCGTACCAACTTGCTCGATGAGCTGATCTCCCTGGATCATTCCCATCCCCTCCCACATGACTCTCCGGCGATGAGGAATCTGCGCAAGAAGGCCACCACGGTTGAAGATACCCCGCTCCCCAGAGTGGCTTTCGATGAGCGCTAGCCATTCCCGAAGGAACATCTCGGCCGATGGCTTCTCCCTGTAGACCGCAGAGTTGTTGGCTAGCTGCCGTTGGTTGTTAGAGATGTGGAAGTGACCTTCCTTCGCGTGGCGCATCCCCTCGTCCGTGAGATCGGACAATGAAATAAGTGCTGACCTCCGGACGCCGCCAGCCACGATGGCATCACCGATCTTGCAGATGATGTCGTGTACATCGACCGTAGAGAGACGTTGTCCTCGGCTACGGGTGATGATCCGCTTGACGAAGGACAACAGATCCATGAGAGGCTTCGGACCAGACGACCTTCCACCCATCGTCTTGAGGCGGGCACCTTCAGGACGGAGAAGACTGAAGTCATACTGCACATCTCCACCATCGTACCAAGTGCTCATCCCCAGAGCTAGGGCATTCGCCCAGCCTTCTTTGCTGTCCTCGACGACGTACTTTTGGTCGAGACTCTTGTTCCGGTACTGGACGATTGGCAACTGCTGGACGTTCATTGCCTCCACCGAGAAGCCGACTCCGGTACCGCACGCCAGAATGTAGAGGATCTCTGCGAAGTCCTGGATGCATGTAGGAGCAATGAAGGCACAGTTGAAAGCACAGACTTCGGTCTTCTCGACTGCAGCCCCAGCCGTCCACATGAGTCTCATGGAGGGCATCACCTCCATCGACAAGATAGCCGAATGGACTTCGGCATAGTCCATGTCGTTGAAAGCCACTCCAACTTGGCCCTTCATGTAGTCCATGTACCGCTCGACGGTCTCGATCCAGGTCTCGCGTCGCTTCTCGTCGTCCTTCCACCGACTATAAGTCCGGTAGTAGATGAACTCGGCGAGGGGATTTCGGAAGTACGCCTTGCTGCCGGCTGCCAGCTTCTTGACATGATCTGGTACAAGGGCTTCAGCCTGGCGTAGTTTGGCACGCTCCTCCCGATACAAAATAAATGCCTTGGCAGTACGAGTGTACCCCTGGAGCATAAGCTCACGCTCGATGGCATCCTGGATGGACTCCACCGAAGGAGCCAATTCCGACCGTACACTACTTGCCTGCATAACTAATGTTGCGGCTCGGCGGAACTGACTCTCGACGTTACGGGCAATAAACGTAGAGTCGTTGTCAGGATCCTTTGCCTCCAAAGCTGAGTACATCGCCTTGACGATAGCGACCTCGAGCTTGTGGAAGTCGTAAGGTACCAAAGATCCATCGCGCTTGCGAACCTGCTGGATCTGCTGGAACGATGTAAAGTTGTCGAAGCCGGATTCCTTCGGGCTAGCTCTCTCGATCATGTCTTCTCCCGGAGCTTATAGGGTTCGCGTGGCGGACGAGACGGATGAGCCGCCAGCTTAGGTTTGTAGTACTCTGAGGAATGCTGCCTCTTCGTCGAAGGTACGCCACCGATCTGAACAGGCTCTACAGCAGGAGTCCACCACCGAGCCCCAGAACCGCAGAGCCCCTGACTCCCTCGGACGATTGATACAAGACGAGGGTAGATTCCGTCGGTCAGTTGGACTCTCGCCCCGACGTGGAGACAGAAGACAAGGAGTTCTGTCGCTCCGTTTTTGACCTCCTGGAAGTTGGGAGGGAGATTCCAGCTGCAGTCGCACTCGGAGCAGCTCCGACTCTTTCGGGTTGCGGGCATGGTTGTGACAGCTCCGGCTTTAGCTTTGACTTCGTTCATGGTAAAAGGAAGGGCCCCCAGCCGCCGCTACCGACGAGTGTGCCAGACGCTTGGCCAAAACCTGACACAGCGACTCCGTAGCTCATTCCGCGTAGGGGGCCCATTGAGAGTCAGCCAGTAACGCCAGGCGACTGAGCAATTGGGACGATCTTGAGAGTCAGGATCTCAGACGTCTTGCAGAAGTTCGGGTACTCAGCACCGAAGTGGGCTTTGACCTTGTCACGATCGACGTCTGTCCTCGTGGACTTGGAGTAGTGTGCCTCGAAGAGGTGACCCCGAGTAACGGTCTCTTCACCTGCAGCCACCGGAACGGGGAGCTTTTGCTTCAAAACCCCTCTTGCCCCCTCGACCCACTTTTCGAGGGCCTTCAAGTGGTCATCGACCATCCGAACCTGATCGATGAGGTCTCCCACAGGGACATCACCGAACTTCCAGCCGAGCTTGATGAGGTGAGGGACGAGCAGGACAGAGGCGGGATCGACTCCGGGTGCGACGACTGCGAACACATTGACTGGTGTACCTACAAGTGCAACGGGCTTGTTCATGGTGAACTCCTTTCTCAAGCCTGATTCAATTATACAGGCAAACTAAGTGAGTTATCAAGTGTCAAATGATGGTCCCCCGAGAGGTGTCAAGGGTGTGCTAGAACGCCTTACCGTGCTTGTACGGCCGAGTATCGTTGTAGATCATCTTCACGGCGAGTGCCCCCTCCAGACGGAGCCCGTAATGGAAGGCGTAGTCGAGAATGCGGATGATAGTATCCGCCAACTCGACTTCTTCCTGTGTGAACTCAGGACAGTGTGAGTCGGGACCTGGTTTGCGAATTCCCTCGAGGCACTCGGAGAGCTCCGAATGCATCAGACAGATCTTCTCCGCCTTATTCTGCGGACCTTCCCAGAAACCGTGGTCAACAGCCGTCTGATGAACATGCTTAGCGACTTCATAGAGGTCCATATCATTTCTCCTTGTCGGGTAACATGCGGTTAATACTCTTCGCTCCTGTTCCCGCAGTAGGATCAGGAGGTGGCAATTCAGGTAGTACAAAGCTGTACATCTCAGACCCTCTGACTATATAGACACAGCGGTTGATGGGCATCTCAGTGAGACAGAGTTCGTCTCCCTGACAGATTCTGACAGGCAACCACCTATACCGCGCCGCGTCTTTCTGCGCCTCCGCCAACGCCTGCTCAAGCTGGCGCACCTGATCTTCGTCCATGTACTTCTTAAATGGCTGCGTGCCGCCGCAATCAGATTCAATGTAATCCATAGCATCCGCTCTCGGCGTGCGCTGCTCAGCTTCACCGGGCGAAGCGTTGAGCGCAGTTTCGATCTGTTCGGCGTGCTCATACCGTACATCGGCCAGCCACGCGCCCGCGCTATCCATCAGGACGCGATACTCGCCGCCGTTCACCGGGTCTTTCCTGCTCGGCCCAGTCTTGACTGGAAGTTTCATTCTTTCTCCTTGGATGCGGCGCGGGTGGAAAGTGCAGCAATCACAGGACGATGCGCCCTTCTCTGATCGCTTGCAGGAAGGTGCCTTTCGTCATGCTGCCCTTTAGGTTGTTGCATCGCTTGCAGGCCAGCGCGCCGTTCTTCTGTTTGTGGTAGCCGCCCTTCGATTGCGGGACGACGTGATCGAACGTGGCGTTCTCTCGGCTGAGATAGCGTTTGCAATACTCGCATTTGACGGAGTTCTTGCCCCTGAACATCAGGCGGCGCAGGCGACTTATTTTCTTCTTCTTCGCCATGCCCTTCCCGGTGCGCGCCCAAACCTCGTATTTGTTGTAGCCCACTAGCCTTTCCCCTCCCGCTCAACCCGGTTATCTGCGGCACGAAGCGATTTGATTTCCTCGCGCGCTATCCACAGTCCATGCAGGTAGTAGTCCTCCACCGTACCCATGTACCTGTTAGCCCGCTCCGATAGCCTCCGGTCAAGTTCGTCCAGCGGTGCAGTTGCGGACCGCAGCGCGGCGATCTCCTCTCGAAGCTGATGCACGGTTAGCGTCCAGTCCCCGTTTACGTTGCTGATGGACACCAATTTAGCGATACGCTTGTTCGCCTCTGACAATGCCAGTTCAAGCGCGGCCATGTCGTCAAGAACCCCTGAAATAGAACCATCCGCTGCAATGTAGGCGCGTGCCTTGTTCGTTCTCGGCGTGGCCGATAGCTGCGGCTTCTCTGAGGGGGCACCGTTTGGGTAGCACACTTTGCAGTCATAGCCGTGGTGTGGATACTCATGCCCTGGGGATAGCTTCTCTGATGGAGCAGCAACCGCAGGGGCTACGTCGGAGTCTCTTGGCGGAGATTGAACCGGCGTAGCTGATCCCTGCGGCGCTGCATTGTTCTGTCCCTCCGGCTGCGCGAGGAGGGCGTGTGCGCGATACAGCAACTCTCGGCTCAGGCACCATCCGCCATTGACAATCTCCCGCAGCAACCTGCGCTCGGGGGATTCGCTGTTGGAGGACTTGGAACGCTTTATTGCCTCGACCAGTAGTTTGCTGAGTTCGCTCATTTCGGCTCCACGATTACGTGTCCATCGGATCCTACAGGGAGGTCTAAAACTTCCTGAGGCGTAAAAGGTACATCTCGGTAGAACTGACGGGATGCGTCTACTCTATCCGTCACAGCCTGTGGATCAGCCCGTTTGTTCAGGAGCTGTTGCTTCCTTCTCCAGGCTCTAGCTTCGTACTCGTAGAGTGCCATAGTAAGCCAGTAGATGGCGTTCTCTGACTCTTCGCATGGTCCCAAGGAGTTGAGATACTCTGTCCTATCGATTAATACCCGGATGAGCTCCTGGGTGTTTACACCAGGCCACTCAAGCGGATGACAAACCATATCCGACGACCGGCGAATGAATCTAACCAGCAAAAACCCTGGGTGCTCGAGATACGGCACTCTGTAGAGATGTCCAGGAACGATAGTCTTCATGGTACTAGCACGGCTGCTATAACCATTACGAAGACTCCTACGAGAGCCGCCCCAATAATATGCCACCAGAGATTTGCAGGGTTCAGAATCAAGCCGAACGCCGAGCAGAAGATGAGCAACCCTACTGAAAAGACGACGATCTTCATGCCCCACTCCCTGGAAGGATCTCCTTCAGGTAGAACCACTCTTCCTCGTACTTCTCGCGTCCCCCTCCTTTTAGTACATGTTCTATTGCAGAGGCAGGTACACGGTGAGCCCGCAAGGCTTCCGCAGTAGGCTTCTCGGAAAATACACCCACGAAGTAGTCTCCATCCTGATCGTATGCGTTGATCGCTCTAGTCAATACCCAAACAGTGCGTTCGTTCACAGGTCCTCCGGAGAACGTAGGCCTTTGAAGATCGGTTGGCGAGGAGCATCCTTCGTTCCGTACGGTTTGTACTTGAAGGTAGCTATCTTCCCCTTGTAGTGGGTCTCGAAATTGTCGAAGGCGTGTTTACGGAACGCATGATCCATCTCCCCTGAGAGACGGAAAGGTTTCGCATAGTCACGATGTTCGACAATGAACGCGCCGAGCATTCCGGACGGACGCAAACCAGCTTGATGCGAGGACCGCTTCGTGAATCCTCTTGCATCTGTCGTAGCAACGTTGTCATTGTGCATCATCTCCTCGAAGCCGACAATTACGGCCTCTGAAGTCAACCATCGAGCCAGCTTCATCAAGTAGCCCTGCTTGATTGTTGACCTCCCCTGCTTGTACGGAGCATCCAAACGTCTGAGGATAACCCCTTCGTGCCCGGCATCGAGCGCTTGCTTCTCGTACTCCAGTACATCGTCCAGATTCCTGACGAGTATCTGGTTAACGAGTAGAACCTCAGGTCCTAAAAATCCTGCATGATCGCGGGCAAACTTTAGGAGGTACTCGTACCTCTTCTCGTACGGCAAGTCAATTCTGGTGTGGTCGAAGATATGCCAACGTACACGCTCCTCAGAGCCATGTGTCATGACAGCTGAATAGGTATCGTGATAGATCGTCGGCCCATGTTGCTTCGGTACTAATAGCTCACCATCGAACCCCTCGTACTCCTCCCGGTTGAATATCCTCTGGACGTAGGCTGAAGGGATACGGGTCATCGTCCGACTCATCACTGACTCGCTTCGCCTATGACCTCGTATACCGTCAATCTTGTCCGATACGAAGCAGGGATAATGAGGCTCGAACGCCCGAAGATCCTCAGGAGTCTCCGCAGCAAGCAGCACCCTAAAGGGTTTGTCAGTCATTCGTTTGTGCCTTACTCTTTACCAAATGTATCACACCGTGCGAAGCCCCATGTGCTGACGACGGCAGCGGCCTTTTTCTTGTACCTTCAAACTGTACGGCAATTCGCTTCATACGGTCGTTCCGACTCAGCCTTCGCTCTGCTTCGGCAAACGGATTTTGCCCACGGCCATCACCTCTGCACGTTGTTGTCGAGGTCCAATTGCCCACCTCGACGAAGAGCATTGATGTAGTTGTCGATGCAAACACGGGTGTCAGGATCATCCGGATAGGCTAGACGATAGCTCTCCAGCCGCTCCAGCTTGACCTCTGTCGGTGTACCCTTGATCGACAGACGGAATCTCTGCCAGACTTCGTTCCGTGTAGCTCGAAGAATGGCATGTATGTTGTGGCTTGCTACTGGATGCGGCCAACTCTTCATAGAGTCCCTTTCATCAGCATACCCTATTATATAGCACCACAGCGATAGTCAGCAAGAGTCACTTGAGAGTCCTGGCTACCCAACCATCGTCTCCGAGTCAACTTGCTTCTCGACGATCTCCCGAGTTAACTTGTTGGCCCTCTTTGCCAGAGGAGCACCCCCGGGTGTTCGGAGGGCCATCTCTCTAATACGACGTAAGAGCTTGAGGGCCTTCTCAACCGTCATATTTTCCCTAATGGCCAGAGAAGGATCGTTCCAGCATCTCGACACACGAAAGTACGCTTGCAGCAGTTTGTCCATTTCTATCCCGTTAAGTACGTTAAGACGCACTCACCCTCTCGAGCCACTTCTCGTAGCTCTGAGCTTGTCCCCAATGAGTACCAACCTTCAGGTCTACCTTAAACTTAATCGGTGTAGTAATCCACTTCGTTGGTACTTCTTCCTGCACCCTCTTAATGATCTCTGCCACCTTCCTTATAACCGAGGGGTCGTCAGGAACTTCCGCAACAGTCGAGTCGTGCACTAAGTTTACGAAGTGTGCACCGTACTCTTGAATAAGGGGTAAAGCCTCCATCCCTACGTGAAGGATGAAATCCGAGATGGTACTCTGCATGTAGAAGTTAGCGAACTCGTTTTGCAGTCCGTGCATTCGTTCCTGAGATACTACACCCGGTCTGCGTTTACGGCCAAATACCGTAATGAGGGTACGCCCTTCAAGCGGAGCACGCCTGCACCCCTTAATGAATTTGGCAGCCTGAGGCGCACGCTCGAACCACGCGTCGATAAGCCTCTGAGCCTCAGCAGTAGATATATCAAACTCTTCCGCGACCGAGAATGCTTCCCGACCGTACGGGATACCGAAGTTAATTGCTTTAGCACGTATTCGCTGGTCAATAGTGAACCCCGCTCCATACATGGCGACAGAGACTTCGTCGTGGAGGTTCCGTTTGTCATCGAGAAATACTCCGGTTAGGAACTCGTCGCCTGAGAGAGCAGCGAGCATTCGTAGTTCGGCCGAGTTGTAGTCAGCCTCCAATAGAATATATCCCTTCCTGGCGCAATACATCCGACGATAGCGGCCTTCCCGGGGGATATTCTGGATATTCGGTTCGGAACTAGATAACCGACCTGTAGTCGACGCGTGAAGCTTGAACGTCGTATGCACTCTATTCCCAACTGCGTGCTTTTCAACACCCGCCACATAGGTGGAGAGCATCTTAGTCATTGACCTATACCGGCGGACGAGCTTGACTGCCGGATGATCAGGCAACTTATCGAATGTCTCCTTGGTGGTATCCTGTGGCTTCCTCCCCTTGATTTTTAGACCATAGCGATCATACAGGAGTGCCGAGACCTCACCAGGTGAATTAGGGTTCACATGGTATCCTACCAATTCCTGGAGCTCCATCTCAAGCCCAGCAAGCTCAGTCTCTAGTTCAACCCGATTGAGGCGAACATATTCCCAGTCAACTTCTATCCCGTAGCCCTCGATCTGTGCGAGGAGATGGCTAGCAGGTACTAAAGTCCGGGTGTAGAGCTTCTCCAGGTTCGCGTCTGCAGAAACTTGAGGCCGTTTATGTCGCCAAACAAGGAGGGTCTTCTTTAAGTCCTTAGCGAGGTAGTCAAAGAGCACCGGCTCTGGCACTAGAGCATAGGAATCGCTCCTCTTGGGGGCCCACTTCTTGAGCATCCCTTTGTGCTCGGGGATACCAAGGTCGTTCTTAGCCTGCTCATCCAGATCGTGGTCCTTTGTAGCCTCCGAAAGAGCGTAGGACAATAACCCAGTATCCTCCGTATTGATGGTCTCTTCTGGCCTGAGCAGTTTCTCCTCGTGCAGAAACTCCTCGTCGAACTTCCCGAACTGCCATACCCATTTAACACCAGGCATGAACAACAGCTGGCGGAGATAATGACAATAGGCCTGATCTTGGAGAGCTTCCTTCGGAACAATAGCTGCTGTGTCCGAAGGATCCTGGAAGTAGAACCCGATACTCAGGATGTAATCAACCTTCGGATTGAAACCGGAGGTCTCAATGTCTGCCCCTACTACTACACCCTCGGGTCTTTGAGCTAGGCTCTTAACCTTGCGGCTGTACGCCGCGAGATCCTCAAGTTCGCGGAGGACAATATTATGCGGCTCTTCCCACTTGTAAGTTCTAGCGTGGACTGGATGGTCGTCATAGGTAATACCCATTGCCAGGGTGATATCGTCCTTAAAGACTTTGGGGTTACCCGATCCTCTAAGAAGGAACGCAGGATGTACTGTTGGTACGACAACAACTTCCTGTCCCGAGTCAGGGTCTCGAATAGTATAGAGCTGACCCCTCTTCTGTGTGATCTTGTAGCCATAGTCGCCCGTCAGTGAAATGTTGGAGTAGGCACCCATTGCCAGTACACACCTACGGGGATAAGCAAAAACCTGGGCTAATACTCTACCTCGACATGCGGTACAGGCTCTAGCCTTGAAGTCCTTGTCCCGAAGCACATTATCCGTCTTCGGAGGCCTACACTGCATGGCATTGATAACGTAGGCGTCATCAAAGTCATAGCCCTCTGGGACAGACTTATCTAGGAGGTCGCCAGACGGACCACAGATAGGAGCTCCCCACTTCAACTCCTCAGTCCCTGGAGCTTCCAGAATGATCACGAGGGGAGAGTCTACTGTCCCTCTTGCCCCAACTCGACGCGACCCACCAGGGCATCCAGGACAAGGTTCAGGGGGGAACTTCTTATCAGGACTCGGTAGGAGTCGCTTGAACAGCATCGCGACTCCCTACCCCTTAATCCACTCCCGATACTGATCGATATTGTGCCAGATACCCTGCATGTTCACCACCCGGCGTATCTCTTCCGCGGGAGTCTCCCAAAAGCTTCCTCGGGGCCCCAGTCCAGTTGACCACTCTGGATTGGATATGGAATTACAGATGTCCATCCCCTTGAGACCTGCGCGGATAGGGACTGCAGAATCGATCCCTTTGACAATCTGCATCCGCGCACAGCACACGTCATCGAGGATGTTGTTCGAGAACCCAAGCAGGTGGATACCCCGAAAGAGCTTGTAGGTGTCACGCCGGATGAGCTCGTGTAATACTGGCATTCTTGACCCTTGCTCATTGGCGAATATGCGAGGAACTGAGATGTAGTCCACCATGGGGAGGGAGTACATCATTGCAACGGTCTCCATCGCGTCATCGACGTTCGACCCTTGCAATACTCCCAGGAGAGAAGGAACCTCATCGGCGAATTGCTGTTTGTCTTGGAAGTACTGACAGTATCTGCGTACGAAGTCCTTCGCCATCTGCCTCGTAGCTTCGCCGTCTCCCATCACGTCGGGTATGACAATACAGTCCGGAGGGACAACAGATGCAGCCTCGAGCAGATCCTCCAGCTCCATTGCCTTCCCAAGCTCGACGATCGAGTTGTCCAGGATGATGAACGAATCCTGGTAGTCTTCGCGAACCTTCCCGTAGATCTCCCGGTACTCGTCGGGCTTATCGAGGATGTCGTGTGCCAGCAGCAGATGGTACCGGCCGAGATAGTCCCTAGGACCACTCTGCAGTTCACGAGCGATCTGGATTGGTACTACGGGAGCAAAGCGGGCCATTACGGGCCTCCTCAGGTGAATTGGATTCGAGCTTATACCCTATTATACAGCAGTCCCAGCTATGGTATCAAGTGGAGTACCATCATTTAGTTTGACCGGGCTCCCATACGTACCAACTCGAAGAACTCCTCCCTCGCGGCTGCTACATCTCGGAACAGCCCCCTTACAGTCGAAGTGGAGGTAGGAGTCTGGTGTACCTTGACCCCTCTACCAGTCATGCAGGAGTGATCTGCCTTTATAACGACCATTACCCCCTTAGCTCCGAGGTGCTCTTCCAGAGCGTCTGCAATCAGATCCGTACATGTCTCCTGCATCCGAGGAAGCTCATGCCCAACAGCCTCGACAATACGGGTCAGCTTCGAGAGTCCAACTACTCTGGTTGAGGGGATGTAGCCGATGTGGCAAACCCCGAGGACGGGAAGAAGATGGTGGGGACAGATCGTTCGGAAGGGGATTCCTGATTGAACCAGGACCCCTTTGTACCCGTTGTCGATATGAGTGGATGTGAAGTCCACCTTAAGTACCTTGCTGGTGTCGTAGGGCTTCTTGTACTCCAGGAGATACCGTACGAATCGCTCTGGTGTTCCATCGAAGTTCTCCTCCTCGAGGTCGAACCCGAGGGTCTCCAGTGCTGCGGCTATGAGATTGGCAGCATCCTGGACGGGATTAGTAGTCCTCTTACGGGCCATTGCCTTTATCCTCTGTGGTTTTGTCGTCATGGCAGATGTAGCAGCTTATGGAGCTGCAGACTAACTCGGTAGTTGAACTTCATGGCGAGTTCAGCACAGAGCCGGATGTTGCGCTGAGTCGCCTCTTCATCCCGGACGGATGACGTCACCTCTTGGTCAGCTAATTCGGCACCAGAGAGATTCCGCAGCGGAGCGACAATACCATCGCTCTTAAGCCGGTAGCCCACTTGGTACTCTTCGCAGGGTTGAAGCCAAACTGTGTCTAGGGGTTTAGGCGGCCTCTTGATCTTAGCCTCTTTCCCCGGGAGTTGGGTCGACATGAATGGTAGTCCATCTAATGCTAGTACTTCTCCCGCCCGAATGAGATACTTCCAGTCACCACACCAACGACAGATCATAGCATGGACTGTAGGGGTCTTAGGTGAACAAACCAAGGAGACTTTGCCTTGGTCTATGAGATCCTCTAGGCCCTCAACCCAGACTGTACCGGCGGTCTCGAACTGGACATGGAATCCAGCCTTTGCAAGTACCCAACACAGGGGTATGACATTCTGGAGAAGAGGTTCGCCCCCGGTTATAACCACCAGATCCGTCTTGCCGATCTTGTCTCGTGACGCGAGTTGCTCAATGTCACTCTTGATCCTCCCGAGAGACGTAGTTGTTCGGCGACTCTCGAAGTCCGTGTCGCAGAAGAAGCACCGGAGGTTACAGCCAGCTAGCCTAAGAAAGACGGCTGGCTTACCTGCAAATGGCCCCTCGCCTTGAATGGTGGAGAAGATGTCCTGTACTTCGAGATACAGGCCATCACTCTCGATAGGCTTACTCAGAGGGTTTGTTCCGAACATGTTAGGCCCCTTTGGCTATTCGCCGTTTGACCATCTCCTCCAAGAGCACATTCGGTAACTCCGATGCTGATGCGGAGCACTTACGTGTCTCTTCAACCACTACGCGGATAAGTTCGACCCCAGTCCCTTCGAGTCGTTTCGGGCCGATGATGTGAAGGAGGAAGTCTGCCATGTTCTCCGCCGTTGGATTGAATGGCAACACGACGATAGTGGGATCGAGCAATACGAGATCGTTCGACCAAGGATCTTCTTGCCAGACGAGGAAGTGGTGATCCCACTCATCCTCGAGCCACATACACAACTTCTCTTTGATGACCGAGAAGTCGATCACCCGACCTACCTCGTCGAGGCCTGGGGCTGCACAGGTAAAGTGGACACGATAGTTGTGCCCATGAAGATGAGCACATTTGGACTCGTGACCATAGACGCGATGGCCACAAGAGATGTCATGATACCGTTCGGCGGTGATCATAGACCCTCCTAGAACGGAACATCGTCGGTGAGTTCGACAGTTCTGTAGAGCGTGGGATCTTTGACTTTGGCCTTCTGGAAGCCGGCCTTACGAGCCCGGCAGGTAGGACAGATACCACAGTGGAGCTCTTCGCCTTTGTAGCAGGACCACGTGAGATGCCAGGGTACACCGAGCTTCTCGCCCGCAAGAACGATCTCGTCCTTGTACATCTGGATCAGGGGGGCACAAACCTGGACTTGGTGGTAAGTGCCGATGTACACGGCTGCCCCCATGGCGCCAACGAAGTCGAGACGACAGTCAGGATACGCATCGCCAGCAGCATCTTCGGCATGTGCACCAAAGTAGATCCGGCCTTCCCAGTCGGCATCAGTCTCTGAGCTCGGATCGATCTCGATCGCCTTGTTCAGTTGTTCGACGCGATGAGCTGCGATCCCGGCGATGCGAGAGATCAGTTGGCCATTGCGGAAGGGAACGTACGTCGGCGACACTCCCTTCAGCTCCGCGTACGACACGGAGGGGATCACAGCGTGATGATCTGTGAGTCCGGCTTTAGGGATTCCGATGATGTCGTGGATCTCGTGCGGGACTGAGAAGTACGAGGCGATCTTCATCGCCTGCGATAGCTCCTTCTGGTGTCGCTGACCATAGTTGATCGAGATTGCTGTGACATTCCCGCGGCCGCAGTCTCTCACTGCGTATGCCAGGCACGTGGAAGAATCGACGCCGCCTGACAACAAGACGAATCCGAGCTGTCGCATACTATTCTCCGGTTGACTTTCGCACAATAAACCCAGCCACCTTATGGGTGACTGGGTTCCTCAACAGTTGCACTTGCCCGGCTACGTGCTAGCCGTTATTGCCCAGCCGCGAGAAACGCACCGCCGGCGCCTTCTTCCGCCGGGAGCACATCGCGGACGTTGTTGCGGGGCTTCCCTTCGTACGGCTTGATATCGAGCCTGATACGGCACGCCTTGCCGACCAGAACGCCGTCGTTGGCGATCTTCTCGGGGTCGAACGGGCCTTGCAGCAGCTCGGGAGCCACACGCGAAACCACCTTCTTGACGCGGGGCATCATCACTTCGACGAACGGGGTGTGGAAGAACAGCTTCCTACCCGCGTACTCGCCCGCGCTCTCTGCCAGCTCGAACACCCACGTCCACATCGGGTTGCCGCTGCTTTGGCTGTGCCCGAACGTGACGTCGTCGACGGTTGCGGCGTAGATCCCTCTCGGTATGACCGGACGTTCCTGCTCATCCGGCACCGAGGAGAGATCGATCATCATGCTACCGCCGCCTTCGCTACCGGCTGCCTCTTCGGCGGGTACCGGTTGTTGCGGGGCTACTACTGCTGGCGCTGCTTCCTGCGGCTTCGGTTTTGCCATGACAGTTCCTTTCGTTGTGGTGTGTTGATCGGGACTTACTTCGTTCCAGTCAACGGTCTGGTTGACCCCTGAGTGCCCAACCGTCTCTCAGGTAAAGTAGCTAAACTTGTTTGGCCTTTACGAGCCCCTTCTCCAACAGCCCTACAGACTCCAGGATCGAGTGCATCGTTGGATTCTGCCAACCGAGGAGCTTGAAGTTCGAGAACCGACACTTCGCGTTGATCGTTCGGCTTGGCTGGACTTGCATGTTGTGGACTTTGGTGTTGTTCTCCCCTTGGGTCACGTACATGAAGCCGACGATGTCCATGAAGCCCTGGCATTGTCTCGCCAGCTTGCCGGTGAGAGCCGGCATCCAGATCATCTTCTTGGCGTCGTCCTGGACATAGGCTCCAGCGGCCGTAAAGAGTACGTGCATTGGCAGGTCGCGGTAAGCCCTGATGGCCCGGAGGACTTGCGAGTGGTTCCGCTTGAACTCAGACCACTCAGGGTTCGCCAGCTCCTCATCGATGCGCGTTCGATCGGTGACCCCCAATAACTGGTACATCGAGTAGCTCTCCACCTCCGACAGGGAGTCCGTAATAACGGTACGGAAGCGCTTCGGCGGAGCATCCGGCTCGTACTGATCTTCCGGGATGAGGAGCTTCTCCAGCTCCTTCAGCTTCTTGTCCGCCTCCGGTGTATGCTGATCCCGCAAAGAGCAGTGGAGCTTGAGGTACTCCTGCACTCGAGCGTAGACCTTGAAGTCCTTCACGCGGACAACAGTGAAGTGCTTCTTCAGGGGGGTAAACAACTCCTCCGTAGCGATCGTGAGATCGCCAGCTTCGGCGTCGATCATGAAGATGTCTCTCATGTCCGGTACCAAGACAGCGGACCCTAGGAGACGTGTCTTGCCAGATCCATAGTCGCCGTAGGCGATCATCTTGAGCCAGCGGTCGTACTCGCTCAGTCCATGCATCTGGAACGGAGGCCCAACTGGTACCTTCGGAGCTGCCGGGGCAACCCCAACTTGGGGCTGCGCAACTACCCCCGCTATCGCCCCAGACCGATTTCCTGGCTGAATGCTTCCTCCGGCGACAGCTGGTTTTCCTCCGACACTGGCTCCAGGTTGCTTAACAGCTGACTGTATTGCACTCCCTCCGGCGGGAGCTGGACTTCCTGAGGCTCGGGCAATAGGTTGCGCCATCTGATTTGCTCCTTTTCTCTTCCTGTAAGACCGTCTCCGGTCATTATCGTCATTGAATCGAGGATCTGGGCCCAATCCGAACCGTCGTCCATAGCAATACATGCCGCTTGCAACGGGCACATATTGTCACAATCTTTGGTAGCATTCGGATACATGGGGAGATTGAGGTTGGCGATGTCTTCCAGCTCCAGAAGAACCTTCTGCTCGAAGGATAAGAGCTGCATCTCATTGCGCTCTATACGGTGTCGGACAATGAATCTGTCTCGATCCTCGTCCTCCGTCATACGGATCTTGTTCAGAGCAATGATGTTCTCGTTCGGGCTGGTATCAAGACCTCCGTACATGTCCACAAGCAGTCGAGAATAGAGTGCGGCGGAAGTCGCCTGGCGCACGTCAGTAGAAACTCTTCCTGTGGCCAGTACTTTAGGGAGTAGTGGCATGCGCTTCGCAAACTGTTGGTACACCACGCCTGCAACATGTACTCCGTAGAGACGCCAAGCGGACCAACAATATGCCGTAATCTGCTCGTCGACATCGAGATGTAGCACGCGAATCTGCTTGGCGGTCTTGTACTCGACAATCCAAAGACGGCCGAAGTCGTCAGTAATGACCCGGTCAAGTGTGAAGCCGTAAAGAACTCTTCGCCCATCTGGCGTGCGTACGCCAAGATCAATTGCTCCGTTAACCTCGACTTGGGGTACTCCCAGGAGTTCATACGTATCGAGCGCTGGTCTGCATGACAGCCACTCCTCCGCGTAATACGTCATCAGTACTATACCCAATTGCAGGTGCTCCTGCCATGTAGCAGGTAACATTTCTGCTGCTCGAGTGGCTTCGACGAACGCAATGAACGCTTTGGCTGGATGACCGTAAAGATTCAAGCCGTGATAGTCCTCCAAGGCATAGTGTATACCGGTACCAAACCACAAGTAGTCGGCGTTCTCTTGGAGTCTACGACCTTGACGGAGATGTGACATCCACCCCCACAACCTACGACAGCGCTTGAAGAGGATCCGATCACTCGTCCGTAACATGAACGGTGACTGTTCCTCGGCGAGGTGAACTCTTAGGTGCTCCAGGCTGACTGCCTGGACAGGTACATCTAGCACTAAACCTCCTGTTGGTTGCCTT
>Ga0137443_1000011_pt1 | contig 26103 bp, 36 predicted proteins | sample EasRivERMGT300_2_FD_102324 | JGI IMG/M metagenome (GOLD analysis project Ga0137443, IMG submission 102324) | Soil microbial communities from meander-bound floodplain in the East River, Colorado, USA - East River MetaG ERMGT300_2 | ecosystem: Environmental > Terrestrial > Soil > Floodplain ... | reverse complement strand
GTCGCGAGCAGCGGAATGAACCCGGCGACTGCGTCGTTCGCTGCTCGCGGCGTGGTGATCGACTACGACGAGAGCCGCGTCGACGGCACGCTGATTCAGCGGACCGACCGGAAGGTGCTGCTCTTGGGCGACACGATCGCCAGTCGCGCGGAGCCTGAGCCGGACGACGAGATCACGATCGAGGGGAAAACCTACGTCGTGATCCGAGCGACGAGCGATCCGGCGAAGGCGCAGTGGTCGTGCCAGGTTCGGCAGCGCTAGAGTTCCTAGGCATGGAACAGAGCAAAACGCCCGCGACCGTTGGCCGCATTCTTCACGCCTACTCGAACAAGTGGAAGGGACCGCGCGCCGCGGTTGTCTGCAACGCCGGCGAGGGATGGCGAAGCGTCAACGTCTTCCTCGACCGCGCCAACGACCGCGACCTGCTCTACAGGATGAGTCAGTGCCCGACTGGCAACTCGTTCACGTCGTTGCCGCTGTACGACGCGCTCAAGCCCGAAGAGCGAGAGCGCGCGCTCGCTGAGTGCCCAGGCAGCGAGCTCGAAGGCGTAGCCGGCTTCGGCCAGGTCAAGGTCATCGCCGAGTGGCCGCCGCGGTGATCGCGAAGGCCAGGAGCCGGCGGCCGCTAGATCCGGCGACGCGGCTCGCTGCCCTGATCGGGCTGCTCGAGCCGCGCTTGCGCCGGCGCTTCTTGGCGATCATCGATCGCGTCCGCCGGCAGCGGTCCCTGCCGGAGCTCGCGCGCCTGATCCGCGCCGGCCGCGCTGCCGAGGCTCTCGACGTCGTCGACCGCGCGGCGACGCTCCTGGCGGCGGAGTCGGCGCGCATCTTCGTGGCCTCGGCGACGTCGACGGCGACCTGGATGGCGGGCCACGGGATCGCGGTCGCCTTCGACCAGGTCAACGATTTTGCGGTCAACGCCCAGCGGATTGCCCGCCTCGATCTCATCCGGGGGTTCACGGCCGACCAGCGCACTGCGCTGCGTGCGGTCCTGACGGAGGCGGTGGAGGAAGGGGTGAACCCGCTGGAGACGGCGCGCCGGTTCTCTGGATCCCTGGGCCTTGCCCCGGGCCAGGTCCGGGCGGTGCAACGCTACCGCGAGCTGCTGCGGGCGAACTCGTCTGAGGCACTGTCGCGCGATCTGCGCGACCGGCGGTCCGATCCGAGAGTTGCCCGAGCGGCGCGCCCGGGAGGGGAACCTCTCGACGAGCAGTCCATCGGCCGGATGGTGGATCGCTACCGCGTGCGGATGGTGCAGCACCGAGCAACGGTGATCGCGAGGACCGAGACGCTCCGAGCGGTGCACGAAGGGAGCGAGGAGATGTACCGCCAGGCGATTGCGTCGGAGGACCTCAACCCTGCCGAGCTCGTGCGGCGGTGGAACAGCGCGCTGGACGCGCGCGTCCGCGACTCGCATCGCGCGATGCACGGGCAGCTCCGACCGTACGGGCTGCCGTTCCTTTCTGGCGCCGGGTACACGCTTCGCTATCCTGGCGACCCGAGCGCACCAGCTAGCGAGACGATTCACTGTCGCTGCGTGGTGTCGACGCGGATCATGCTGTGACCGAGAAAGCGACGACCAGGATGGCGAAGCGGTACGAGGTCGAGATCCTCAAAGCCGATGCGTCCCTTGGCCTCGTGTTCGGCCGCGCGATCATCTGCACGAAGGGAGGGAAGCCGTACTTCGACACGCAGGGCGACCACGTTCCCGACCGATCGATGATCGAGGCGTCCGCCGACTTCATGGAGAACGGCGCTGCGGTGAACGTGAACCACGCAGGCGATGACGTCGGGCCGGTCGTGTTCGCGATGCCCTACACGAAGGAAGTCGCGAAGGCGTTCGGGCTGACCGATGCCGACCCGAAGAAGGCATGGACGGGCTTGATGGTCGCAGCACGGCCGACGCCGGGCGTGCTCAAGCGATGCGTCGCTGGCGAACTCAAGTCGTTTTCGATCGAGGGTGAGCGCGTCGAGCACGAAGTGGTCGAGGCCGACGAGGACGGGACGTAATGGGAACGCACGGGCCTGGCAAGAAGCGGATCCTCCGGTCGTTCACCCTGACGAAGCTCGCGCTCGTCGACGACCCGGCGCAGGAGGGCGCGGACATCGTGTTGCGTAAGCGCAACCTCGAGAAGGCCAAGTTCGCGGTGATGACGTCGAGCGACGAAGGGCACTCGCACCTGGTCGAGGAGTGGAGCGATGCGGGGCCCTACGCCGGCACGACCTCATCGGCGACGATGACTGACGCTGCGGGCAGCTATCACTCGCACCCGTGGCAGATCCTCGACGACGGGACGATCGAGGTCGGCGAGAGCGCCGGGCACACGCACACCGTCGACGCAACGAAGATGCTCGCGGCGATGAAGTCGTGGGCGCTGCGCACGTCAGCGGAACAGGCGCGCTACGCCGCTGAGCGAGCGGCGTACGCCCACAAGCGGAATCAAGGCAACCCCGCCGCCGATGAAGCGCGGGACGACGATGCCGCCCGAGAAGGCGGCGGTCAAACGGAGACGAAGATGACGAAGCAAGTCGAGAAGACCGCCGACGACAAGGCGGCACCGGACGCCACGGCGGTGGCGAAGATCGAGCTGCTGGAGAAGCGGCTCGTCCGCCAGGAGGCGGTGGCGAAGCTCAACGATGCAGGCAAGGAGCACCTGGCGAAGCTCGCCGACGATCCCGCCCGCGATCGGTTCCTCGCCATGCCCGAGGCGGACCAGGCCGCAGAGCTGCGCAAGGCGGCGGTCGCTGCCCTCGAGGCGGACCCGATCGAGTACGTCGCGAAGTCCAACGGTCGCACGTACCGCCGGAGCGCCGGCGCCGACGTGATCGATCTCGCGAAGCAGCTCGACACGGAGCGCGCGGCGCGTCTCCTGACCGACACTGCGTTGCGCAAGTCGACCCTGCTCAAGCGCGCAGAGGCCGAGCTGTCCAACCTGCCCGGGACCGTCGAGGAGCGCGCCGAGCTGCTCGCCGCGGTCGAGTCCCACGCCGGAGGCAACGACCACCTGCGCAAGAAGATGCTCGCCGCTCTGACGGCGGGCAACGCCGCCGTGAAGAAGGCTTTCGTCAAGGCCGACGGCACGACGGAAGGCGCCACCGCCGGCACCGGCGCCGCCGCCGCCAAGCTGGACACGCTCGCGAAGGCGCGCCAGAAGGAGAAGGGTCTCGACTACTTCGCTGCCTACGGGCAGGTCGCAGACGAGAACAAGGACCTCGCGGAAGCCGCACTGGCGAGCGAAGAAGCGGAGGGCGAGCTGTGACCGGAACCGAACTGAACCCAACGGTCACCTTCCAAGCCGGCGCGGCCGTCGGGAAGCACCGCTTCGTCAAGCTCACCACGTCGACGGCGGCGATCCTGCAGGCGCGGGTGATCCAGGCCGCTGCCGCCGGCGACGACGCCGTCGGGATCTCCTGCGAGGAGGTCACGGCCGCCGAGGTCACCGCGGGCCAGCTCGCGATTGCTTGCGTCTTGCCTGGCTGCAAGACGTGGCTGATGAGCGGGGCCGCCATCGACACTTCCGCGGGCGTCGTGCCGCTGACCAGTGACGCCACCGGCCGCGGTGTCGCGGTAGCGGCCGCCGGCGATCGCGTTCTCGCGTACGCCATGGAGAGCGCCGCTGCCGCGGATGTCCGCATTCAGGTTCTCTTCTTGAAGGGCGGTAGCCATCGCGACGCCTGAGCGCCGCGCGCGGCTCCTTACAAGGAAACCAAACACATGCCTACCACTCTTCGCCGACCCCTGCGCAAGGGGCTGACGTCTCCGCTCGCGGGTGACGTCCACGTCAACACGCTGCTGACGAACTTCTCGCAGCTCTACATGCAGAGCGCGGACAACTTCGTCGCGATGCGTGCCTTCCCCAACGTGCCTAGCGTCCACCAGAGCGACCTCTATCAGGTCTGGGACCGGCACTCGTTCAACCGCGACGAGGCCGAGGAACGCGCGGACGGTACCGAGTCGCAGGGCGTCGACTTCGATCTGTCGACCTCGCCGTTCTTCGCGAAGGTCTACGCCGTCCACAAGGACGTGACCGACCGGCAGCGAGCGAACGCCGACTCGCAGATCAACCTCGAGCAGGCCGCGACGCGGCTCGTCTCGCACAAGCTGCTGATCAAGCGGGAGCGCATCTTCGCTGCTCGGTTCATGGGGACGGGCATCTGGACGACCTCGCTCGTGGGCAACGCGGCGCCTGGCGCCGGGCAGTTCCTGTTCTGGTCTGCGGCCGCAAGTGAGCCGATCGCTCAATTCCGCGATCAACGCCGTGCGGTGCAGATCCTCACCGGCGGCTACATGCCCAACAAGCTGCTGATCGGGCGAGGCGCGTGGAACACGCTGCTGGAAAACGACAGCCTGCTCGGCCGGGTGATCGGCGGCGCGACGACCGCGATGCCCGCTGCGGTCACGCGGCAGCTCATCGCCTCGCTTCTCGAGCTGGAGGAAATCTTCATCATCGACGCGGTCTACACGACCACGAAGAAGGGCGAAGCCGTGCAAGTGTCGACGGGCATCGCCGACGACGACGCGCTGCTCTACTACGCCCCGAACACGATCGGCGACCAGCCGAGCGCCGGGACGCAATTCTCGTGGACCGGCTACACCGGTGCCACGCCCAGCGGGAGCCGCATCAAGCGGTTCCGGATGGAGGAGACCGAGTCGGACCGGATCGAGGGCACGAGCGCCTTCGGCTATGAAGTCACCGGGCCCGATCTCGGCGTGTACTTCTCGAACGTCACCGCGCCGTAAGGCGGCAACGGCGCCGGCCAGGGGCCGGCGCCGATTCCAAACCAGAGCCGAACCGATGCAGCCCTTTTCCTTGCAGCGCCGACACGGGATCGTGTGGGTGCGGCCCTACCGCCTCTCGGCCGGCTCGCCGCTGTCGGTGCCGGGCACTCCGGTCGAGGGGCTCAAGGGCTACCAGCTCGCGGTTCTGTGGCGGCGCAAGGTGATCGGCTACGCCGAAGACAAGTGGGTCGCGAGCCGCATCGAGGCGTGGAAGGCCGAGAACGAGAAGGACGAGAAGGCGGCAGCGTCCGAGATCGCGTCGCGCGAGGAAGCCGACGCAGGCGCTGGCAGGGCCAAGCACCAGCCGAAGACGGTCAAGGGCGCCGCCCAAGGCGCCCACGGGCATGCCCACAAGTCGCCGGACCCGGCAGCGCCGTCCGACGCCAAGAAGCGAAGGGAGTAGCCTGGCCGTGGCGAGCAGCTCGCACGCCGGCGCCATCCGGATCGTCGTCAAGGCGGCCGAGGGCTTCGCCGAGAAGGTCGTGCGCAAGCTCGCGCTCGACATCGTCGCGAACCTGGTCGCAGCGCCCAGCGAGGGCGGCACGCCGGTCGACACGGGATGGGCCCGGGCGAACTGGCTGCCGCGCGTTGGGTCGCCTGCCACCGGCACGGTCGGCTCGCCTACCTCCGTCACGCGCTCGGCGCAGCAAGCCGGCCTGCAGCAAGTCGCGACGTGGAAGATGGGTGCAGGCAAGGTGTGGATCACGAATGCGGTTCCTTACATAGGAAGACTGAACGCAGGATGGAGCAAGCAGGCCCCAGCGGGCTTTGTCCAAGCAGCGATTCGTCGTGCAGTGGCGGAGCTCCGAGCATGACCCCTGAACGTGTGCGCGAACTGTTCGACTACAGAGACGGGAAGCTGTACCGAAAATCAGGACCTCGTGCAGGAGGCTCTGCGGGAAGCCCGAGTCGAAAACTGCAAGGGAGATGGACTGTCTTTGCTGATGGAAGTTCGCACTACAGGTCGCATCTCGTTTGGCTGTGGCACGGCAGAGAGCTTCCTGGACAGGTAGACCACGCAAACAGAGACGCTGCGGATGACCGGATCGAGAACCTTCGCGCGGCCACGGCGCAGGACAACAGCCGAAACTCGAAACGGCGAAGCACCAACACGCTCGGAGCGGTTGGCGTGGCAAGGACGCCAAAGGGGCGGTTTCAGGCTTTCGTTTGTGAGAAGAGCCGACAGGTCTACGTCGGCACATTCGACAGCGTGGAAGAGGCTGCCCGAGAGCGCGACAAGGCGGCCGCAGAGAGGTACGGCGAGTTCGCCGTGCTGAACTATGGACCGTGACCACGATCTCCCAAGCTCGCGAAGCGATCAACCAGCGCTGGATCGCCGGCTGGGGGAACCGAACGCCGTACACGTTCTCGAACGAGTCCTACAAGCCGGACACGCGGGCGTGGGCCCGGGTGACGGCACGGCACGAGTTCGGCAGGCAGGACACGCTCGGCGGGGAAGGCAACCGCAAGTTCCTCTACGGCGGGCGGCTATTCCTGCAACTCTTCACGCTGCGCGATCGAGGGACGAAAGAGATCGACGACCACGCGCAGTTCGCGAAGGACATCTTCGAAGGACGCAAGTTCGACGGTGTCTGGGTGACGCGCGCGGTTCCCCGCGAGCTGGGCGAAGACGGGCCGTGGCACATGCTGACGGTGGAGTGCGAGTTCACGTACGAGCAGGTCAAGTAGCGAGGTAGCAAACCATGGGACGAGTCCTCACCAACAACACGGCGTTGCAGATCGCGAAGGAAGCAACGCCCGGCGTGCTGCCTGCCTCGCCCACTTGGTTCGCTCTCGAGCCAAACGGGATCAACACCTTCGGCTCCGAGATCACGACCGTTGCGCGGCGCCCTATCAGCAGGAACAGGCAGCGCAGCAAGGGAACGGTGGTCGACCTCGACTCGTCGGTGGAGTTCGAGCACGACGTGACGCTGAGCGCCCTCGACCAGGTCCTCGAAGGGTTCACCTACGCGCAGGCGTCGAATTGGGACCTCGTCTTCCGCGCGGCGCCGGTGACGACGCTCGCCTACACCATCCCCGCGGCGACGGCGAACCAGGCCGCCAAGATCCAGTTCGCTGCGCCGATCGCGACGCTGGTCTACGCGCGCGGCTACCTGAACGCGGCGAACAACGGGCTGAAGGCGCTGACGGCCGACACCGCGCTCTCCGGAACGTCCCTCACTGTCTCGGGCCTCGTCCTCGAGGCCTCTCCGCCCAGCAACGCCACGGTCGAGGTCGCCGGCCTGCGCGCCGCGGCCGGCGACTTGTCGATCGTCGTCACGCAGGGGGCCAGTGTCGTCGCTTCGATCGCGACCGCAGGCACCGGCTATGTCGTGGGAGACATCCTCACGGTCAGCGGCGGCACGTTCACGACGGCCGCCACGCTGCGCGTTCTCGCGATCTCCGCCGGGCTGGTGACGTCCGTCGAGGTCGCATCGCGCGGCGCCTACACCGTCGTCCCTGCGAACCCGGTCGCGCACACCGGGGGCACGGGCACCGGTGCGACGTTCAACCTGACGTTCGTGCAGGACACCGCGGTGCTGACCAGCGCGGCGATCGTCTTCACGTCGGTCGGGCTCAAGGTCGGGCAGTTCATTCACGTCGGCGGGCTGACGACCGCGAACCAGTTCTCGGCAGGCAAGGGCTACGCGCGCATCCGCGCGATCACGGCTGCCACGCTCACGCTGGACAAGATCGTGGGCACGCTCGCCACGGATCCGGGCGCCGCCGAGAGCGTCGACCTTCTCTTCGGCCGGTTCTTCCGCAACGTGCCGGTCGACGCGAACGCCGACGACAACCGATACGAGGAGAGCACCTTCCAGGTCGAGGCCAGCTTCCCCGGGCTCGTCGGAACGCCAGGCGTCCCAGGCTTCGAGTACTCGATCGGCAACTACCCGAACGAGTTGCAGATCAACGCGCCGCTGACCGACAAGGCGACGATGACGCTGGGCTTCGTCGGCCGGCTCACCGAGGACTTCACGACGACGCGCAAGACGAACGCCGAGTCGGCGGTCAACCCGGCAAAGACCGTGGCGTTCAACACGTCGAGCGACTTCGCCATGATCGGCGTTCGCGACGAGAACGGCGGCGACGTGGTGTCGTGCTTCAAGTCGTTCACGCTGACGCTCGCCAACAACGCGTCGCCCGAGAAGTGCCTCGGTCACCTGGGCGCCGAGTACGTGAACGTCGGGCTGTTCGAGGTCAACCTCGAGGCGCAGCTTCTGTTCACGTCGCCGGCGGTGCCGGACGCGATCAAGAACAACCGAACGCTCACGTTCTTCGCCGTTCTCCAGAACGACGACGGGGCCTGGGCGGTGGACATTGCGTCGATGACTCTCGGCGGTGGCGACAAGGAGTTCCCGCTCGACCAGTCGGTTCTGATCAACGTCACGGGCGAGGCCTTCATGGATCCGCTGACCGGTGCCTCGGTCGGGATCTCCGTCTTCCCCGTGGTCCCGTAGCACACCCCAGAGGGCCCGGTCCGCGACAGACAACCGGGTGCGCCGTCCGTGGACCGTGCGAGGCCTTGCGGACGGCGCCTTTTCGTTCCTCGGCCAACGAAGGACATGTCCCTCGTTGTCCTTCGGGCTTGGGCTTGGTGCAGGCGGGCAGTGCGGGATAGGCTGCCTTCGCCATGACCGACGTCGCCGTGCCTACCTCTGTCAACCATGCCCCCGACTTCAGCTACTTGTCGCGGCTCGAGATCACCCGCGAGACGACGGCCGAGTGGCTGATTCGCAACATGCCCTACGCCGACGACGGGACGATGCCCGTGCTGATCGTCGCGCCGGCGACGAAGGAAAACGTCGGGCTCTACGCTGACCACCTGCACAAGGTGCAGCGCGCGGCGCTGCGCGCAACGGACTCGGTCACGCCGGAGATTCTCGACCGGCACCGCGAGGACGACCGCGTGCTCTACCCGACGTACGTCGTCAAGGGGTGGAAGAACGTCCGCGACGGCAGCAACCAACCGATCGCGTTCACGGTCGAGGCGTGCCGGGCCTTCATCCGCCGGTTGCCGGCGTGGCTGTTCGACAAGCTGCGCTCCTTCTGCGAGGCGCCCGAGAACTTCGTCTCTTCCAACCTCGACGGTTCGATCCTGGGAAAAGGCTGATCCCGCGCCTCGAGTTCGTCCTGCGGCACATGCGGGACGGCTGGAGCCTGCCGCAGCTCGCGCGCGCGGGGCGACTCCCTGCGTGGGCGATCGCAGTGCCCGAAGTCTCTTGGAGCGAGGGGACGCTGATCGACGCGTTCTTCGAGCTGTCGAGTTGCCGCGCCTTCACCGACCATTGCATGGGGCCGATCCCGTGGACGGCGATCGCCACCTACGCGGATCGGCTGAACCTGCCGCGTGCTATCGTGCTGGCCTTCACCAGAGCCGTGCAGGTCCTTGACGATGCGTACTGCGACTGGCATGCCCGCCAGCCGAAGAGAAAGCCGGAAGGGACCGTCGAGTCCGGCAAGGTGACGGAGCGGGACAGCATCGCCACGGGAGGACCTCGGCGTCGTGGCTGAGCAGACGTTCACGATCAACGTTGTCGTGGATCCGACGCCGGCGGAGGGAGCCAGCAAGAAGGTTCAGGCCTCCCTCGAGCGCGCGGGGGCCGTGGCCGACAACCTGCGGGCGCAGATCGCGCGGGCCTATGGGGTGGGCGCGGACGGAGCGCGGGCAGCTGCTGAGGCAGTGACGAAGGCGCTCGGCGTCACCGGGAACCAAGCGACGAAGACGCAGGCAGCGATCGCCCGCGCGCTTGAGCGGCGCACCGGCGGGAGCGAAGCAAGGAAGGGCCTCGAAGAGCTCGACCGGGCGATGGGCCGAGCAGCGAACAGCGCGGACAACCTGCGCGACCGGCTGTCGGGCATGGGACCGATCCTGGCGCGGTTCCTGTCGGCGGCTGGAATCCTCGCCGGCGCGCGCGCCGTGCTGAGCTACGCCGACGCCTACACCCAAGTGCAGAACCGGTTGCGCACCGTCACCGATGGGCAGACGGAGCTCGCGAGCGTGACGAACCGGCTGCTCGGCATCGCCAACGACACCCGGCAGAGTTTCGAGAGCACGGCGGAGCTGTACTCCCGCGTGGCGCTGAGCGCGAAGGAACTCGGGCGCACGCAGAACCAGCTCCTGGACTTCACCGAGTCGTTGAACCAGGCAATCGTTCTGTCGGGCGCATCGTCGCAGGAGGCCAGCGCCGGCCTGATCCAGTTGTCGCAGGGCCTGGCGTCCGGCGCGCTGCGCGGCGACGAGCTGCGGTCCGTCCTGGAGCAGTTGCCGGCGGTGGCGGACGTCATCGCCAAGGGCCTCGGCGTCACGCGCGGCGAGCTGCGCAAGCTCGGATCGGAGGGAAAGATTTCAGCGAAGGCTGTGCTCGACGCCTTCGCGGCGGCCCGCGAGGAGCTCGCAGAGCGGTTCGGCAAGACCGTTCCCACGGTGGGCCAGTCCCTGGTGGTGTTCCGGAACAACCTCATTGCCACCGTGGGCGCGATCGACCAGGCGACAGGGGCGACGTCTTCACTCAGTCGCGTGATCTTGCTCGCGTCGGAACACATGGTGCTGCTCACTGCCGCCGCCGCGACGCTCGGGACGGCCATCACGATCAACCTCGTGCGGGGATCGATGCCTGCCCTGGCGAGGGCCTCCGGGTTCCTGCTGCGGCTCAACCCGTTCATCGCACTAACGGCGGCCGCCGTGGGCCTGGGCGTGGCGATCGCCGGCGTTGTCGGCGAGTCGGAGCGGGCAACGCTTGCCACGCAGGAGTTGACCGAAGAGCGCCAGAAGTTCGTCGAGTTGAGCGGGCGCGAGATCAACGCACGGTTCGAACTGGCGCGGATCCAGGCCGTGCTCGACAAGGACCCGGGGAGCACTGCCGCCCAGGATCAACTGGAGAAGGTCTTGGCCCGGCGGACGTCCCTGCGCCGCGAGCTGACTGCAATCGAGGTCGAAGGCGCCAAGCGCACGAAGGCGGACGAGGAAGCGACGATCAAGGCGACGGTCGCCTACCGCGAGGCAGTGAAGTCGCTCGAGGACGAAGAGAAGCTGCTTCGCCTGACCAACAGCGAGCGAACGATTCGCGAGCGCGTGCTGAAGATCGAGAACGCTATCGCGAAGGAAGGCAAGGCGATCACCGACGACTTGCGCGCGAAGATCGAGGCGCAGGTCCGCTACAACCAAGGGCTCAAGGAGGAGAACGCGCTATACGAGGACCTCGTCCCGAAACAGACGGACTACGGCAAGCAGATCGATCTCCTTGCCTTGTCCTACACGACAGGCAGGAGGACGCTCGACGAGTACAACAAGGCTCTCGCGGCCCTGACCTCGCGGATGCTCGACGACCTCATGTCGACGCCGTTCGCGCAGTCGCTGATCCAGTTGAACGACTCGATCGCCGACCTCGAGTCGCGGGCGTCGCGGCCGTTCGGCGACGTCGCTGCCCGGGCGGAGGGCAGGGTCCGGGACGTCGCGCGCGCCGGCGGCTTCGACAAGATGTCCTCCGACCAGGCGGAGGCGGCGAAGAACGAGATCCGCAACCTCACGGCGCGCGAAGAACTGCTGTCGCGACAAGCCGCGCTCTACGAAGGCATCACCGGACCGGCGACCGAGTACGTGGCGACGCTGGCCGCAGCGAACGCGCAGTACGCGAAGACGCCTGAGCTGCAAGCCGAGCTGCAGCGGTCCGTCGACGTGTCGCGTCTCCAGACGCTCGAAGCCTCGACCGACATCGGCGCAGGATTCGAGCGGGCCTTCTTGAAGGCGAAGCTCGAGGCCGAGGACTTCGCGTCGGTCGCCGAGAGGGCGGTCAACGTGTTCGCCAGCGCGGCCGAGGACGCCCTGGTCGAGTTCGCGGAGACCGGGTCCGTCAACTTCAAGGAGCTGGCGCGCGGCATCCTCGCCGACCTGGCACGGATCATCGCCAGGCTTCTCGTCGTGCAGGCGCTGTCGGCGTTCGCCGGCGGGCCCGCGGTGGGCGCGGCCGCCGGCGCTGCGGGAGGCGCCGCGGGCAGCTTCGCCGGCGGGCGACAGCACGGCGGCACGGTGCAGCCTGGCCGGACCTACCTCGTCGGCGAGGGCGGGCCGGAGCCGTTCACGCCCGGGCGTACAGGAACGATCACGCCGAACCCCTCGACGATGGCGATTCCGGCCCCGGAGGTCACGGTGCAGGTCGTCAACGTCACGGACAAGGACGAGGTCGCGACGGCAATCAGTTCCGGCGCGGCCGACCACGCCATCGTCAACGCCATCGGGCGAAACGCAGGAAAGGTCAAGGCCTCCCTGGGATGATGGGCCCTCAATGAGCTGGTTCACCGGCACTTCGACGGACTACCTGGACCTGGCGTCGAAGCTGGTGCAGCTCGCCACGCGGGACAGCGTCGTCTCCGCGACGCTCGGCGCCGGCGGGTCCGGTTACGCCATCGGTGACATCCTGACCGTCAGCGGGGGAACCTTCGGGCCAACGGCCGCGAAGATCCGCGTCCTGACGCTGAGCGGCAGCGCTGTCGCGACCTTCAAGGTGCAGGAGGGCGGCGGCTACACGGCGGCGCCGAGCAACCCGGCGAGCACGACGGGAGGCACCGGCACCGGCGCGACGTTCAACCTCACGCTCGCCGACACGGGATGGACCGCGCTGCGGGACACTACCTGGGCCGGCGGCAGTGGCAGCGAAAAGGAGGTGATCCTCGAGGGCACGGGCGCAGGTTCCGACGCCATCACCGTTGGCCTGCGCACGTTCCGCCGCACGGTCGGACTTGACACCGCGTACTCGTGGGCCTTGAACGGCATGACGGGGTTCAACTCCGGACTCGCGTACGAAGACCAGCCCGGCGTGTCGCCTGGCGCCTTGCCGAACGCTTCGTCCGCCGGAGGCGCGTACGTTCCTCTGCACAACGGCGGCACGGCGGGCGGGCTCACTGCCCTGGCGTACTGGCTATCGATCACGTCGCGTCGGATCGAGGGCGTGGTCCGCATGCAGGACAGCACGGTCGTTCACTACTCGAGCTTCTATCTCGGGTTTATGAACCCGTTCAACTCGGCGGTCGAGTGGCCGTACCCGATCCTCGTCGCTGGATGCTCCGCGTTCCGCGACGCGCTGTACGACGACCAGGGCGCACCGACTTTCACCGGGCTAACGGAGATGATTGGGATAAACGGCCTTGTCGGGCCGTGCTTCTTCCGCAAGCCAGACTCGACCTGGGTTACCGCGGTCAACTCGCTCGCGACGATCTCACCGACGGATCGCGCCGCCTACACGCAGTACGGGATCTTCCCAGGCAACGAGGGTGTCACGCCTGGCGGCGCCGACGCGGTCGTTGGGCTCGGCAACTTCGGCTGGCATACGATCATTCGCAACACGGGGATCCCCGGTGCCGCGACGCTGAACGTGCGGCCCACGCCCGACAGCGGCGGCGCGAAGTACCCGACGATCCCGGCAACGTTGCAGATGACGACGACGAGCGGCCCCGATCGCGACATGCTCGGCGAGCTCGACGGTGTGTTCTGGATCCCGCATCACGGAATCACGCGCGAGGACTACGCGCGCAACGGCGACGACCGCTACCGCGTCTTTCCCTGCGGAAATCGGAACGAGCTGTACTCTCTGTTCGCGATCAAGGAGGAATGAGTGGCGTACGAGACGGGAACGGCAACGGGCGTCCTCGACCTGCTCGACAAGCTGCTCGCGTTCGCGGTCGCAAACGGCTGGACGCAGGACGACCCGCGCAGCGGCGGCAAGATGGCGTTCCACCGCGACAACATCTTCATTGCCTTCTCGTACGACACGACGACGGCGAACGCGGTCGGGCTCTACCAGGCGCTCGCGTTCGCGGCGGCCACGAACCCGGGAGCGCAGGCGAACGACAGTGGCAACGGGTTCTTCAACGCCTCGTTTCCGTACTCGAACGCGAACATCATCACGTCGCGCCACGTCGCGCTCGGCACCGTCGCGTTCCCCTCGTACCACTTCTTCGACTCCGACACGGGACCGTACCTGCGCGTCGTCGTCGAGGTCAGTGCCGGGTCGTTCCGCCACTTCGGGTTCGGCAAGAAGATCTCCTTCGGCGACGGCATCACCGGCGGCGAGTACTGCTACGGCCAGGTCACGCAGGGAGCCAACGCGAGCGCGCTCAACACGAACACCTGCGCACTACTCGACGGACTGCACACGACGGCAGGCATGGGCGTCGCCTTCGCTGGAACGGTGCACCTGGAATCGCTGCCCGACGCCCCGCACGCGAGCACGAAGTGGGGCGTCACCTGGGCTGACTGGCCGGCGGCGCAGGGCAACGACCGGCAGGCGACTCCACGCGAGCGCGCGTTCGTCCATGGCGGGTTCCGCGGCGGGCCCGACGCGCGGTCGCTCGGCGGGTTCTCCGCGGGATCGCAGAGCGGCTTGATTCCCGGCTACCCGATCCAGCTCTGGTACCGACCGAAGAGCGGAGGCGCAGCGCAGGCCGATCTCTACAGGCTCGGCTACCTGAACGACATCCGGGGCACCAATATCCGGTTCATGTCCCCTGGGGAAACCATCGCAATCGGCGGTGATGACTGGCTGTTCTTCCCGACGGTCGCGAAGGACCTGACGGCCGCGGTCGCCGGCGCGACCGCGGCGCAGGGCATCATGTACCGCAAGGTCACTGCCTGACGTGGTCGACACCGAGGTTCCAGGGATCGTCGACGCTTCGTTTTCTGCCACCGTCTTCGCCTTCAACGGCCGGAACTCGAAGGCCTACTCGATCAACCGCGACACGCACAAGCCGGCGTTCTCCGGCCTGCGCGCGCTCGCCGAGGCAACCGGCTACGTCGCGAACCCGGTGGCAGGCGGAGTCGGCGGCGGGGGCGGCGGCGGCACTGAGTTCAAGGCGCTGCTCTCCGACACGTTCAACGGCGGCGAGACGTGGTTCGAGCACGTCCACGTCCTCTCGAGGGAGTACGCGTTCGGCAACATCCTCGCGACGATCACGTCGAGCATTCACTTCCACAACGCCTACCGCCGGCAGACGGTGTCGCTCGTCACGTTCACGAACAACGCCGGCGTCGGGCTCGACATCCCGCAGGTTACTCCGCCCGATCTGATCCCGCCGAGCTCGTCGTTCCTCAAGACGGGGTCGACCGTGCTCGCTCCGCTCGGGCTCGACCTGGTCGTCACCACGGAGGGCGCGCCGCACTTCGACACGACGCTCGACTTCCTCTTCGATACGGGCGCGCTTCTCATCGTTCCGGTCAGCGGCGACCGCATCGCGCTGTTCCCGATCGAGTTCGAAGGCGATAGCGTCGACGAGCGGCTGATCTGGGGTACCGACGTCATTCCGAACATGGAAGGGCCGACGCAGCGGATCATGTACCGCAAGAACCCGCGCCAGGTCTTCGAAGCGGAGGCGATCACCGAGGGGCGTCAGCGGCGCGAGCTGCAAAACCTGCTGATGGCGTGGCAAGGCAGGTCGTTCGGCGTTCCTCTGTGGCACGACCGCATGCTCTCGACAGCAGCCGTGATCCTGGGCGCGACGACCATTCCGGCCGTGACTGACTTCGTCGACCTGCGCGTCGGCGGGCTGTTGACGGTCTTCACTGACTCGAGGACGTTCGACGTGGTCGCGGTCGACTCGTTCTCGCCGACGTCGATCATCGTCAGCACCCCACTGTCGCGGGCGTACGCGGCCGGAACGATCCTCCTGCCGACACGAATCGGCCGTCTCGTGCCGAACGTGTCCGGGCGCCGCTACCCGGTGAACGCGGAGTCGCACAGCCTGCGCTTTGCGATCGACGACAACGACGTGCCTGCCGCGTTCGCGAGCGCAGCTGCGTTCTCGTCGTTCGGCGGGAAGCCCCTGCTCGACGACCGGAACATGATCGACGGAACGTCGATGGGCACGCAGAGCGAGATGCGGGTCCACGTCATCGACAACGAAAGCGGAACGGTCTACCAGACGAGCGACTGGCCGGTGGCGCAGCGTCTGCACTCGAAGGGGTTCAAGGCGAACACGCGCCAGCGGCTGTACCAGGTCCGCCAGCTCCTGCACTACCTGCGCGGCAGGCAGCGCACGTTCTGGATCCCGACCTTCATCGAGGACCTTCTCGTCACGCAGACGCTCACGAGCGGGACGGCGCTGATGGACGTCGAGAACGTCGGCTACACGCGCTTCGTGCAATCCCGGCAGCCGCGGGCGACGTTCCGGATCACGTTCACCGACGCGTCGACCCTCACGCGCACTGTCCTGTCGTCGGTCGAGTTGAGCGCCACCGAAGAGCGGTTGACGGTCGACGCGAACTGGCCGTCGACGAAGACCGCGGCGCAAGTGACTCGCGTCGAGTTCCTCGAGGAGGTCCGGCTAGACTCCGACGAGGTCGTGATCCGCCACCGAGGCATTGGCCGTGCCCGGATCTTCGTTCCTGTCCGCGTCGAGCCGTGACGTACCACGCCCACGAAACCAGCGAGCAAGACGGCAGGCCGGTCGAAATCTATCGGTTCACGATCGGCAGCGACCCGCCCTACCTCTACACGTCGGCGGAGGACACGATCACGGTTGCCGGGGAGACGTACGCGCCCATTGCGATCATGCGCGGGTCGATCGTGCAGGGCCCGGACGAGAGGTCGCGGCCGCTCGAAGTGACGATGCCGGGCACGGCGGAGTTCGCCAGGCGGTTCGCCGGCATCGTCCCCGGGCAGTCGGCGCTGCTCACGCTGCGCCGATTCCACCGCGACGACGGGGCAACGCCGCAGGTCATCACGTCGTTTATCGGCACCGTTCACGCTGCGCGGTTCGGCGACGACGGACAGTCGCTGGTGTTCCCCGTCTACTCCCTCGAATACGGGCTGTCGAAGACGGTCCCTCGCTTCGGGTTTCAGTCGGTGTGCAACAACGTGCTGTACGACTTCCTCTGCGGGGTCGACGAGGACGACCCGGCGAACAAGTTCACGAGCACGGTTACCGCCATCTCGGGCAACGACATCACCGTCGCAGGCGCCGGCGCGTTCGGCGGAGGGAACCAGTTCTCCGCCGGCTTCGCGAAGCCGCAGGCGTTCAACGACTTCCGTACCATCCTCGGACAGGCCGGCGACGTGCTGACGCTCATGCTGCCGTTCCCCATGGCGCTGCTCGGCTCGACGGTCGTCGTCTATCGAGGGTGCGACCACTTGATCGAGGGCGACTGTTCGCTGAAGCACGCGAACGTGGGCAACAACGGCGGGTACCCGTTCGTGCCCAAGAAGAACATCTTTCTTACATCGCTCGACTGATGAACACTCTTCCTGACTACCCGAAGGTAAGCGACCCTGATTTCCTTGAGAAGCGGCGCGCTTGGATGCGAGCATATCAGCGAAGAAGGCTGCAAGACCCTGAGTGTCGGGCCGCCTCTAAGCGAAAGAAGATCAGGTATCGACAGACTGAGAAGGGCAGGGCGACCGAGGCAGCCTATGACAAACGCTACAGGGCGGCCCATCCCGAAAGGTATCGCGCCCACTCCTTCAAGGCCCACCACGGCGTTACACGCGACCAGGCCGATCGCATGATCGAAGCGCAGGGCAACCGATGCGCAATCTGCGGCCACCCTCCTTCCGGCAAGGGCCACTGCTCGCGGCTGCACGTCGACCATGACAAAGCAGCCGGCCAGATTCGCGGCATGCTCTGCGCGAACTGTAATCGCGGCATAGGTCTTCTTCGGGACTCTGTCAGCGTGCTCGCTGCCGCGACTCTCTACCTCACCCGCTTCGTGCACCTGGGCTCCCACACTCCGAAGCTCAACTAGGCGAGCGCCATGTGCATCTTCCTCACCCTCGCGGTCTACGTCGCCGTGTTCGCGCTGCAGGAGTTCCTCCGGCCGAAGCCGAAGGTCGAGAACGCGCGGCCCGCATCGCTCGGTGACTTCAACTTCCCGACGGCCGACGAGAACCGCAAGGTCCCGGTCATCTGGGGAACAGAGATCATCGAAGGGCCAAACGTCATTTGGTACGACGACCTGGTGCAGCAGGCGATCGTCGAGAAGGTGAAGACCGGGCTCTGGTCGTCGACGCGGGTCACGCGCGGGTTCCGCTACTTCGTCGGGATTCAGTTCGGGCTTTGCCGCGGGTCGACGGAGACGCCGGTCAGCCTGCGCCGCGTGTGGATCGGCGAGACGGAAGTCTTCTCCGGCGCGGTGACGACCGGCGTCTTCACGATCGACCTGCCGTCGCTCTTCGGAGGCGACACGCTTGGCAGCGGCGGCGTTGTAGCGAACTGCCTGTTCTACCCTGGCAGCGACGCACAGACGGCGGATCCGTACCTGTCGCAGTTCCAGGCGGTCGGCGGCGTGACGAGCCGGTACCGAAGGACCTCGTACGTCGTGTTCCAGAAGTACCAGGACGCGGCGCTGACGATCCCCGGCCCGGGCTACATCGGCAACACGACGAGCGTCAAGCCGTGGAAGTTCGAGCTGCGCCGGATCCCGAATGGCCTGGGCCTGTCCGCCGGCGAAGCGGCGCTCAACCTCGGCAACGACGCGAACTTGGCGAACGTCGCCTACGAGATAATGACCGATACGGAATGGGGCCTGGGCGTTCCGGCGGCATCGATCGACGTTGCTGACTTCCAAGCCGCGGCCGCGACGACCGCGGCCGAGGGCAACGGGTTCTCGTGCAAGCTCGAAGAGGAGACGGAGGCCCGCGACCTGCTGCGCGAGGTCGAGCGGCAGATGGGCGGCGTGGTCTATCTCGACCTCGTCTCCGGGCTCTTCAAGATCAAGCTCGCGCGCTTCGATTACACGGTCGGCACGCTGCCCGTCGTCTCGCGCGCTACTTGCCTGAAAGAGATCCGCAACCCGGTCCGGTCGACGTGGGTCGACACGTCGAACCAGGTCTTCGTGCCGTTCCGCAGCCGCCGGCTCGACTACAAGCCGACGCGCGCGCTCGCGCAGGACATGGCGAACGTGCGGATTCAGGGAGGCCGTATCAGCCCGGTGTCCGTCAACTACCCCGGCGTGCACGACGAGGCTCTGGCGAACTCGCTGGCATGGCGCGACCTGCGCACGCTCGCGCGCCCGATGCTCAAGGCGCAGCTTGTCGTGAACCGAACGATGTACCAGGCGCACCCGTTCTCGGTGCTCGCCCTGACCGACGCGCACTTGGGCTGCGATCTGCAACCGATGCGGGTGCAGCGGATCGACTACGGCCATCTCGACCGCGGCGACATCATCCTGGACGTCATCGAGGACGTGTTCCTGTCGCGCTCGGGCAGCTACGGCGCGCCTCCCGGCACGGGGTGGACTCCGCCAAGCGACAACCTGGCGCCGTTCGCCAAGGTCGCGATCTTCGAGGCGCCTCGCGCGTTCTTGACGCGCGATCCTGCCGGCCCGCAGCTCGCGGCCAAGATTTGGGGCAGTGGCGAGAAGCAAGGGAACGAGGCCGGCTTCAAGATCCAGTACGACACGCCTTCACTCCCCGGCTACGTCGTCGGCGGCGAGGCCCTGGCGATGATGTTCGTCGGCGTGCTGAACGGCGCGCTGGCCCGCAGCTCGAGCCCGGTGGCGACGGTCACGGTGACGCTGGGCAGCGCCCTCGAGAAGTCGCGCGTCCTCGCGGCGTTCCTGCCAAACGCCACCGCCGGCGACCTGGGCGTGAACCTCGCGAACCTGATCCGCGTCGGCGACGAGCTGCTCCTCGTGCTGTCCGCGGCGAGCACCACGGGCAACGACATAACCCTGTCGACCGTCTACCGCGGCGTGCTCGACACGGTGCAGGCGGACCACGCCAACGGCGCCGACGTTCAGTTCCTGTTCGCCGGCGGCGGACTGACCGACGACACGTTCGACGTTGGCACGCTGGTCGATGTGAAGCTGCAGCCGTTCTCACGCTTCGGCACGGTCGCGCTCGGATCGATCTCCGCCGTGTCGCTCACCATGGCGGACCGCGCGCGCCGGCCGTACCCGCCGGCGCGGATCTCGGTCAACGGGACGTCCTACCCGACGACGGGCAGCCTCGAGTTCGCCGGCACCTGCGACACGTTCGGGCTCACCGTGCTTCTCACCCGACGCGACTACCGGACGACGGACGAGGTCGTGGCCCTGACGACGGACGCAGCCGCGTTGTTCGCCGACTTCCCCGCGGCGAACACGACGGAGCACGAGGTCGAGGTCCGCAACGACCCGGCCGGGGCGAACACGCTGCTGATCACGCTGCCGTGGCAGGCCAGCGCCACGTTCACTGTGCTGCGGAACAAGGTGCTGCGCGCGCTCGACGGCGTGCTGCCGACGACGCTCGGGCTCGTTGTGGCCGCGCGGCACGTCGACGCGAGCGCGACGCTGGAAGCGCGGGTCGACCTGCTCTGGGCGTTCTCGGTGACGACGGCGCTCACCGGGCAGTTCAACTTCGGCGCGCTCGACCAGAACGAAACGAGCAACCTCTACACGGCGACGACCACCGGGCAATACGACTTCACGTTGTGCACGGCGCTGGCAACGGGCGGGCTCGAGTTCCGGCTGAACGGCGGGACGTGGACCGCGATGTCGGGTGGAGGCACGTCGTGGAACATCCCGGCGGTCACTGCGACGGACACGGTCGAGATCAGGCACACCAGCGCGACGGCGGGCACAGAGACGTTCCTGGCCATGGCCGCAGCTGGTGCAGGGCAGGACGGGTACGCCGTCCTGTTCAAGCCGTAGCCGGGCTCGGGGTATGCTCCCGCCGTGAAGGCCCTTCCGCCGTTCGAAGTCGTTCGCCAGAAGTCACGCGCCGAGAAGCGGTGCGACGCGGTGCTGTGGGCTGCCAACGGAGCGCTCGCCGTGGTGATCGTTCTGTGGCTGCTCGGCGTGGTCCGCTGAGGGGCCTTGAGCCGTTGTACCGCGATGAGACATGGTCCGTCCCTGGCCGGGACACCGTCCCGCATCGAGACTCGAGCGCGCCGTGTTCAAGCCTGCCGGCATCGCTGGCCGATAGGGAAGGCGTGCAAGCCACCGACCGCAACTTCTACCGCTGCCACGACTGCCTGACCGTGTTCGCCGTCGACTCCGTCCGCGGCGGGCGGATGGGCAGGGGCGACCCGGACCGCTGCGGCGTGTGCGACGGGAAGGCCGACTGGATGGGCAGGGTACGCCGCGGCATGCTCACCCGGACACACTTCGAGTGCCCCTGCGACGAGCGGTGCACGGGCGCCAGGGGCCCGAACTGCGAGTGCTCCTGCGGCGGGGAGAACCACGGAACGGGCGTCCTGGTCGAGGTCGTCGATTGCGTCGCGAAGATCCCGGCGACGCTGGTGCGCCACGACGCGCTCGCCAACGCGCAGGCCTACCGGGCGAAGCTCGCCGCGGTCGAGGCCCTGGCGGAGTCGCGCAAGCGCCTCACCGGTGGCGGATACGAGGCGCACCACCTAGGGAAGGTACGCGCACTCAAGACGCACAAGGCGCGCATGGCGAAGCTCGAAGAACTGGCAACACGCTGGGCGTGGGTCGCGAAGTGAAGAACGAGGACGCGGAGCGGCTGCAAGCGTGGGCCTTCGAGGCTACCGATGCGGAGCTGCTGCGCGCGCTCAAAGAAGAGACGCGGCGCGATCGGTTCGCCGTGCTCCATGCCGAATGGCGCGCCCGCGGGCACGCGAAGCGTCCGTGGCCCGTGCACGGCCTCGAAGCGAGACGACGCGCCGCGGCAGGCTCAAGGGAATCGGACACCGAGCCGAAATAGAGGGCATGGAAACGAACACCAAGGTGGACCTGACTGGCGCGGAGCGCTGCTGGAAGTGCGGCGGCGCCGGCAAGCTGTCATGGACGAACTACGCGAACGGGACCTGCTTCGCCTGCCAGGGCAGCGGCACCACCAAGCGCGGCGAGTACGTCGAACGCAAGGGCGTCCGGACGTTCGTCGTCGACGGCATCGTCTGGCAGTTCCTGCCGCTGACCCGGAACGACAACGGGATGCCGCTGCCGACCAGGGACGACCAGGACGCCGACTACGTCATCGTGCTGGCCTTCGCGAACTCGCAGAAGCGCCGCAGCGGGATGACCCTTCTGCGGGCTGCTGTCAAGCCCGATCGGGCGCGCGCAGTGTGGACGCGCGCGAAGTCCGGCGAGAAGCCCGAAGCGATCACCAACGCAGACATCGGTTGGCGCGGGCACAACGACAACGACGGCGGCTGCAAGCCGACCCGCAACAAGCTCGGGATCGAAGAGCTGTAGCGAACTGAGACGCCAGCAGCCTCCGGCTCAAGGACCCGCCCTCGCGCGCCGAAGTAGGGAGCATGGAAACCACCGCCGCCGACATCCTCGCCCGCATCGCGAACGACCTCGCCGCGGGCCGCACCGTCTGCGCCGCAACCGCGCTCAAGGTGTTCGTCTTCGCCCCGCAGAACGTCAAGATGCTGCGCGCGCACGGCGTCGAGCCGTTCAAGATCGGCACCGACGGGTCGCTCCGCATGTTCGAAGGGTGGACGAAGCGCGCCCCGCGCTTCGTGCGGATCTCGACGTCGGAAGGCGCGCTGCTTGTCCGGCTGACTGCCTCGGACTGAGACGACCTGCTCAAGGTTTCCCGCAGGGACTCCGAAGTAGGGGGCATGGAAACCTCCTACACAGTGACCGTGAGCAAGACGGACGCCGGCTTCGTGGCGCTGGTCGCCAAGGGCGCCGAGCCGTGGACCGTGAGCGAGACGCTGCCCAGCGTCGACGCCGTGGTGCTCGACGCGCTGCGCCTGATCGGCGAAGCGGACCCGGAGGCGGATGCCGAGATCCTCGGCGTCGAGAACGGCAGCCTGGTCGCGGTCTGAGACGGAGGCGCCGCGGGCGCTCAAGCGCGCGGCAGCGAACGACGAAAGAGACAGCATGAGCAACCTCGCCCAAGAGATCCGCGCCGCGCTCAAAGCCGCCGGCTTCACTGCCCGCCAAGTCACGGTCCGCGACGAGCGGATGAGCCTCGACCAGAGCGCGCACGTCACCGTTCGCGACGGCTCGGTCGACTTCCGCGCCGTGCGCAAGATCGCGGAGGCCTTCGAGGCCGTCCGCCGCGAGGAAGGCACGGGCGACGTCCTGGGCGGCGGCAACCGATGGGTGAGCGTCCGCTACTCGCGTGAGGCGATCGACGCGCGCGCCGCGCAGTACGTGCAGGCGATCGCAGCCGTCCTTCCGACGGTGCGCACGCTGCGGCACGGGCATGGCCTCGAAGTGGAGGGCACCGGCGCAGTCCTGACTCGAGACGGAACGTGGGGCCTCGTCTGGCGCATCGACAGCGGTCGCCCGCACGTCGCAGGCGAAACGCCGGAGGGCGCGGCGCGGTCGCTGGTCGAGATGCTCGCGGGCGTCGAGGACTGAACCGAAGCGGGACAACGCGCCGCGCGCGGGCTCAAGGGCCCGCGGCAGGGAGACGACAAGGGGAGCATGGAAAGCAACGCCAAGAAGTACTTCCAGGAGTGGACCGACCGTGGCGCGGCCGCTCTCGACGCGACCCACCACTGCGGGGAGCGTGGGCCGAAGACATTCCAGGCGCGCGCGCGCGTGGCGGCGGCGATCGACGCTGGTGTCCGGCCGAGTGTGGCCGACGTGCGCTGGCTGGAGAGCGTGGCGAAGAAAGAGCCGAGGGCCTCGCTCTGAGACAACGGCGCCGCGCGCTCAAGCGCGCGGCAGGGGAAGACGAGAAGGGGAACATGAAGAACGTCGCCAAGATGACCAACGTCGAGCGCGCCCTCTACAACTTCGAGCGTGGCGAGGGCAACCTCGCCGCTCTCGTTCACCACGTCATCGGCGCGGAAGGCAACGACGATTGCCGCCGCGAGGTCGCCGGGCTCGGCGAGAAGATCGCCAGGCTTACCGCGGTCGTTCGCCGGCAGGTCCGGGCGACCCTGTACGACCAGGCGCGCCGCCTGGACAAGATCGGCGCGCACGCGAGCCACGGCGCCGCGCTGCGCGCCATCGCGGACGCTGCCGGCGTCCTGGCCGCGGGCACGCGCCGCCGCGCGCGGAGGGCCTGCGCATGAGCGCCGCCGACGACCTGGTGCTGCTGGAGCGCTTTGCGCCGGAGCGGCAGACGGTGCGCGTTCCGGTCGACATCATCGACGAGTACGAGCGCCACGGATGGCGGGTCGCCAAGGTCGACGGCAGCCGGTAGGCTTGCCATAAATGACAAGTGGCCGACGACCCTCTGCCCCTCGAGGCTCAAAGCGGGACCGCGTCGGATCCGATGCGGTTCCGCTCAAGGTGCCCGGGCCCCGAGCCGATAAGGGGAACATGGAAGCAAACGCCAACCGCATGATCGACGCCCGCGACGCAGCCGCCGCCTTCGACGCGCTCGCCGAGGGCCTCACGGTCGACGACGCGGTCGAGGCCGCGGAAGCCGCCGCCGCCGCGCGCGAGGACGCGGCCGCCCGCGAGAGCATGGCGCGCCGCGCGGCCCGCTACGGGATGCCGCTCGACGTTATGCGCTGGTACTACAAGTGACCCGAAACGAGACGAGAACCAACGAAACGAGACGAGAACCAACAGCGGGCGCTCAAGGTCGCGCCCGCGAACGCCGATAGAGGGAGCATGAGCAACACGACGCAAACGATGAAAGTGGCCGAGACGATCCTGGCGCAGCTTGGCGGCGGGATGTTCCTGGCGATGACCGGCGCGAAGAACCTGGTCGGCGCGCCCGACTCGCTGACGATGAAGGTCGGCAAGAACGACAAGAAGGTGACGCACGTCCGGATCGCCCTGGAGCCGACCGACACCTACCGCGTCGAGTTCCTGCGCGTCACCGGTCGCGGGCTGAACGTCGAGACGCTGGCCGCCGTCGGCCTGGTCTACGTCGACGCGCTGCGCTCGACCTTCGAGGCCCACACTGGCCTGCTGGTGTCGCTGTGAGCGCCGACGCTGCCCTGCGCGAGATCGCGCAGCGCGTCCTCGGCGTCTCGGACTTCGAGTCGACCGGTTCGGATCGGGCGGGCTTCGTCGAGGTCGACCGCGCGGCGCTGCTCGAAGCAATGCGCGAGGCGTTCAACGCGGGCTTTGTGCAACGGTCACGGATCCACGGCATGCCGTCCTCCGGGATCGGGATGGCGCGCGCGCGCGCGATCGCCGACGACATCGCCGAGTCCGAGGCATCGACCGACGCGAAGAACCGCGCGACCGGAGCCGCAGCTGTCCCGCTTCGAGACTCGAGGGGCCCGAAACCAGAAGGCAAGGCTCAAGTAGACCGGGCCCGAAAGCCGATAGAGGGAGCATGAAGCACACCACGCAGAACACCGCGCGCGCCGCCGAGGGAACCCTGGCTCGCCAGTTCGCCCGCGTCCTGTCGATCCTGGCCGCCTCGCCGGTCGGCTCGCCGATCTTCGCCGCGGCGGTGCGCCGGTACCACGAACTGCGCGCCGCCCAGCGCGCGCAGAGCGCCGCGCTGGCGGAGGCTCTGCGATGAACGCGCTCCGAGACTACGACCAGGCCCTGGCCGCCTACAACGCGGCCCTGCGCGAAGCGCACGCAGCCTCGACGGTGGAGCAGATCGCGGACGCCGTCATCGCTGTCGCCCGCACGCGGCAGACCGTCGAGAACCTGCGGGCCCCGGCACGCGCCGCGGAAGCAGAATGGGAACGCGCGCGCGGCTTCGACGCTGCGGAGGGTGACTCGTGAACGAGGCTACGACGTTCCGACCGATTCTCGCGATGCTCGCCCTCGCTATGGGCCGGGGCGACGATCGCGCGCAGGCCGAGGCGGTCCGGTTGTTCCTCGCTGCGCAGGATCGCCTGCGTTCCCGGGAGCGATCCGGACGCCTCGGTGGCGTCTACCCGGCTGTCCCGTACTTCGAAGCCGGACACCCGCGGGCCGGTCGGCCCCGCGATCTCGCGACGCTGCCGCCCGGGGGCGCGTTGTGAGCGGCCGCCGCCATCGCGCGCCGGGATGGGCCCGGCGACCGAGAAGAGAGAAACCATGATCACCGTCCGCACCTTGTTCCTGACCGTCTTCCTGTTCCTCGCGTCCTTGCTGCTCGCCGCGCCGGTGCGCGCGAACGCCACCGAGGACCTGCTGCGTGACGCGATCGTCGACGCCTGCCGCATGGCGCACGCCCGGCTCGCCACCGTCGACCCGTTCCTGCCCGCCTTCGACGCTGACCGGGTGACCGTGCACCCGTCGGGCGACGTGGTCGGCGCGCTTGACGAGCTGCTCGACACCGGCGCGCTCGCGCGCTTCGTCGCCGGACTCCCGACGTGGTTCCACATCATCGACGCGCGCCACGCGCGCCGCGTGCTGGGGGCGCACTACTCGTGAGGGCCCTGTTCTTCCGCGCCGCGCTCGCGGCGGTTCTCGTCCTTGCCGTCTTGTCGCTGATCGCGGCACGTCGGATGAGGTTCGAGCACGCCATGCTGCTCGCCGAAGTCGTCGAACTGCGCGACATCGCAGAGAAGCAAAACCGGCT